>Ga0316195_10001396_pt1 | contig 10782 bp, 9 predicted proteins | sample Phised1_MG_FD_204937 | JGI IMG/M metagenome (GOLD analysis project Ga0316195, IMG submission 204937) | Coastal sediment microbial communities from Maine, United States - Phippsburg sediment 1 | ecosystem: Environmental > Aquatic > Marine > Coastal > Sediment | place: USA: Maine | collected... | reverse complement strand
GCGGCAGGCGGCGAGGAGTCGGATTCGGACTGGGGCGCCGGTGGTTTCGGCGGCCTCAACTACCCGCGGAACCTGAACAAGCCGGTCATCGCCGCAGTCAACGGCATCGCCTGCGGCGGCGGCTTTGAAATCGTGCTCGGGACCGACATCATCGTGATGGAGGAACACGCGCGCTTCGCGTTGCCCGAGATCAACGTCGCGGTGCTGGCCGACGCGGGGACGATCAAGCTGCGCCGGCGAATCCCCTACCACGTTGCCGTCGAGTTCCTGATGACCGGACGCTGGATGGACGCAGCCGAGGCGAAGCACTGGGGCCTCGCCAATCACGTCGTGCCGAAGGGCCAGGCGCTGGCCAGGGCCCGCGAGATCGCGCAACAGCTGGCGGAGGGTCCGCCGCTGCTGTTCCCGGCCATCAAGCAGCTGCTGCGGCACACGGAAATGGTGCCCGAGCACGAAGCCTTCGAGCTGCACGACTCGCTGCACCTGGTGCAGCAGGTCGTTCGCTCCGAGGACCTGAAGGAAGGCACGCGCGCCTTCACGGAGAAGCGCAAGCCGCGCTGGACCGGCCGCTAGGTCACCGCAGCAGCCGGCGCAATCGCCGGCGGCCGCAGGTCAACCGCCGAGCGGCCGCAGCAGCGCGCGCGAGATGATGTGCCGCTGCACTTCGCTGGTGCCATCCCAGATGCGCTCGATGCGCGCGTCACGCCAGATGCGTTCGAGCGGCAACTCCGACATCAGTCCCATGCCGCCGTGAATCTGCAGCGCCTCGTCGGCGACCATCGCCAGCATCTCGGTCGCCTTCAGCTTGGCGATCGCCATGTCCATGTCGGTCGCGGTGCCCTGGTCGCGCTTCCAGGCGGCCTCGAGCACCAGCAGCTCGGCGGCCCGCAATTCGACGGCCATGTCGGCCAGCTTGAAGCTCACGCCCTGGAAGCGCCCGATCGGCTGGCCGAACTGCACGCGATCCACCGCCCACTGCTTCGCGAGATCGAGCGCCCGCTCGGCACGGCCAAGGCAGGTCGCCGCCACCTGCAGTCGCGTCGCACCAAGCCAGGTGTTGGCGACTTCAAATCCCTTGTGCACTTCGCCGAGCACGGCCGAGCGCGGCACGCGGCAGTCGTCGAACTCGAGGATGCAGTTGTTGTAACCGCGATGCGAGACGTTCTGGTAGCCGTCGCGTACGGTGAAGCCGGGATGCCCCATGTCGATGAGAAACGCGGTGAGCGTCGCGCGCGACCCGCGCGCCTCCAGCGTGGCACCCGTCGCGGCAAACAGGATCACGAAGTCGGCGTGATCCGCGTGGCTGATGAAGTGCTTGGTGCCGTTGATGACGAAGTCACCACCCTTCTCGACTGCCGTGGTCCTGATTGCGCGCAGGTCCGACCCCGCACCCGGCTCGGTCATCGCGAGGCAATCGACGCGCTCGCCACGAACGGAAGGCAGCAGGTAGCGCTCACGCTGCTCGCCCGCGCAGGCCAGCAGGATGTTCGAGGGCCGGCCGACGCAATTGTAGTGCAGCGCATAACTGGTGCGACCGAGCTCCTTTTCGTAGAGCGCCCAGGTCACCGTGTCGAGTCCGCCGCCGCCGACGTCGACGGGCATGTTGGCCGCGTACAAACCCGCCGCGATGGCCTTGCCCTGCAGCTCGCGCTGCAGCTCGGGACGCAGGACCCCGCTGCGCTCGATCTCGTTTTCATGGGGGTACAGCTCTCTTGCGACAAACTCGCGGGTCGTCTTGATGATCAGCTGCTGTTCGTCGGTGAGTGTGAAATCCATGGACGTGGCCACCGTTCAACGTGATCTGGAATGGGACGGCTGCCCGCGCGGCGACCGGCGTCGCCGGGATACCGTACTGGCACGGACTTCATTCTCCGCCCAGCGGTGCAGCATCTGCAGCTGCAGGTCGAGTTGCTCGACCTGGCGCCGGGCGGGCCAGTCGGCGGGACTCGTCACCGCACTGGTCGTGAGACCGTTCAGGAACGACATGATGGAGAGCAGCACCCGCGTGCGCAGTGCGGGCGGCCAATGCGCGGATTGCGGCCAGTGCGTGGCGAGGCACCTGCGATACAGCTTGGCGTATTCACGGTGCACCCAGGCATTGAGCCGCCTGGCTTCGCCGTCGGTGGATACCTGGCCCCAGAAAGCCGTCCAGAACGCGCACTCGGTGAAACGTGCTTCGTCGACCGGCAAGGTCTCGGCCAGGACCGCCAGCAGGTCCTGCCCCTGGTTGCCCGCCTGCTGGAGACGCGCCTCGATGCGCCGCAGGCTGAGCCGCAACGCGGCCAGCAGAATCTCGCGCTTGGACGCGAAGTAGTGCGGCAGCATTCCGGTCGTGTAGCCGGCCGCCCGCGCGATCCGGACCACGGTCGCCTGCTGCAGGCCGTGCTTCGCGACGACCACGCAGGCAGCCTGGGCGATGTGCTCGCGGCGCAGATCGTGATCGACCGCCTTGGGCATGATCGGTCAGCGTCCCCGCAGACCGACGCGACGGCCGGCTTCCGGCGGCATTGGCAAAGACGCGTGCGCGTTCGCAAGTTCCCGCAACCGGCTGCGTACTGCGGCGTCGATGGGCGTTGCCTTGTGGTTCACCGTGTCCACGTGCAGGTGCATCTGCTCCGCGGTGGCAAGCAGCGTCCCGTCGCTGGTCCGCTGCAGGCGATGCAGGACGTGCAGGCGCTTGTCGTCGACCGCCAGGACCTGTGTCGTGACCTCGATCGGCTCGTGGCAATGCGCCTCGGCCTTGTGAACGAGGTGCGACTCGACGCTGTAGAACATGCGCGACGTGGCACGGTATGCCTCGTCGACGCCCACTCTGCGATACAGCGCGTCCATGGCGTCGCCGAACACCTGCAGGTAGCGCGACTCGGACATGTGGCCGTTGTAGTCGATCCACTCCGGGCGCACCCGGGTAGCCAGCACCTGCAGCGGATGCCCCGGCGCGGTCCGGTCCTGCTGCGGATGGTCGCCCGCATCCGCATAGAGTCGCTGCTCGAGCGCGCGCAGCGTCGATCCGGCACCGACGTCGAACTGGCGCAGCACCTGCTGGATCGCCACCAGGTAGTCGTCGCGCAATCGTTCGAGTTCGCGGATCGAGCGCCCCGCCGCCTGTGCCTGCGTGCCTTCCACCATCCGGTCGATCAGTGATTCAGTAAGCTCGGGCGCTTCGAGCCTGGTCCACGGCCACTTCAGGCAGGGACCGAATTGCGCCAGCATGTGCCGCATGCCGGTCTCCCCGCCGGCGAGGTGGTAGACAAGGTTCGTGCCCATGCCCGCCCAGCGCAGGCCCGGACCGTAAACGATCGACTCGTCGAGTTCGCCCGTCGTCGCGACGCCGTCGTTGACCATGTGCAGGATCTCGCGCCACAGCGCCTCCTGCAGCCGGTCGGTCAGGTGCCCGGGCACTTCATGGCGTACGTGCAGCGGGTGCATGCCGATGTAGCGGAAGAATTCCTTCGCCGCGTCGATGGTCTGCGGTGACGTCTGCCGTCCGCCCACCAGTTCCACGAGCGGCAGCAGGTACACCGGATTGAACGGATGTGCGACGCAGAACCGCTCGGGCGCGCGCAGGTCGCGCTGCAGGTCGGTTGGCAGCAACCCCGAGGTGCTGGAGGCGATGATCACGTCCGGCGCCGCGTGTTGGCTGATCCCGGCCAGCACCTTCTGTTTCAGCCCAAGTTGCTCCGGGATGTTTTCCTGGATGAAATCCGCCCGGGCTGCCATCTCGGCCGGGCTGGTCGTGAACGACAGCAGCCCCTTGGGCGGAAGCGGCGCCAGCGTCAGGCGGGCGAGCGCCGGCTCGGCGTTGGCGACCGCATCACGCAACCAGCTTTCCATTTCCGGCTTGACGTCCGCCGCGACGACGTCGATGCCGAAATGCAGTGCGCGCGCGGCCCAGCCCGCACCGATCACGCCCGTTCCGAGCAACCCGAGGGTCCTTACTGCGCGCATCCTGGGCTCCCATGGTCGTCATTCACGCCCGCGCGCAACGCCGTTTCCGTAGCGACGCGTTTTGTCACAGCCATAATATAACACGTGGCTGCAGCGAGCCCGCGCGCCGCGCGACCTGCGCTAGACTGCGCTGCGGCTCACCAACTGAACCCACGGTGCCGGATGAAGAACGCTCGCCTGCTCGAGCAGCACACCATCGACTACATCCCGCTCGCCGAAAGGAGGGGCAAGGTCTGGCACCTGTGGCCGATCTGGTTTGCGGGCGATGCGCACCTCGCGACGCTCGCGGTGGGCGTGATCGGCCTCGTCCTGGGCGCCAACCTGCTCTGGACGACGCTCGCCGTCGTCGGCGGCTGCGCGCTCGGCACGATCTTCATGGCCTTCCACTCGACGCAGGGGCCGCAGCTCGGGCTGCCGCAACTGATCCAGTCGCGGCCGCAGTTCGGCTACTACGGTGCGCTGCTGGTGTGGGTCGTCGCGCTCGTGGCCTACGTCGGCTACAACGCGTTCAATCAGGTGCTCGTGTCCGGTGCGGTCCGTCAGCTGGCGGGACGCGAACTCGCGAGCGATCCGGTCGTGATGGTCGCCTTTGCGCTGCTGGCCGCGGCGATCGCCGCAGTCGGCTACCACTGGATTCACCGGGCGCAGCGCTGGGTGGCCTACGTCACGATCGCGATGCTGCTGGTCTTCACGGCCGGCGCGGGCAAGGCCCTGCAGCTGCCAGCCGACGCATGGCGGCTTGGCGAGTTTCCGGCCATTCCGTTCCTGGTGCAGTTCTTTGCGGCCGCAGCCTATCAGTTGAGCTGGTCCATCTACGTCTCGGACTACTCGCGCTACCTGCCCCCGGACGTCAGCGTGCGCTCGTCGTTCTTCTGGACCAGCATTGGCGCCTTTGTCGGTGGTGTGTGGATGATGCTGGTCGGCACACTGACAGCCGCATACAGCCCACAGGCCGAGATTCCGGCTGCTTTGCAGGCCGCGGGCGACGCCGTCCGGCCCGGTCTCGGCACGGCACTGCTTGCGGTCGCGGTGCTGGGACTGCTGACGATCACCACGCTGAATTTCTATGGCGCCTCGCTCACCCTGCTGAGCATCGCCGACTGCTTTCGCCGCACGCGTTCCGGCGCGCAGGCACGCCTCGTCAGCCTGGCGGTCGCGGTGGCCGCCGCATGCACGATCGCGATCGCGGCGTCGGCGGATTTCGTGCACCGCTTCGAGGACCTGCTGGCCGTGCTGCTGTACCTGTTTACGCCGTGGACGGCGATCAATCTCGTCGACTACTTCTGGGTGCGCAAGGGACATTACTCGGTGCGGGAGATCTTCAATCCCGACGGCCTCTACGGCCAGTGGAACTGGCGCGGACTGCTGGCCTACGCGGTCGGCTTCGTGGCAATGATCCCGTTCTTCAGCACCGGGATGTACACCGGACCCATCGCGCACGTACTGGGCGGCGCGGACATCTCGATGCTGGTCGGCCTGCCGGTATCGACGCTCGTCTATCTTTGGGCCTGCCGGGACTTCGATGCAGCCGGCGAACTGCTGGCCGTGCAGCGTGCCGACGCGGGTCTCGACTCGGGGGCGTCACGGCCACCGCGCGACTAGGGCGCGGCCTTGCGCGGGCACCACCCGCGCCTGCCGGGCTTGACGGCCGGAGCGACTCCCGTACAACGTGGGCACGGCCGTGGCCCCGATCCACGTTGCGGAGAGACTCGTTGGCCCGGCTCCTGCAGGTACTGGTAATCGTCGCAATGCTGCTCGCGGACACCCACGCGTCGGATGCGGCATCGCCGTCCAGGCCGGTAGTGGTCTCGTCGAAGCTGTCGAGCGAGTCGGCGATGCTCGGCCAGATGATCCGTCTGCTGCTCGAGGACCGCGGCATCCCGACGCTCGACCGGATGACGCTGGGCGCCACGCCCGTGGTGCGCAAGGCGCTGCTCGCCGGGGAAATCGACCTCTACGTCGAATACACCGGCAACGCCGGCTACTTTTTCAACCGCCCGAACGATGCCGCGTGGAAAGACCTGCAACGCGGGTACGAACTGGGCTCGAAGCTCGATCTCGAGGCAAACCGCATCGTCTGGTTGACCCCGGCGCACGCGAGCAATGCCTGGGCGCTCGCCATGCGTCGTGACCTCGCCACCCGGCATCGAATCGTGACCATGAGCGATTTCGCACGCTGGGTTCGCGAAGGCGGTGCCGTCAAGCTCGCCTGCTCGGCCGAATTTGCCAACGGCGGCACGCTGCGCTCGCTGGAGAAGACGTATTCGTTTCACCTCGAGCCGCGCCAGAAGATCGTGCTCGCGGGCGGTGAAACGGCGGCGACCATCGGCGCGGCGGCGGCGCGCACCAACGGCATCAACACGGCCATGGTGTACGGCACGGACGGCGGCATCGTTGCGGCCGACCTCGTCCTGCTCGAGGACGACAGGAACGACCAGCCCGTCTATGCTCCGGTGCCGATCGTGCGCGAGGCGGTGTTGCGGGCGCACCCTGAGATTGCGGACATCGTACGGCCACTGATGGCAGGCCTCACGCGCGAGTCACTGCAGGCCCTGAACGCCCGCGTGCAGATCGACGGCGAGTCCAGCGAAGACGTTGCCGGGGATTACCTGCGCAGCAAGGGCTTTATCGGCTCAAGCAGCCGGCATTGAGCAAAGAGCCACACCAAGTGCAACGCATCGATCGCCTGGGCGTGCTGCTGAGCTTCGTGGGAGCGCTCGCCCTTGCGCTGCTCCCGCTCGTCGTCTTCAAGGCGAACCGCATCGTGCCGGGCGAGCCGCGCGCATTGCTGGACCTGCTGCCCACTGCTGCGCTCGCACTGTACTGCACCCTGGCTGTCGCGGCGGCCGTCGCCGTGTTCATCCGGAATCCGCGGGCTCGGTTGCTGGCCGCTCTCGTCGGCATCGCGGTGCTTGCGGTTGCAGTCGCAGCGGCGGCGGACATCCTGACGCCCGCAGGCAATCGCGTGGTGCGGGTCGCACCCGGGGCAGGATTCTGGATCGTGCTGATCGCGCTCGGACTGCTCGCCACTGACGCACTGACACGCCTGCGGCCCGGCCCCGTGCTGCGTGTCGCGACGCTGGCCGTCTTCCTCGCCGCCGCGCTCGCCGCACTCGGTTCCGGCTATTTCGACGACCTGTCGATCATGCGCGAGTACGCCGTGAATGCGACACGGTTTGCACACGAGGCGCGGCGACACCTGCTGCTGGCGCTGGGCTCGCTCGCCGCCGCAGTGGTCGTCGCACTGCCGCTCGGCGTGCTGTGCCATCGCGAGCCGCGCCTGCGCAGCGCGGTGCTCGGCGTACTGAACGTGGTGCAGACGATCCCGTCGATCGCGCTCTTCGGCATCCTGATGGCGCCGCTGGCCGCAGTCGCGATGGCGTTTCCAGCGCTCGGCGCGCTGGGCGTGAGCGGGATCGGCGCCGCACCCGCCGCGGTTGCCCTCTTTCTGTACTCGTTGCTGCCGATCGTGGGCAACACCGTGGTCGGCCTCGGGCGCGTGTCGCCCGCCGCCGTCGACGCCGCGCGCGGCATGGGCCTGACCGACGCGCAGATCCTGCGCCAGATTGAACTGCCGCTGGCCTTGCCGACGATCCTTACCGGGATCCGCATCGTGCTGGTGCAGAACATCGGCATGGTCACGATCGCGGCGCTGATCGGCGGCGGCGGTTTCGGCACCTTCGTTTTCCAGGGCATCGGCCAGACGGCGATCGACCTGGTGCTGCTTGGCGCGATCCCGACGGTCGTGCTCGCCTTCTCCGCTGCGGTCGTTCTCGACGCGGCTACCGATCTCACACGCCGGGTGCCGCGATGATCCAGATCGAGAAACTCTGCAAGCGCTACGGCGATTCCACGGTCGTGGACGACGTGTCGATGGTCATCGAGCCGCGCACGATGACGACGATCGTCGGCACCTCCGGATCGGGCAAGTCCACGCTGCTCAGGATGATCAACCGACTGGTCGAGCCGACCTCCGGTCGCGTACTCATCGACGGTAACGACACGACTGCCGAGCCCGCGCACCTGCTCCGACGTCGCATCGGCTACGCCATCCAGGGCCTCGGCCTGTTCCCGCATCGCACGGTTGCCGACAACATCGCGACCGTGCCGCGGCTGCTCGGCTGGACCGAAGACCGCGTTCGCGCACGCGTGACGGAGTTGCTCGAACTGTTTCAGCTCGACCCGGGCCTCTACGGCGCGAAGTTTCCGCACGAGCTGTCGGGCGGTCAGCAACAGCGTGTCGGGGTTGCCCGCGCGCTGGCCGCGAAGCCGAACGTGCTGCTGATGGACGAACCGTTCGGCGCGCTCGACCCGATCATCCGCGCCAAGGCGCAGGACGACCTGCTCGGGATCCAACGGCGCTTCGGCACGACGGTCATCCTGGTAACGCACGACATCGACGAGGCTTTCCGTCTCGGCGACCGCGTCGCCGTCATGAGCCATGGGCGCTTGCTGCAGCATGACCGGCCGGCCGTGCTGCTCACGCAACCTGCGGACCCCTTCGTTTCGCAATTGATCGGCTCGGGCGACAAGTCGCTGAAGCTGCTGTCGCTGACGACGGCGGGTGAAGTCGCGGAGTCGGGGAATGTGACAGGCCCCGCGGTGTCGTCGTCGGTGACGCTGCGCGACGTGCTCGCCGAACTCGTCTGGAGCGGAGCGGCAGCCGCGACAGTCGTTGGACCCGACGGCGAGCCCATCGGCCACGTGACGCTGGCCGGCATCCTAGCGCGGGGACGGCAGGCAGCATGAGCCGCTTTGCACTGGGGGCGCGTCTCGCCATCCTCGGCGTGTTGCTGGCTTTCCTGGTGGCGCCGCAGGCCTTCGCGCCGGTCTTCGCGCCCCTGAACGAGTACGGCGCCCCGGCCATCTACGACCAGGGCAACCTGCTGGGACTGACGTTCTCGCATCTGTGGACGGTGCTGCTGGCGGCGGCGGCCAGCACCGTGGTCGCAGTCGCGCTCGGCATCTTTGTGACGCGTCCGGCGGGCGCCCAGTTCCTGCCGCTGTCCCGCACCCTGGTGAACGTCGGGCAGACGTTCCCCCCGGTTGCCGTACTCGCGGTGGCGGTACCGCTGGTCGGGTTCGGGCAGGCACCGACGCTGATCGCATTGTTCGCGTACGGCCTGCTGCCGATCTTCGAGAACACGATCGCGGGTCTCGAGGCTTGCCCGCAACCGGTGCTGGAGGCGGCGGACGGCATGGGCATGAGCGCATGGCAGCGCCTGCGCCAGGTGGACCTGCCCCTGGCCCTGCCGCTGATCCTGGAAGGGGTGCGACTTTCGCTGGTCATCAACGTCGGCACCGCGACCATCGGCTCGACCGTGGCGGCCAAGGGCCTCGGCGAAGTCATCATCGCCGGCCTGCTTTCGAACAACACGGCCTTCGTCCTGCAGGGCGGCCTCGTGACGGCGCTCATGGCCATCCTGCTTTACGACGGCATGCGGCTGCTGGAGCAGCGGCTGGTGCCAATCGCACGGAAGTGAATACGCCGACCTCATCGCCGCCACCCGCTTTGCTAAGATCGCGCCGATACCGCCCGCGCCCGGGCGACACGAACCGATGAGCGCACAACAGACTGCCCTGGATCGGCCGCGCAGCGAAGTCGCCGGCATGCCCGCGATCGAGTGGCCGACGATTGCCTTGATCGTCTTTGCCTACGGTGGCTGGTTCACGCTTACGCAGGCGTATGGCGAATGGCCAACGTGGATCCTGGTGCCGACGGTGGCAGTGCTGCTCACCTTCCACAGTTCACTGCAGCACGAAATCCTGCACGGGCACCCGACGCGCTGGGCGGCGGTGAACCGGCTGTTCGGCATCGTGCCGCTGTCGCTGTGGATTCCGTACGACCGCTTTCGCGCGTTGCACCTGGCCCACCACATCAACGACCGCCTGACCGATCCGGTCGACGACCCGGAATCGAATTACGTCACGCCGGACGCGTGGCAACGACGCTCGGGCTTTGCGCGCTGGATCTTTCAGCTCCAGCTGACCCTCGCAGGCCGGATGTTCATCGGCTCGTGGTGGCGCATGGGCTGGTTCCTGCGCAGTGAAGCCAGGGCATTCAGGAACGATGACCCCGGCGTACGTGCGGCGTGGCTCACGCACCTGGTCTTATGTGTGCCGGTCCTGTATTGGGTCATGGCCGTCTGTCACATCCCGCTGTGGCTCTACATCGTGGGGATGGTGATCCCGGGCAATGCCGTCCTGCTGATCCGGTCGTTCGCCGAGCACCGGGCGCGTGCCGACGTGCACCAGCGCACGGCAATCGTCGAGAACTCATGGTTGCTCGGACCGCTGTTTCTCTTCAACAACCTGCACTCGCTGCATCACGAAGAGCCGTCGCTGCCCTGGTATCGTTACCGGACCCGCTACAGGTTGACGCGCGACAGGTTGCTCGCCGAGAACGGCGGCCTCGTGTATTCGACCTATTTCGACGTCGCGCGACGCTTCCTGTTCCGGATGCACGACCAGCCACGGCATCCATTGGGCCGTGCGCCGTCGCGACCGGCAGCCTGAAACCCGAAGTCAGCCCGCTAGGCCGGACATGGATACCCGGCAGCCTTCGCTTCCCGATCCCATTCCAGCGTGCGCGCGTAGTCCGGCGTATCGACCGCCGCGAAGCCTTCGATCAGCAGCGTGTCGGCGTATTCCCCGAACCACGGGTGCCGGGAGGCGCCCGCAAATGCCCGGCGCAGCGCACTGATTGTCGATGCCGGAGTAGAGACCGCGGTCACGAACGCGGGAATGGTCGCAAGGTCGGTGGAGTCGAGGACGCGCACGCCGGCCGTCAGCGCGGGGTTGTGCTGCGCGATCAGCAGATGCCAGTACGCATCC
>Ga0316195_10001395_pt1 | contig 10783 bp, 13 predicted proteins | sample Phised1_MG_FD_204937 | JGI IMG/M metagenome (GOLD analysis project Ga0316195, IMG submission 204937) | Coastal sediment microbial communities from Maine, United States - Phippsburg sediment 1 | ecosystem: Environmental > Aquatic > Marine > Coastal > Sediment | place: USA: Maine | collected... | reverse complement strand
AGTATCTCGGGGTGGTGCTCGCGGGCCGCTCGGGGCTGTGGTCGCCGGAACTGACACGCGACATGCTTGCCCGGTATGCCGCGAACTACGACCTGGGCCGCGCCGGGCGTCAGTGGCGCAATCTGCAGGACACGACACAGCAGCCGATCGTCAATTACCGGGGCAGGCAGAGTTACGAGAGCTGGCAACGCGGCAAGGATTACTACACCGAGGGCATCTTCGTCTGGCTGGACGTCGACACGAAGATCCGTGAACTCACGCGGGGCAAGCGCTCACTCGATGATTTTGCACGCGCCTTCTACGGTGTCGAGGACGGTCGAATCGAGCCGCTGACGTACACGTTCGACGACGTCGTGACAGCGCTGAATTCGGTAGTTCCGTACGACTGGGCCGGCATGCTGCGCTCGCGGCTCGAGGAACACGGTTCGCGGGCACCGCTCGATGGCCTGCAACGCAGCGGCTGGCAAGTCGTCTTCAAGGACGAGCCGACGCCCTCTATCAAGGAAAGCGACTCGAAGGATGCGAAGGCGGATTTCCGCTATTCGCTGGGCGTGAACCTCGGCAAGGACGGCAAGCTTGGCGAGGTGTTCTGGGACAGCGTGGCATTCAAGGGCGGCCTGGCTCCCGGCATGACCGTCGTCGCCGTCAATGGCAAGGCGTACACGCACGGCCGGCTGAAGGACGCGCTGAAGGCGGCGAAGGCCGACTCGAAGCGGCCGACGGAATTGCTGGTTCGCAGCTCCGACACGTTCCGTACCATCAGCCTCGATTACCACGACGGGCTGCGCTATCCGCACCTGGAGCGGATCGCGAAGACGCCCGACCTGCTCTCGTCCATCCTGCAACCAAGGCTGCCAGTGCCAGCGGTGAAAAAATGAGTCTGTCCCTGCAGCATGGGAGCCGCCTGCTACGGTCGGTGATGATCCTGGTCGTGTCGGCCGTCGCACCATGCACGATCGCGCTGGGTGCCGCCACGCCTCATCCGTACCCCGGTGAGGCCGCCTTCCGCGACCTGTACCGGGAACTCGTCGAGACCAACACGACACTTTCCGCCGGCAGTTGCACGATCGCCGCCGAAAGGATGGCCGCGCGACTGCAGCGGGCGGGCATGCCGGCCGGGTCCATGCAGATCCTGGCACCGGCGGAGTTCCCGAAGGCCGGCTCCCTGATCGCCACGTACCCGGGCAGGGATACGAAGCTCGAGCCGATCATGCTGCTGGCCCACATCGACGTCGTCGAGGCCCGCCGCGAGGACTGGGTTCGCGATCCGTTCACGCTGGTCGAGGAGGACGGGTTCTTTTATGCGCGCGGTTCGAGTGACGACAAGGCGATGGCCTCCATCTTCACCGACCTGCTCGTGCGCTGGAGCGAGCAGAAGTACCGGCCGCGGCGCGGCGTAACCCTGGCGCTGACCTGCGGCGAGGAAACATCGGAGCAATTGAACGGCGTGCGCTGGCTGCTCGAAACGCATCCTGCACTGATGAAAGCCAGGTTCGTCCTCAATGAAGGGGCGGGCGGGCTGCTCGATCCCAGCGGCAGGCACCTGTCGCTCGACGTGCAGGCGGGCGAGAAGGTGTACCAGGATTTCAGGCTGGAGGTGACGCATCCCGGTGGCCACAGCTCGCGTCCGACGCGAGAAAATCCCATCAACCGCATGGCCGCCGCGCTGACGCGGCTCGCGGCATACCAGTTCCCGGTCAGCCTGAACGACACCACGCGCGCCTACTTCCTGGCGCAGGCCGAAATGGCGCCACCTGAAGTGGCCGCCGACATGCGTGCCATCGTCGCCGATCCGACCAACGACGCGGCTGCGCAACGGCTGTGGACGACCAACCCGAGCTGGAACGGCATGCTGCGCACGACCTGTGTCGCGACGCAATTCGAGGGCGGCCACGCGCCTAATGCCTTGCCGCAGCGGGCGAAGGTCAACGTCAACTGCCGCATCCTGCCGGGCGTGCCGATGGAGCAGGTGCGGGCGGACCTCGTCAGCGTGATCGCGGACGACACGATCAGTGTCAATTTCGGTGACGAAATGGGACTGCCCGCACCGGCACCGCCGCTCACAGCCGAAATAATGAAGCCGATCCATGACATTGCGAAAGCCCTGTGGCCGCAAGCCCGCGTGGTGCCGACGATGTCCACGGGCGCCACCGATGGCCGGTTCCTGAATGCAGCAGGAACACCCACCTACGGCATCTCCGGTATATTTTCGGACGCAGCCGGCAGCGGGGCGCATGGCCTGAACGAGCGCATCCGTGTGCAGTCGCTGCTCGACGCGCGCCGGTTCCTGCACGAACTGGTGACGAGCTACACTCGGCGCTGACTGTTACAGCACGGGGGAGGGTCCAACATGGCCCATGTCGACGGATTCCTCTGTTCCGGGTTGGAATAAAGTCGCTCGTCCGCGTGTATCCGGGCGCGTTGCAGCAAAAGGGAGGCAGTGCCAGATGTTCTTTCGATCCCGCCGGCTCGCCGGCGCATGGCCGCTTTTCGCCACGCTGATGTTGACCGGGTGCGCGTCGATGCCGCATCGCGATCCACTGCAAGTCAGCGTTGCCGGCGTCGAGTCATTGCCCGGTGAGGGCATGGAACTGCGCCTGCTGGTCAAGCTGCGCGTGCAGAACCCGAACGACACGTCGATCGAATACGACGGCGTGTCGCTGAACCTCGACGTCATGGGGCGCGATTTTGCCAGCGGCGTGAGCGACCAGGCGGGCACGGTACCGCGCTTCGGTGAAGCGATCATCGCCGTGCCGGTGACGGTTTCCCTCATGCGCATGGCGCGCCAGGTGCTTGGGATGCTCGACGGCAAGCCCGTCGACAAGCTCACCTATTCGCTGAGCGGCAAGCTGAACGGCGCATCGATGTTCGGAACGCAGCGCTTCACCTCAAAAGGCGAATTTGAATTGCCGAAAGACACGCCGGAATCCACGGCCGTGGCTGCGCCCTGATCACTGCACGCGATACGCAAATGCCCAACGGTCCCATCAGGCTGCTGCTGCCCGAGCTCGAAGCCGAAGTCGTCAGTGAGGCCCTCGAACTGTACCTGCGCGCACGGCCCGCGCCGCTCGATCATCGCTACGAGTACCGCTACCGCGCGGCACACGCAGTGTTGGACGTCCTGCAGCAGAAACTGCCCGAGGAGGACGATCCCTTGCCGGGACGTCGCCGCCAGGCGGTCGAGGACTGAGCGATGGTGCTCCCCGGCCCGGACCTGCTCGGCATCGCATTCGGCTGCTCCGAACTCGCACTGTCGGCCGTCAGGCGCTCGCGGGGCAGGTCACGGCCGGCCGGCGATCGGACGCTGCGCATGCTGTGGGTCACCATCCTCCTGAGCGTTGCAGTGGCGGTGATGTCGGCCACCCTGCTGCCGCAGGCCGGGTCCCGCATGCTCGAGTTCCTCTATCCGCTGGGCCTCGCGTTGTTCGTGACAGGGCTGGCCCTGCGCTGGTGGGCCATCGTGCACCTCGGCCGTTTCTTCACGGTCGACGTCGCAATCGCCGACGACCATCGCGTCGTCGCTACCGGGCCTTACCGGTTCGTGCGGCATCCTTCGTACACCGGCGTCATCGTCGCCTTCGTCGGTTACGGTATCTGCCTCGGCAACCGGGTGTCCCTGCTCGCGCTGGCCGTGCCGATCACGCTCGCCTTCCTGCAGCGGATCAAGGTGGAGGAGGCCGCGCTGCATGCGGCACTCGGTGACGCCTACGGCAATTATGCGCAACGCACGCGGGCGCTCCTGCCATTCGTGTACTGAGCACACCCTGCGAGGTCGACGATGCCGGTCCTTTCGTTGTTCCCGACGCGGGTTTACACAGCGCAGCTGCAGGCGTCCGGTCTGGAAGCCTTCAATAGCCGCCTGCTGCGTGAGTGTGCGCAATACCGGGCAGACGACGTGGCCGGGCGGGCCTGGTCGAAGGAACGGTACCCGGGTGGCTACACCTCCTACGGTTCGCTGAACCGTATGCACACGCTGTCGCCGACGTTTGCGCTGCTCGGCAGGAAGCTGCAGCGGCACGTGCTGGCCTACGCCCGCACGCTCGAGTACGACCTCGACGGCCGCGAATTGTCGATGACGGATTGCTGGATCAACATGATGCCCCGGGGCGTCCAGCACGGCTTGCACCTGCATCCGCTCTCGACCATCAGCGGGACGTACTACGTGCGCACGCCGAAGGGGGTGCCTGGCCTGAAGCTCGAGGACCCGCGCCTCGACCGTTACATGGCGGCACCGCCCCGCGCGGCGAGCGCGAAGCCCGGGAACCAGCCGTGGGTGACCATGCCCGTTGCGGCCGGAACCGTGCTGCTGTTCGAGAGCTGGCTGCGACACGAAGTGCCAGCGAACCCCATGCACGCCGAGCGCGTGAGCATCAGCTTCAATTTCAACTGGTTCTGAGAGTCGTCGGGCGAGCGCTTTCGCGCCGACGTGCCGAGGAGGGAGCATGAGCGACCGCATTCCAATCCCCCGCGATCCCGGGAACGACTACACGGCGGAGATGGCGCGGCAACGGCGCGAGTTCGTGGCCGGCCGCACCGGAACGTCGTTGCAGCACGTCGGCTCGTTCACCGTCGACCCGGCGCAGGTGGCCGGTAACATCGAGAACTATCTCGGTGTCGCGCAGGTGCCGATCGGCCTGGCCGGACCCTTGCGGATCAACGGCGAAGAGGCCAGGGGCGACTTCTACGTCCCGCTTGCCACCACCGAGGGCACGCTCGTCGCGAGCTACAACCGCGGCATGCGGTTGCTCAGCGAAAGCGGCGGGGTGACCGTTACGGTGGTCAAGCGCTCGATGCAGCGCGCACCGGTCTTCGAATTCGCCAGTGCACGCGAGGCGCGCGATTTCGGGCAGTGGCTGCACGAACATTTCGACGCCATTCGCGCGGCTGCCGAGGCCACGACCCGGGTCGGCAAGCTGACCGACATCGAGCAGTATGCCGTCGGCAACCTGCTGTACACGCGCTGCAACTACACGACGGGCGATGCGGCCGGCCAGAACATGACCGGCAAGGCGACGCTGGCGGCGTGCGAATGGATCAAGGCCCAGCACCCGCTGCACCCGAGCTACATCCTCTCGGGCTCGATCGATACCGACAAGAAGCACTCGGCCATCAACACCCTGCGCACGCGCGGTCGTCGCGTGATAGCGGAAGTGACGATCCGCAACGAGACCCTGCAACGACTGATGCGTGTCGACGCGAGGACGCTGTTCCGCTCGCGCCAGATCAACCAGGCGGGCTCGTTCATGGCGGGCTCGGCCAACAACGGCCCGCATGCCGCCAACGGCATAGCGGCGATGTTCATCGCGACCGGCCAGGACGTGGCCAACGTCGCCGAGTCGCACGCAGGCATCACCTACGCGCAGTTGCTGGAGAACGGCGACTATTACTGGTCAGTCACGCTGCCGTCCCTGATCGTCGCGAGCTATGGCGGCGGCACCGGGCTCGCCACCCAGCGCGAGTGCCTGGAGATGCTGGATTGTTACGGGCCCGGCAAGGCCGACCGGCTGGCGGAGATCGTGGCGGCCGTCGTTCTGGCCGGGGACGTCTCACTGGGGTCGGCCGTACTGGCCGGCGACTGGGTCAGCAGCCATGACAAGCTGGGCCGCAACCGGCCCTGAACGGCTATATTGGACGGTGAGCGGACCGGTCCCGCAGCAGCGTCGGGTGAGGCAAGAGTCGAATGACACGTCCCGTGAGTACATCCTGGCTGGTCGGAGCCGCCGCGATCGCCGCCGCCGTGACGTTCTTCGTCATGCAGGGGCAGGTCCGTTCCGCCAGCGAACGGGCCAACCTGCTGCAGGATTCGGTCACTTCAAGCGAGCGGGCGCTGCTCGGCTACACGACGTACGTGCGTTACCTGCAGGAAGGCAAGAAGCAGCTCGCAGCAAAGCAGAAGTTCCTGGCCGCGACGGTCAGCCACCCGAATGCCGTGACCCAGGTCATCGACCAGTCCGTGCTCGGGTTCCATTCCACGGGCACGATCGCGATCTGGTACTCGGTCGAGTATTCCTTCGGCTACGACCTCGCGCCCGACCGCTATGACATCAAGTCCGGCCCGGACGGCATCCGGGTCGAGGTCGGCAAGCCGCGGCTGGTGGCGACGCCCGCGGTGACCAACCTGAAATACAAGGTTCTCTCCGGAGGCCTGCTCACCGATGAAAAGGCCGCGGCACTGAAGCTGTACGCCGAGGCGTCGCAGCGCGCGCAGGCCAGGGGCGAGCAACTGGCGTCAGATCCCGCCATCATGGCGCTCTGTGAAAAGCAGCTGACGACGTTCCTGCGGAATTTCCTGCTCAAGCAACCGGGCGTGACGACCGTACCGCACATTGCAGTGGTCTATCGCTGAACGACGAAGTAACGGCCACAAGGAGCCTCCAATGCATCGCATCATCAGATTTCTCCTCGCGAGTCTCATCGTTCTGCCAGCCATCGCAGTGGCCGACGGCCTTGCAGCCGTTGCCGAGCTGAAGGGCTGCACCAACGCCGCGATCACCGGCACCGCCAGGCTCAAGGAACAGGTCACCCCCGAGGGCGTCAAGGAGGTGACGGTCGAACTCAAGGTCAAGGGCCTGCCGGATGGCAAGCACGCCGTGCACATCCACGAGGTCGGCGCCTGCGAGCCGTGCTCCGCGGCGGGCGGTCACCACGATCCGGGTCCCGCGGGACAGTCACGGCCTGATTCGGCAATGGACACGATGCCGGCGACGGACATCAACCACCCGTTCCACATGGGTGACCTGATCAACCTCGACGTCAAGAACGGCGTCGGCACGTTCAAGCACACGACCAACCGCGTCACGCTGTCGCCGGGTCGCCTGAGCCTCTTCGACGCGGATGGCAGCGCGATCGTCGTGCACACGCAACCCGACACGTACTGCGACGAGGAGTCGGAGCTCAAGAAGGGTTGCGCGGGCGGCACGCGCGAAGCGTGCGGCGTCATCAGGCTGGTCAAGTGAGCGTGGGGCAGGGCCGGTGCTGACGGTTCACCACCTCGAGACCTCGCGCTCACAGCGCATCCTCTGGCTGCTCGAGGAACTCGGCGCCCCGTACGAGCTCAAGGTGTACAGGCGCGACAAGGTGACTCGCCTGGCGCCGCCGGAGCTCAAGGCGATTCATCCGCTCGGCAAGTCACCGGTGGTGACGGACGACGGCACGGTGGTCGCGGAGTCGGCTGTCATCATCGAGTACATCGTCGAAAAGTTCGGGCACCTCGGCACGGGCGAACTTGCGCAACTTGCGCCTGCGGCGGGAACGCCCGCGTACTGGCAGGCCAAGTACTGGATGCATTACGCCGAGGGCTCGCTCATGAACTGGCTGGTGATGAAGCTCGTATTCAGCACCATCCCGACGCGACCAATGCCGTTTTTCGCCAAGCCCATCGCACGCAGCCTGTGCGACAAGGTGCAGTCGACCCTGATCGATCCCAACCTGCAGAACTCCCTCAACTTCATCGAGGCTCACCTGGCGCAGAATACGTGGTTCGCGGGCAGCGACATCAGCATGGCGGACTTCCAGATGAGCTTCGGGATCGAAGCACTGCTGTCGCGCTCGACGGCTGGCGGCAAGTACCCGCAAATTGCCGCATACCACCAGCGCATGCGCGCGCGACCGGCGTACCAGCGCGCGGAAGCCAAGGGCGGACCGACGTTGATGGCGAGTTGAGCAGCAGCCTTGGCCAGCGACGGCCGGCAACAAGCGATCAGCAGGGGGAGACAGGATGGAGGCGGCAGCCGGGGCTTCGCTTTGCCAGGGATCGACGGACGATCCCGTGCGGGAATCGACGGTCGGATCCGTGTTGCAGGAAGCAACCGCTGAAGCCGGATCGACCGCTGCCGTAGCGGCGTGGGGTGCGCTCCCGGGCGAACGCCGCGCGTGGACCTATGCCGAGTTGCTGCGGGATGCGGAGCGTGCGGCCCGGGCGCTGCTGACCCATTTCGAGCCCGGCGAGCACATCGCCGTGTATGCGCCGAATTCGGCCGAATGGCTGCTGCTGGAACTGGGAGCGGGGCTCGCGGGACTCGTGCTGGTCACGGTCAATCCGGCTTACCGGGCCAGGGAACTGGAGTACGTGCTGCGGCAGTCGCGCTCGGTCGGCGTGTTTCACACGGGGCAGTTCCGCGGCAACCCGCTGGAGCGCTGGGTCGAGGAGACACGCCCCGGCCTGTCGCAACTGCGTCACGCCTTCGCGATCGAGGACTGGGAGACCTTCCTCGGCTCCGCCACCGCGGGCATCGAGTTGCCCGAGGTCACGCCGGATCACCCCGCGCAGATCCAGTACACCTCCGGCACGACTGGGAGCCCGAAGGGGGCGCTCCTCAACCACCGCGGCCTGACCAACAACTCGCGCTACTACGTGCAGCTGATCCAGCTGCAGGAAGGCGAGGTCTATGGCCACGCGATGCCGTTCTTTCACACTGCGGGTTGCGTGATGGCGACGCTCGGCACGATCCAGGCGCGCGCCACGCATGCCTTTCTGCCGGCGTTCGATCCGGCCCGGCTGCTCGAACTGATCGAGCTCGAGCGCGGCACGGCCATGCTCGGCGTGCCCACGATGATGATCGCGATGATGGAGCACCCGGATTTCCTGCGGCGCGACTTGTCCAGCCTGCGAGTCGCTGTCGCCGGCGGCTCCAGCGTGCCACCCGAAATCGTCCGTGCCATCGAGGCGAAGCTCGGCGTGACCTTCTCGATCGTGTACGGCCAGACCGAAGCTTGCCCGCTGATCACGATGACGCGGCTCGACGACGCGATGGACGACAAAGCGAATACCGTCGGCCAGCCGATGCCGCAATGCGAGGTCAAGATTGCGGATCCGATCACCGGTGAACCCGTGCCGCTCGGCGCCATCGGGGAGATCTGCACCCGTGGCTACATGGTCATGCAGGAATACTTCGACAAGCCGGAAGCGACGGCCACCACCGTGGATCAAGATGGCTGGCTGCACACAGGCGACCTTGGCACGATGGATGAGCGAGGCTATTGCCGGGTGACCGGCCGGCTCAAGGACATGGTGATCCGCGGTGGTGAGAACATGTTCCCGGCCGAAATCGAATCGGCGCTGATCGAGCATCCGAGCGTCACCGAGGTGGCCGTGATCGGCGTGCCCGACCCGCGCATGGGCGAGGAACTGGTAGCCTTCATCCGCGTCTCGGGTGACGTCAGGCCGGACATCGACGCCTTGCGTCACCACGTGCGGCAAAGACTGGCCGCCCCCAAGACTCCGCGGTACTGGGTATTCCTGCCCGAGTTTCCGCTGACGGGCTCGGGCAAGATCCAGAAATTCGTGCTGCGCGAGCGCTGGGAGCAGGGCGAGTACGATCCGGTGGATTCCTCGCGCAGGGTGTGACGCGCCGCAACGGCCGCACAGGAACACGTGTGGATGCCTGCGGCGTATCATGCGAGCAGGCCAGGACACACACTTGCAATAACGATGAGCGACTGCTGGGAAGACCCGCAAGAACGACCCGAGCCGGTCGCCGTGCCTCACACGGAACTGTCCGTCGATGCGTTGCAGGGCGTGATCGACAACTTCATCCTGCGCGAAGGCACCGACTATGGTGACCGCACGTTTTCGCACGAGCAGAAAGTTGCCCAGGTGCTGCGACAACTCGAACGTAGCGAGGCGCGGATCCTGTTCGATCCGCTCGACTCGAGCGTGACGATCGTCGCGGTGCAGCCCGGCCGCAAGCGCGGGCAGGAATGAACAACGTCGGGCATTTGATGCTTCGCCTCACTTCGTCGCGACGGCTGCGCAACTCGCAGTTTTTCGCTGGAATCACAGACTCTGGAGACCTAGCATGATCACCGCAGGACTCGCCCGTGCGCTGGCACTGACCGTGCTGTTCGCGCCAGCCGCATTCGGGCAGACCTACACGGTCGAGGTTCACCCGACGCTAAACGACCTGGACATCAAGATCGAACCCGTCGCAATGACGGGCATGCTGGTCGTCAAACTCACCAACGACACCGACCAGAAAGTCCGCTGCAAGTTGCGGTACGACGCTTCGCCGCAGACACCGTACCGCAACAGCCTCAACGTCGATCCCGGCAAGACGGAGCAGAGCGTGTTCCGTGCGCAGCGGAAGTGGTTCGCCGTCGCCGTCGAAGTCAACTGCGAAGCGGCGAAGCCGTGACGCCCACCCAGCCTCCGGTGGTTCCGGATGCGGACGAGCTCGAGTACGTCGGGTTCTGGGCGCGCGTGGGCGCGGCTCTGATCGATACCGTGCTGGTGCTGATCGTTTGCGCGCCCCTGGTGACTTTCGTCTACGGCCGCACCTACTGGACCTCGGCAGCGCTGCTGCAGGGGCCGGCCGATTTCCTCATCAACTGGCTGTTGCCCGCGATCGCGGTCGTGGTCTTCTGGATCTACCGGCAGGCGACGCCCGGCAAGATCGCGATCGGCGCGCGGATCGTCGACGCCGCGACCGGCGGCAAGCCGAGCACCCGGCAACTGATCGTGCGTTACCTGGGTTACTACGTCTCGATGCTGCCCCTGATGGCAGGCATCGTCTGGGTCGCCTTCGATCCGCGCAAACAAGGCTGGCACGACAAGCTCGCCGGCACCGTCGTCGTACGGTCGCGCCATCGTGGTCCGGCGCAAGTGAATTTTCCGAAAAGGGCTGCGCCGTGAGCCGAACGTGCTCTGTGCGCGTGATGACAGCCATGACCTTGCTGCTGACGGCATCCGGCATGGCAGTCGCGCAGGCACCAGCGGCCGCCACTGCACCCGATGCACGTGTCGAGACCGCGCTCAAGGCCGCGGGGCTGGGCTTCCAGATCGACG
>Ga0316195_10001394_pt1 | contig 10787 bp, 5 predicted proteins | sample Phised1_MG_FD_204937 | JGI IMG/M metagenome (GOLD analysis project Ga0316195, IMG submission 204937) | Coastal sediment microbial communities from Maine, United States - Phippsburg sediment 1 | ecosystem: Environmental > Aquatic > Marine > Coastal > Sediment | place: USA: Maine | collected... | reverse complement strand
CGCCGTAGATGCGGTAAGATCGGCAATCCCAACGGGTTTCAGGTTTTAAGAACTCAGACAGATCAAATCCTTTGAATATATTTCTAAATCAAATATTCTTAAAATTTGAAACGGTTATTTTGGGATATAGTATGATAACCCTAAGGCGGTCAACACCAAGTTTCTGCTTGAAATCGGGGATTCAATCTGTTAGACAACAATTCTTTTAGGTATCTCGATTAAATGTCTATGGTGGGTGTAGCTCAGGTGGTAGAGCGCCGGGTTGTGGCCTCGGTTGTCGTGGGTTCAAGTCCCATCACTCACCCCATAAACATAAAAAGGCCATTGCACCAGACACATAGCGGCAATGGCCTTTGTCGCTTGTGCGCCCGTAGCTCAGCTGGATAGAGCGCCGGACTTCGAATCCGTAGGCCGCAGGTTCGAATCCTGCCGGGCGTACCAATTAAATCAATGGTTTATGAGCTTTGGCTTGTAAGCCATTTTTTATTTGGGTGCGGAAAGTGTGCGTTTGAGAATAAAAATTTTAACGTTTATTTCCAGCGTTCATTTCAGATATCCCTCGAAATTTGGGCTATCTAACTGAAACCCAGGAGAAGAGGGTCGGTCATGCTTTTTGATCTTTTTTTAAGTAAAGGATTTCACGATAGACGGTATTCCTGCACCGGCCGATGCGGAAAAGTTAAAAAGCATGACCGTCCCCAGAATCACCCAAGACAAAAACAAACCAATTGTGGTCGGTTTCAAATATATAACCGCACTGAAAGAACCGGGGCGTTCATAGATTGGTATTAAAGCTTTTGAGGATCACAAAGATTTTCAGAGCTGTTTGCTGCACGTCCACAACCACCACAAACATACTGCCCATTTGATACTAATTTTTTCCACTCACCAAGATTATCCTTTAAGAGTCCTTCACCGTGCAGGTAACACAGATGTTTTTCATGTCCATCATGTGGCATTTCATCTTTGCTCATAATTGCCTCCTTTTTTAAACAGTTCATATTTAACTTCATAAATTACGATAGTGCTAATTAAAACTTTAATTATTAAAGGTATATTGTCAAATACATTCTGAGCTTCCCCCAGTTTTAGTCCCACCTTTTAAGTTAGAACCTGGGGAAATCTCTGCTTGGCAATGGGGCTATTTTAGGGGAGGGTTATCCGGGAACCATACGATTATCAGGTTGATTTTAAGGACCGGGATGTGGTTCTATAAACAATCTCAAAGGATAAGTTTAAGACCGGTTCTAAATTTTTGGGAGGGGAGCCATGTACGGATTTACGGGGAAAATTCTCGCTATCGATTTAACCGAGCGATCTTCAAAAGTTCTAAAGAAAAGCGAAGCTTTCTATAAACAGTATCTGGGCGGGTCCTTTTTGGCGGCAAAACTCTTTGAAGAAGCCGTGCAGGGTGTAAAGGGGCTGCAGCCTTTTGCGGCGACCAATGCGATCGTGTTTGCTACCGGCCCCCTGGCCGGTGCCCGGATCTGCGGATCGACCCGGGTGAACGTGGTGGCACTCTCTCCGGAAACCACCGGTATCTACACCACTCAGGGAGGGGGTGAATTCGGTCCGGATATGAAACGGGCGGGATTTGATGCCTTGGTGATCACCGGTCAGTCCGCGCAGCCGATCTATCTGGATATCCATAATGATCAGGTGGCTTTCGAGGATGCCGGACTGTTGTGGGGCCAGGATCGCCTGACCGTATATAATCGGCTGACCGCCGAAAAGACGCGCAACGCCACCATCGCAAGCATCGGACCGGCCGGTGAGAACCGGGTGTGCCACGCCAACATCATGTTTGAGCCGGACCATTACGCTGGTCGTGGCGGACTGGGGGCTGTCATGGGAGCTAAAAGGCTTAAGGCCATCCGGATCGGCGGCGATCGAAAAGTCGTTTTCAAGGACGGGCAGACGGTCAAGGCCGTCAATCAGGCCGGTGGGAAGGCTTTCCTGGGCAATTTTGAAAGGAACCCGGGTGGTTTTCTGGGGGTTTTAAGAAACTACGGTACTTTCGGTCTGCTGGCGCGCTGCCAGGACGGCGGCAACCTGCCGGTTACAAATTTCAACCGGGCTTGCCTCGAAAACAAAGAAGCCGTTGCCGGTTTCCAGCATGCCCGCATCGCCGAGACGATGGTGGGGAAACGGAATCCCTGCAAAGGATGTTACCTGGGTTGCAAAAAGACGTCCAGATTCAATGCCGAACACACCGCCCTGCCAGAATACGAGAGTATCGCCATGCTGGGTCCCAACCTGGGTCTGAAGGATATCGCCGGGGGCCTGGAGGCCGTTGAGTTGTGCAACTTACTGGGTATGGACACCATTTCGACCGGCGCCATGCTCTCCTTTCTGATGGATTGCTTTGAAAACGGTGACCTGGATGAGAAAGATCTGGGCTTTAGCATTCGTTTCGGGGATGGTGAGAAAGCCTGTGAACTGATACGGATGATCGCGTTGCGGGAAGGCAAAGCGGGCCAACTGCTGGCCGACGGGATTGATCATGCCAGTGCATCCCTGGGGCCGGATACCGCCCGGCATCTGCGGTTTTCAAAGGGGCTTGGTCTGCCCGCTCATCTGCCGCGGGTCAAACCCGGCATCGGGTTTGGCTACCTGCACGGGCCCAACCCGGCTGACCACATGAAAGCCGAACACGACTGGATCGCTTCCAGTCCGGATGACCTGCAGAGACTTAATATTTCCGTTACATCCGAGCCGTTCGCCCTGGATGCGCAAAAGGTGGAAATATACCGGGCTACCCAGATCTACTATTCGGCCATGGACTGCATGAGCGTGTGCATGTTTATCTTCGGCCCGGGTAATATCCTGGCCTTTGCTGACATCGTTAAAATGGTGAATGCCGCCACCGGTTTCGACTATACCTTTGAAGACCTCATGCAGATCGGCAAAAACGCCATTGATCTGCAAAGAAAACTATATGTCGACTTTGGTGGCACCGATGAAGACCTGCTGCCTTACATGGAGCAGGAAATACCGGCCGGCCCCACACAGGGTAATAAAATTTCCAAAGAAGATTTTTTAGCGGCTCGCCGGCATTATTATGCTATCTGGGGCTGGGATGGCGCTGGCCGGCCGGCCACGCCCGCATGAGGCAAGGGGTGAAATCCAACCCCATAATTGTATGTCAGGAACCTCGAAGGCGGTTCCCGGGCGCCCGCGAACCGCGTTTCTTCCTAGGCCGTGGGCTATGTTTTTTCGAATCGGTTTTGAGCGGCTGACGCGGCTCGCCGCCGCCGGGGGGCAAGCCGCGCTTGTCTTCCGAAGCAACCCAGACAAAACGGGATTGCGATTTACCCCCCTTGTAGTCGGGGACCCGGAAACGGCGCACATGGAAGCTGAAATTCATCAAGCGCCGCTCGAATTTTTTGCTCGGCGCAGCTGACCACACAGCCAGGCACCCCTGTTCGCGTAGGGCGCTGCGGCAGGCCTGAATGCCTTCACGACCGTACATGCGGCGGTTCCATGAATCCGTCACCGCGTTGGGGCCATTGTCGATATCCAGCAGGATCGCATCGAAACGATTCCGGGAACGTGAAATAAGGTCGAAGATATCGCCTGTCTTGAGTTCCACGCGTTCATCTTCCAGCGGCCGGCCGTTGAGTTCCCCGAGAAATTTACGATTCCATTCGACGACATCTTCCAAGAGTTCACCCACCACGACTTTCGCTTGGGGGTTGAGCATATCGAGGGTCTGGCGCAACGTGTAGCCCATACCCAATCCGCCGATGAGTATGCTGGGCGTCTTACGGCCAGTCAAATGGGCACAACCCAGCCGCGCCAACTCCAGCTCTGACTCATGTTGGCGACTGTTCATCAAATCCTGGCCGTTGATTTTGATCGAGAAATCACGGTCATGCTGATAAAGCACCATCTCGCCGCCGTCCGGGGTTCGGGCTGTCGCTATTTTTTTCCTCGGGTTCATGGTGGCATCCTGTTGGTCCAGCAGCCTGGATAGCATGTCACGAAACAAGCTATCACTATGATTCAGATGTCATTGAAATCTCGGTTAAAAAGGTCGGTTTCTTTGTTGATGTGATTTAAACGTTATCACAACGGGGCAGAATTGCATATTGCTAGTTGTCAGAAGTTGATTTTCTCGCTTTGAGAGCTCGACTTTTGGCATATGGTGTCTTAACTTGAAATCTAAATCAGCAAGGCCTCTTGAACTCAGAGAACAGAGAACAGGAGCCGGCCTTGCCGATGGGAACGAATATAAAACGGAATAGAAAGGAGTTCGGTATTATGCGATACTTTATATATATGTTCTTGCTTTTATCGGTTTCGACGGTTGCATTGGGTGCCACAGGCACAGCGGTGACATATCAGGTCGAGGGTCAATCATATGAGGGATATTATATCAGCCCTTCTGAGCAGGCACCGTTCGTGCTCCTGATTCATGACTGGGATGGTTTGACTGACTATGAAGTCAAACGTTCCAATATGCTGGCTGATTTGGGATATGCTGTTTTTGCTTTGGATTTGTTCGGTGCCGGAGTGCGCCCCACCAAACTGGAAGATAAACGCCAGCATACCGGTGAGCTCTATAAGGACCGCATGAAAATGCGGACTTTGGTCAATGGAGCCTTGGAAACAGCCGCGCAAAGAGGCGCCAACATCGAAAATGCCGTTGTGGCCGGCTATTGTTTCGGTGGTGCCGCCGTGCTTGAATTGGCTCGGTCCGGAGCAGAGCTGAAAGGTTTCGCCACTTTTCATGGCGGCCTGAAGACACCGGAAGGGCAAAATTACACCCAAACCAAGGGCCACATTTTGATTATGCACGGTTCGGCGGATACGGCCATTCCAATGGACCAGTTCGCTGCCTTGGCGGGAGAACTGGAAGCGGCCGGGGTTGATCACGAAATGATCACCTACGGTGGGGCCCAACATGCGTTTACCGTTTTCGGTGAAAGCCGGTATCAGGAATCTGCGGATAAAAAATCCTGGAAGCGCTTTACCGAATTTCTTGCCGATACGCTGAGAAATGGAAATTGATTGTTTTCTTTTAAAGCTTGACCGGTTCGCGTCCAGGTGCTGAAATTCCGCGGCGTTCGAGCAGCGATCCATCCTGTCGGTAAAGATCGGTCAAGGCCTTGAGATAATTGGCAAGGGCCTGGACTTCGGCGATCCTGCTGACCAAGAGATCCCGTTGTGCTTGCGCCACCATAAAACTGGTTGATTTTCCCACGCGCAGCTTTTCGGTTTCGATGCGCAGTTTTTCCTCATCGAACATACGGGTGACCGATGAGGCGGCAATCTGCTGCTTGGTGCGGTCGACCTCGATGTAGGCAGTGCGGAGGTCGACTTCCACAAGCTGTGCAAGATTTTCGAGTGCTTTTTGTGACTGTTCGCGGGTCAGCTGGGCGCGCTGGTTCAGGGCTTTGGCATCCCGATTAAAAAAGGGATAATTAAATTTGACGCCCGCCAGTGCGTCGTAATTGTCTTTGTCGATGTTACGAACGGAATCGCCAAAGGAGTTTGCATACCCGCTTTTGCCAAGCGTGATGAATAAGTCCATCACGGGCAGCAATCCGTTCCGGGTTTTGACAAGCTCTAGGTCGCCAAGCAATATTTCCAGCCGGGCCTGGTTCAAGATCGGGCGCATGCGCATGGCTACAGCCACATGCACCGCCACATCGTCCAACTTGATTTCGGGCAAGGTCGGCTGATGGATCAGATCAACCTGCCGTGCCCAGATACCAGGCCCTGCGGGATTGAGTAGCCGCAGCAGTTGCAGACGCATCGATTCCCTGCCGGCCCGCGCTTCAATGAGCGCTTGATCCTGGGCCGCCACTTCGGCCTGGACGGCGGCCAGTTCAGACCTGGCCAGGCGGCCCACGGTGATCAGTTCCTTGGTTTCGTTGAGTTGCTGACGGCCGACTTTCAAGGACTCCTCGACGATTTCAATGCGACGACCGGCCAGGGCGTAATCCCAGTAGGTGCGTTCTACTTCGGCCACCAGAAATTCGGTAAAACCCCGCAACTCATATTCCGACATCCGCGTTTCCAGGCGTGCCTGCTGCAATCGGGCCCGGTTTGCCTCCACCCCGTAGCCTTGCAGCAACGCCTGGTTAATTGTCAAACCTAGGCGGGTCGAATAAAAGTCGTCATCGTAAAGCGAGGAGTCATCTAATTGGGCGCCGGCTTCCAGTGCAACCGTCGTGCCGGTCGGGAAATATTGCGTTAACGAAATAATGCCTTCAGCGGCATCGGTCGTGAACTCCTCAGTTTCGGATCCGGATCTTGCAAGGCTTTCGCCCTGTAACCGGCCGGCCGAGATTTCGGCGTCGATTGCCGGGTCGAAAACCGCCTTCTCCTGGTCTTCGAAGGTTTGCTGAATATCGGGATTCAATCTTTGCACCACCAGTGCACGATTGTTTTCAAGGCAAAGCAAAATGGCTTCGGTAATGGAGACTTTCAAAGGCTCCGGCGGGACGGCTGGTGCGGCTTCCCCGGGTTGCGCGGCAGTCGTCAAGGACGCTTGTCCGAGGGTGTCGGCGGGCAATTGCGGCTCTTGGGCCATCCGATCGATCCGTTCCGCGCCCGGTGCAAAGGAGGTCGATAAGAGCAACACCCCGAATATAGACAGAAATTCCAGCAGACGATGATGGGCTTTGGCGAACAGCATAGCAGGTCCTGACGAATTCCGATTCAGCCCGATAGGGGTCGGTTTCGTCCAATTTAGGGGTTAATAACCGGGGCTCGAGAAACTATATAATTGATCGCTTGACATTGACAACCGAAAACTGCTTTGGACCCGTGGCGGCTTTTACGCGCCGACAGGGGGAAACAGCGCCAACGGGTCACCCTGTGGTTTGTTCGAGCATTTTTTCGTTGCAATATCGGCCCTAAAAAGGCAACGTTCGTGTGTCAGGTCAAACCGCACATCTTTTTATAAAGTACTCATTTTAAGGATAACGGAAAGGGTTTTTTACCATGAAATCGGGTGGCCCTAAGATTTTTATTCTGACGGTGATTCTGATCGGAACGGCAGTGGGCTTGGGCTGGCTAATTTTGACTCAATTTCAGGACCGGTCCGGCCCGGGTACAAGCGGTAACGCCATGCGGACGGTACCGGTCGAAGTCGTCGAGATTCAGCGCGGTCCGATCGCTTTACTGCGAACTTTCAGCGGTGAGTTGGAGGCCCAGGCCGAGTTTGTGGTCGCACCCAAAGTCAGCGGCCGCGTGGAACGGGTGGTCGTGAACATCGCCGATACGGTAAGTCGGGGTCAGGTCGTGGCCGAACTGGACAATGCTGAATATGTTCAGGCCGTAGCCCAGGCCCAGGCCGATCTGTCGGTGGCCCGGGCCAACTTTTCCGAGGCCGAGAGCGGCCTGGAAATTGCCAACCGTGAGTTCAAACGCACCGAGTCGCTTTTGAAGCGCGGGATCGCATCCGATTCCGAATTCGATGCCGCAACGCAGGATCAGCTTGCCAAAAAGGCCCGACTTAGAGTCGCTGCGGCCCAGGTCATCAAGGCCGAATCATCGCTGGAAACCGCCAATATCCGGCTCGGCTATACCAAAGTCACCGCGGGTTGGGCCGGGGGCGACGAGCATCGCGTCGTGGCAGAGCGCTACGTGGATGAAGGCCAAACCGTGGCAGCCAACGCACCCCTGCTTTTGATCGTCGAACTCAATCCCATCGTTGGAGTGGTCTTTATCACCGAAAAAGACTACGCTCACCTGCGACCCGAACAGCTCGTTTCGCTGACAACGGATGCCTATCCGGATGAAAAGTTTACGGGCCGCATCGACCGCATCGCACCGGTCTTCCGCAAGGCCACGCGGCAGGCGCGTATCGAAATGACCATCGACAATTCCCTGTTTCGTCTCAAACCCGGCATGTTCATCACGGCAACCGTGATATTAACCGAGTTACCGGACGTAACCATCGTTCCGGAACAGGCCGTGACCATCCGTGATGACAAAAGCGGCGTATTTATCGTCAGTGCGGATGGACGATCCGTGGCCTGGCACGAAGTTAAAGTCGGAATTCGTGAAGGCCGTCGGGTGCAGGTGGCAGGCGAGGGCCTGGCCGGTCGCGTCGTGATCCTGGGACAGCAACTGATCAGCGACGGCGCCTTCATAACGATTCCGGCTGAGGAGCAAGAGACCACGGCCGGCCAAGTAAAGGCCGACACCCCATGAATCTGCCGCGGTTCAGCGTCAAACGCCCGATTTTCACGACCATGGTGACCCTGATTTTGGTTCTCCTGGGGGCCGTGTCTCTGAGCCGGCTGCAGATCGACATGCTGCCCAACATCGAACTGCCGACGCTGAGCATCCGAACGGACTACGAGGGGGCGAGTCCCGAGGTTATGGAGCGGCTGGTGACGCAGATTATCGAAGAGATCGTTGCCACGGTACCCGGCGTCGAAGAAATCACATCCACCTCCTCAGAGGGCCGCAGCAGGGTTCGCGTCAGCTTCGTGTGGGGGACGGAGATCGACACGGCGGCGATTGACGTTCAGGGCAAGCTCGAAGACGAGATCAACGAATTGCCGGATGATATCGTCAGGCCCCGCATCAGAAAATTCGACATCGCCAGCTATCCGGTCGTCCTTTTGGGAATATCCAGCAATCTCGACCCCGTGGAACTCACGGAACTGATCGAAGTCCAGATCCGTTACCGCTTTGCCCGCATACCGGGTGTTGCGCAGGTTGACGTTTGGGGCGGCTTCAACCGCGAGGTGCGGATCGAACTGGACCTCGACCGGATCAAGGCCGTGGGTTTACCTTTGGATCAGGTACTCGCGGCCATTCGCGATGCCAACCTCGATCTGCCGGCCGGCAAGATCGAGCAGGGCCGTTATGAGGTCATGCTGCGCGCGCCGGCCGAGTTCAGCAACCTCGATCAGATTCGGGATACGGTCATCGTTCGGCGTGACAATGCTGCCATAACACTGGGTCAAATCGCCGAAGTCAAAGACACGTATGAAAAGCTGACCCGCATCGTGCGGGTCAACGGTGGACGCGGACTGCGCGTGGCGATTCGCAAACAGGCCAATGCCAACACCGTCGAAGTGTCCAAGCGCGTTCTGTCTGAAGTGCAAGCGGTCAACCAGGCCTTTCCTCAGATCAACGTTGTCCCCGTCATCAACCAGGGTAATTTTATCGAGCGTTCAATCGCCAACGTTGCCCGCTCGGTCCTTTATGGGGGTGGGCTGGCCATCTTGGTCTTGCTTTTTTTCCTGCGCAACCTCCGCAGCACCCTGGTGATTTCGCTATCGATCCCTATTTCAATCGTGACCACGTTTGCGTTAATTTTCTTTGGGGGCTTCACACTCAATCTGATGACCCTGGGCGGACTGGCCCTGGGGGTGGGCATGATGGTGGACAGTTCCATCGTCGTGCTCGAAAACATTTTCCGTCGCCGCAGCGAAAGCGGTGAAACTCCGGAAAATGCCGCGGTGGAAGGTGCGAGGGAGGTCGGGACGGCAATCATCGCGAGCACCATCACAACGCTGGTAATTTTCCTGCCCTTGGTGTTCGTGCGCGGCGTCTCGGGCATCCTCTTTAAGGAGATGGCGTACGTTATCATCTTTGCACTGATCTGTTCGCTGACCGTCGCGTTGAGTCTGGTGCCCATGCTGGCGTCCCGATTCATGACGTCAAAACGCCAGCGTCCCAAGGCATCAGCGTCTCGAACAAACCATTGGGCTACCGCCGCTGATTCGGCTTTTACAGGTCTCGAAAACACGTATCTGGGTGTCTTGCGTTGGGCCCTGGGGCATCGCCTGCTCACCATATTGGGAGCGGTTGCCCTGCTCGGAGCGAGCCTGCTGCTTTTACCCCTGATCGGCAGTGAATTTCTGCCCCCCAGCGATGAAGGCGAAGTTCGCGTGACCGGCAAAATGGAAATCGGTACCCGGCTCGAACTGGTCGATCGGCAGACCCGTTTAATGGAGCGGATCATTCAACCGGCCGTGCCGGAGGTTGTTGCGTCGGTGGTCAGTGTCGGGGCCTCCGGGTGGCGGGCTGACGCAGGTTCAGAGGGTGAAATTCGGATGGCGCTGGTGCCGGCGGCCCAACGTGAGCGCTCCAATGTCGAAATCGCTCAAGATCTGCGGCGCCGCCTGGACGGCCGGGTCCCCGGTATGGAGATCCGTACCCGGGCACCTCAGGGCCAGTTTTTACTCGAACGGCTTCTGGGGGGTGACGAGGGGCTGACCATCGAGATCCGTGGCTACGAGCTCGCCACGCTCGATGCGCTGGCCGTGCGCGTTGCGAAGATGATCGTGGACGTGCCGGGCATCACGGATGTCGAGACCAGCCTCGAAGCCGGCATCCCCCAGCGGGAAATCCAGGTGAACCGTGACAAAATCGCAGATCTCGGCCTGAGCGTTCGCGACGTCACGCAGCTCCTGCAAACCGCGGTGGCCGGTTCAAAAGCCGGCGAGTATCGGACCGGGGGCAACTCCTACCGTATTCTGGTGCAGCTCAAGGATGCCGAGAAACGCTCCTTGGATGAAATTCTAAACCTTACGCTGACAACGTCATCCGGTGAAAAGGTTGTACTGCGCAACGTGGTAACGTCCGAATCGAGCCGCGGACCGATATTGATCGACCGCAAAGACCAGCAGCGCAGGGTGACGGTCCGCGCCAACGTTGCGGGACGCGATCTGGGTTCGGTGGCTGCAGACGCGCAGGTGGTGTTGAATCAAATTCCACGCCCGGTCGGTTATGACCTGACAATCGCCGGTAATTTTGAGGAGCAGCAAAAAGCCTCCCGGGAAATGGTCATCTCTCTGGTGCTGGCGCTGGTC
>Ga0316195_10001393_pt1 | contig 10788 bp, 9 predicted proteins | sample Phised1_MG_FD_204937 | JGI IMG/M metagenome (GOLD analysis project Ga0316195, IMG submission 204937) | Coastal sediment microbial communities from Maine, United States - Phippsburg sediment 1 | ecosystem: Environmental > Aquatic > Marine > Coastal > Sediment | place: USA: Maine | collected... | reverse complement strand
GGTGAGATGGCCGCCGCTGTCCATCGACAGGTGCTCCGCCGCCTTGCGCCGGAAATCCTCCAGCTTGCGCGGATCATCACAGTGGATCCAGCGCGCCGTGTACACATTCACCGGTTCGTAACGGGCTTCCACCTTGTACTCGTCCTTCAGCCGGTAGGCCACCACGTCGAACTGCAACTGGCCCACGGCTCCCACCACCAGGTCGCTGCTGTTGATCGGGGCGAAGACCTGGGTGGAGCCCTCCTCGGATAACTGCTGCAGGCCCTTCTGCAGGGACTTGGACTTCATCGGATCGGTGAGTCGGATACGGCGGAACAGCTCCGGCGCGAAATGGGGGATGCCCGTGAACTGCAGCTCCTCTCCCTCGGTGAAAGTGTCCCCGATCTGGATGGTGCCGTGGTTGTGCAGGCCGATGATATCCCCGGATACCGCCTCCTCCACCAGCTCGCGCTCACCGGCCTTGAAGGTCACCGCATCGGCGATCTTCACATCCTTGCCCAGGCGCACATGGCGCATTTTCATGCCCTTGCTGTAGCGCCCGGAGCAGACCCGCAGAAAGGCGATACGATCCCGGTGGCGGGGATCCATATTGGCCTGGATCTTGAAAACGAAGCCGCTGAACGCGCCCTCATCGGCGGCCACCATGCGGCTGGTGGCATCCCGGGGCTGGGGCGGCGGCGCCCACCGCACGAAGTCATCCAGCATCTCGCGCACCCCGAAATTGCCCAGGGCGGTACCGAAAAACACCGGGCTCAGCTTGCCCGCCAGGAAGGCGGCCTCGTCGAATTCGTGGCTGGCGCCCCGCACCAGCTCGATTTCCTCCACAAAGGCGTCGTACTCGTCGCCCAGCAGGGCGCGGGCGCCTTCGCTGGCGAGCCCCTCGATGCGCCGGTCATCCGGCAGCACCGAACCCTGGCCCGGGGTGTACTGGTGAATCACGTCGGTGTAGAGGTTGTAGACCCCCTTGAACTCCCTGCCCATGCCGATAGGCCAGTTGATGGGGGCGCCCTGGATGGCCAGCACCTCCTCGATCTCGTCCAGCAGCTCGATCGGGTCGCGGATATCCCGGTCCATCTTGTTGACGAAGCTGAAGATCGGCGTATCCCGCAGGCGACAGACGTTCATCAGCTTGATGGTGCGGTCCTCCACCCCCTTGGCGCCGTCGATCACCATCAGGGCGGAGTCCACCGCGGTCAGGGTGCGATAGGTATCCTCGGAGAAATCCTCGTGGCCGGGGGTATCGAGCAGGTTGACGGTACGCTGGTGGTAGGGAAACTGCATGACCGAAGACGTCACCGAGATGCCCCGTTCCTGCTCCATACTCATCCAGTCCGAGGTCGCGTGGGGGCCCTTCTTGCCCTTGACGCTGCCCGCCACCTGGATGGCGCTGCCCAGCAGCAGCAGTTTCTCGGTAATGGTGGTCTTGCCCGCATCGGGGTGCGAAATGATCGCAAAGGTGCGGCGCGCGGTGATCTGCTTGGCAAGGTCTGGCATGGATGTTCCCGGGAAAAAAGTGCGGATTATACGCCCTTTCCACCCGGTGCGCTCCAGTCCCCGGGGGCGGGATGGGCGCGCGGCGCACCGCTTGCGGCATCCATTCTGGACCTCGGCCCGCCCGCACGTATAATGCGCCGGTGAACGAGCAACCCAACCGCGTGGCATCCGCCTATAACCCCTCCCTGGACAACCTGCGCAGCCTTCTGCTGATCCGGGGAATCGCCCTGTTGGGGCAGACCGGGGTACTCGCCTATGTGCTGGTCGCCAGCCGCACCACCGCAAGCCTGTGGGGTGTGACCGCCAGCCTGGTCGCCCTGGCCACAATTACCGTGGCCAGCCTCTGGCGCTGCACCCGGCCCTGGCCCGTGACAGACAACGAATTCCTTGCGCAACTGCTGATCGATGTGCTGGGCTGGACCGCGCTCATGTACTTCAGCGGCGGCGCCAGCAATCCTTTCGTGTCCTATTATATCGTGCCCCTGGTGGTCGCCGCCGCCGTACTGCCCTGGCGCTTTACCTGGCTGGTGGCCGGCACCTCACTGCTCGCCTATAGCCTGCTGCTCTACTACTACCGGCCCTTCCCCCTGTTCTCCCCCCATGCGCACATGGGCCACGGCGACGACGGCAATGTTCATATCCTGGGCATGTGGTTCAATTTTCTTTTCAGCGCCGGCCTGATTACCTATTTCGTGGTCCGCATGGCGTCGATGTTGCGGCAGCAGGAGGCGCGTGCGGTGGCGCGGCGCGAGGACCGACTGCGCAACGACCAGATCATGGCGGTCGCGAGCCTGGCGGCCGGAACCGCCCATGAACTGGGCACGCCGCTGGCCACGATGACGGTACTGGTGGAGGAGATGCTGCACGATGACAGCCTGGGCCGGCAGGCCCGGGAGGACTGCGAGCTGCTGCGCAGGCAACTGGCCCAGTGCAAGTCCACCCTGAACACCCTGACCCGCACCGCCGAACTGTCCAGCGTGGGGCAGACCCGACGCCAGGCCCTCGGGGAGTTCGTGCAGCAGACCGTCGAACGCTGGGCCGTGCGTCGACCCGGGGTGAGCTATGACATCAGCCCGGGCCAGGTGGCCGCCGGGGCGGCAATCGAATACGACTCCACCCTGTGCCAGGCCGTCGAGAACCTGCTCAACAATGCCGCCGATACCGGCTCCGAACGGGTGGATGTGCATTACCAGTCCACCGGGCACGAGGCCCGCATCGTCGTCCGGGACCGGGGACCCGGCATCAGCGGCGAACTCCTGCGGGACATGGGCAAGCCCATTATCCGGGCCAGCCGCAACGGCCTCGGCATAGGCCTGCTGTTGAGTCACGCCACGGTTGAGCGGTGCGGTGGCCGGATCGAACTGCTCAATGCCAGGGACGGGGGCACCGAGGCCAACCTCTACCTGCCGCTCGCCGGGGAGCGCGAAGATGACTGAAACCGCTGGGAAAATCCTGCTGGTGGACGACGACCCCGTCTTCACCGGCGTCATGGCCCGGGGTTTCAGGCGGCGCGGGTTCACAACCCGCAGCTGCGCCACGGCGGAAGCAGCCCTTGCCGCCTGCCGCGAGTTCAGGCCCAGCCACATCCTGCTGGACCTGAATATGCCCGGCACCTCCGGCCTGGTGATCCTGCCGCGCCTGCTGGCGGCTTCCCCCGGAGCCGCCCTGGTGGTGCTCACCGGCTACTCCAGCATCGTGACCGCCGTGGAGGCCACCCGGGCGGGCGCCACCAACTACCTGTGCAAGCCGGCCACCATCGATGAAATACTCAGCGCATTTGCCGGGGACGCCGGGGCCGCCCCGGCGGCGGTTCCCAGCGACCCCATCTCGGTGGAGCGCCTGGAATGGGAGCATATTCAGCGGGTGCTGCAGGACTGCGCAGGCAATGTGTCGGCGACGGCCCGCGCCCTCGGGATGCACCGTCGCACGCTGCAGCGCAAGCTGCAGAAACGGCCGGTGCGGCGCTAGCGGGACTCCACCCGGGCGGCCGCGATGGCCAGCAGGCGCCTGCCCACCGCAGCCATATCGACCTCTGCGGTGGGCAGCAGCGCGGCCATCGAGGTCACCTGCAGGCCCCGGTAACCGCAGGGGTTGATGCGCCCGAAGGGTTCCAGGTCCATGTCCACATTGAGCGCCAGGCCATGGTAGCTGCAGCCGCGGCGCACCCTCAGGCCCAGCGAGGCGATTTTCGCACCGTCCACGTAGACCCCGGGAGCCTCGGGTTTGGGAGCCGCGGCAATACCGTATTCAGCCAGCAGCTGGACGATGCTGTGCTCGATGGTATTGACCAGGTCGCGCACGCCCCAGCTGCGCCGCCGCAGGTCTATCATCAGGTAGAGAACCCACTGGCCGGGGCCGTGGTAGGTAACCTGGCCGCCGCGATCCACCTGGATCACCGGGATATCGCCGGGGGCCAGCACATGCTCCGCCCTGCCGGCCTGGCCCTGGGTAAAAACCCGGGGATGCTGCAACAGCCACAGCTGGTCGGGCTCATCAGGGGTGCGGGAAGCGGTGAGGTCCTTCATCGCCTGCAGGGTGGGCTCGTAGGCGACCAGTCCCAGCTCCCGCTGCAGCACCGGGGGAATCGCCATCAGATAACCATTTGCACCCGACCGGTACCCAGCAGGCCCTGGTGCAGGGCCTCCAGTTGCTCGGGACCGGTAGCGGTAATAACGACCGTGATCGCGGTAAAAGTGCCCTTGCTGGAAGCCCTGGCGGTGACCGCCGTGCGATCGAAGCCAGGCGCGTGCTGCTCGAATACGGTGAGAATTACCTCGCTGAGGTCCTCGGAGCTGCGCGCGAGGACCTTGATCGGGTAATCGCAGGGAAACTCAATTCTGGGCGGTTCCTGCTGCATGGAGACCCTCCATTCGTTGTCAGCCCCCAGGCCTCAGGTGGCGAAAAGAGAGCTTATCCACATCATGATCGTATCCCAGAGCCGGGCGAAAAACCCACCGGGCTCCACTGCCTCAAGGGCTACCACCGGGGCTTCGTACAGCGTTTCGTCGCCGGCAACGAGTTTCACGGTTCCCACCTGGTCACCCACGGCCAGGGGTGCCACCAGCTGCGGGTTCAGCTCGACGTTGGTGGCCAGGCTCTTTGCCTTGCCCCGCGGCAGGGTCAGCAGGGTCTTGTCAATCAGGCCAACGGACACGAGGTCCTGCTGCCCTTTCCAGACCCGGGGCTTGTCCAGCTCGTGCATCGGGCCGAATACCTCGACCGTCTCGAAGAACCGGAAGCCGTAATTGAGCAGGCTGCGGGCCTCGTTCTTGCGCGCCTTGGTGCTCTTGGTACCCATGACCACGGCAATCAGGCGCATGTTGTTGCGCAGGGCTGATGCAACCAGGCAATAGCCGGCCTCGGCGGTGTGGCCGGTCTTGAGGCCGTCCACCGAGGGGTCCTCGCCGAGCAGCGAGTTGCGGTTGTACTGCTTGATGTTGTTGTAGGTGAAATCCCGTTCCTTATAGATCGCGTAGTGCTCGGGAAACTTCGTGATGATAGCCCTTGCCAGTATGCCCAGGTCCCGGGCGGTAACTACGTGGCTCGGGTCAGGCAGGCCGTGGGAGTTGACGAAATGGGAGCCTGTCATACCCAGCGCCTGGGCCTGGGTGTTCATCATCTCGGCGAATACCTCTTCGCTGCCGGCCAGGTGTTCCGCCACCGCCACCGTGGAGTCGTTGCCGGAGGAGATAACGATGCCCCGCTCCAGGTCTTCAATACTCACGTCCTTGCCCGGCTCGATCCACATCAGCGAGGATCCGGCAAATATAGGGTTCTGCGACCAGGCGTTCTCGCTGACCGTCACCATGTCCTCCTTGTGCACCCGTCCCGCCGCCATCTCGTTGGCCAGCACATAGGCGGTCATCATCTTGGTGAGACTGGCTGGTGGCAGCTGCACGTCGGCGTTGTGTTCCGCCAGCACGGCGCCACTGGTGGCATCCATCAGGAAGTAGGCGGTGGCCTCGAGCTGGGGCGGAGAGGGTATGGTGTCGTCGGCGCGGGTTGCCAGGGCGATAATGGCAAGGAGCGAAAGCAGCAGTCGTTTAGTCATAACAGGATGGGGCCGTGGGGAGTACAGGAAGCTGCGCATGTTAACCCATGCGCGGTTTCAACGAAAGAAACGGCTGTAGCGGCGCGAAGCCAGTGTCATGTCCGGTTAATTCGCATTATTTCAGCGTGCCGGACAGGACACTATGGCAGCGGCTGGCCGCCTTCATAGCCGGCCAGCCGCAGCTGCTGCTGTACCGACTCGATCTCGCCGGCGCCCGACATGGGCCCGATGCGCACCCGGTACAGCAGGTTCGCGCCGGACTGCACCTCGCTGACAAACACCGGCGGCGCCAGCAGCTCCTGCAACCGTTCCTGCAGGCGCAGGGCGGAGGATTCGGAGCTGTAGGCGCCGAGCTGCAGGTAGCGATAATCCCCGGCGACGGTGCCGCGGCGATCATCCACCCCGGCGACGTCCAGCACCTCCACTGCCACCTGGGCCGTGCCCTGCTCCATATAACCGAGCTTGACCGCGGCCCCGTAGGACAGGTCGATCACCCGGTCTGAGTGGAAAGGACCGCGGTCGTTTACCCGCACGATAATGCTCTTGCCGTTGCCGAGGTTGGTCACCCGGGCATAGCAGGGTATCGGCAGGGTCTTGTGGGCCGCGCTGGCCAGGTAAAGGTTGTAGATCTCGCCGTTGGAGGTCTCGTGGCCGTGAAACTTGGCGCCGTACCAGGAGGCGGTACCGGTGACCCTGTAGCCCTTGTGATTGCCCAGCACCTCGTAGGTAACACCATCGACGATGTAGGGGCTGTTGTTGCCCGCCGACAGGATCGGGTCCGGGCGGGGGATGGCATCGTGCACGTCCTCCGGGTCAATGGGAATCGGCGGCGCCCCGTCCCGGGCGTGCTGGTAGCGGGAGGGCAGGCTCGCGATATCGGGCGCCGGTTCAGGGGTTGGCGTGGGCTGGCTGGTACAGGCGGCGGTAACCAGGGCCAGCAGTCCGACCAGCGCAAACAGCGGCCGCGCTATCACGAGCTGACGCGCTCCGCCAGGCGCCGGCTCAGCTCGTACACGCACATCGCGTACATCGCGCTGTGGTTGTAGCGGGTGATGACATAGAAATTGTGCAGACCCAGCCAGTATTCATAACCGTTCTTCAGTTCGAACTTCATCGCCGTGGCCATGGCCTTCGGATCCACCGGCGCCGTGGGCTCCAGCCCGGCTTTGATGAAATCCGCCACGGTGTGCCCGGGCTCCAGGTTTTTCCTGCCCTGGACGAACCACTGCTCCGGTACCGGCCCCTTCGCGGTAGCGCCTACCACCACGGTGCCGCCCTTGGTCCAGCCATGGCGCTTGAAATAGTTGGCCACGGAGCCGATGGCGTCCACCGGGTTGGTCCAGATGTCCTCCACCCCATCGTCGTCAAAATCCACAGCGTAGCTCAGGTAGCTGCTGGGCATGAACTGGCCGTATCCCATCGCGCCGGCGTAGGAGCCCTTGAGGGCCAGGGGGTCAAAGCCCTGCTGGCGGGTGAGAATCAGGTAGTTTTTCAGTTCCCCGGTGAAGAATTCCGAGCGCGGCGGGTAATCGAAGGCCAGGGTGGAGAGGGCATCGATCACCCGGTAACTGCCGGCATTCCTGCCGTAATAGGTCTCAACCCCGATAATCGCGACGATGATTTCGGCCGGCACACCGGTTTCCTGCTCGGCCCGCGCCAGCGTGGCCCGGTGCTCCCGGTAAAACTCGATACCCTGCTCCAGGCGCTTGTCGTTGAGGAATATCTCCCGGTATTCATACCAGGGCTTGCTCTTTTCCGCAGGGCGGGAAATCGCGGTGAGGATGCTCTCCTGGCGCTGGGCGCTGGCAAAGACCAGCAGCAGCTGCTCCCGGTCGAAGTCCTGCTCCTTCACCAGCTGGTCCACCAGCGCCAATGCAGCGGGGTTAGTGTCATAGTTATCCGCTGCACAGGAGAATGTGCTCCACAGGCAGGTCACCACCAGGGCGATTTTCAGGCGTACCGACATACTCTACCACTCGATAAAAAATTGAGAAAACGTGTAACTGACTGCGAGGCGTTCACCTGGGCCCCGCGGATTTTTCGGTACTGATTGCCATCAGTATGCCGAAACCCGCCATCAGGGTGACCACCGAGGTTCCACCGGCGCTCACCAGCGCCAGCGGCACCCCCACCACCGGCAACAGGCCGGCGACCATCCCCATATTAACAAAGATATAAACAAAAAACGTCAGTGTAAGGCTCCCCGCCATCATCCTGCCGAAACTCGACTGCGCCTTGACCCCTATCCAGAAGCCGCGCAGCAGTATCAGCAGGTAAATGCTCATCAGCACCAGCACACCGCGCAGGCCGAATTCCTCCGACAGGACCGCAATGATGAAATCGGTGTGGCTCTCCGGCAGGAAATCGAGGTGCGACTGTGTGCCGAGGGTCCAGCCCTTGCCGTCCCAGCCCCCGGAGCCAATGGCGGTCTTCGACTGGATGATATTCCAGCCCGCCCCGAGTTTGTCGCTCTCTGGATCCAGCATGGTGAGAATCCGCTGCTTCTGGTAGTCCTTGAGCACAAACATCCAGGCCGGCCAGGCAGAGGCCCCGGCCAGCACCACGGCACCGAATATATAGCGCCAGCCCATGCCTGCCATATACAGCACGAACAGGCCGCTCACCGCGATCAACAGGGCGGTGCCCAGGTCCGGCTGCTGCAGGATCAGGGCCGCCGGCAGACCGACGAGAACCAGGGCGACGAGGATATGGAAGAAGCGTGGCGGCAGCGTGCGGTCCGCGAGATACCAGGCCACGGTCATGGGCAACACCAGCTTCAGGATTTCGGACGGCTGGAAGCGAAAGCCGCCGATCGACAGCCACCGCTGGGCTCCCTTGGCGCCAACCCCGACCAGCATCACCGCGACCAGCAGGGCCAGCCCCACGAGGTAGAGCCAGGGGGCCCAGCGCATGATGTTCGCGAGGCTGACCTGGGCGACGGTGAACATGATGAAGTAGGCCAGCAGGAAGTATCGCCCCTGCCGGATCACGGCTCCCATGTCCTTGCCGGAGCCGCTGTAGAGAACCACCAGGCCGTAGGCGGTGAGCACGAGCAGCAGCAGCAACAGCGGGATGTCGATATGCAGGCGACTGGCGAGGCTGGGGCGCCGGGCCAGGTCGGCGGAGCCCTGGTGCGGCATCTGGCGCAGATAATCAGCCATCGCTGTCCTCCCCGAATAACCAGGTGTCGATCACCTTGCGGGCAATCGGTGTGGCGGCACTGCTGCCGCCCCCATTCTCCACGATGATCGCCACCGCGATGGTGGGATCCTCGGCGGGGGCAAAGGCGATAAACAGGCCGTGGTGGCGGTGGCGCTCGGACACCTCGGACTCGTTGTAAACCGAGCCCTGGGCAATTCCAATCACCTGGGCCGTGCCGGTCTTGCCGGCCATCGTGTACTGGATGCCCACCGCCAGGGCCTTCGCGGTGCCGCGCTGGCCATGCACCACCTCGATCATACCCTCGTGCACGGCCTGCCAGTATTCCGGGGGTGCCACTATGGGCTCAAGCAGCGGCGCCTCCACCAGTACACCGTCTATGGACTTCACCAGTCGCGGTGTATGCCGCACACCCCGACTGGCCATGATGCTGGTAGCTACTGCCAGCTGCATCGGCGATACCAGCATATAACCCTGCCCGATGCCGGCGCTGATGGTCTCCCCGGGATACCAGGGCTGGCCCATGGCGTCGCGCTTCCAGTGGGTGGACGGCAGCACGCCGCGGCGCTCGTTGGTGGTATCGACCCCGGTTCGCTCCCCCAGCCCGAAGGGACTGAGGTACTCGGACATGCGGTCGATGGTGAGGCGCCGCGCGAGGTCATAGAAATAGACGTCACAGGACTCGGCGATGGCCATATTCATATTTACCCGCGCGGCGTGGCCGGTTCCCCTGATCCTCAGGATCCAGTCCCGGTACCTGTGGGAGTCGCCAGGCAGGCTGTACCAGCCGGGGTCGGGCACGGTGCTCTCGGGAGTGACCAGCCCGGACTCCAGTCCCGCCATCGCCATGAAGGGCTTGATGGTCGACCCCGGCGGGTACTGGCCCTGGATGGCGCGGTTGAACAGGGGCACATCGGGCGAATCCCGCAGTGCGCTGTAGTCAGCAGAGCTGATACCGTTTACGAACAGGTTGGTGTCATAGCCCGGCGTGGATACCAGCGCCAGCACCCCGCCGGTGCGGGGGTCTATCGCCACCACCGCGCCGCGGCTGTCTCCCAGTGCGTCAAACGCCGCCCGCTGGATGCGGATATCCAGGTTCAGGACCAGGTCGGCGCCGGATTTGGGGTCGACGCTCTCCAGCACCCTCAGCACCCGCCCGTGGGCGTTGGTTTCCACGTTCTGGTAGCCGACGTCACCGTGCAGGATATCCTCGTAGTATTTTTCCACCCCCACCTTGCCGACCTGGAAGGTTCCCCGGTAATCCGACTGGTCAAGCTCCTGTACTTCCTGCTCGTTGATACGCCCCACATAGCCGATGGCGTGGGAGAACAGCTCACCGTAGGGGTAATAGCGCAGCAGCTGGGCATCGACCACTACCCCCGGCAGGTGGTAGCGGTTCACGGCCAGCCGCGCCCGCTCCTCCTCCGTGAGGCGAAAACGCAGCGGAACCGCCTCATAGGGACGACGATGCCGGAGTTTCTTGCGGAAATTCTCCAGGTCGCTGTCGCCGATGGGGACCATTGTCGCCAGTTCCGCCAGCGTCGCCTCCAGGTCCGGCACCTGCTCGCGCACGATCGACAGCATGTAGCTCGGGCGGTTATCCGCCAGCAACACGCCATTGCGGTCATAGATGAGCCCGCGCTTTGGCGGCAGGGGCTGCAACTGCACCCGGTTGCGCTCGGACTGGGTGCGGTAGATCTCATAATCGGTGATCTGCAGGGAATAATAGCGGGACACGATAAGCCCCAGCATGCCCAGGACCAGGATGATGGCGGTGACAGTGCGGGCGTTATTGATCCTGGTTTCGCGGTGCGAATCCTTCAGCTGGATATGCTCTGGCATCTAAGCGGCTTGCCTGGCCCTGCGGTCCGTCAAAAAACTATTCGCGATGATACGGGTGGTTGACAGTGATTGTCCAAGCCCGGTACAGCTGTTCGGCCAATAAAACCCGCACCAGCGGGTGCGGCAGGGTGAGGTCACTGAGGGACCAGCGCGCGCTGGCCCGGTCCAGGCACTGCCGGGAGAGCCCATCGGGGCCTCCCACCAGCAGGCTGTAGTTGGAACCGGACATCTGCCAGGCTTCC
>Ga0316195_10001391_pt1 | contig 10795 bp, 13 predicted proteins | sample Phised1_MG_FD_204937 | JGI IMG/M metagenome (GOLD analysis project Ga0316195, IMG submission 204937) | Coastal sediment microbial communities from Maine, United States - Phippsburg sediment 1 | ecosystem: Environmental > Aquatic > Marine > Coastal > Sediment | place: USA: Maine | collected... | reverse complement strand
TCGCGTTATACAGCCAGGGTACCGGTGCAGACAGCTGGGCGGACAAACTGTTCGGCTGGGTCTTTGTGCTTGAAGCCAGCTCACAGACTGTCCGCATGCTGCACCTTCTGGGCATGTGGTTAATGTTGTTTTTCGCCATCATTCATATCTATATGGCGATTCGCGCCGATTTTGCATCGCGCCAAAACGGTGTCAGCGCAATGATCGATGGCTGGCGAACCTTCAAGGATGACGGGCCACGCGATCCGCAATAGTCGATCGCAAGGAGACAGCCAATGAGCATCGCGACACAGAGCATCGCAGACGGTGATCCCGGTGCTTACGACACGCTGATTCTGGGCATCGGCAATATTCTTTGGGCGGACGAAGGCTTCGGCATCCGCACCATTGAAACGCTGCACGAGCGATATTTGTTTCCTGACACGGTCCGCGTCATGGACGGCGGCACCCAGGGCATTTTTCTGCTGCCCTGGGTAAGAAACGCGAAACGCCTGCTGATTTTTGATGCCATCGACTTCGGGCTTCTGCCCGCGACCTTGAAGGTCATACGCGGAGATGACGTACCGCGGTTCATGGGTGCGAAGAAGGTCAGCATGCACCAGGCGGGCTTTCAGGAAGTCCTGTCGTCGGCCGACCTGGCTGGCGACTTGCCCGATGAGCTGGTCCTGATCGGGGTGCAGCCGGAATTGCTCGATGACTATGGCGGCAGCTTGCGGCCAAGTGTCAAAGCCCAGATTGATCCTGCGATCGAACTCGGCCTCAATATCCTCAGCGAGTGGGACATCACGCCGCGACGACGTAACAAGTCGCGCGCTGACGATGACAACATTGGTCCAACGGCTCTTGATATGCGGGACTACGAGAATGATCGGCCCGCCATTAACGGAGAAACACCATGACGCATGCGCTCATTGAGCGACTACTACAGGAACTCAATTATCCTGAGGTTTCGCTCGACAATCACGACGCCTTTATCGAAACACCAGGGCTCAATGTGCTGTTCTTTCCCGGCAATCCCGAGACCGTAAAAGACGCAACAGACGTTGCTGTCGTGTTGCCGGAACTGGTCGCAGCATTCGCGCCGCAGCTAAACCCCGGCGTTGTTACGGACACCTATGGCGACGGCCAGAAGCTTAAACAGAAATACGGTTTCACCCACTATCCTTCGCTGGTTTTCCTGCGCGACGGCGAGTACGTCGGAACGATCTCGCGCATCCAGGACTGGAACGACTATCTTGCCAAAATCAACGTGTTGCTGGCATCTCCCGGACGCCGGGCGCCGGGCTTCAGTATCCCTGTGGTCACGGGCTAAGCACCCTTTGTAGAGGAGCTCGCAATAATGAACATTACCGATATCCCCGTACGTGTCGTTGGGCCGGGCAGCCAGCCGGATGCAGAGGCCGATGCGCCCAAGTACATCGATATGCCGCGCGACATGAGCCGCTACGACGCACCGCAGGTGCCCGAACCCAATGCGGTGCAGCACCTGCTTGGCGCTCGCGAAGCGATGACATGGTTGCAGGCCGCGCTCAAGGCGTATTCCGCAGACAATGAAAACGCGTGTGCCAATCTCAACGCACTCGATGAGCAAAACAGGGAGCTCGTCAACCAGATCCTGGGTGAGGGCGAAAACTGCGTTACCTACGCTGGCGTTGTAAGAGCCAGTGTGCAGGAATCCGTGCTGGCCGGTGTTTGGCGCAGCCTGTATTACGACGAAGACGATCAGATCGCTGTCGATACGATCGAGGTTGGCGCTGTACCGCAGCTGGTGTCCGCACCTTTCGGAAACGCCCGAGCTGTCGATCCCAGCGAAGACGAACACAGTGCTGAGTTTCCGAACGCAATGCCTATTCTGATCGAGCTCGCCGACCGCGCTGCCCGCTACGAGAACGACGGCAGTAAGCATTCGATCAATTTGACGCTGTTGCCGTTATCGGTTCCCGAGCTTGAATACCTCGATGCCCGCCTCGGGCGCGGACCGGTCGACATCCTGTCCCGAGCCTACGGCAAATGCCAGGTTATCAGCACGCTGACGCCGAACGTCTGGTGGGTGCGATTTTATAATTCGATGGGTACCCTGATACTGAACTCGCTCGAGATTTCTGCCGTTCCGGACGTCGTGGCGGCCGCCCCGGAAGATCTTCTCGACTCCGCCGACCGCCTGTCAGACATTCTCGCCCCCTACTGGCCCGACTCTGCATGAATCGACTTCCCGACGACGCAAAACTCGAATGCCGAATCTGCTGGTACGTCTACGACCCTGACAGCGGCGACGAAGTGCAGCAAATTCCACCCGGTACGCCATTTCTGGAGCTGCCGGATTACTGGCGTTGTCCGGAGTGCGATTCCGCCGCAGGCGCGTTTCTACCCGTCGAGTCCTGACATGAACGCACAGAAATCTATCTCGAGCACCGCGCTCCGAGATCGTTATCGCGATATTTATGAACAGCGCATGCGGGGGCTGCCATTCATCAACCCTGAACTATCCGTCGAGACAATTGGCTTCCGACAATTTGAAGGTTTTGAAATCGGCGTTCTGGCCACGCCGTGGTTCATGAACCTGATTCTCCTGCCTGGCACAGATGTGGATGCAAACGTCGACCAGGGCCGAAAGATTGAGGTTATTTTTCCCAGCGGCGCGATTGAGTTCACGACGGCCCAGGACGACGAGCTCGGACTGTATTTCTCGGCGGTCCTTTTTTCATCGGTCGAGAGTATTCCGGATCAGGCCACAGCCAGAGGACTGGCCGTAGCCGTCATGCGTGAGCTCTTTGAGCCAGAAACTAAAACGAAAACGCTCAGTCGACGCTCACTCTTCACAGCGGCAGAACATCCGGATGCATGAGCTATCCGTCTGTCTCTCCTTGCTGCAGCAGCTCGAGAAAATTGCCGCTGAGCGCAACGCGATAGCCGTCGAGAAAATCTACTTGCAGCTTGGGCCCCTGTCGGGGATTGAGCCGGCGTTACTGAGAAACGCCTACCCGATGGCGGCGGCGGGCACGATCGCCGAAAACGCGGAGCTGATCATTGAGGCCTGCGACATCGTCGTATCATGTACAGAGTGCGGTGCCGAGAGCGCGGCGAAACCCAATCGACTGCTGTGCGGCGTCTGTGGCGATTTCCGCACGAGAATTATCAGCGGCGAAGAAATGATCCTGCAACGTATGGAAATGACGCTCGCCGAATAAGCCGTCAGCAAATACGCGGCAGCGGGTCGTCCTCCAGTTCTTCGAGAAAACGTTCACCGCCAAGTTCGGTTTGCAGAACGACGCGCTTGCTCGCCGACGTTATCGTGCCGATACGTGCCGCATCACGGCCTGCCTCCAGACTTCGCCATATCTGCAAGACCTGTTCTGCCTGCTCGGGCGCGACGACCGCCACGACCCGGCCTTCGCACGCAAGATAGTACGGATCGTAGCCCAGCATGTCGCAAACGCCTTGCACCGGCTCCTTGACCGGAATAGTCGACTCGAAACGCACGCCAAAGCCGGTCGCACGAAGAATTTCGTGCGCGATCGATGCAATGCCTCCCCGAGTCGGGTCGCGCATGAAACGCAGTCCCTGCAACGCCAGCAGCGGCTCCGTCAAAGCCATTACCGGGGCGGCATCAGAAAGAAGCTCGCCATGCAAACCAAACTCCTCGCGCGCCAGCATCACGGCCGTGCCGTGATCACCGACCGAGCCGCTCACCAACAGCACGTCACCGTCCGCGATGCGATTCATCGACGGAATGACGCCGGGCAGTCGCACGCCGACGCCCGTCGTCGCAAGATACAAGCCGCCACCCTCGCCGCGTCGCACGACCTTGGTATCGCCCGCGCAGATCTTGACGCCCGACTCATCAGCCGCCCGCGCCAGACTGGCAACAATACGATCGAGCGTCGCGACTTCGAGCCCCTCCTCAATGAAAGCATTGAGCGTCATGAACATCGGCCGCGCGCCGGCCACGGCCAAATCGTTGGTCGTGCCGTGAATCGCAAGAGAACCAATATCGCCGCCCGGAAATTCCAGCGGTTGCACCGTGAAGCCATCGGTTGTGATCAGGACCTCCCCGTCACCGAGGGCGATGGGCACAGCATCCGCCTGAGTGTTCAGTTCAGACTTGTGCAGATGCCTGGCAAATACGTCTTCGATCAGCTCACGCATGAAGCGACCACCATTGCCATGTGCGAGGGAAATTCTCGTGTCGTCCATTTTGTTACGCCTCTTGATTGCCCGCGGCGAATTCTACGATTTGCCCGAAACACAGCGCAGCGTCGTTGCAGGGCAACGCGCTGGGCAGGTGAACCTCAAATTCTGCGGCCGACAACAGTTCGACGGTCTCCGCTGCCAGTACTCTGTTTTGAAAAACGCCGCCCGTCAGGCCGACTCGTACGGCACCGTAGCTTTCTCTCGCGAGAAGCGCCTGTGCCAGCAAAGCGTGCGCCAGTGAAGAGTGGAATACTTCCGCACGCTGCCGCTCTGACAGCTCCTGATCGGCCAGCACAGGCAACAGAGGCGCCCAGTCCGTGCGCAGGATACCGTCCCCATCTCGAGCTATCGGTAAACCGACAGGGTCGCGCTGCTGCTCACACAAGGACTCCAGCCGCATCGGTCCCTCTGCCTCAAAGCTCACGTCTTTGATGCCGCAAGCGATCGCTGCTGCAGCATCAAACAGCCGGCCGACGGCGCTGCTGTAGGGGCTGTTTAGTTCATTCTGCCAGGCGCTCTTGACCAGGCCTTCAACTTCCGGGCAGTCGGCCCAGGTTTCACCGCACTCCCAGTAGAGAGAGGCAGCGCTTCGCCATGGCGCCCGTCCGACAAGGTTGCCGCCGGGCAAGCGGAACGGTCGCCAGCTGGCGAATCGCTGCCAGGCACCCGGTTCGCCGAACAGCGCCTCGCCGCCCCACAAAGTACCGTCCTCTCCGAGGCCCACGCCGTCCCAGGTAAAAAGCAGCCACTGCTCGTCGGGTATGAACTCACCAGCGAGAGCCGATGCGTGCGCGGCATGGTGGAATATGGGCGTAAACGGGATGTTCTGTCGTCGTGCCCAGCGATTCGTCGTGTAGCCCGAATGTGCGTCGCACAGAATGTGCTTCGCAGTGACGCCGTATAATGATTGCAAATCACCGGCAAGCTGTTCGAACACATCCATGCTCCTGGCGTTGTCCATCTCACCAATATGCGGTGACACGACAACCCGATCCTCCCAGCCCAGCGCCAGCGCCCCTTTCATATGACCACCAACGGCAAGCACCGGCTGCGACAGTCGCCAGGGCAACTCGATTTCAACCGGTGCGACGCCGCGACCCATTCGCAATGGCCGCAGCCTCGCAGCAAGCTGTCGCACAACAGAATCGTCAGCCGGCCTGACTATCGGCCGGTCATGGTGAAGAAACGCGTCCGCTATTGATGCCAGCCGGGTTGAAGCGGCGGCGTTTTCGGTCAACACCGGTTCACCACTGATATTGCCCGAGGTTGCGACCAGAGGGCCGCCGAACGCCTGCAACAACAGATCATGCAACGGGCTGTAGGGAAGAAACACACCGAGCTCACGCAAGCCTGGCGCGATATTCGCGGCGAGGCACGATGCAAGCTGCTTTCGCACAAGAACAATCGACCGCGACGGGTCCAGTATCGCTTGCGCCTCAAGATCATCAATGTCGGCGGCCTCCCGCACCGCGTCCAGTCCATCGCTGCCGCGTATCGGAAACATCACCGCAAGCGGTTTGCCGGGCCGGTGTTTTCGCTCTCGCAAGTTCGCAATCGCAGCGGCATTGCAGGCGTCGACCATCAGGTGATAGCCGCCGATACCTTTCACAGCAACAATATTTCCTGCCTGCAGTTCGCGCACCGCCGCGCCGATCGCCGTGTCGTCGTCAGCCACCTGCACTGAACCGTCTTTCTCGAACTCGAGGCCCGGCCCACAGTCAGGACAGGCAATGGGTTCTGCGTGAAAGCGCCGGTCACTCGGATCCTCGTACTCGGCGATGCATTCTTCGCATAACCTGAAGCCATCCATGCTGGTGTTGGGCCGATCATAGGGAAGCGATTCGATCAGGGTGTAGCGCGGTCCACATTGTGTGCAGTTGATAAACGGGTAGTGGTAGCGCCGGTCGTCCGGGTCATGCAGTTCCGCGCGGCAGTCGTCACACATGAAATTGTCTGCCGGCACAAACACGCGGGCATTCGCATCACTGCAACTGGAGATGATCTCAAACGCTTTGAAATCCTCGGCGTCAACCGGCTCGAAATTTGTTACGCGGGGCCTTGCGAGAGGTGGCGCCTCTGCGATCAGATCGTAGTGAAATCGTTTGATCGCGTCAGGGTCGCCGCAGGCCAGAATATCAACCTCGCCAAGCCGATTCTGCACATAGCCCGTGAGATGGTGTTGTTTCGCCAGTCTGTAGACAAAGGGCCGGAAGCCGACGCCCTGTACGTGACCTGTCAGCGTTATATGCGCCGCGTTAACCAACAGAGCGGTCCTTCTTGCGACCCTCCCAGTGACTCTCCCGATGACCGGAGGACCACCAGATTCGGCAAGCACCTTCGTCGGACACCATGCAGGGACCTATCGGCTTCCTCGGCGTACAGGCCACCCCATACAGCCGACATTGATTTGGGTAGATCTTGCCGAGAACCACCTGCGCACAATCGCAACCGGGCGGCATTTCTCCGACGCGTTTGCGGGAGTTGTCAGCATAGGACTTGAAGACGCGACGTGCATCATGCGCCGCATACGCTTCGCGCAGGCAAAATCCGGAACTGGGAATGACTCCAACGCCACGCCAATTGGCATCATAAACGTCCATCACGGTATCGAGCTGTTCGCGTGCAAGACGATTGCCGCCTGGCCTGACCACTTCGGGGTAGCAGTTATCGAGATGCCGGCGACCCGTCTTCAGTTGGTCCAGTACAGAGCACATGGCGGCAAGCAATGTGTCTGCCCTGAAGCCGGCAATAGCCGCCGGAATGTCGTGTTTCTCGACGACAAACTGCCACTCCTCCGGACCCATCACCGTCGAAACATGGCCCGGTGCAATCAGCGCGTCAAAACCCGGTGAGCCGGAGTCCAGCAACATGGCAACAGCCGGCCAGGTCAAACGACCGGACAACAGGACCAGCAGATTGTCCGGCGCGCCTTCTGCCAGCATCGCGGCAACCGGTGCAATCGTAGTTTCAAAACCGGCAGCAAAGAACACCACTTTGCGCGGTGCCTCCTGCTCTGCAATCCGCAGCGCTTCGGTCGGCGATGCGATGGGCCGTATGTCAGCCCCGGCCGCCTTGGCCTGCTCCAGTGAGCGAGGTTCGCTGCGCGGCACATTGACGGGCACGCGCAGCATGTCGCCAAACGCGACCAGCACGACATCCTCACAGAGTGCGATTTGAATGGCTTCGTAAACGTCCTCTTCGGGACAGATACAGACCGGGCAGCCCGGACCGGGTATGAGTTCGATATTGTCTGGAATGGCTTTGCGCAGTCCTGCCATCGAGATCGATCGCTCGTGGCCACCGCAAACATTCATGATGCGTACCGGGCGCTCGATATTTGCGCCACGCAGTGCTGCTAACCATTGCGCGGCGTCTTTCATTACGCGGCGGCCTTGTCGATCCAGTCGAGCCAGCCCTGCAGCCCCTCACCCGACTTCGACGACAACTGCAGCATCGGTGCCGGGTTGGCGAGCGCCTGCAGACAACGCAGCGCCTCGGCAGGATCAAAATCGTCCAGAACCTTGAGCAAATCCGACTTGGTCAGCAACACCAGGTCGGCCGCACGAAACATCACAGGATACTTGGCGGGTTTGTCGTGCCCTTCCGGCGTCGACAGCAAAGCGATATTAAAATGTTGCCCGAGATCAAAGCTCGCCGGACAGACCAGGTTGCCGACGTTTTCGATAAAGACGATATCAGCGGCGTCGAGATCAAGCTCATGGAGTGCATCATGGACCATCTGCGCATCGAGATGGCAGGCGCTGCCGGTACTGATCTGAATCGCAGTGACGCCCTTCTTACGGATTCTCTCCGCATCGTTCTCGGTCTCGAGGTCACCCTCAATAACGGCGATACGATACTTCTCACGTAGTGCATCAATCGTCGCTTCGAGAAGCGCAGTCTTGCCCGCACCGGGCGACGACATCAGATTGATGGCCAGTACGCCATGTTCCTTAAAGTGCTCGCGATTGTGTGCCGCCTGATGATCATTGGCGTCGAGAAGTCCTTGCAAAACCGTGACCGTCTCATGCGTATGCATGTCGGCATCAGTGACGTTACAACCGCAGGTACCACACATGACTTGCCCCTATTTAGATTTCAGCCGCCAGCATTTCGTCAAACAATTCCCAGGATTCAGCCGCCTCCTGGTCCGACACTTTCTGGATCGCGTAACCGACGTGTACGAGAACATTGTCGCCAATGGCAAGTTCGTCACCCTGCATCATGAACAGGCTGACCTCGCGCTCAATTCCGCGCGCTTCGCAGCGACACAGGAAACCGTCGATCGCCGTAATTTTCATGGGGACAGCAAGGCACATAGATACTCCTCAGAATTGATCATAGGCCGAGAAATGCGCGAGAAACCTACGTAATTACGCTTATTTCAGTTAGGTGATTGTCAGCCTATCGTTAGCGTTGAGGTTAATGCGCTCGTCTGGATATTATTGGAGGAGAAAAGGATGCGAATACTCACAAGCCTATTGCTATTGACGGGTTTAGCAGAAACCGCAATGGCACATACTGGCGACGGCCTGATACCGGAAGCGCTATCTCACCAGCTTCTGGGCCTGCACCACTTGCCGATCAATATTCTGCTTCTGCTTGCCGTAGTCTTCATCATCCACCGCTGGTATAGCGGCAAGAGCGTCGACTAGCACCTCACAGCCAGCACCCTTTTTGTGAGCATGTTCACTGATATACCGGCGCCAGGCCCTGGCGCCGGGCTGGCCTGCATACAGGCCCAGCATATGCCGGGTGACTCGTCCCAAAGGCTCGCCGCCTGCCAGGACTGATTCCACGTAGGGCAGCATCTTCTCCACAACCTCGTGCCTGTCTGGCAACTGCCACTCGGGATTGAAGTGATGCTCAAGTTCTGCGAGGAAATAGGGTTGCTGGTAAGCCTGGCGCCCGATCATGGCCCCGTCGACGTGTTGCAGGACTTTTTCCGCCGTCGCGATATCCGCTATCCCGCCATTGATGACGACTTCAAGTTCCGGATACTCACGCTTCAGTCGATACACTCTTTCGTAGTTCAGCGGCGGCACGCTACGGTTTTCTTTCGGACTGAGACCGTCAAGGATCGCGATACGGGCATGTACCACGAACTTCTGGCAACCGGCCTTTGCCAGGATTTCAACAAAGCGCTGCAGAAACTCAAAGCTGTTCTTGTCATCGATACCTATGCGTGTCTTGACGGTAATCGGTGTAGCTGTTTTGTCTGACATTGCACGAAAGCAGTCAGCGACCGTGTCGGGCCGTGCCATGAGGCAGGCGCCGAACTGGCCGCTCTGAACCTTGTCGCTCGGACAACCAACGTTGATGTTGATCTCGTCATAGTTATAGTCGCTCGCCGTCGCCGTGGCACTCGCCATCCAGTCCGGCTCACTGCCTCCCAGCTGCAAGGCCAACGGATGCTCTGCCTCATTGAAGCGCAGAAACCGGTCGGCATCCCCGTGATGTATCGCTGCGGCCGTTACCATTTCGGTATACAGCAGCGCAGACGGGCTCAACAACCGCAGGAAGTAGCGGCAATGCCTGTCTGTCCAATCCATCATCGGTGCGACGGAGAATACGGTTTGCGTGGTCTGGGCCTGCATGCGCGTGATTATAGAAAGTCCCGGCTTGTTAGTCGCTAACTGATTTTTCAATATAATTATAGATTATGTAATTACCTAAGCGACTGTTATATAGGACATTTCTTGTTTTATTGAATTATTTTCTATACCCCTATAGAATCCTCGCCAATTCAACGAGTCAGTACCTTGCCAACTCCAAACACTCACAAATACGAGCAACAGCGCCAGACTGCGATTCGGGCTGCGGCATCGGTCTTTGCGGAGAAGGGTTTTCACGGTGCCTGCACGAAAGACATTGCGGAGCGCATGGGCATCAAGCAAGGCAGTCTTTATTACTACTTCAAGTCGAAGGAAGAAGCGCTTGGCGAAGTCTGTCTCTATGGCATCCAGGACTACGTCGGACACATGGCCGCTATTGCGGACAGCGAGCAGTCGTTCGAAGCGAAGCTGGTGGCGACGGTGACCTCTCACCTCAGCAGCTACCGGGAAAAGGACGAGGCTTTAAAGGTATACAACGACGAACGTTTGTACTTGCCCAAGGCAAGACGCCGCAAGCTGAAAGCATTAGGCAGTGATTACAGACAACGTCTCGAAGGAATTTTTGAGGAAGGAAAAAAAAGCGGCGCGGTACGGCAATCGGTCGATTGCAATTTCGCGGCACATGCGGTCATCGGAATGTGCAACGCGTGGGGCGATCTGATCGTGCGCGATTCTGAGCTTGATTTATTCAAGGTCATCCAGGACTGCAGCGACCTATTAATTAACGGATTTACTAAAAAACCCAGAAAGGCAGGAATTTAAAAGTGGCTAAGCAAAAAGCAACAAACGTTACATGGCATGACGGGGAAGTTTCGCGCGACGATCGTTTCGATATTCTTCGCCAGCGCGGCGCGACAATCTGGTTCACCGGACTTTCCGGCAGTGGGAAAAGCACGATTGCGGTGGCGCTCGAGCGAGCGCTGTTCAACATCGGTAAGCTGTCCTATCGCCTCGACGGCGACAATGTCCGACTCGGCATCAACAAGAAC
>Ga0316195_10001390_pt1 | contig 10796 bp, 7 predicted proteins | sample Phised1_MG_FD_204937 | JGI IMG/M metagenome (GOLD analysis project Ga0316195, IMG submission 204937) | Coastal sediment microbial communities from Maine, United States - Phippsburg sediment 1 | ecosystem: Environmental > Aquatic > Marine > Coastal > Sediment | place: USA: Maine | collected... | reverse complement strand
CGCTACACTGGCGCCGGAAATACGCGGGCTGGGAGTGGAGGTGGCCGTTACCGCCACCGTCATGAAGAGCAGGGAGCAGAAGCGGGCCCTGGCGCGTTTCACCCTGCAACTGGGCGGGAACTGACGTCGGCCGCTTTGCCGTTCACTGCGGTAACGACGCTCGGGTCTGCACCGGTTGCACAGCCGCTGCCAAACAGCCGTTACCAATGAGAGGACGATGCCATGAGTCGTATCAGTAAAATACCTGTGGAACAGTGGGATCCGGAGCTGGTCGCGATGACCGGCGGCGATACCGCAACCGACATCGAACAGGGTATTACGCGGATGCTTGCCCACTGCCCGGAAATGGCCAAAGGGGCTATCGGTTTCGGCGCCGCGATAGCGATGAACCGAACGCTGCCGGAGCGGTTGATCGAGCTGGTGAGGCTGCGGGTCGCCTTTCACAACCAGTGTCGCAGCTGCATGGCCATCAGGTATTCCAGTGCCGCTGCCGACGTGACTGAGCAGCTGGTGTGCTCCCTGGAGCAGCCGCGGGAAGCAGCCGGGCTGACGGAGAGTGAGCGCGTTGCGCTCGACCTGGCCGACCGCTTCGCGACGGACCACCTGTCGATTACGGACGAGCGTTTTGCGGCCCTGCGCGAACATTTCAGCGAGGCGCAGACGATGGAACTGTTGTTGCACCTCGCGCTGTATGTCGGCATGGGACGGCTGGCCGCCACCCTGGATATGACCGAGGAATTGCCGGCGGGGTTCCGGGCGCCCTATGGCGATATCGTCACGCCCTGGGCGGGGCGCCCGGTGAATGTGCGATAGGCGCGGCAACTGCGCGGGCAGCCACAGCGGGCGCTGTTTGCCTGGCCGGTGAGGGCGGTGATTCGGTGTTTCCCTGCGCGCCAAATATTTACTTGACAAAGACAAGTATCCGGTACAATCTTGAATAATATTCAAAACGCAGTTGCTGGATATACAGGTGGCTACAGCGGTATTTTGTCGTATCGCGGAGGCATGTAAAAAAAAGAAAAGCTGGTAAGGTAGGTCGGGTGCGAATCCTGCAGGGATTACGCGCCAATAATATAAAAACGTTACAGGAGCTCACCCAGATGCAAAACACGACTGTCTCACGCCGGGAGTCCGGTATCCCCGTGCAGGTAAAGAAAATGGCGAGCGCAATCGCGCTGGTGACTGCTTCAGTTGCCGGTCTGCAGGCACCGCCTGTATTTGCGGCCCTCGAGGAAACGCTGGTGACCGCCACCCGGCGGACCGAAACCAATATCCAGACGACCCCTATCGCAGTGACTGCATTAACCAGCCGTGACATCGAGGAACTGGTCCCCCGCGACCTGGGTGATATCTCGGCCCAGGTGCCGAACTTCAGCGCCGGCAAACAGCCTGGTTTCAAGGCCGCCGCGTTCGCTATCCGCGGTGTCGGTACCACCTCCATCATCGTCTACCAGGATGCACAGGTTGGCGTCACCGTGGATGACTTCGTGCTGCCCTCGGTGCAGACCCAGAACATGGAGATGTTCGATATCGAGCAGATAGAGGTGTTGCGCGGCCCCCAGGGTACCCTGTTCGGCAAGAACACCACCGGCGGTGTGATCAACGTCAAGACCAAGCGCCCGCGCTTGAACGAAACCACCCTCGAGCTGCAGGGCAAGGTGGAGGAGTACGGCCGCTACGAGGGCCGTTTTGCAGGCAACTACGGCACTGATACCCTGGCTGTCCGCGCCGCCGGTGCGTATATCAAGTCCGACGGGTTCTATGAAAATGGCGCCTCCTACGGTCCGGTGACTCCCTTTGACCCCCTCAGCCCCTACATCGGCGCGACCGGCAAGGGCAACGGCGATGACGTAGGCGGCGACGACTCCTTCTCCGGGCGCTTCAAGGGACTGTGGCAGCCCAATGATGACTTCACCGCCCTGGCGCAGTACGAAATAATCCGTGACAAGGGAGATTCCCCTCCGAGTGTCAATACCACGCCGTTGGATGCCCCGATGCTGTGGAATAGCCTGGGCCTGACCCAGGACAAGGGCGACCCCCTGAAGAATGGCGCGGTCACCAACAGGGATGACGCGCTGCTGCATATGTCGGACGGTCACCAGGTCGATATCGACGGCTATTACCTCAACATGGACTGGAATGTAGGCGACTACACCCTGAGTTCCGTGACGGGTTCCCGCGAACAGGACAGCGAATTGCCCAATACCTACACCGGGGAGGTGGGACCGAATTCCCTGTTTGACGCCAACCGCCAGGACCACCGCGAAACTTTCCAGCAGGAACTGCGGGTCGCATCGGAATTCAGCGGGCCATTCAACTTCGTCGCCGGTGGTTTCTACCAGACCGATGACACCACTTTCTGTGTCAACCAGGTGCTGGGTTTCGTCGACCTTACCGGGGCCAGCTCCGCGAATTTCGGCGTCCCCGACTTCTTCGATAATAACCCGCAGGTTCTGTGTAACGAGCAGGAAGCCGAAAACTGGGCGGTATTTGGCGACTTCACCTACGATTTCGCCGAGAGCTGGTCATTTGGTGCCGGCGCCCGCTGGACCGATGAAAAGAAGGACTGGACCGGTCGCAACCAGGTGTTCTACCAGGCCCTCGAGGGCGGTTTTGATCCCAACCTGACCTGGCGGGATTTCAGCGAGCCGCTGGATGCAGCCAAATTCGACAAGTATTCAACCGGGGTGGTAAAGGATAGCCAGAGCTGGGACGAGCCCACCTATCGCGCCACGATCAGCCATGAGATGTCGGAAGACATGTTCACGTACTTCACCTACTCCCATGGCTTCAAGAGTGGCGGTTATAACGACCAGACGGGTACTTCCGGCGTGGCAATCACCCCGATCTCTGCCGCCCCCACCGATCCGGAAAAGGCCGATTCCTACGAACTGGGCCTGAAGAGCGATATGCTGGATAACAACCTGCGCCTCGATGTGGCCGCGTTCTATGTAGAGTACTCGGATGCGCAACGGGACCTGGTGGCGTCGTTCGAGAACGAGTTTGGTGTGGAGTTCCAGGAAACGCGCTTCTTCAATGCGGCCGATATGGAGGTATACGGCCTGGAGGTGCAGTTCACCGCGGCGATAACGGATAACTTTACCCTGCGCGGCAATGCCAGTTACCTGCACAGTGAGTACAGCGAGTTCACGGCGGACACCGATTACGACGGTGTGGATGACGTGGATCTCAGTGATGCGGATGTCAACCGGGCGCCGGAATACCAGTGGAATATCGATGCCATTTACGAGCACGACTTGTTCGATGGCGACATGCGCTGGTTGGTCAATGCCAACTACGAGGATGATTCGATCTTTGTCTACTCGGTGCTGGGTCCACAGTACGATGGCATGATTGATTCACGCACATTGCTGAATGCAAGTGTCACCTACACAGCAAGCGACGACAGGTATTTCGTCCGGCTGTACGGCAAGAACCTGACCGACGAAACCTACAAGGTGGGTGAATTGCCGGTCGCCGATCTCTGGACCTTCGCCTACTACGGCGAGCCCAGGGCGTTCGGTATGGAAGTTGGCATGAACTTCGGGAATTAGAACCACAGATAGGGTCCCTCAAGGGCCAGCGGAAGCTGGCCCTTTTTTTTCACAAAACTTTACAGGTAAGCCGCGATGGCAGAAATCATCCTGCACCATTTCGACAGTTCCCCGTTTGCCGAAAAGGTGCGGCTGGCCCTGGGCCTGAAAGGCCTGGACTGGCGCTCGGTAGAGATTCCGATGGTCATGCCGAAGCCGCTGTTGACTGCACTCACCGGCGGCTACCGCAAGACGCCGGTAATGCAGATAGGGGCGGATATCTACTGCGATACCCAGTGCATAGCGGTGGAGCTCGAACGCCGCTTTCCCCGGCCCACACTGTTTCCGCATCACAGCGAGGCCCTGGCCATCGCGCTCAGCCAGTGGAGCGACAACGCTTTCTTCCAGCCGGGCGCCGGTCTCTCCATGGGCACGAATGCCGCCCTGCCGGAGGACATCCTGCGCGATCGCCGCGAGTTCTTTAACTTTCTCGATTTCGCAACCCTGGAGAGGCAGTTGCCACACCTGTACTCGCAATTTCGCGCGCACCTGCAGCTGGTGGAGAGCATGGTGAGTGACGGCCGCCAGTTTGTGCTGGGCGACGTGCCCGGGTGGCTGGATATCCTCGCCTATTTTCCGATATGGATGTGCCGGGGCAATATTGCGAAGGCTGACGACCTGCTGCGGGGTTTATCACTGCTGCAGGCCTGGGAGCAGCGCGTCAGGGGTATCGGGCATGGCCGCTTCCGGGTGCTGGCGGCAGAGGAGGCGCTGGCCGTCGCCCGCGAGACCCAGCCGGTGGCTGTGGCGGAAATCTGCGATGATTCCTGGCCCGACCTTTCTGAGAATGCGCGGGTTGTGGTCAGTCCCCAGGACTATGGGGCGGTACCGGTGGAGGGCAGCCTGCTGCGACTGACCCACTCGGATATAGCCATCCGGCGGGAAAGCGCGCTCACGGGCGAGGTCGTCGTGCACTTCCCGCGCCTGGGTTACAGGGTGGAGACCACATGATGCTGCAGCAGAGGTCGTACTGATGCTTGCAAAGTTTTGTTACAGCGATATCGGTGTAAGTCTGCAGGGCCACGTGGCCCTGGTGGAAATTCGACGGCCACCCCATAACTACTTTAACCAGGAGCTGGTGTCCCAACTGGCCACCGCGTTCGAGTTGCTGGATGACGAGTCGCAATGCCGCGCGATCGTGTTGGCCTCGCAGGGCAAGTCTTTCTGCGCAGGTGCCAACTTCGACGATGGCTCCGGTCACGAAATCATCGCCGCCGGCGACGGGCGCCATTTGTACGAAGATGCGGCGAGGCTATTCGCCACCAGAAAACCCATCGTGGGTGCGATCCAGGGCGCTGCCGTCGGTGGTGGACTGGGCCTGGCCCTGGTGCCGGATTTTCGCGTGGGTTGTCCCGAGGCCCGTTTCTGCGCCAATTTCACTATGCTGGGGTTTCATCCCGGCTTCGGGCTGACCTGCACGTTGCCGGCACTGGTCGGGCAACAGAAGGCGAACCTGATGCTCTACACGAGCCGACGTATCCGCGGGGAGGAAGCGTTGGCGATGGGCCTGCTGGATGTTCTCGTGCCCGCCGACCGGCTGCGCTCCGCCGCCTTCGATCTGGCGGATGAAATAGCCGGCGCCGCCCCGCTGGGCGTGATGGAGACCCGGGCAACCATGCGCGCCGGCCTGGTCGAGAGGTTCAGGGCGGCAACGTCCCGGGAAAAGCAGGTGCAGGACCGGTTGCGCACAACTGAAGATTTCCGGGAGGGCGTTGCCGCAAGTTCGCAACGCCGCAAGCCGGACTTCAACGGGATATAGCGATTAATTTTGGGAGTTCCCGATGAACGATGCAGAGATCGCCAATCTGCGCAGCCTGATGGAATATGAAGCGGGCCGCACCGAACCCCCTATCGGTTTTCCCCGGCTGCCGACCGTGCCGGGGGGCAGGTACACCAGTGACCAGTTTTATCAACTGGAGCGGGAACACCTCTGGCGCCGTGCCTGGTTGCTCGCGGGGCATCTCGATGAGGTTCCCGCGCCGGGAAGTTTCCGGGTATGGGATCTCGCGGGCCCGCCTGTCCTTATCACCCATGGACAGGACGGGGAAATCAGGGCATTCCATAACGTCTGCCGACACCGGGGCGCACCGGTCGCGCTGGACAAGTCCGGCAACAAGTCCCGGCTGACCTGCGCCTATCACGGTTGGAGCTACAATCTCGACGGGGAGCTGGTCGCGATTCGCAACGCGGAGGACTTTCGGGACTTCGACTACGCCGCCCATGGCCTTGCGGGGATTCGCTGTGAGCGCTTCGGCAAGCTGATCTTCATCAATTTCGACGAGGGCGCGCCCGCGCTGCTTGACTGGCTCGGGCCGATAGCGGCCGAGTGGGCGGAATTCCAGTTCGACCGCTGCCGGCTCGCGGCGCGGCATGTCTTCGACCTGGAATGCAACTGGAAGATAGCGCTGGAGGCCAATATCGAGGTCTACCATATCCGCACCATCCATCCGAAGTCCGTGGCGCCCATGATGGACGACCGGCGCAATGTAAATACCTTGTATCCGAATGGTCACGGCAGGATGGTTGCGCCCGGGCGCGCCGACAGTGCGGTAAAGGCGGCCGTCGATCTGCCCCGGGGCGGCAACATCATTGAAACTGTCGGCGAAATAGCCCGGACCTGTACCCAGTCCTACAATATTTTTCCCAACTGGGTCTCGCCCCTGAACCACCGGGCCCTGGCCCCGCTGCTTATGTGGCCCAATGGCGCCGGCAAATGCTGGCTGGAGACCTGGACCCTCGCCCCCGACTGGGGAGACAAACCCCGGCCCGACATGTGGACTGAAAATGATGGGGAGCGGCTGAACCCGGTATTGCTCGAGGATGTGGAGATGGGAGAGAGGATCCAGGAATCCCTGTCCTCCCCCGGTTTCAAAGGCGCCTCCCTGTCCTACCAGGAGGCGAGGATCTACCACTGGCACCAGATGGCGGACCGACTGATCGGCATCGAGAATATTCCCGAGGCGCTGAGGGTAGAGCAGGTGATAGGCGAAGAGTGGATTTACCCGAATGACCCCAGGCGCGGCGCGGGTCTGCGCACGGTCCAGGTGGCCGGCGCCTGAAACGGGGGTCGTCCCGGGGCGGGGCGATGACTCGCGGCAATTGACCTCGGCCCTGTGATCGAAATACGATGGCGCGGTTCCCCGGAGAAATTCCTTGAAATACATCGTCGCCGGGATGGAAAGCCGTTCCGGGTAGCGCTGGATGTTGGGGGTTCGCATTTTCCACGAAAAAGTACTCGCAGTAGTTGAGTCGATCCTTGTGCCGGCGGCCGGGAGCTGATGACGGTGGTGCAGGCGCTGGTACCGCTGAAAGACCTGGTCCGGGCAAAAACCCGCCTGGCGGGGTTGCTGAGTCCGTCGGAACGGCGGGCGCTGGCCCAGGCGATGGTCGAGGATGTGCTCGGCGTGTTGGCGCTCCACCCTGAGATCGAGGGGATAACCCTGCTTTCGGATGATCCCGCGGCGCACCTGCTGGCCGCCCGATACGGCGCGAGCCACTGGGCCGAGAGCGAGCTGGGTTGCCGCGGCCTGAACGCCGTCGTCGCCAGCGCCAGCGACCGGTTGCTGGCCGTGCGCGGTGCGCCGCTGTTGCTGCTGCACGCCGACCTGCCCCTGTTGTCGGCTGCGGATATTTCTGCGGTGCTGGCCGCAAGGCGGGAGACTGCCGGGCTGGTGGTGGGTTGCGATCGCCATGGGACCGGGACGAATCTGCTGTGTTTCGACGCGGCCAGCGCACCCTCGTTCTGTTTCGGGCCGGAGAGCTGTGCGCGGCACCTGGCGGCCGCGCGTGAACGCGGTGCGCCGGTCACGGTCCTGCGCCGGCCTGGCATCGGCCTCGACGTGGACGAGCCCCAGGACCTGGTTGCGCTGCTGGGACAACTGGATGGGATTGTCGCCGGACATACCGATGCGCTGGTAAACGGCAGCGGCCTGGGTGCCCGGGTTCGCCTGGCGCTGGCGTCCCTGGTGCCGGCGGAATTGCCAATGGACAGGGAAGAGGCAGGTTGATGGATCACTGGTCAGTGTTGCGGGACGGGTTATTGGCGGGGCAGCGCCCCACGCCGGAGCAGGCCCTGTCCCTGGCAGATGTGGTCGACACCGCCGCCCTTGCCGCCGTGGCGGGCGAACTGCGGGACCGCGGCTTCCGCAACGTGGTGACCTATTCGCGCAAGGTATTTATCCCGCTCACCCACCTGTGTCGCGATGTCTGCCATTACTGCACCTTCGCCCAAACCCCGAAAAAGATCGGGCGCGCATTCATGGGCGTCGACGAGGTGCTGGAACTGTGTCACCAGGGCGCCCGCCAGGGCTGCCAGGAGGCGCTGTTTACCCTGGGAGAAAAACCCGAGCTGCGCTACAGCGCCGCGCGCCGGGCGCTCGAGGAGCTGGGCTTCCCCGACACCCTGTCCTATGTGCAGCATGTGGCGTCCCGGGTGCTGGCCGAAACCGGCCTGCTGCCGCATATCAACGCGGGCTGCATGACCGCCGCGGAAATCGCCGGCCTGCGCGCGGTGAGCGCCTCCATGGGCATCATGCTGGAATCCGCCTCGACGCGGCTGGGCGAGAAGGGCATGCCGCACTACGGCTCCCCCGACAAGGACCCGGCCCTGCGCCTGCAGACCCTGGAGCTGGCCGGACAGGCGGCGGTCCCCTTCACTTCCGGCATCCTGATCGGCATCGGCGAAACCCGGCGGGAGCGCATCGAGGCGCTGCTGGCCCTGCGCGCGTCGCACGAGCGCCACGGTCACCTGCAGGAAGTGATCGTGCAGAATTTCCGGGCGAAACCGGGTACCAAAATGGCGGCGGCGCCGGAACCCGACCTGGACGAACTGCTGTGGACCATCGCGGTGGCCCGCCTGGTGTTCGGTCCCCGGATGAGTATCCAGGCCCCACCCAACCTCAGCCCGGGCGTATTGCCGCAACTGGTGGCGGCGGGTATCAATGACTGGGGCGGCGTATCGCCGCTGACCCCGGATCATGTCAATCCCGAGGCGCCCTGGCCGCACCTCGACCACCTGGCCCGGGAGACCGCGGCGGCGGGCAAGTTCCTCGACCAGCGCCTCACCATCTACCCGGCCTACGCGACGGCGGCGGAGCGCTGGCTGGATCCCGCGGTGAGGCCGGCGGTCCTGCGCCTGAGCGACGCGACGGGTTACGCCCGGCGCGACAACTGGGTACCCGGCGAGGAGCAGGAAATCCCCGCGGTTGAGGCGCGACTGCTGGGCAGCGAGCCTGCCGCCGCTGCAGTTGCGACTGATATCCGGGCGATCGTGGAGCGCTGCATTTCCGGCGCGGACCTGGAAGAGCCTGAAATCGCCCGCCTGTTCGAGGTCCGGGGCGATGAGTTCGCCTGGCTGGTGCGGCGGGCGGATGACCTGCGCCGGCAGGTCAGCGGCGACACGGTCAGCTACGTGGTCAACCGCAATATCAATTACACCAATGTGTGTTACTTCAAGTGCCAGTTCTGTGCGTTTTCCAAAGGCAAGCACAGCGAGGACCTGCGAGGTCGCCCCTACGACATCAGCGGCGAGGAAATTGCCGATCGCTGTATTGAAGCCTGGAAGCGCGGCGCCACCGAGGTGTGCATGCAGGGCGGCATCCACCCGGATTACACCGGCCAGACCTACCTCGACATCCTGCACACGGTGCGCGCGGCTACCTCCGCTATGCACGTCCACGCATTTTCCCCGCTGGAGGTATCCCAGGGCGCCGCTACCCTGGGCATCGATATCGAGTCCTTCCTGCGCCAGCTCAAGGCGGCGGGACTCAACACCCTGCCGGGGACCGCGGCGGAAGTGCTGGACGACGAGGTGCGCCAGTTCCTGTGCCCGGACAAGCTCGATACCGCCCGCTGGCTGGAGGTGATCGAGGCCGCCCACCGGGTCGGGTTGCCGACCACGGCCACCATCATGTACGGCCATATCGACCGGCCCCGCCACTGGGCGCGACACCTGTGGCATATACGCCAGCTGCAGCGGCGCACCGGCGGTTTCACCGAGTTCGTGCCCCTGCCATTCGTGCACATGGAAGCGCCCATGTACCTCAAGGGCAAGGCCCGGCGCGGCCCGACTTTCCGGGAGGCGCTGCTGATGCACGCGGTGGCCAGGCTGGTACTGCACGGGCTGATCGACAATATCCAGGTCTCCTGGGTCAAGATGGGGGTGAAGGGAGTGGCGGCCTGCCTCGGCGCCGGCGCCAATGACCTGGGCGGTACCCTGATGAACGAGAGTATTACCCGGGCCGCCGGTTCCGGCCATGGCCAGGAGTGGGCCCCCGCGTTCATGGAGCAACAGATTCTCGCGGCGGGCCGCCTGCCGCGGATGCGCACGACCCTCTACCGCGATGTATCGCCCGGGCGGCGGCAGGCCGCTTTTGCCGCCCAGCCCCTGGCGCCGGTGGTAAATGCCGGTGCCGGCAGGAAGCAGCGCTCCAAGCGCCTCGTCCCGGTGGACGCGGTGCGGCTTGAGTTCGAGCCTCACGCCCGGGCGCTTGTGGAGGCGGATCGAGGTCACGAGGTGTACGAGCAGGTGATGCTGATGGCCGCCTGCAACTGAACCGGGGCTGTATATGGGCAGGGCGGTGCAACTGGAGGGCAGCTGGCTGGCGCGGCTGGCGCCGGAGTTTGAGCAATCCTACATGGCGGCCCTGCGTTCTTTCCTGCTGGCCCAGAAAAAGTCCGGGAAGCAGGTGTTCCCTGCGGGCGACGAGATTTTCAATGCCTTTGCCCATACCCCGCTGGAGCGGGTCAGGGTGGTTATCCTGGGGCAGGATCCCTATCACGGGCCGGGCCAGGCCCACGGCCTGTGCTTTTCGGTAAAACCCGGTGTCCAGGTGCCCCCGTCGCTGCAGAATATTTTCAAGGAGATCCGGGGCGAGCTGGGCTATCCCATTCCCCGCCACGGCAACCTGACGGCCTGGGCCGACCAGGGTGTGCTGCTGCTCAACAGCGTGTTAACGGTCGAGAGCGGCCGCGCCGCGTCCCACCAGGGCAAGGGCTGGGAGACCTTCACCGACCGGGTGATCGAGCTGGTCAACCGCGAGTGCGAGTCGGTGGTGTTCATGCTGTGGGGCAGTTACGCCCAGCGCAAGGGCGCGTTCATCGACCGCCAGCGCCACTGCGTGCTGACCGCGCCCCATCCCTCGCCCCTGAGCGCCCACCGCGGGTTTTTCGGCTGCGGTCATTTTGTCGCTGCCAATGAGTACC
>Ga0316195_10001388_pt1 | contig 10798 bp, 5 predicted proteins | sample Phised1_MG_FD_204937 | JGI IMG/M metagenome (GOLD analysis project Ga0316195, IMG submission 204937) | Coastal sediment microbial communities from Maine, United States - Phippsburg sediment 1 | ecosystem: Environmental > Aquatic > Marine > Coastal > Sediment | place: USA: Maine | collected... | reverse complement strand
CTCTCGAATCTCGAAGGCCGTCGCTTCGGGCTTTCCGTATGCGATGTTCTCTGCAACCGACCCGTGGAAGAGAAACACGTCCTGGGAGACGAGTGCCATGGCTCGGCGAACGTCGAATCGGCGGAGTGTTCGCAGATCGACGCCATCGAGCGTCACCGATCCGATACCGGGGTCGTAGAACCGGAGCAACAGCTTGATGAGTGTGGTCTTGCCCGATCCGGTTGGGCCGACGAACGCGGTGGTCTGACCAGCAGGGATATCGATCGTGACATCGGTGAGCACGGGATAACCATCGTCGTACGAGAACTCGACCGAGTGCAATCCCAGTGATCCGACAAGCGGCCCGGGCTCATCGGAACCGTCGACAAGACGCGGTTCGGTGTCGAGCACTCCGAAGATCCGCTTCGACGAGGCCATCGCACGTTGGTACAGATCGAACGTCTGCCCCAGACGGGTGAGTGGCCAGAGGAGGCGCTGGGTGAGGAACACCATCACTGAATACAGCCCCACACTGAGCGCCCCGTCGAGGACGAGGAAACCGCCCCAGATCAGCGTCGCCGTGAATCCGACGAGGATCGCTACCCGAATGAGCGGCGAGAACGCGGACGACAGGGTGATGGCTGCCGCGTTCGCCGCGCGATATCGGTCGCTCTCTTCGGTGATCCGTTCTACCTCCCGGCGTTCGGCGGTGAACGCTTTGATCGTGGCGATGCCGCCCACGTTGTTGGAGAGCAGTGAATTGATCGCCGCTGCCTGCTCTCTCACCACTTCATATCGAGGCTCGATCCGTCGCTGGAATCGGAACGAACCCCAGATGATGACCGGAACGGGGAGGAACGCGAGCCAGGCGACCGATGGGGCGATGATGAAGAACGATGCTCCGATCAGGACCACCGTGGTGAACATCTGGATGACCTCGTTGGCACCGATGTCGAGGAACCGTTCGAGTTGGTTCACATCGTCGTTGAGAACTGCCATGAGGTCACCTGATCGGCGGTCTTCGAAGAAGGCGAGCTCGAGGTCTTGCATGTGCGTATACGTATCGACGCGTAAGTCGTGCTGAATCGTCTGGGCGAGGTTTCGCCACGCTACCCCTTGGAGATATTCGAAGAGCGATTCGAGGGCCCACACGACGAACGTGATGGCGGCGAGCACGACCAATTGCGTGCGTGGGTCGGCGATACCCAACGAAGCGAGGAACGAGTCCTCCTGGCGCACGACGACGTCGATGGCCATCCCGATGAGAAATGGCGGAGCGATGTCCATCGCCTTGTTGAGGAACGACCAGAGGGTGGCGGTCACGACGCGACCGCGATACGGCTGTGCGTGCTTCCAGAGTCTGTTCAGGGGCGTTTCAGCCATGTTCATCGAGGCTACCGGCCGTGAGAGGCTAGGAACGGGCGAGCCTAGGAACTCGACTCCCTGCCGACGATCACCTTGATCGTCTGCCCATTGGTGATGACTGAACCGGGGGAGGGTTCGGTCCTGATCACGATGCCCCACTGGCTGGCATCGCTGACGGTGAGATGTTCGACCACCCAGTTGAGCCTGACGCCGGTGTCCTCGCTGAACTTCTGGAGTGCCGAAGTGACACCGCTCAGCGGGAGGCCGACGAGATTGGGGGCGAGGATCGATTCGGGAATCCCGGTTGACACGAGGACGCTCACCGTCGAACCCTGCTGAACCGAGGTTCCGGCTCGCGGGGAGATGCCTTGGATCTGTCCTTCCGGCTCGGAAGAAGCAACCTCAACCCGGTCGAGACGGAGCCCCGCCCCGTAGACCGCGTCGGCCATTTCCTCGTCGTTCATCCCGGCGAGATCGGGGACCACGGTTCTCGGCACGATCCGGTAGACGTCGGCCCCGACCGGTTCTTCGGCGAAGTCCAACACCGGGAGATCACGTGTGGCGTACTCCATGAACTGTTGCCAGACCGGGGCAGCGACGGTGCCGCCGTAGGCACGCTGGATGGCCTGTTCCGAGCCTTCCACGTCGTTCCAGACCGTGAACCGTTCCATCGGGAGCGGACGATCCGGGTATCCGACCCAAACCGTCGTCGTGAGTTGCGGGATGAAGCCTGCGAACCATACGTCGGTGTAGTCGGTCGCGGTCCCGGTCTTCCCTGCCTGCGGGCGGCCGATGTTGGCGCGCTGACCGGTGCCCTGGGAGACAACTTTCTCGAGCGTGCTCACGACGACGGAGCCGATCGAACGAGAGAGGACGCGTTCCGGCCGGACTTCGTGTTCGTAGATCACGTTGCCGGTCGCGTCGGTGATGCGCTTCACGAGGTACGGCTCCACTCGATTCCCGTAGTTGGCGATGGTCGAATACGCCGATGCCATCTCCAGCGGGCTGACCGACGCGGCACCGAGCGTGATCGCATGGAACGGTTTGAGATACTGCGAGGTGATTCCGAGTCGTCTGGCCGTATCGACGACTACCGCGGGCCCGATCGCATCGATGAGCCGTGCGTAGACCGTGTTCGTCGAGTTGTAGGTCGCAGACTCGAGCGACTGAAGATCGTGGCCCGCATTGCCCCCTGCGTTCTCGACCGTCCACGTATTCCCGTCAGCGGAACACGGGTATCCGCAGTCGATGACGGCGGGACTCGACCGGTCCCACAGCGAAGCGAGCGTCACGGGGCGACCATCGAGATCCCCGTTCTCGAGGGCGGCCGTGAGCGTGAACGGCTTGAACGCCGATCCGGCGTTGCGGGCACTCCCGGTGGCGAGATCGTATGGGCGTTCCCCGGCTTCGATATCGTCGCCGTAGTCGACTCCTGAGGCGATAACCAGTATCGCTCCCGTCTCGTTCTCAACGGTGGCGATCGCGCCGGTCGGTCCGTTGTACTCGGGTCGGAACCAGGATCGAAGGATCCGGGTTGCTTCGGTCTGGAGGTCGTAGTCGATGGTGATGTCGATCTGGAGGCCACCGCCGCCCGAACACGTCGTGTCTGCGGCCGGGCAGCCGAAGAGCGCCCGCTTCCGTTCCTCGTACGTAGCTCCGAGCCCGTATCCGTCGGAATCGAGCAACTGCTGGCGGACGGCAAGCATCACCTGGGGATCCAGCTCCTCACGCACCGAGTGCGCGACGATGCCGAGCGGAGCGCTCTTCGCGGCTGCTCCCTCTTCCGCCGTCACCAGCCCATTGGTCACCATCTGATCGATGGTCCGGTTCCGAGCGGCGATCGAGTTTTGAGGATTCTGTCGCGGGTGATAGAACGTGGGGTTCCTGATCGGAGTCACGAGTGTTGCCGCCTCGGCAAGCGTCAACTCGTCGAGGTCCTTGGCGAAATACTCCTGGGCGGCAGCCTGGACGCCGTAGGCGTTCGAACCGAAGAACACCGAGTTCGCATAGAACTCGAGCACCTGATCCTTCGTGTAGAGGAGTTCGAGTTCGGCGGCAACCTGGGCCTCGCAGATCTTCCGCTCGAGCGTTCGGTCGGCGGTGAGGTAGTTCTGTTTGACGACCTGCTGGGTGATCGTCGAGGCGCCGGTCTCGCCACCGCCGATCGCTGCTCTCACGATGGCCTTGAAGTCAACCCCCTCATGTTCGTAGAAGTCTTCGTCCTCCGCTGAGAGGAGGGCTCCGATCACCAGGTCCGGTACCTCGGCGAGCAGGACGGGTTGGCTGTTGCGTTCTGACAACTTCCCAAGTTCGACACCGTCGGCGGTGGTCACACTCGACAGACGAGAGACGTCGGGGAAGGAGAGATCCATGGCCGTGACGTCGCAGAAGTACTGATCCTCGAGGTCTTCCACGGTTCCGAGCGCCGCATTCGAGCCCAGGAACCCAAACAGGCCCAGCCAGCCGGCCCCGACGGTAGCGATAACCGCGAGCAGGATCAGCCCCGGCAAACGCCGGCGCCGCCGGTCGAGCCGGTGGGCTTCATGGATGTTCGGATCCATCGTGTACTCCACGCTTCCATTTGCGATCGAGTTCCCGCAGGTAGCATCGAACCTGTCAAAAGCATAGGAACAGCGCCTCGATAGACCCCGGACCCCCACACCCATGAACGACTCCAACCAAACGCAGTACGGCCCGGACGATGTGCGCGACTGGGATCCCGACGAGGAGCTCGGATCCCCCGGGTCCTACCCGTACACCCGCGGCCCCTATCCGTCGATGTACACACGGCGCTTGTGGACCATGCGCCAGTACGCCGGCTTCGGCGACGCGAGGTCGACGAACGAACGATTCAGGAGACTCCTCCAAGCGGGGCAGACTGGACTCTCGGTTGCGTTTGATCTCCCCACGCAGATGGGGCTCGATTCTGACGATGAGATGGCCGCAGGAGAGGTCGGCAAGGTTGGGGTCGCGATCGACTCGATCGTTGACATGCGGGCGCTGTTCGATCGGATCCCCCTCGGCGACATCACCACCTCGATGACGATCAATTCGACGGCGCCGATTCTCCTGTTGCTCTATCAACTCGTTGCCGAAGAGCAGGGGGTTGCACCCGATCGTGTGCGCGGAACGATCCAGAACGACATCCTGAAGGAGTACATCGCTCGCGGTACGTACATCTATCCGACGGCGCCTTCGATGCGGCTGGTCACCGACGTGTTCTCGTACTGTGCGGAGGAGCTTCCGAATTGGAACACGATCTCGATCAGCGGATATCACATCCGCGAAGCAGGATCGACCGCCGCTCAGGAGATCGCGTTCACGATCGCGAACGGACTCGCGTACGTCGAAGCGGCGATGCGGGCCGGCCTCGACGTCGACGTCTTCGCTCCGCGATTGTCGTTCTTCTGGAATTCCCACAACGATCTCTTCGAGGAAGCGGCGAAGTTTCGGGCAGCCCGTCGGATGTGGGCCCGGCTCATGAAGGACCGGGTCGGTGCCACCTCTCCATCGTCGTGGATGATGAGGTTCCATACACAGACCGCCGGGTCCACGTTGACCGCACAGCAGCCCCTCAACAACGTGGTCCGAACGGCGTACCAGGCGCTCGCAGCGGTCCTCGGAGGAACCCAATCGCTGCACACGAATTCGTATGACGAGGCGTTGGGGCTCCCGACCGAAGAAGCCGTGATGATTGCGCTCAGGACGCAGCAGATCCTCGGCCACGAGTCCGGCGTCGCCTCGGTGGTCGACCCACTCGCCGGGTCGTACTTTGTTGAGTCGCTGACCGATCGTCTCGAGGCCGAGGCCATGGACCTCATCGGACGGATCGACAGCCTGGGTGGAGCCGTTGCCGGGATCGAATCGGGATTCCAGCAACGTGAGATCGAGAACGCGGCATATGAATACGCCCGGGCTGTGGGGTCCGGTGATGTCGTGATCGTGGGCGTCAATCGATTCCAGATCGACGAGACCGGCGGCCACGACGTGCTGCGGGTCGATCCCAGGATCGAGGCCGAACAAGTCGGGCGATTGCACCGACTGCGGGCGGAGCGTGACGCCGCGGCAGTTGACGCCGCTCTGCAGACGGTCCGGACGGTTGCTGCCGGTGACACGAACTTGCTCCCACCAATGCGCGAGGCGCTGCGGCTGGGTGCGACGGTTGGCGAGGTCTCAAACGCACTCGTGGAAGTCTTCGGCAGATACCGCCCCAGCGCCTAACACCCAGCTGCTCAGCTGCTCGGCTACTCGGCTACTCAGCTCCTCGGCTACCTGATCACCATCAGCACCGCGCCCGCGCTCACCGTGTCGCCCGGCCGGACTCGGAGATCCACGATGTCACCGTCGGTCGGCGCTTTGATCTCATTCTCCATCTTCATCGCTTCCAGCACGCACACCGGATCGCCGGCGCGTACGGTGTCACCGGCCGAGTGGTGAACCTTCACGATCGTGCCCTGCATCGGCGATGTCACGATGCCCTCGCCGGCACCGGCCGACTGCTCCTTGCTGAGCTTCGGTGCCTTGCGTCGCGGCGCGGGGCGCTGTCCCGACCCCGTCGATGCGATGACCTGCGACCAGTACTTGACCTCGAAACGTCGACCGCTCACCTCGACGGTGATCTCACGCTCCTGGAGTTCCTCGTCTTCCGGCATCGCAGGTGAGGTCTTCGTGCCGAGCCGGCTGAAGTCCATCGAATCTTCCACGAGACGGGTGTGGATGTTGCCTGCGGGGAAGTCGGGACCCCGGAGAATCTCCAGGTGTGCGGGGATCGTCGTCTCAACGCCTTCGATCTTGAACTCGGTCAGCGCCCGGATCGATCTGCGGATCGCTTCTTCACGATCCCGCCCGCGGACGACGAGTTTGGCGATGAGGTTGTCGTAGTACTGGGAGATACGCGAACCCTGACGGACGCCGCTGTCGACGCGGATCCCGGGTCCTGCCGGTTCACGGTATGCCGAGAGCTTGCCTGGTGTGGGGAGGAAGCCATTGGACGGGTCCTCTGCGTTGATCCGGAATTCGATTGCGTGACCGGTCCGTTCGACCGAATCGAACGAGAGGATCTCACCGGCGGCGACGCGCAACTGTTCCACGACGAGATCGACACCGGTTGTTTCTTCTGTGATCGTGTGCTCAACCTGGATCCTCGTATTCATCTCGAGGAAGAACAGGTCACCGTTCGCGTCGAGCAGGAACTCGACCGTGCCGGCATTCACGTATCCGGCGGCACGCGCAACGGCAAGGGCAGCTCGCCCGAGCTCGGCCCGCTGCCCGTCGGAGAATCCCGGAGCAGGGGTCTCTTCGATGAGTTTCTGGTGGCGTCGTTGGAGGGAGCAGTCTCGTTCGCCAAGGAACACACCGTTGCCGTGAGTATCGAACATCACCTGGGCTTCGATGTGGCGTGGCGTGTCGAGGTAGCGTTCGACGTAGACCTCGGGATTGGCAAACCACGCTTCGGCCTCGCGCCGGGCCCCTTCGTAAGCGGAATCGAGCTCACCGCTCTCACGAACAACCTTGAGTCCCTTGCCTCCTCCTCCGTGGGCTGCCTTGATGGCGATCGGCAGACCATGCTCGTCTGCGAAGGCCTTGACCTGGGAGACATCCGTGAGTGGCTCGGTCGTCCCTGGAACCGCGGCCACACCGGCCTTGACGGCAGCGACGCGGGACGCGATCTTGTCGCCCATGGTGGCGATCGCCTCGGGTGGGGGGCCGACCCACGTCAGACCTGCGTCGGTGACCGCTCTGGCGAAGGCCGCATTCTCTGCGAGGAATCCGTATCCGGGGTGGATGGCATCGGCCCTTGACTCGCGGGCAATTTCCAGAATCCGATCGACATTGAGGTAGGACTTGGACGATGGGGCCGGACCGACGTTCCACGCCTCATCGGCAAGGTCGACGTGGACGGCGTCTCTGTCCAATTCGGAGTAGATGGCGATCGCACGGAGACCGAGATCGTGAGCGGCGCGAATCACGCGGACGGCGATCTCGCCCCGGTTCGCGATGAGAACGGATTTCACGACGGCATCCTAGGAGTGTGCCGAGCAATGCCGTTGCCGAGATCGGCGGTCAGTCGCGTCAGGCGCAAGGATGAGGTTTCGCCACTCCTTGTGTCGAATGGCGGAGCCGCAGCCGCAGCGCCTGATGATGCCTGGTCGTCGAGAACGGCGACATGCATTACTCGGTGTGCTCCTTCGAAGGTGGAGAGGGGAACGGTTCAGTCGTTCCCGGTTCGACCCCGGTCATCGAGGCAGGGTTACCAATGGCAGCGGTACCCGGGATGCGCTCTTAGGCTGAAGTTGCTCATGGGTCTCCCCATGCGGTATCCCCGCTTCTTCATAGTGTTGTTCGTCGCGCTCGGCCTGGCCGCGCTTCCGGCGGCAGACGCGTATGCCGCAGAGACCGTTCCCCTCCCGGATGCACTTCGGCAGATCGAAACGATGTCCGACATCTCCCAGAGCGCCTCGATCGGCGCAGACCTCGCTCGTCGAGGAGGGATTGTCGATCTACTCGCCCGGCGAGCCGACCTCAATCACAGCGAGGCAGACCGCCTCCTGGACGCGGTCACAGGCCTCGTGGTGGCCGTTACCGGAGCCGGCGAGCGAGCAGGAGTCCTTGTGAGTCCTGAGATCGACCCGTTGCTCGAGACGGTGTTGAACCTCATCGGATCGACTGATCCAGCGTCTGACCAGGCATTGGCGAAAGCGGGCTTCCTCACCGGGCGAGCGATTGCTGCCACGGAGCTCATGGTCGAGGCCGAGAGGACTGCGATGGATGCCTTGATCTCAGCGGAGGCAGTTCCCGTCGCCGGACCGGTCGAGCGGTGGCGGAGCTTTGTCGAACGATATTTCCCTCCGGAGCGGATCGAGGAGGCGCTGTTGATCATCGACTGCGAGTCGAACGGTGACCCGGATGCCCACAATTCGAGGAGCGGCGCCTCGGGTCTCTTCCAATTCCTCGATCGCACATGGTCCCGTGCTTCGGAGGAAGCGGGGTTCCAAGGAGAGTCGCCGTTCTCTCCCGAAGCCAATGTCGCCGCGGCCGCATGGCTGGTCGAGTATTCGCTCGATGCAGGAAACTCGGCGTGGGTGCATTGGACGTGCCGACCATGATGGGTGCACGAGGCCGAGTGGCCGTCGTCGTCGTTGATCTCTCCGGATGGTGCGTCTACAGCGGGATGTTGCCGTGTTTCCTCGGCGGTGTTGCTTCTCTCTTGTTGCGAAGCATGTCCAGGGTGCGGATCAGAAGGGGCCTCGTCTCGCGAGCCTCGATGACATCATCGATGTAGCCCCTTTCGGCCGCAACATACGGGTTGTTGAAGCGATCTTCGTAGTCGTCGATCAGGCGCTGGCTCTCGACTTCCGCATCATCAGCCTCGCGCAACTCCCGGCGATGGATGATGTTCACGGCCCCCTTTGCCCCCATGACGGCGATCTCCGCGGTGGGCCATGCGACGGCGATGTCAGCGCGCACCGCACGGGCGTTCATCACGAGGAATGCTCCGCCGTAGGCCTTGCGTGTGATCACCGTCACTCGCGGCACGGTCGCCTCTGAGAACGCATAGAGGAGTTTGGCTCCGTGGCGGATGATGCCTGCGTGTTCCTGGCCGACGCCGGGCATGAAGCCGGGCACGTCGACGAGCGTCACCAGCGGGATGTTGAACGCGTCGCAGAACCGGACGAACCTCGCCCCCTTGGACGATGCGTCGATGTCGAGTGTTCCGGCGAGGACCGCCGGTTGGTTCCCGACGACGCCGATGGTGTATCCATCGAGTCGGGCGAATCCGACGATCAGGTTCGGAGCGAAGTGCTCGTGCACCTGGTAGAACTCTCCATCGTCAACGATCGCCTCGACGACGTCGACCATGTCGTAGGGCTGGTTCGGCGAGTCCGGGATGATCGTTGTGAGCAGTTCGTCCATGCGATCGGGACGGTCGAGCGGGGTGAAGAACGGAGCGACCTCCATGTTGTTCTGCGGCAGGAACGAGAGCAGGTAGCGGATCTCCTCCATCGCCGACCGGTCGTCGGGAACGACGAAGTGCGTGACACCGGACCGGGTCGCGTGGGCGTGGGCCCCTCCGAGTTCCTCCATGGTGACGTCTTCACCGGTTACGGCCTTGATGACCTCGGGTCCGGTGATGAAGAGATGGGCCGTTTCTTCGACCTGGAAGACGAAGTCGGTGATCGCCGGCGAGTAGACGGCGCCACCCGCACACGGTCCCATGATGGCCGAGATTTGGGGGATCACCCCCGAGGCTCGAACGTTCCGCTCGAAGATCCGTCCGTACCCGTGCAACGACGCGACACCCTCCTGGATCCTGGCGCCACCAGAGTCCTTGATCGCGATGATCGGCGCTCCGTTGTCCATCGCGAGGTCCATCACCTTGCAGATCTTGTCGGCGACCGCCGCGCCGAGGCTCCCGCCGTACGTGGTGAAGTCCTCCGCGTAGACAAAGACGGTGCGTCCGTCGACTTTGCCGTAACCGGTGACGACGGCATCACCAGAAGGGCGATTGTCTTCGACGCCGAAGCCAGACGCGTGGTGTCGCACGAACATGTCGAGTTCCTGGAACGAGTCCTTGTCGAGGAGTAGGTCGATGCGCTCGCGCGCACAGAGTTTCCCGAGGTCATGCTGACGATCGACCGCACGTTGGTTCGTTGGCGTGATGGCCTTCTCGCGCAGGATTCGTAGCTTGTTGATGCGGTCTTCGGTGCTCACGGTTCTCCGGGTAGTCTCAAGATCTGACCATCGAGGTGGATGATTGGCTACACGATACGCAGTTGTTGAGCTCGAGTCGGTGGAATCTACGCAGGATGAGGCTCGCGACCGTTACGACCGGCGTACTCCGGTCCTGGTGATCGCCGACCACCAGACCGCGGGGCGGGGCCGGCTGGGTCGCGATTGGCTCGAACCCGATCGCGCCGTCTTCGCGTCGCTCGCCTTCGAGCCGGCCTGGCCCGTTGAGGCCTGGAGTCTGATCCCGCTGGCGGCCGGACTCGCGGCGCGGTCGGCCATCGGCGCGCTCAACGGCGTCACGGTGGATCTGCGCTGGCCCAACGACCTCATGGCCGGGGATGGGAAGGTCGGTGGGTTGCTCGCCGAGTCGGGTGTTGGGACGGTGGTCGTCGGTTGTGGTATCAATCTGCTGTGGGCGACACCGATCGCGGGTGCCGATGCCCTATTCCAAAACGACCCTGGGCCCCGAGCAACCACCGAGCTCGCTACGGCGTGGGCCGATCGATTCCTGGACCGCATGGCGCGCCACTCCGATGACTGGGGGATCGAGGAGTACCGGAGAGCGTGTGTCACGATCGGCCGATCGGTCTCATACCCGACCGGTTCGGGAATCGCCGCTGCGGTCTCCGACGAAGGTTCGTTGCTCGTGGAGACATCTGATGGAGTCATCGCCGTACACAGCGGGGAGGTACGACTCCACGACCGGGCTACGCTGCCGACCGAT
>Ga0316195_10001387_pt1 | contig 10804 bp, 9 predicted proteins | sample Phised1_MG_FD_204937 | JGI IMG/M metagenome (GOLD analysis project Ga0316195, IMG submission 204937) | Coastal sediment microbial communities from Maine, United States - Phippsburg sediment 1 | ecosystem: Environmental > Aquatic > Marine > Coastal > Sediment | place: USA: Maine | collected... | reverse complement strand
AAGTCGCTGCCAAAGCCTATTCTATGACCAGCCTATATCTTTTAGGTGAAAAATTCAATTGGATCAGACCGGAACTCAAGGTGTTGCTGGAACAAAATTACGGTTTAGGAAGCGCTGCCTATAAGGCCAGGGCCAGGCAAATTCTGGCATTAATCAATAAGAACCCATAAATGGACGTTTGAAGGAATATAAGCCGCTCTACTCAAAACTTGTAACTATCCACTTATTATCCTTTTAATCTCCCTGGCATATAAGTATCTTTACATCTTTAAAAAAATAACCAATCATAAAGCCTATGTCGTTAAATCAATTAAACGCCATTTCACCCATAGACGGCAGATACAGATCCAAAGTCGAATCCCTTGCAAATTTCTTTTCTGAAGAAGCCCTGATAAAATTCAGAGTTATGGTTGAAATTGAATATTTCATAGCACTCTGTAAATTAGGACTTCCACAACTACCTGAATTAAAGGAGGATACTGTCAATTCACTAAGGAAAATTTTTGAAGATTTTAGTGTAGAGGATGCTTTGGAAATTAAAGAAATTGAAAAAACCACAAACCATGATGTAAAGGCAGTGGAATATTTTATTAAGAGTAAGTTTGATGCATTAAAGCTTGAAAAATACAAGGAATTTATCCATTTTGGACTTACCTCCCAGGATATCAACAATACGGCCATTCCCTTTTCTATTAAAGAAGCAATGAATCAGGTTTATGTACCTGTATTTATGGAATTGACGGAAGTACTCAGGGCTTTGGTGAAAATTTGGGATAATGTACCCATGCTGGCCCGAACCCATGGGCAACCAGCGTCGCCTACTCGTTTAGGCAAAGAAATCAATGTGTTTGTTGTTCGACTTGAAGAACAGTTTAATCTTTTAAACGATATCCCAAGTGCGGCAAAATTTGGTGGCGCAACGGGGAATTATAATGCCCATAAGGTGGCTTATCCCAATGTGGATTGGCAAAATTTCGGGCAAAAATTTGTTCAGGATAAATTGGGATTATCCCACTCCTTCCCTACCACTCAAATTGAACATTACGACCATATGGCTGCTTTGTTTGATACCCTGAAGCGTATCAATACAATTATTATTGATCTAAATAGAGATATGTGGACTTACGTTTCAATGGATTATTTTAAGCAGAAAATAACCGAGGGAGAAGTAGGCTCTTCCGCAATGCCTCATAAAGTGAATCCAATTGATTTTGAAAATTCTGAAGGTAATTTAGGGATTGCCAATGCGATTTTTGAACATTTATCAGCAAAGTTGCCAATTTCACGTATGCAACGTGATTTAACTGACAGCACGGTATTGCGTAACGTAGGAGTTCCGTTTGCACATACCCTTATTGCATTTAAAGCCACGCTCAAAGGTCTGAACAAATTATTGCTGAATAAGGCTAAAATTGAAAAAGACCTGGATGACAATTGGGCGGTTGTTGCGGAAGCTGTGCAAACCATTCTCAGAAGAGAAGGATATCCCAACCCCTATGAAGCATTAAAAGGTCTCACCCGGACCAATGAACGAATTAACAAAGAGTCTATCGCTTCATTTATTGATCATTTGGATATAAGCGAAGACCTTAAGAACGAATTAAAAAATATTAGCCCCAGCAATTATACCGGTATTTAAAAACGACTCTTATATAACCAGTTCTAAGTTATAGTGCCTTTTAATATAACTTCAATACTAATTAGTGCTATTCCTTTTTAAGTATTTGTAAATGCGGGTAAGGTATTTCTATTCCAGCTTTATCAAGCGCAATTTTACAACCCTCTACTGTTCTAAAATATACATCCCAGTAATCCTCAGGTTTAGCGAAGGGTCTTACCGCAAAATTTATGGAACTGTCAGCTAACTCAGATACATTTACTGAAGGTGCAGGTTCCTTTAATACCTTTTCATTGGTAGTAAGGACGCTCATTAATACCTCTTTCGTCTTTTTTATATCTGCACCATAATCTATACCAATTTCAATATCTACTCTTATTTTACCCTCAGCCGTGTAATTAATGATATTCCCATTAGCCATAGCCCCGTTAGGAACAATCGCTAATTTATTTTGTGGTGTAATAAGTTTTGTGGTGAAAATCTCAATTTCTTTAACAGCTCCCAGTACTCCCTGTGCCTCTATTAAATCACCTATTTTGTATGGCCTGAAAATCATGATTAAAACACCCCCGGCAAAGTTTGATAAGGATCCCTGCAAAGCAAGCCCGACAGCCAAACCGGCGGCAGCAAGTACAGCAGCAAAGGTGGTTACATTTACTCCTAATTGAGAGATAACAATTATAATCAGAAATATTTTTAAAGCCCAGGAAGCAAGATTTAAAAGAAACCTTTGTAAAGACTCATCATACTTACTTTTAGACATCGCATTTCTTGAAGCTCCGATTATCTTTTTTATTACCCAGGAACCAATTACAAAAATGAGTATCGCTCCAATTAGTTTGGGTCCGTACGTAATAATGAAGTCAATTCCTTTGTCAATCCAAATTTCTGCGTTTTCCATGATGATAAAAGTTTCAAATTATTAAAGGAAGTAAGATATTAAATAGATCAGAGAAATTTAAACTGAATTGGCACTTTTCAATTTATTTTACAATTTGATAATAAAAAACCCGCCCGGATTGATTCCGTGCGGGTTTTATTTATTGAAAATATTTAAGTTATCCTTTAAGGAAATCGCCTATCTCCCCAAGTCCTTCTCCTTTATAATCCGATTTCTGAATAGCATTCATCAATTCGATAATGTGGGCAGGGTTCATGTCCTTGCCCAGAACACGTATAAGAGCAAAGCCTTTATCGTCCATGCTCCCATAAATTATAACCTCGTCTATGGCTTCTTCATCGCCCAGATACTTGATAACACCTTTTCCGTATTTGGAATTCAGCTTCATGAGTTCAACAAAATCATTATTCTTTAAAATAGCGTTAACTTTTGCTTTCTCAACTTCAAATTCAGCTCCGTTCTCATTCGTTTTCCGAAATGCCAGTAAGTTTAATTTTTTCAAAGATTGTAAAGCCACTTGTTGTGTTTCAGACAAATCTTCACTCTTCAAATTTAGAATGCTTGTCGGAATATCGAGGGAAATGAAATTGGGGTTTTCTGAATTGTCGACATAATATTCCTGCAGGCTCTGATGAGAAGAACAGGCGGAAAAGGCCAGGAGTGCGATACCTGCCATTACTGTTAGTATTTTTTTCATTTTATGATCTTTTTATTTAATAAAAGTCGTTAGAAGTGGTAATTGACAGTTGTCCAAAAATAAATTTCCATGCTGTCAATTACCATTTTATCTGTCAGCTATTCTGATTTGCTCTTTTTTTCAGCTTTGTTTAATTCTTCGGGTAAATTCATCTTTTTTGTAAGCGACCCAATTTTGGTAAGATCAATATCTCCGGTTAATGTGAGCAGTACAGTTTCAATGTTTCTCTCGTTTATTTCCAAATCTGCTCTGTCGATACCCGTTACAAACATTAATAGTTCGCTAACATGATCTTCATCCTTCCCGTTTTTCACATAGAACTTAACATTTGTGTCTTTATCCTTTACCCGCATCAATTCTTCCAAAGAAGAAGATTTCAGGTACTTGTCTACGGTCGCCTGCATATCTGCAGAAACTGATTTATCCTCAGTAATGAATACCTTAAGACCACTTAAGCTCTTTGCTATATTCATAAAGTCTTGAGCTTCAGGATCATCCACATCTACATCCATCTTAACCAAAAGGTTAAACATGTTTTTATTTATTACTACAGAACTTACTGCATCTGAATCCTCATATTTATCAAAAATGGACTGTGAGAAACCACAAAGCGGTAAAACTGCCAATGCTACTATTAGAATATACTTTTTCATCTTTTAAATTTTAATTGTTGTTGTAAATTTTTTGTTTTGTTTGTTCAAATTCATTTAAATAGGCCACTTTTTCGGTACCACGTTCCAAATTTTGTGCCAGGAGGTTCAATGCCTTTTTTGTCTCGCTATAGGCATATTCAGCCTCTTTTTGCTCCCGGTAATCATTACCGAAATATATTCCAAAGACCATAACTGCCACTGCTGCAATAGAAATCCATTTGTAGTAAGATACCCTAGGTTTTAATGGAACCTGCTTAGTAAACCGTTCGTCTTTGGCTTGGGAAAAGTAAGTAAACATTGGAGCGTATTGTTCCAGATGCGGTGCAACCGAATCCTGTGTAAAATAATCTCTCAATTGTTCCTCCTCTGCCACCGTGGTAGTAGCCTCAAAGTACTTTTCCATTAATTTTTCAATTCTATCCAATTCCATAACTATGTTTTTGCATTAATTTTTCTCTAACTGTTTTTCTTGCCCTGGACAGTGCTACCCGTACTGCTGTAGGCTGCATTTCCAGTAAATCTGCAATTTCTTCAAAATCGTATTCCTCAACATCCCGTAATTGCAATACCAGTTTTTGCTGTTCTGGTAATTCCTCCATTATTTTTTCCACCCAGCTCACACTGTCTCTTGCCTCTAATTGTTTCTGTAAAGAAGAGCTCCCATCCTCGTAATTACTATGCACCAGTTTCAGGTTGCTGGATTGTTTGGATTTTAACCTATCCAGACAAAAGTTCTTGGTCATTGTCATCGCAAAAGCCTCAACATTTTTATAGCCTTCAATATTTTTATTCTTGGACCATAACTTCAACAGTATTTCCTGTGTGGCATCTTCAGCCTCTTCTGCGGAAATGAGCAATCTTTTTGACAATCTGTATAACTTGTCCTTAAAGGGCATAACCACATTTAAAAATTCTGATTGTGTCATTGTCGGTTGATCTGTTATTGTATGAACCATTCAAGGTGTTTTACATAAGCAAGACGAGGTACATCGAATTTTGTTACAAAATATTTTATTTTCTTGCAGATGTATGTAATTTGCACCCCCTAAAGCTACTAATTTTAAATATTTAGTGTGCCCGTTACAAGAATAGGGAGGAAAAAGTGTTAAGTAATACTAAATTTGGAATGATAGTTGTATAAACTATGTAAATTGCCGAAAAAAAAGATTAAATGAAAAAGTACCTCCTTTTATTTATAGGAATTGCAACCCTTCTTTTAGCCTGTAATAATGATGACAATAGCGGCATTCCCGGGCCCGGCAGTGATTCAATAAGTGTTCAGGACTTTATGTGGAAGGCAATGAATATTTATTATTTCTGGCAGGGAGACGTAGCCGACCTGGCTGATGACAGGTTTACTACCAATGAAGAGTACATTGCATTTCTGGACTCTGAATCGGATCCGACTGATTTTTTCAATAATAAACTGCGGTTTTCTGAGGACCGATTTAGCTTTTTAAATAGCAATTATAAAACTCTTACGGACAATTTAAATAATGGAATCTCGCGCAGTAATGGAGTTGAGTTTGGATTGTTCAGATATGGTGACACCAATACTGATTTATTTGGATATGTACGTTACATTATTCCCAATTCTGATGCTTCCGCAAAAGACATCTCGCGCGGAGAACTATTTTCAGGGGTGGACGGACAGGCACTAAATGAAAATAATTATCGGGAACTTTTATTTGGCGAAAATGCCACCTATACTTTGAACATGGCCGATTTAGTGGATGGGGTAATTACTCCAAACGATAAAAGTGTAGAATTAACCAAACAAGATGGATTAGTTGAAAATCCGGTATATATAGTACAAACCTTTGACATAAATGGCCAAAAAATAGGTTATTTAATGTACAACGGTTTTACAAACCTGTTTGATGAACAATTGAACGACGCCATGGGACAATTGAAATCCAGTGGGGTTACAGACCTGGTGCTTGACCTGCGATATAATCCGGGGGGATCTGTTAATTCATCCCGTTTACTTTCAAGTATGGTTTTTAGCACCAATACCAATAATCTATACCTCAGACAACGCTGGAATGACAAATTACAAGCGATTTTCTCTGAAGAACAATTAACGGATTATTTTGCCGACAGAACGGGCAATGGTACGGCAATAAATTCCTTAAACTTAAACCGGGTTTATGTTTTGACAACCCGCAGTACAGCATCGGCTAGTGAGTTAGTGATCAATTGCCTGGATCCTTATATAGAGGTAATAAAAATAGGGAGCACCACTACCGGCAAGAATGAATTTTCACTTACGCTGGTGGATGATCCCGCCAGGGATGGCGCTCCATTTCTTTGGACTCCATCCAGGGAAAACCAAATAAATCCGGACAATAGCTGGGCAATTCAAGCACTGGTAGGAAGAAACGAAAATTCAATTGGTTTCTCAGATTATACCGCCGGATTTGCCCCGGATATAGATTTGGCAGAGGATTTGGATAACATGGGAGTCTTAGGCGATGTCAATGAACCATTACTTGCCAGGGCCATTGAAGCAATTACAGGCATTTCCGGGAAAAGGGATTTTACCGTAAAAAGACCTTTTGAACTATTTACGAGTTCTAAAATGTTTACACCCATGAAGGACAATATGGTTCTGGACAATCCACCTCGTATTGATCTTGATATTAAATACTAAATACCTAAAGTTTTAAACTTAATCCCAGCCTCAGGTTCCTGCCTCTTGTATTGAACCCGATGACTTCTGTAAAATTGGTATTAAACACATTTTCTATGTTTAAAAAGAATTTGAGTTTATTGGCCAGCACCTTTTGTGAAACATAAATGCCAAAAGTTGAAAAAGGGTCCAGAACCTCATCATCAAATGTATTAAAATCCGTGTCCAGCCTTTTTCCAACATATGAATATGTTATCGATGTATAGGTATCTGATGAGAAAGAATAGCTCAAAGCGGTATTTAGGCTATGCTTTGGTATTCTTATTGCATTATCCCCCTTTCGTTCTGTAAAGGTATAATTCGCATTCAAATTCATATTCTTAAAAGGCACCCAGGCCAATTCTGCTTCCAATCCCTGAACATTTATGGTTTCTGTAGCATTTAAATACTGAAACTGTGTATTATCAAAGAATACGAAGTCGTCTTCTTTTCTATTAAAGTACAGAGCGCTTAATCTTAATGATTTGCTCAATTTATACTCCAGGCCACCTTCCACTGTCCTGTTGGTTTCCGGCTCTAACAAGGCGTTGGCACCAAAAATACCAAATAACTGGCTTAACGATGGCGTAATATATGAGGTGGCATATGAACCCATAAATTTCAGGTACCCTTCATCCATTATAATGGAATAGGACGGATTAATATTATAGACTAAATGGCTGCCATATTCTGAGTGAAGGTTAAGCCGCAGCCCGGCATTGATATGAAACCCAAAAGAAGATATATAGACCAAATTAGCATATGGATCGACCAGGGAAAATTCCTGGGTTCCTTCAATTTCTGCCTGATCCAGATTATAATTAACCCCCAGAATTGTATATATACGGTCGTTAAATGTATATCGGTTAAACAGGTCAACAATATAATTTTTACCTGCAAACACAGAGGGAAATGAACTTCTGTTGTCAGACATAAAATCTGTATAGGAACCGTTTAAATTTAAGTCTCCTTTTGCATAGGACCATTTAGAAGATATACCTACACGTTTTTGTTCTGTCAGAAAAGTGTAAGGCGCATCCAGTAAACCAAAAGACTCATCATAAGCACTGTTCATACTGGTCTGATTGCCATAAATGACAAGATTTAATTGGTCATTAATTTTATACCCCAATTTTAAATCAATGGCATACCTTGAAAAAGGATCTTCTTCATTGGTATCTGTAATAATTGATGATAAACCATTGTTATATGCATTGGAAAACCCCAGGGAATAGTTAAAGCTGTCGAGGGTTCCACTAATTAGGGCGGTATTACTAAATTCTGCTATATTGTAATTCTGATCCTTGGCAGACTGATTGGTCCCCATACTACTTTGAAAATCCCCGCTTATTTTTTTTTTAGAGGCCTTTTTACTCGTTATATTAATTACGGCAGTTGCGGCACCCATGCCATAGAGGGTACTGGCAGCGCCTTTAATAATTTCAATGGATTCTATACTCGATATAGCCAGTAATCGAAGGTCATATTCCTGGGAGAACGAAGAAGGATCCGAAACTCTTACACCGTCAATCAGGATTAATACCTGTCTGCCCCTGCCCCCTCGTGCAAAAACCCCTAAAACTTCGCCCTGCCTCCCACGGCTCCCAGATATTTCTATGCCACTTTTAGAATTGACTAGCTCTGCTACGGTTTTACCCTGGTTATTTTTTAGTTCTTCAAGGCCTATTTTAATAACTGTTTTGCCGGAATTCTCCCTTTTTATGGGAAATCTGGAATCACTGACAACTACCTCATCCAATTCCTGCAACTCCACAGAATCTTTTTGTTGCTGAGCATCAACAATTGTATGCAATGCGCAAACAATGGAAAAAAGAAAGCATCTTTTTATCATTACAGTCAACTACGTTTGCGGGAAAATTGTACAGTTGTTACTTCTATACGTAAACTTTTATCCCGAAAGTTTAACAATTATTTGTTGAATTAGGCAGGTCTCCTGACTTGCGTCTTGCCACCAACCTTCCCGTTGAAGTTCAATTGATTGGAACATCTACAGTGGTATTGAAGCGGTAACAAGCATTCCTCTAATTTGGAATAAAGCTTACAGTTGCGGGAACAGCTCCGGACTTTAACCGGATTCCCTTTTAATTTCAATTCTATATTTTGAAATGAAAACCAAAATTCAAAAACGAATGTAGTACTATTTATTTATTCTGAATCTCTTTTTCTGCCTAGTTTTAAAATAAGCCAGAGTATTCCAATTATGAAGTGAAGTACTATAATGCCTCCAATAATATAAATGATAGTATTTGAATCTCTTCCCATTTGAAAATTTTTAACAAATTTAAAAGGTATGTAATTTTAGAAATGTGACTTTTGTTACCTTGCACAAGTGTTTATGACTCCAATCCCAATAAAGTATATAGCCCTACTAGGCCTTTGCCTGGTAATTATTTCCTGTAAAAATAAAAATGAGATTTCTTTTGTGGAAACTTCAAAAATGGATCTTGTGGCAATCAATTACGCAAAAGGATTCTCAATTGAGAAATGTGCTTCTGGAATAACCTTAATAAAGGTACATTCCCCCTGGCCGGATGCAGAAGACGATTTCACTTACGCTTTGGTACCAAAAGAACTGAAAACAATACCTGACCTGAACAAAAACGAATTTGATGCAATTGTAAGTGTTCCGGTAGAACGAATTATAGTTACTTCAACAACCCATATACCAGCCCTGGAAGATCTGGGAGTCATGGATAGGCTTATAGGATTCCCGGATACAAGATACATTTCTTCAGAAATCGTTAGAAAACAAATAACTCTGGGGAAAATAACAGACCTGGGTAATAATGAGTCCATAAATACAGAAATGGCCATCAGCCTTAATCCCGACCTGGTAGTTGGGTTTGCAATTAATAAGCAGAATAAGGCCTATGAGACACTTCAGCGTTCAAATATTCCGGTAGTTTACAACGGAGACTGGACAGAGGAATCCCCACTGGGCAAAGCGGAATGGATTAAATTTTTTGCTCCCTTCTTTAATTTGGAAGAAAAGGCCACCCGGTTCTTCAATGCTACCGAAGTAAATTATTTAGCAGCCAGGAGTTTGGCATCGGAAGCCACAACAAAACCTACCGTTCTTAGCGGCGCACTTTATAAAGACGTTTGGTATCTTCCTGGAGGAAAAAGTTGGGCAGCGGCTTTTATTAATGACGCCAATGCCGAATACTTATGGAAGGACACCAAAGAAACCGGAAGTCTTTCATTAAGTATAGAAAGTGTGCTGGCAACAGCTAATGACGCTTCCTTTTGGATATCCCCTTCCCAATTTATTTCCTATGAGGAACTTGACAAGGCCAGCAGGCATTACAAACAGTTAAAGGCCTATAAAGAAAAAAGAATATACACTTTTGCAAATACTAAAGGAGCCACGGGAGGTTTGTTATTTTATGAATTGGGACCATCCAGGCCGGATTTGATTCTAAAGGACCTTATATTTATATTTCACCCCGAATTACTCCCGGAACACCAACTTTTCTTTTTTAAACCCCTGGAATAGTGCAAAGATCTAAGTCATACATGCTCCCTTTTATAATCCTATTGTTGGTTTTGGTTTTATGCTTAATCCTTAACCTCAGTCTTGGATCAGTCAGCATTCCTTTCAGCGCTACAATTAAGAGTATTTTTGGTGGAGCAGTTCCGAACGAATCCTGGCATTATATTATTTGGAATTACAGGATTCCCAAGGCATTTACTGCTGTTCTGGTAGGAAGTGGTTTGTCATTAAGCGGTTTGTTAATGCAGACCCTTTTCAGAAATCCATTAGCAGGACCTTTTGTACTGGGAATAAGCTCAGGTGCAAGTTTGGGCGCAGCACTTTTAATTATGGGGTCTGCACTATTTTCTCAGTGGTATATTTTTGAGGTCATCAATGACGTTTCACTGGCCATAGCTTCCAGTATAGGTAGTTTCCTGGTACTTTTGGCTGTAATAACCGTGGCTTCCAGAGTTAAGGACACCATGGCATTGCTCATTATTGGATTAATGTTTGGTAGTTTAACGGCTGCATTGGTAAGCGTACTCTCCTATTTCACGGATGCCGAAAGGTTACAACAATATATCTTTTGGGCTTTTGGCAGTGTAGGTAATTTGTCCTGGGCACAACTAGCTCTTTTATCTGGGTTTATTCTTGCAGGGGTAATTTTGAGTATTAGTTCTATCAAATCGCTCAACGCCCTGCTTTTGGGAGAGAATTATGCGCGCAGTCTGGGTGTCCACCTCAAAAAAACCCGTTTTATAATAATCC
>Ga0316195_10001385_pt1 | contig 10818 bp, 11 predicted proteins | sample Phised1_MG_FD_204937 | JGI IMG/M metagenome (GOLD analysis project Ga0316195, IMG submission 204937) | Coastal sediment microbial communities from Maine, United States - Phippsburg sediment 1 | ecosystem: Environmental > Aquatic > Marine > Coastal > Sediment | place: USA: Maine | collected... | reverse complement strand
TCTCAAGCAGGGCTTGTAGTCCGACCTTTTCAACACAGGATTCGCAGATGAGTCACGAAGAAGAACATACCCTGATCGCGGAGCGCCGACGCAAGCTCAATGAGATGCGCGCAAGAGGTAACGCTTACCCCAATGATTTTCGCCAGGAAGCCCTTGCCGCTGATTTGCACCAGGCCTATAGCGAGTTCACTGCCGAGGCGTTGGAGGAATTGGGTCTGGTGGTAAGTGTTGCCGGTCGAATGCTGGCCAAGCGCGTGATGGGCAAGGCGAGCTTTGCAAAAATCCAGGACCGCTCGGGTCAGTTGCAGTTGTTTGTGCAAAGGAATGTGCTGGGTGAGGAACTGTATGATGATTTCAAGAGTTGGGACCGGGGAGACATCCTGGGCGCCCGGGGCAGGTTGTTCAAGACCCGAACCGGAGAGCTGTCGCTTTGGGTTGACGAATTGCGCCCCCTTACCAAGTCCTTGCGTCCCCTGCCGGAAAAATTTCATGGCCTGAGTGACCAGGAAACCCGTTATCGTCAGCGCTACGTGGACCTGATCATCAACGAGTCCACCCGCGAGACTTTCCAGATTCGCAGCAAGACCCTGGCCAGCATTCGCAGTCACCTGGATGCGCTGGCATTCATGGAAGTCGAAACGCCGATGTTGCACCCGATACCTGGTGGTGCCGTGGCGCGTCCCTTTGTCACCCACCACAACACTCTGGATATGCGGCTTTACCTGCGTATCGCGCCAGAGCTGTATTTGAAACGGCTTATCGTTGGAGGGCTTGGCAGGGTCTACGAGATCAATCGCAGTTTTCGCAACGAGGGAATATCAACCCGGCACAATCCGGAATTCACCATGCTGGAGTTGTACCAGGCCTTCGCCGATTACGAAGACATTATGGACCTTACCGAAAACCTGATTCGCGATACTGCCAGATCAGTGCTGGGGCGCGAGGTACTGAATTACCAGGGCATCGAAGTTGATCTGTCAAAACCGTTCCAGAAAATCACGGTGGAAGAGTCTGTGCTCAAGTACAACCCGGAACTGGACCCTCTGCGTTTGCGTGACGTGGATTACCTGCGCCAGGTCTGTCGAAGCTTGAAAATAGAGGTCCAGGACAGTTACGGGGCGGGCAAGCTGTTAATCGGTCTTTTCGATGAAACCGTGGAAAGCAAGTTGTTACAGCCCACCTTCGTAACCGCTTATCCCACGGAAGTTTCACCGCTGTCTCGCTGCAATGACGCAGACGCATTCATCACGGACCGTTTCGAACTGTTTATTTCCGGACGCGAAATGGCTAACGGGTTCTCGGAGCTGAATGACCCCGAGGAGCAGGCCGAGCGTTTCCGTGAGCAAGTGGCGGCCAAGGATGCGGGGGACGATGAGGCCATGTTCTTTGACGATGATTACATTCGCGCCCTTGAAGTTGGCCTGCCGCCCACGGGCGGTCTTGGCATAGGCATTGACCGGCTGGTGATGTTGTACACAGACTCGGCCTCTATTCGGGACGTGTTGCTGTTCCCTCTGATGCGGCCGGAGAGTTAGGAAGTCCCGGTAGTGCATACGGCAGCGGTTGTAATTCAACGTTGCCCCCGCCGATCTCAAGGGCGGTGTGCTCCAGCACCGCTTCCAGTTGCAGCACCGCAAGGGCGGCGAAACCCTGGCCTGCCTCAGCGCTGATCAGGACCTGTCCGATACTTTGGCCGTCACGTTCTACGCCAGTACCAGGCTTCGGTGGCGGGCCGTTCCCGCTAATTCTAAACAGCCGCCGCTTGATTCGACCCAGGTGCTGGGTTCGGGCGACTATTTCCTGGCCGGTGTAACAACCCTTACGAAAGCTCACCGCCTCAAGGGCATCCAGGTTGAGCATCTGCGGTATGTATTGGCCGCTGCTGCCCTCGCCTAACGCCGGCAGACCCGCAAGGATTTGCCACAAGTTGGCCTGGTTGGCGTGATAGGGCAGTGTCTCGGGGCCTTGCTCCGGCGTATCCAGCAAGCGCCAAGCCAGCGCGGGTTCGGTGCTGGCTACCCAGGCCAGGCCGTATTGGTCATGCACAAGCTCATCGCGCAGCCTTGCCGCACCGGGTAACTCATCACCGCAAATCAGGCGGTCGCTGCACTCCACCTTTTGCAGGCTGACACGGGCACGCAATACATACATCTGCAAGCGCTTCAGGATCGACTGAAGCAGGTCCGAGGGCAATAGCATCAAGGCGCCGTCGTCTTGGGGCAGCAGTGTAACCAGGGTCAGCACGCGCCCTTGCGGGCTGCAGTAGGCGGCCCGTAAGGCATGGTTTGCTGCCAACAGATGCAAGTCATTGCTTAGTTGGCCCTGCAGGAATTCACGAGCGTCGGCACCGCTGACGCGAATAAGTCCATAATCGGGTCGGATCATCCATACCATGGGAAAAGCTCTGCTCCGGCTGATGATTTATGCCCGGAGTGTATCGGTTTTCCGAGTGCAAAGGCAGTGGCGATCTGGCAAAATGCCCGGCATGCCGAATACGCACGAAACAGAACCCCTGACCAAGCCGGAGCAGCCGGGCACACCCCGGAGCACGGATACCCTGGTCACCGTTGCCGAACCGCCGCCGGTGAAGGAAATAGGCGGCCGATCAGGTCCCGAGCCCACGCGTTTCGGTGATTGGGAAAAGAATGGTCGTTGCATCGATTTTTGACGAAGCCAAAACACAGCAGTCCAGGCGAGAGGCTGAAGACCTTGCCGCCAGTGACTGTGTTGATTGACACGGTAAAGGACTAGGCACTAATGACGACGAAAAATCGCCCCCTGTCTCCTCATCTGCAGGTCTATCGGTGGCAGATCACCATGGTCATGTCCATTCTCCATCGGGCCACCGGTATCGCACTGGCCCTGGGGAGCCTGGTGCTGGTTTACTGGTTGGCCAGCCTTGCCAGTGGGCCTGCTGCTTATGCCGATGCCCAGGCCTTGCTGGGTTCGAATCTTGCCAGGGTCCTGCTGGGCTGCGTGTCGTTCGCGTTCTTCTATCACCTGAGCAATGGTGTTCGGCACCTGGTTTGGGACACGGGTCGAGGGTTTGAAATTTCTCAGCTCTACAGATCAGGCTATCTGGCTGTCGCAGCCAGCATAGTTTTGACGGCTGGGTTCTGGTTACTGGTTCTCTAGGGGATTCGGGATGAGTCTGAAAAGTCCACTTGGGCAGGTAATGGGTTTGGGTTCGGCCAGGGGCGGGACCGGGCATTGGTGGTCCCAGCGTGTCAGCGCACTTGCTCTGCTGTTCCTCGGCCTCTGGTTTGCTGCTGAATTGATCTGTCTCGAGAGCCTGGGTTACCAGTCGCTGACAACCTTCATGTCCTCGCCGGTTAATGCAGTATTGCTGGTCCTGCTGGTAGCGACCTTGTTCTTTCACTCCCTGCTGGGAATACAGGTGGTCATCGAAGACTATGTACACCATGCCGGTTTGAAGGTCGTGGTCCTGGTGCTGATTAAGTTTGCCCATGTGCTGGCCGTTGCACTGGGTGTGTACTCTGTTCTTAGAGTGGGATTTGGAGCGTAGCTGATGTCGCAGGCCTATGAGTTTATCGAACACACCTACGACGTTGTCGTGGTAGGCGCCGGTGGTGCAGGTCTGCGGGCGACCTTTGGATTGGCAGAGAGTGGATTGAGCACTGCTTGTATTTCCAAGGTATTTCCTACCCGGAGTCACACTGTTGCCGCCCAGGGTGGTATCAGCGCGGCCCTGGGTAATATGGGCGAGGATGACTGGCGCTGGCATATGTATGACACCGTCAAGGGCTCGGACTGGCTGGGCGACCAGGACGCCATCGAGTACATGTGCAAAGAGGCCCCCGATGCAGTGATTGAACTGGAGCACTATGGCGTGCCATTCTCGCGCACCGAAGACGGTCGGATTTATCAGCGTCCCTTTGGTGGTATGACCACCCGCTATGGCGAAGGTGTCGCGGCTCAACGAACCTGTGCAGCGGCCGATCGCACCGGCCATGCGATGCTGCATACCTTGTACCAGCAGAGCCTGAAGCATGACGCCACATTTTTCATCGAGTTCTTCGCTATCGACCTGATCATGGAGGATGGCGAATGCCGTGGTGTAATCGCCATTTGTATGGAAGACGGCACGCTGCATCGATTCCGTGCTCACCGTACCATCCTCGCCACCGGTGGTTATGGACGCGCTTTCTTCTCGTGTACCTCTGCACACACCTGTACCGGCGATGGTAACGGCATGGTGTTGCGAGCCGGGCTGCCGCTGCAAGACATGGAGTTCGTACAATTTCATCCTACCGGCATTTACGGCGCCGGCTGCTTGATCACCGAGGGTGTGCGGGGTGAGGGGGGTTACCTGACCAACTCGAATGGTGAGCGATTCATGGAGCGATACGCGCCCAACGCCAAGGACCTGGCCTCGCGTGATGTTGTTAGCCGCTCCATGACAATAGAAATTCGGGAGGGTCGTGGTGTTGGCAAGGACAAGGATCACATCCATCTGCACCTGGAGCACCTGGGCGCCGAGGTGATTCACGAGCGCCTTCCGGGTATAGCCGAAACCTCTCGCATTTTCGCCGGCGTTGACGTGACCCGGGAACCCATTCCGGTCATCCCCACCGCGCATTACAACATGGGCGGCATCCCCACCAATTATCACGGTGAAGTGGTGACCCTCAAAGATGGCAATCCTGATTCAGTGGTGCAGGGTCTGATGGCCATTGGTGAAGCGGCTTGTGTGTCAGTACACGGTGCCAACCGACTCGGTTCAAACTCTTTGCTCGACCTGGTGGTGTTCGGGCGTGCCGCGGCCAAGCGCTGCGCTACCGAGGTGAAGACCGGCACTCGTCATAAGCCCTTGAAGAGTGATGCCGGGGATTTGGCAGTGTCCCGCCTGGACAAACTGCGTAATGCCAAGGGTGACCTGTCCACTGCAGAGATCCGCCTGACTATGCAACGCACCACGCAGAACCACGCAGCGGTGTTCCGTACTGGCCCGGTGCTGGACGAAGGTGTGGCCAAGATGAAGGAAGTCTTCGCTTCCTTTGAACAGGTAGGGGTGAGTGACCGATCACTGGTTTGGAATACCGACCTGATCGAAACGCTGGAGTTGGACAACCTGCTGGGACAGGCCATGAGTACCATATGCTCTGCGGCCAACCGCCAGGAAAGCAGGGGAGCCCACGCGCGGGAAGACTATCCGGATCGGGACGACGCGAACTGGATGAAACATACTCTTTGCTGGGTCAAGCATAACGGTGAGGTAGAGATTGATTACCGCCCCGTGCATTTGAATACCCTGACCGATGAGGTCGAGGCAGTTCCGCCCAAGAAACGCGTTTACTGATGCGAGCCGGAGAAACCGCATAATGGCCGAATTCCGATTACCTCCTAATTCCCGTATTACCAAGGGCAAGCTATTCCAGGCGCCAGAAGGCGCCAAGAATGTGCGGCGTTTTGTCGTGTACCGCTACGATCCGGACAGCGGCGAGAATCCTCGCGTGGATACCTATGAACTGGACATGGATCAATGTGGCCCGATGGTTCTGGATGCATTGATCAAAATAAAGAATGAAGTCGATGCAACATTGACCTTCAGGCGCTCGTGTCGCGAAGGCATTTGCGGCTCCTGCGCCATGAACATTGATGGAACCAATACCCTTGCCTGTACCAAGGCCTCGTCGGATGTCAGCGAGGACGTGAAAATTTATCCCTTGCCGCATATGCCGGTGGTCAAGGACCTGGTGCCGGACCTGACCCAGTTTTATGCGCAGTACGCGTCGATCAAGCCCTGGCTGCAGTCCAGCACGCCGCCGCCGCCTGACCGCGAACGTCTTCAGACCAAGGAAGACCAGGCGAGGATCGACGAGCCCTCTGCCTGCATTCTGTGTGCCTGTTGTTCCACCAGTTGCCCCAGTTATTGGTGGAACAGCGATCGTTACCTGGGTCCGGCGGCTTTGCTGCAGGCATACAGGTGGATAGTGGACAGCCGCGACGATGCGACGGGTGAGCGCCTGGATGCGCTGGAAGATCCTTTCCGCCTGTATCGTTGTCACACGATTATGAACTGCACCCGCACTTGCCCCAAGGGTTTGAATCCCGCCAGGGCCATTGCGGAGGTAAAGAAGATGCTTTTGGAAAGGAAAGTGAGCCTCTGATGTTTTCATGAACGCATATCCCGCGCTCTCAAAGGCCGGTTGCTGCATTGCCGATCAGCGCAAGCCTGCCAAGCAAGATCCGCGTCCAGATGCTGAATGTTTTCGCTCACAATCCTCTTTTTCCGGGATTCAGAATAGCGGGTCGGGATCGAACAGGCGGCAGGCATGAAGGATCTGGCCAGGTTGAAGTGGCGTTGCCGACGGGGAATGCGGGAACTGGATTTCCTCCTCGGGCGCTACCTTGAGCAGCACTATCCGGACGCAAGCCCGGAGGAAAAGGCAGGGTTCGAGAAATTTATCGAACTGCCAGATCCGCTTATCCTTGCCTGGGTGACGGGTAAGGAACAGCCTCCAGGGGGTGTATTCAGTGAAATCGTCGGACAACTCCTGCAACAACCTGCTCCTTGATGTGCGTCAGGCACGCCGCCACTGGTATTTATTGATTCTGCTTGCAGGCATGCTGCTCGCAATTGGTCTGTCCGGTCTGGCTACCGGACTACGCATTTTCTTGTTCTGCTGGGTGCTGCTCTGGACCATGCTTGCCTGGCACAGGCAGTCCAGGTGTCTGCAAAGATTGGTCTGGCAAGGCGACGGGGCCTGGCGTCTGCAGGACACCGAGGGCAACTGGTGTGCGGCCAGGCTTTTACATGCCTGGTCGGCCGGGCCGACTCTGAGCGCCCTGGTTTGGCGGGATGAACAGGGCCGCAAGCAGGTACTTCTGGTTACTCCAGGTACCGCTCCAGAGCCCGGCCGCCGGCAACTGGCCTGTCATTTGCGCTGGCGATCGCTGGCAAGCTGTTGAATCATAAGGATAGCAGCCCAAGTACGCATTCCGGCCGCCACGACAGGCCGCCGCCGGCGAACCCAGGAGAAGGCAGTACCGAGGTGAAAATAATCTACCGCAAGCAGAACTTTCCGGCTTGGCATGGGTCTATCGCAGTGATGGATCGTGCGTCCCGGCTTTCGGGCTGACCATGGCTGACGAGTCAGGCGACTGGGATCTGGTGCAACGTGTCCAGGGTGGCGATAAGGCGGCCTTTGATGTGCTCGTGCTGAAGTACCAGCACAAGATTGTGAATCTGGTCATGCGTTATGTACAAGACCCGGTCGAATCGCTGGACGTGGCGCAAGAGGCGTTCATCAAGGCCTATCGTGCCTTGCCGTCGTTTCGCGGTGATAGCGCCTTCTATACCTGGCTGTACCGCATAGCTATTAATACGGCCAAGAATTACCTGGTCGCACGTAAGCGCAGACCCCTGGATTACGATCTGGATCTTCAGGATCCGCAGCAGTACGACATGGACAGTCGCTTGAGTGACGCGGAGACCCCGGAGGGGCATGTGCTGGGAGAAGAAATACGATTGGTGGTCAGTGATGCAATTGAAGGGCTACCCAAGGATTTACGCACGGCGATTGTCCTGCGGGAGATAGAGGGCATGAGTTACGAAGAGATTGCACGGGAAATGGACTGCCCGGTGGGTACGGTTCGCTCGAGAATATTCCGAGCCAGGGATGCAATCGATAAACTTCTCAGGCCATTACTGGACTAGGAACTTGATGTGATGGACAAGGTTAAGCAACAAATTTCTGCCTGCCTGGATGGCGAATTATCATCAGGCGAAACCCAGTTGTTACTCAAGCGCCTGGAGCGCGATGTGGAGCACCGGGATACCTTGGCTCGCTACGTACTGCTGGGCGAGGCCATGCGCGACGGTCTTGCGCCGGCATGTCTGGATGGCAGCTTTGCCGACAGCGTGGCCAGCCGGGTTTCTGGTGAGCTGCGGAGCGCACTGACAAGTCCAGTCTGGGCCGGGAAATTCCGTCGCATCCTGGTGGGATCGGGGGTGGCCGCCGCAGTCGCCCTTCTGGCGATTGCTTCCATGCAGAACGTAGTGCTGGAGGGCACACAGGTGGATTTGAATGCGGACAATGAAGCGGCCCCAATCAGCTACACCGTGCCCGAACCACCGGCCCAGGTGAGTTCCTACATGGTCGGGAGTGGCCGCCAGGCTGGCATGGCCCGCAACAGTAGCTGGGCCAGGGTGGTGGCGGCGGGATTCGTGAAGCAAGTCGAGGTAATGGAACCCGTGGAAATTCAAAAAGATGCCGCCGCCAGTCTGGCTGTGGAATCCCCACCGCCGGAGAAAAGGCCCTGATGGGCCCTCCTGATCCCCGTGCCAAACCAGTCCCGAGTATTCACGGGGCGTCCCCGCAGTGATTGTTGAGCGCGGTAATATCAGCGAGCTTCGAGATGGACGGGCCTGGGTAGAATGCCAGTCCCGATCGGCCTGTGAGCGCTGTGCACGTGGCCAGGGTTGTGGTGGTGGGGTGCTGGGGGCATTGCTCGGAGACCGTTTGCATACGGTCCAGGTGCGGGCCACAGATCCGGATTTGCAGGTGGGTGACCAGGTTGAACTTGGAATAGCGCCGGCAAGCCTGCTTGCGGGCGCCTCGCTGGTCTATTTTCTACCCCTGTCCGGATTGCTCGCCGGTGCCTTGATCACAGGTTACCTGGGTGGCTTTTCCAATGACGCACTGACAGTGGTGGGCGCTGCAGCAGGCTTGCTTGGCGCCGGCCTTGCTTCCCGCCATATTCATCGTGACGGGCGGGCGAGATTCCAGCCAAATATACTTCGCAATTTGGGCCCATGTGAAAAAAGACGGGATCCTGCTGCCCAACTGGTAAGCAGGCAATGAGTCGGGCCCTGACGCTGTATTCCAGGGCTGGCTGCCACCTGTGCGAAGTGATGCAAGAGGAATTGCAGCCCTATATGGAACAATATCGGCTGAGCTTGCAGATTGTGGATATCGACAGTGATGACGATCTGTTACGTCGCTATGCGGTGAAGATTCCAGTGCTGGTGCTGGATGGTGAGACGATTTGTCAGTACCGGCTGGATCCAGGGGTGTTGGCACAGGCGTTAAAGGCGGATTCAGGCAATTGAGTGGCAGCATCGGCTATCGGAGCAGTCCCTCCCTGCCGTATAATCGACCGTTTGCATCCATATGCTGGCGTCTTGATGAATCTGATTCGTAACTTTTCCATTATTGCCCACATCGACCATGGCAAATCCACGCTGGCTGACAGGTTCATCCAGATTTGTGGTGGCCTGGCCGATCGGGAAATGTCCGAGCAGGTACTCGACTCCATGGATATTGAGCGTGAGCGCGGTATCACGATCAAGGCACAGAGCGTGACCCTGCATTTTCCGTCCGAGGACGGGAATATTTACCAGCTTAATTTCATCGACACACCCGGGCACGTGGATTTCTCGTATGAGGTGTCGCGCTCGCTGGCTGCCTGCGAAGGCGCACTGCTGATCGTGGATGCGGCACAGGGCGTGGAAGCGCAGAGCGTGGCCAATTGCTATACCGCCCTCGAGCAGGGGCTGGAAGTGGTGCCGGTTCTGAACAAGATAGATCTGCCCTCTGCGGAACCGGAAAGGGTTGCTGCGGAGATAGAAGAGATTATCGGCATTGAGGCCGAGCATGCCTTGAGGGTAAGCGCCAAGACCGGCGAGGGTGTACGTGAAATACTGGAGGAGCTGGTGCGTCGGGTTCCGCCACCGGTGGGTGATGAAGAAGCTCCGCTGCAGGCCCTGATCATTGATTCCTGGTTTGACAACTACGTGGGCGTGGTGTCGCTTGTGCGAGTTGTGAATGGCCGAATGGTCAAGGGCCAGAAGGCGCGGGTGATGAGTACCGGGCGCAGCCACCAGATAGACAGGCTTGGCCGCTTCACGCCGAAGATGGTCGACGACGAGATTTTGCACACCGGCGATGTGGGATACATGATCGCCGGGGTCAAGGAGATAGATGGAGCGCCGGTGGGGGACACCATCACCAATGACCGTGATCCATGTGACAAGGCATTGCCGGGCTTCAAGCAGGTTCAGCCCCGGGTGTTTGCCGGCTTGTTCCCCATCAGTTCCGATGATTATGAGGATTTGCGCGAGGCGCTGCGTAAATTGAAACTCAATGACGCCGCCTTGCATTTCGAGCCCGAGACTTCAACGGCACTGGGTTTCGGCTTCCGTTGTGGTTTTCTCGGCATGCTGCACATGGAGATCGTGCAGGAGAGGCTGGAACGCGAGTACGACATGGACCTGATCACCACGGCGCCAACCGTGATCTACGAGGTGGAAACGGTCAAGGGCGAGGTGATAGGTATAGACAACCCGTCAAAACTGCCAGGTGCGGGTGAAATTGTCGAGGTGCGTGAGCCTATCATCACGGCCAATATTCTGATGCCCCAGGAATTTGTGGGCGCGGTTATCAACCTGTGCGTTGAAAAACGCGGTGTTCAGACCAAGATGTTGTATCTGGGCAAGCAGGTGTCCCTGGAATATGAATTGCCTTTGTCCGAGGTGGTGCTGGATTTCTTTGACCGACTGAAATCTGTGAGCCGGGGTTACGCGTCCTTTGACTATCACTTCAATCGTTTCCAGGCTGCGCCGCTGGTCAAACTGGACCTGTTGATCAACAGGGAAAGGGTGGACGCCTTGTCGAGTATCGTTCATCGCGATATGGCCTATGCCCGGGGCAGGGACCTGGTTGAGAAAATGCGTGAGTTAATCCCACGACAGATGTTCGAAGTAGCGATTCAGGCCGCTATTGGTACCCATGTGATTGCGCGATCCTCGGTCAAGGCGCTGCGCAAGAACGTGACTGCCAAATGTTACGGTGG
>Ga0316195_10001384_pt1 | contig 10818 bp, 8 predicted proteins | sample Phised1_MG_FD_204937 | JGI IMG/M metagenome (GOLD analysis project Ga0316195, IMG submission 204937) | Coastal sediment microbial communities from Maine, United States - Phippsburg sediment 1 | ecosystem: Environmental > Aquatic > Marine > Coastal > Sediment | place: USA: Maine | collected... | reverse complement strand
AGCTCGCATGCCCCCCACCGAACGGTGTCCCTTGAGGTTCGCGAATCCCGCCGCCAGAGCTTCCGACAGGAATTTCGCGTCGAGATCCGGATTCTGCAGTATGAAAGGAACGTTCATCCAAGAGCGGCAATCCTTGCGAACCGGGTTGCTGTAAAAAGACGATTCATCGATGGCCGAATATAGTTTTTGTGCTTTGCGCTCGTTAATCTTTGCAACCGCGACAAGCCCGCCGAGACCCTTGAGATACTCAAAAACCAATCCGGCGACGTACCAGGTGAACACTGGCGGCGTATTGCTCATTGAATCCGATTTGTCGTAAACGGAATAGTCGAGAAGACTGGGGGTCCATGAGCGCGCACCGCCAATCAGGTCCTTACGTACAATGACCAAGGTGATGCCGGCAGGGCCGATATTTTTTTGCGCGCCCGCATAGATCACCCCAAAACGACTGACATCGATCGGACGTGAAAGAAGCGTACTGGACATATCGCTGACCAGCGGGGCCCCGCCCGAATCAGGAATAAATGGAAATTCAACTCCGGCTATCGTTTCATTGGAACAATAATGCAGGTAGGCGGCTCCTTTGGAACGATTCCAGCTGCTTTCCTCCGGAATATAGGTGAAATTCTGGTCGGAACTGTCTGCAGCGACATTGACGTTGCAGTATTTCGACGCCTCCGAGATCGCCTTTTTTGACCAGCTACCGCTCAGGACATAGTCGACAGTCTGCCCTTCCGTTGAGAGATTCAACGGTACCATGGAAAACTGCAAGGTCGCGCCACCCTGCGGAAACAGCACGCTGTAATTATCGGGAATTGCCAGCAAATCGCGCAGATCCTGCTCGGCTTTCGCGGCCGCCTCAACAAATTCCTTGCTGCGGTGACTGACCTCCATGACGGACATACCCGTACCATTCCAATCCGGAATGTCGTCCTTGATTCTGGCGAGGACGGGATCGGGAATAGCGGCCGGGCCGGCGCTGAAATTGTAGACGCGTGACATACAACTGGAATCCTGAAAATAGGGTGTGTAAATGGGGGAATGCTGGTTGCGATGAGCTCCGGCGCAAAATTTACTCGTCTTCATCCTCGATAAATTCGATTCTGGCCAAGCCTACCAACCGCTGACCCTCTTCGACACGAATCAAGGTAACGCCTTGCGTGTTGCGACCGATTATCGAGATATCGCTGACCGGCGTTCTCACCAGCGTGCCGCCGGAACTGATCAGCATGACTTCGTCCTCGTCGCGGACCTGTATGGCGCCAACGGTACGGCCGTTTCGCTCCGTTGTCTGGATCGCAATGACACCCTGACCACCACGCCCCTGCACCGGAAAATCCTCGATAGCAGTTCGTTTACCGAATCCGTTCTCCGTCGCGGAAAGCAGCAAGCCCTCGCCAACTATTGTCAGCGCAATGACCTCATGCCCCTTCGGCAGCTTGATGCCTCTGACGCCCGCGGCGCCGCGACCCATCGGCCTGACATCCTCTTCCCTGAATCGAATAGCCTTACCGTGGCTGCCGACAAGCATGATCTCCTGATGTCCGTCAGTAATGGCCACGTCGACCAGCTTGTCGCCATCGCGCAGGTCGACGGCAATAATGCCGCTTGCTCGGGGACGCGAGAACAACGTCAATGGCGTTTTCTTGACGGTACCGGCGCTGGTGGCCATGAAAACAAAGCTGTTCTTGTCAAATTCCCGAATCGGCAACACGGCATTAATCCGCTCGCCATCTTCAAGCGGCAACAGATTGACGATCGGCTTGCCGCGCGAGCCGCGGCTTGCTTGCGGAACCTGGTACACCTTGAGCCAATACATCTTGCCGCGACTCGAAAAGCACAGGATGGTGTCGTGCGTGTTCGCCACAAACAGGTTATCGATGAAATCTTCGTCTTTGACCTTGGTCGCCGAGCGACCTCTGCCACCGCGCCGTTGCGCCTGGTAAACATCGATGGGTTGCGCCTTCGCGTACCCGCCATGCGACAACGTGACCACCACTTCCGCTTCCGGAATCAGGTCTTCATCCTGCAGGTCGCTATGATCGATATTAATTTCGGTGCGCCGCTCATCGCCGTACGCATCGCGAACCTCTACCAGTTCCCCACGGATAACTCGAAGCAGCTCGTCAGGGTCCGCCAAGATATTCGATAATTTTTTAATACTATCAAGTATCTCTTTGTATTCTTTAAAGATTTTCTCTTGCTCGAGACCGGTAAGTCGATGCAACCGCAGATCGAGAATCGCCTGCGCTTGCACGGCCGACAGGCGATAGTCGCCATCGACAAGACCGAAACCCTCCTCGAGGCCATCCGGTCGGGTATCCGTCGCGCCTGCCTTATCGAGCATCCCCATGACCGCGCCTGGCGACCAGTTCCGTGCCATCAGGCCGGTCTTCGCATCCGCGGGTGACGGCGATTTCTTGATGAGCTCGATAACCTCATCAATATTTGCCAAAGCGACCGATTGTCCCTCCAGCACGTGGGCGCGGTCTCGCGCCTTGCGCAGTTCAAAAATCGTCCTGCGAGTGACCACTTCGCGACGATGGGCGAGGAATGCCGCAAGAATCTGTTTCAGATTCATCAACTTTGGCTGGCCCTGGTGCAGCGCGACCATATTGATGCCAAACACGCTTTGCATCGCCGTATGTTTGTACAGATTGTTCAGCACGACATCGCTCACTTCGCCGCTGCGCAGCTCGATCACGATGCGCATTCCGTCTTTATCCGATTCGTCACGAAGCTCGCTGATGCCCTCGATTCGCTTCTCCCTCACCAGATTCGCAATCTTCTCGATCAAACGGGCCTTGTTCACCTGGTACGGAAGCTCGGTGACAATAATGGCTTCCTTGCCACGCTGATTGATCGTCTCTACTGACGTCCGCGCACGCATATGGACGCGTCCGCGTCCGGTCTTGTAGGCCGAATAAATCCCCTGCGCACCATTGATGATGCCGGCTGTGGGGAAATCGGGGCCAGGCAGGTGCTCCATGAGGCCGGAAACGTCGATATCCGGATTCTCGATCAGCGCAAGACAGGCATTGACCATTTCCGTGAGGTTGTGCGGCGGAATGTTAGTCGCCATGCCAACCGCGATGCCTGAAGAACCGTTGATAAGGAGGTTCGGCAGGCGCGTCGGCATGACGGATGGCTCGGATTCAGATCCATCGTAGTTTTCGATGAAATCGACCGTCTCTTTGTCAAGATCTGCCAGAATTTCATGGGCGATCTTTGCCATGCGCACTTCGGTATAGCGCATCGCCGCGGGTGCGTCCCCGTCCACCGAGCCAAAGTTTCCCTGGCCGTCAACCAGCATGTAGCGCATTGAAAACGGCTGGGCCATGCGGACGATGGTGTCATATACCGCCGAATCACCATGGGGGTGATATTTACCAATGACATCGCCAACAACACGGGCCGATTTCTTGTAGGGTTTGTTGAAGTCGTTACCCAATTCCCGCATCGCGTACAGGACACGTCGATGAACCGGTTTCAGGCCATCCCTGACATCAGGCAGCGCCCGCCCTACGATGACGCTCATTGCATAGTCCAGGTAGGACTGCTGCATCTCATCTTCAAGGCTTACAGACAGCATTTCCCGCGCGATTTCAGACATAAAAACTCACATTGCCGTTACGATTCCGGTCAAATTGGCGGAATCGCTGGTGGCAAGAATTCGGGTGATTTCTTTGGAAAAATTTCCTGTATTTTTTGGGCTTGAAACGTGCGCCGGAGCGCTCGCACTCAAGCGTGCAATACTAGCACAGCAAGCCGCATAACTGCAGGCATTCCCGGCGTTTTTTACTACTTTTGGACGACTGAATTGAGGTCGTTATACTAAGCCGCACCTGTGCCCGTCAGGGCAGCCTTGAAGCAGACAATATGCAGCATTGCGACACACTTATTTCGGCCGGCTGGTGCGTACCGGTCGAGCCCCATGGCATCGTTTTATCCCGACACTCCGTCGCGATCACCGACGGCAGGATTATCGACGTTCTCGATACGGATGAGGCCCGGCTTCGCTACGATCCCGGCGTTGTCGTCGATCGCGCCAACCACGTTCTGATTCCGGGCTTCATCAATGTACATACGCACGCGGCGATGACGTTGCTGCGCGGCCTGGCCGACGACCTGCCACTGGAACGCTGGCTCAAAGACCAAATCTGGCCGGTCGAAGCTCGCTGGGCCGGCGCGGAAATGGTTCGCGACGGTACCCGCCTCGCTGTTGCCGAAATGCTGCTGTCGGGGTGCACGTGCTTCAGCGACCAGTATTTTTTCCCGGAGATGGTCGCTGAAACGGCCGCTGATATGCACATGAGAGCGATGATCGGCACACCGGTGATTGAATATCCCAATGCATGGGCCAGCAGCGCCTCCGAATGCCTGAACAAAGGTGCAGAACTGGTCCACGATCCCTATGCGGATCATGCATTGATATCGAGCTGCTTCGCACCACATTCATCGGCATCCGTCTCAGGCCGATCCTTTAGCGAATTGCGTGTCATGGCGGATCAGCTGGACAAGCGTGTGCAGATGCATCTTCACGAATCGGAACAGGAAATTGCCGATTGCGTGCTGGCGAACGGCAAGCGACCGTTTGATGTACTTGATGAATTCGGCCTGATCAACGCTTCGTTGATGGCCGTACATGCGGTGCACATGACCGATGAGGAAATCGAGCGCTTTGCGGACGCCGGTGTATCGGTGGCGCATTGTCCTCGCTCGAACCTGAAGCTGGCCGATGGCATCGCGCCGATTCGAAAGATGCTGGACGCGGGCGTCGTTATCGGCCTCGGCACGGACGGAGCGGCAAGCAATAATGTTTTGGAAATGCCCGGCGAGATGCGGATGGCGGCGCTGCTTGCAAAGGTAAGCTCAAAGGATGCCTCCGCCCTGCCAGCCGCCTCCGCGCTACGAATGGCGACTCTGGAGGGCGCGCGAACGCTTGGCCTTGAGGAATGCACAGGATCGATAGAAATCGGCAAGTGGGCCGATCTCGTATGCATAGACCTGATGTACCTGAACAGTCAGCCGGTTTACGATCCGCTGTCACAAATTGTCTATACGGTTCAGCCCAATCAAATCACGGATGTCTGGGTCGGCGGCCGTGTACAGGTTGAAAATGGTGAATTGACGAACATTGATCAACAGGACATCCTCCGGCGCACGGCGGAATGGCAGAAACGCATCGGCGGAAAATAAGGAACTGGCAGCGGCATGAAGGCAACACAGAGCAATATCGATACCGGTGAAATTGCAAAATTTGACGCGTTGGCATCGCGCTGGTGGGATCTCGAAGGCGATTTTCGCCCGCTGCACGCGATAAATCCGCTGCGACTCGATTACATCCGACAGAGAACAAACCTCCGTGGGAGCAAGGCGCTCGATGTCGGCTGTGGTGGCGGCATTCTCACCGAATCCATGGCGACCAATGGCGCGATTGTGACCGGGATCGACATGGCTGAGAAGCCTTTGGGGGTAGCGCGCCTCCACCAGTCCGAGTCGGGCACAAACGTCGAGTACATCCAATCAACGGCGGAAGAGCTCGCTGACAAACGACCAGGCGAGTTTGACGTGGTGACCTGCCTCGAGATGCTCGAACACGTTCCGTCTCCAAAAAACGTGATCGCCGCATGCGCCCGCCTGGTGAAACCTGGCGGTGACGTGTTTTTCTCGACGATCAATCGAAATCCGAAGTCGTTTCTGTTCGCCATCATTGGTGCAGAGTATGTGTTGCGCTTGTTGCCGGCAGGTACCCACGAGTATGAAAAATTCATTCGCCCGTCTGAGCTTGACGACTGGGCACGAGATGCAGACCTGACCCTGGCTGGCAGCATCGGTATGCAATACAACCCGATTACGCGCGTGTACTCACTCGGCCCGAATGTCGACGTGAATTACCTGATGCACTATCGGCGCCCGCACAGCGCCTGACGTGAGCGCGCCGAAAAGTTTCGCCGCTGTTCTGTTTGATCTGGATGGCACGCTCGTCGACACGGCGCCCGACATGGTGGCCACGCTGGCCGCATTGCAGGAAGCGGAAGGGTGTGAGCCTGTAGCGTTTGAGTTGGCCCGGACCTATGTCTCGCACGGCGCAGCAGGGCTGATAAACCTGGCATTCCCGAATGCCGGCGCTGACGAGCACGAGCGCCTGCGACTGGCGTATCTCGACCGGTATGAAGAAGCCGTGTGCGTCCACTCCGCGCTATTTCCCGGCCTGGGAGCGCTTCTTGATCGGCTGGATTCTGCGTCGCTGCCCTGGGGAATCGTTACAAACAAGCCAACCCGCATGGCGATACCACTGTTGGCTTCGTTGCAGATAGGCGACCGGGCTGCCTGTACAATCTGCGGTGACACAATTCCGCAACGCAAACCGCATCCGGAACCACTCCTGCTCGCGAGCAGGCAGACCGGCGTATCGCCGGCGCGGACCATTTATGTGGGTGACGCAGCGCGGGACATCGAAGCCGGGCTGGCAGCGGGCATGCATACCATCGCGGCCGCCTATGGCTACATCACTGAAGATGATGATTTTCATACCTGGAACGCACACCACATCGCCGCCGACACCGAAGAACTCACCCACCTGCTGCTCAAAGCAGTTAATCTGGAGGCCTGATGCACGCGATCCAGATTGACCCCTTGTGGATAGAAATTGGCGGCCCGGCGCTGGGTGCCGGACTTGTTCTTGGCAGCCTGCTCGCCTGGCTGGTTGCCCGTAGCCGACGCAAAAGACTCCTTGACGATATCCGGCTCCTTGAAACCCGGATCAAGGATCAGGACGCATTGCAGGCGGAGCGGGATTCCGCCTACGAGGCGGCGACTTCGCGCCTGGCGACCGCATTTTCAGACCTGGCGAACCAGTCGCTCAGATCGAATAGCGAAACCTTCTTGCGCCTCGCGGAACAAAACCTGGGAGCCCACCAGGAACGAGCTAACCGGGAACTCGGCAATCGAGAGCAGGCCGTCGAAAACCTTGTCAAACCGATCAAGGAGGCTTTGAGGCAATCGCAGGAACAGATTGCTGCCCTCGAAAAAGCCCGCAGCGAGGCCTACGGTGGAATCAGGGAGCAGCTGGCGTCGATGCAAACCAGTCAACAAACGCTGGCCCAGGAAACGCACAACCTGGCCAAGGCGCTGCGGCGACCCGAAGTGCGCGGCCGCTGGGGCGAAATCACCTTGCGCAGGCTCGTTGAACTGGCCGGCATGGTTGAGCATTGCGACTTCCAGGAGCAGGTTCATACGAGCGCAGACGACAAGGTCATCCGTCCTGACATGATCGTTCGAATGCCCGACAAGAGGGAACTGGTCGTGGACGTCAAGACGCCGCTGGATGCTTATCTCGAGGCTGTTGAGGCAAAGGACGATGTGCAAAGAGATCTGGGCCTTAAACGGCACGCACGGAATTTACGCGAGCACATTCGGAAGTTGTCCAGCAAAGCGTACTGGGAACAATTTTCGCGGAGCCCCGAATTCGTCATCCTCTTTATTCCTGGAGACCAGTTTTTGAGCGCTGCGTTGAACGAAGAGCCGGACCTCATCGAAACTGCCCTGTCCCAGCATATTATCCTGGCGACACCAACCAGCTTCGTTGCGCTGCTCAAGGCTGTAGCCTATGGCTGGCGCCAGGTTGCTCTCGCCGAAAACGCGGAGGAAATTCGCGGCCTCGCTGAGGACCTTTATGGGCGCCTCGCCACCTTTGTCGGACATATGAACAAGGTCGGCAGACAATTGGCCGGCAGTGTCGAGAATTACAACCGCGCGGTTGGCTCGCTGGAGCGAAAGGTGCTCCCTGGTGCCCGCAAGTTTGTCGAGTTGGGAATACACCCGAAAAAAGAAATAGAGCGCATCGACCCGCTGGAGGCGCTGCCACGCACGATTAGTGATCCTGCCAATGACGACGAGGAATCGGGCGACAAGCTGCTGCAATAACAGCCGGGATCGAATGAGGACGTCCAATTGACCATCAAACCGAAATCCTATGAGTACGGAGATGACGTACTCAAAGACCGCATCATCATGATTACCGGCGCCAGTGACGGCATCGGACGGGCCCTGGCCGTCCAGTCGGCCGCGCTAGGTGCCCAGGTTATCCTGCACGGACGCAATACCGCCAAACTGGAAGCAGTTTACGACGAGATTGACGCTATCGATGGCGCGCCTCGACCATCGATAGCCGTGCTCGATCTGGCAACCGCAGACGGAGACGCTTATACAGCCCTTGTGCAAAGCATCGATGATGAATTCGGGCGCCTGGATGGCCTCGTCCACAATGCCGGTATCTTGGGACAACGCCTGTCGTTGGAGCAATACAGTCCGGCCGAGTGGCAGCGGGTCCTGCATGTCAATCTTACGGCCCCGTTCGTCCTGACACAGATGCTGTTGCCGAACCTCCGCAATTCGCCGGATCCTTCCGTCGTGTTCACCAGCAGCGGCGTAGGTAAGGTCGGCAAACCTTTTTGGGGTGCCTATTCGGTCTCAAAATTCGGTACCGAGTCTTTGTCACAGATACTGGCGAGTGAACACCGCCATACAAACCTGCGTTCGAATTGCATCAACCCGGGTCCTGTCAGGACGAAAATGAGGTTGGAGGCTTATCCCGCCGAAGACCGTGACGCCCTGAAGGGACCTGACGAGATCCTTGCCGCCTACATCTACCTTCTCGGCCCGGATAGCAAGGGAGTGACTGGCGAGAGCATCGACGCACAGTAACAAAATCAATTAACAAAATTATATTTCTATTTGTTTTTTATAGTTTTTCTCGGCTTATTTTTTCGTACACCACGTCGTGGCTTGTGATTTTCCGAGGTCTCTTTTGGGATCGGCAGTCCGACCGAGCGATACAGTAACCGGGCCTGCCCCGGGGTCAGCGGCTGATGTTTACCGCGCCGCAGCCCTCGTGGTAGCTCGACCGGACCATAGGCGGTTCGCATCAATCGACTGACCTGGTAACCGATCGCCTCCCACATGCGCCGGACCTCGCGATTGCGACCTTCTTTTAGAGTGACGTTGTACCAGCGATTGGCCCCCTCGCCACCAGCGGCTTCTATGGCGTCGAACGATGCCACACCGTCGTCGAGCTGCACGCCGGCTCGCAACTGGTCGATATCCGATTGGGACGGCGTCCCATGGACCCGAACCGCGTAGCGACGCACCAACTCGGATGAGGGATGCATTAGCTTGTTCGCCAGGGCGCCGTCCGTCGTAAATAGAAGAAGGCCAGTCGTCGTAAAATCGAGACGTCCCACCGCGATCCAGCGCGCACCGGACAAATGCGGTATGGACTCAAATACTGTCCGCCGTCCTTCAGGATCGGATCGTGAGGTTATTTCGTTGTCTGGCTTATGGTAGATAAGGTGCCGGTGTGCCACCTTGGACTCGCGAACACCTAACGGGCGACTGTCGAGCGTAAAACGTTCGCCGCCGAAGACACGGTCGCCAAGTACTGCCGGTTTTCCATCAACGGCTAGCCTGCCTTCCCGAATCCAACCTTCGATCTCGCGCCGCGAACCTAGCCCTGCTGCTGCAAGCACCTTTTGGATACGCTCGGACATCAGGCACCCGATAATGACGTATCGACATCCTTTTCGTCATCCAGTGGCTCATCCTGGACATCGGGTTCGAGATCCTTAACGGCGGGATCACCGGTTTCCGGGCCTGGCCATTCTGTAGCCTCGATCGGCTCAAAGCCGGCATCCATGTCCAATTCGGCCGCAATATCCGGCATTTCGACACCGCCGTCGACGTCGTCCTGCACTTGCGGGTCGGCAAGCGACGCCTCAGCGCCCGGCTCAAGGTAGGACTCTTCGCCGTCTTCGGACGTTCCTTCCGCAAGCAGCACGGGGATATTTTGCGCCTCATAATCCGCGGAATCCGAATCTGCTCCAGGCTCTTCCTCGACCGCCGGCAAATTCAGCTGGACGCGCAAACTCTCCCAGTCGGACAGATCGGCAAGTGGCGGCAGGTCATCCAGCTTCTTGAGGCCGAAATAATCGAGAAATTGCCGGGTCGTGCCAAACATTTCAGGGCGTCCAGGCACGTCGCGATGACCAACCGGGCGTATCCATTCCCGCTCAATGAGCGAGCGGATAATGTTGCTGCTCACGGCAACGCCACGAATCTCCTCGATTTCTCCGCGGGTCATTGGTTGTCGATAAGCGATCAGCGCCAGTGTCTCGAACAGCGCGCGAGAATAGCGCGGGGGTCGCTCTTCCCACAGCTTCTGCAGTCGCTCGGCCATGCTGCCTTCGATCTGGATCCGAAATCCGGATGCGACTTCAGTAATCGTCAGACCACGCTCCTCGTAATCGACAAGTAAGTCGCTGATCGCCTGCCGAATCTGTGGTTTCTCGGGTGCTGAGTCGTCATCGAACAGTTTCTGCAACTGGTCGACGCTTAACGGCCGGCCGGCCGCCAGCAAGGCTGACTCAACGAAGTATTTGATCTGGATCTCATCCATTGTGGAGCGTTCTCTCTTTTGCCTATTCCGCTGTCGTTTCAGTTTCTATCGTTTCGCCGTCGTCGCTAACCAGCCGCACCTTCGATGCTGCGCGCACGTGCAACGGCGCGAAGGCTTCAGCCTGGACTACTTCGATCAGCGATTCCCGCAGCAGCTCGAGAATGGCGATGAAAGTGACAGCGACACCAAGGCGCCCTTCTTCAGCGTCAAAAAGATCAGCAAAACCGGAAAACGTCGAGCTTTTCAGACGCACCAGTATCTCTGACATGCGCTGCCGAACAGACAGCGGCTCACGCTGCAGGTGCAGGTTCGTGAACATTTCTGCGCGCTTTAGCACATCATGGAACGCAAGCAATAGCTCC
>Ga0316195_10001383_pt1 | contig 10819 bp, 7 predicted proteins | sample Phised1_MG_FD_204937 | JGI IMG/M metagenome (GOLD analysis project Ga0316195, IMG submission 204937) | Coastal sediment microbial communities from Maine, United States - Phippsburg sediment 1 | ecosystem: Environmental > Aquatic > Marine > Coastal > Sediment | place: USA: Maine | collected... | reverse complement strand
CGGCCGGTTCGCCCCCCGCCACGGCCACAGGGGTTTGGTCGGCGCGCGGCGGCGAAGCCGCCGCCGCGGCAGGGCTGTCCTGCACGCCTGCGACGGCCAGGGTGAGGACCAGCGACCCCTTTGAGACCCTGTCGCCGCTCGCGACGGCGACCTCGCGCACGACGCCCGCCTGCGTAGCTGGCACGTCCATGGTCGCCTTGTCGGTCTCCAGCGTGATCAGCGGCGTTTCTGCCTCGATGCGGTCCCCCGGCCTGACCAGGATCTCGATCACTTCGACGTCCTTGAAGTCGCCCAGGTCAGGAACCCGCACTTCCACGATCGCGCTCATGGCACGGCCTCGAGCAGCGACCGCGGATTCGCCAGCGCCTCGGCCAGCGCAACAGTAAACCGCGCCGCGTCGGCGCCGTCGATGACGCGGTGATCGTAGGACAGGGACAGCGGCAGCATCAGCCGCGGGACGAATTGCCCCGACTGCCAGAGGGGCCGGGTCTGCGAGCGGGACACACCGAGGATGGCCACCTCCGGTGCGTTGATGATCGGCGTGAAGGCCGTCCCGCCGATGCCACCGAGGCTTGAGATGGTGAAGCAACCGCCCTGCATCTCGGCGGCCGACAGACGCCCGGCGCGCGCCTTGTCCGACAGCGTCGCCAGGTCGCGCGCAATCTCGTAGAGGTCCTTGCGATCGGCGTCCCTGATCACGGGGACGACCAGGCCGTTCGGCGTATCCGCGGCAAAGCCGATGTGCAGGTATTTCTTGAACACCAGGTTCTCGGCCGATTCGTCGAGCGACGAATTGAACCGCGGGAAGTCCGCCAGCACCCGGGCGCAGGCGCGCACGATGAAAGCCAGCGGCGTGACCTTGACCCCGACGCTGGCCGCCTTCGCTTTCAACTCGATCCGCAGGGCCTCCATGTCGGTGATGTCTGCGTCGTCGTGCTGGGTCACGTGCGGCACGTTGATCCAGCTCGCATGCAGCCTGGGACCGGAAATCTTCTGTATGCGGGTCAGCGGCGTGACGTCCACCGGACCGAATGCCGCGAAATCCACCGATGGCACGCGCGGCAGGGAGACCGCCGCACCAGCCGCCGCCGGGCCCGCCGGCGTCGCGCTCACGGCCCGCTTGACCCAGGTCTTGACGTCGTCGTGACTGATGCGGCCCTTGAGCCCCGTACCCGTCACCCGGCCAAGATCGACTCCCAGCTCGCGCGCGAAGCGGCGGACCGACGGCGATGCGTGGGCGCGCGAGAAGCCGGTTTCCTCGATGGGCGGCAGGCCCGCCGGCGGGACCGCCTGCCTGGCCGGCGCCGTCGCCTGCGGCGGCGCCTCGTTCGCGGCCGCGGGCGCCATCACGGCAGTCGCCGCTGCAGGCGACCGCTGGCCAGCCATGGCGATCACGGTGGCGATGAGGTCGCCCGCATTCACCCGCGCCCCCTTGGCGACATGAACGGCGCTGACCCGCCCGGCGGCTGTCGCCGGAACGTCCATGGTCGCCTTGTCGGTTTCCAGGGTAACCAGCGGCGTCTCGAGCTCGACTGCATCGCCCTCGGCAACCAGGACGTCGATCACCTCCACGTCGTGGAAGTCGCCGAGGTCCGGGACCCGCAGTTCGACCGGCCTGCCGCCGGCCACCGGCGCTGCGGCGACGGTGGCTGCTGCAGCCGCTTCCCGGCTCGCCGGACCGGTTGGTGCGGGCGCGGCGGCAACGGTCTCGCCGGTCTCGAGCACCAGGACCGGGTCGCCCTTGGAGACACGCGCACCCTTGGCCACGGACAGCTCCACGACGGTCCCGGCCGCGGTCGCGGGAATGTCCATGGTCGCCTTGTCGGTCTCCAGCGTGACGAGCGGCGTTTCCAGCTCGATACGATCGCCCGGCGAGACCAGCACATCGATTACTTCCACGTCGTGGAAGTCGCCGAGATCCGGAACGGAGATGGTGATTCGTCCTGGCACGGTAGCCACCTCAGGAAACCAGCGGGTTCGGCTTGGCCGGATCGATGCCGAATTTCTGCATCGCCGCGGTCACCGTCGCGACATCTACCTGGCCGTCGTCAGCCAGCGCCTTCAGCGCCGCGACGGCGATCCAGTGCCGGTCCACCTCGAAGAAGCCCCGCAGCGCAGCCCGGGCGTCGCTGCGACCATAGCCGTCGGTGCCCAGCACGGTATAGCGGCCCGGCACCCACTGCCTGATCTGGTCGGGGACCGTCTTCATGTAGTCGGAGGCTGAGATGAACGGACCAGCGCGATCTCCAAGGCACTGGCGCACGTACGGCACGCGTGGCGGGGTATCCGGATGCAGCAGGTTGGCGCGCTCGCACTCCAGCGCGTCGCGCCTGAGCTCGCTGTAGCTGGTCACGCTGTAGACGTCCGCGGGCACGCCGAAGTCCTTCTCGAGCAATTCTGCTGCCGCCAGCGACTCGCGCAGGATCGTTCCCGAACCGAACAACGTCGCCCGGACCCTGCCCCGGCCGCCGATGTGCAGCAGGTACATGCCATTCAGGATCCCCTGCTCCACGCCGCGCGGCATGGCCGGGTGGGCGTAGTTCTCGTTCATGCAGGTGATGTAGTAGAAGACATTCTGTTGCTCGGCGTACATGCGCCGCAGCCCGTCCTGGATGATCACGGCCAGCTCGTAGGCGAAGCAGGGATCGTAGGCGACGCAGTTGGGAATGGTCGACGCGAGCAGGTGGCTGTGGCCGTCCTGGTGCTGCAGGCCCTCGCCGGCCAGCGTCGTACGCCCTGCCGTCGCCCCGATCAGGAAGCCCCGCGCCTGCATGTCGCCGGCCGCCCATGCGAAGTCGCCGACGCGCTGGAAACCGAACATCGAATAGTAGATGTAGAACGGGACCATGCTGACGCCATGGTTGGCGTAGGCCGTCGCCGCGGCCATCCACGAGCAGAATGCGCCGGCCTCGTTGATGCCCTCCTCCAGGATCTGCCCCTTGAGATCCTCGCGGTAGTACATCAGCTGGTCCGCGTCCTGCGGCGTATACAGCTGGCCGACGGACGAGTAGATGCCGACCTGCCTGAACAGCCCTTCCATGCCGAAGGTACGCGCCTCGTCCGGGACAATCGGCACGACATGCTTGCCGATGTTCTTGTCCTTGAGCAGCGCAGTCAGGATGCGCACGAAGGCCATCGTGGTCGAGATCTCCCGGCCTTCGGTGCCGGCGAGCATGTTCTGGAAGGTCTCCAGCGAGGGCACGGCCAGGCGCTCGGCGGTCACCCTGCGAACCGGCAGGTAACCGCCCAGGCCTTTGCGCCGCTCATGCAAGTAGCGCATTTCGGCGCTGTCCTCGGCGGGCCGCGTGAACGGCAGCCTCTCGATTTCCTCGTCCGACACGGGGATGTTGAAACGGTCGCGGAACGCCTTCAGCGCTTCATCGTCCAGCTTCTTCTGCTGGTGCGTGATGTTCTGGGCCTCACCGGCACTGCCCATGCCGTAGCCTTTCACGGTCTTCGCCAGGATCACGGTCGGGCGGCCGGTATGGGCCATCGCGGCCGCATAGGCATTCCACACCTTGCGCGAATCGTGGCCGCCGCGCTTGAGCAGGTACACCTGCTCGTCCGACATGTTCGCCACCAGCTCCTTGAGCTCCGGATATTTGCCGAAGAAATACTCGCGCGTGTAGGCGCCGCCCTTGGCCTTGAAGTTCTGGTACTCGCCGTCGACGGCCTCTTCCATGCGCTGGCGCAGCAGCCCGTTCTCATCGCGGGCGAGCAACGCGTCCCAGCGGCTGCCCCAGAGCACCTTGATCACGTTCCAGCCGGCGCCGAGGAAGGCCGCTTCCAGCTCCTGGATCACCTTGCCGTTGCCGCGCACCGGGCCATCCAGCCGCTGCAGGTTGCAGTTGATGACGAACACCAGGTTGTCGAGCCGCTCACGCACCGGCAGGGTCAGCGCTCCCATGGACTCCGGCTCGTCCATCTCGCCGTCGCCCAGGAAGCACCACACTTTCTGGTCCGAGGGCTCGACGAGCCCGCGGTGCTCGAGATAGCGGACGAACCTGGCCTGGTAGATGGCCTGCATCGGCCCCAGCCCCATCGACACCGTCGGGAACTGCCAGAAATCGGGCATCAGCCAGGGGTGCGGATAAGACGACAGGCCCTTGCCAGACACTTCCTGCCGGAAATGCCGCAGCTGTTCCTCGCTCAAGCGGCCCTCGAGGTAGGCACGCGCATAGATGCCGGGGCTCGAGTGGCCCTGCACGAAGACGAGGTCTCCCGGGTGCCCGTCGGCCGGCGCGCGCCAGAAGTGATTGAAGCCGACTTCGTACAGCGTCGCCGAGGACGCGTAGGTGGCAATGTGCCCGCCGTACTCGGAATTGCTGCGATTCGCGTTGACGACCATGGCCATCGCGTTCCAGCGGATATACGCCTCGATGCGGCGCTCCAGCGCGCGATCACCTGGATAGGGCTTCTCGTTGGCGACCCCGATCGTGTTCAGGTAGGCGGTATTCGGCTTGTAGGGCAGATAGGCGCCCGAACGGCGCGTGTGGTCGATCAACCGCTCCAGGAGGAAATGGGCCCGCTCGGGGCCATGGACCTTGAGGATGGAATCGATCGATTCCAGCCATTCCTGGGTTTCGACGGGATCGACGTCTGCTACTTTGCCGCGCTGGACCATGAGTCAGGCTCCGCTGTGAAATATCGTCCAACCGGCACCCTGCCGGAGCGCGATGAGGCGCTCCTGGATCGTGCCAGCCGGATTCCCCCTCGGCTCACGGCACCGGATTCATGTCACCGGCCGGCCAGGACACCGCAGTCGGCGTGCTGCCCGGCGGGCAAGCACGATATGATCGTAAGCCTGCCCCCAGCGGTCAAGGTACAAGAAATTGCCCTCCAGTGCGGACACTCCTGAATCACGGCGCCGATCTGCCCGTTCACTCCTGCCGACGGCGGCCAGGCCGCGCCTCGCTGCGGCAAAACCCAGGCTGACCCATGCCGTACTCGACGATTTCGAGGCGGCGCTGGTATTCGTCCCGGCCAGCCGTGCCCGCGAGTCGCTTGGCAGGCTGCCGTTCGCACTCCTGCTGCAGGGCATGTTCGACCGGACCGAGCGATCGGCCGGCTCGCATTTCGTCTGCAGTGTCCCGAACAAGGCCCACACTACCCTGGTGATCGGCCTCGTGGCCGACGCGGCGACGCCCTTTACCCTGCTGGAACTGGCGGGCGCAATGGTCAAGTCGCTGCGCCTGAACGAGACCAGGACGCTCGGTGTGGCTTCGGCGGGCCTGCCCGCGGCCGTCGAGCGGCAATGCCTGGAAGCCGGCGCCGCCGCGGCCTGGGCCGGCGATTTCAGGCTGCCGGCATTCAAGAGCAAGGCCGCACCACCCCATCGGCTCGAGCGGATCGTCCCGGTGACCCGGCAGGCGATCGACGCCCGGCGCGCCACGGTCGCGGCCGAGGGGACCGATCTCGTGCGCTGGCTCACGGCGCTGCCCCCGGACCGGCTCGACCCGACGGGGTTCCGGCGCCTGGCCCAGTCGCTCGCGCGACGCCACGGGCTGCGCACGCGCTTCTACGGCGAGGCCGAACTGAAACGTCTCGGCGCGGGCGCTTTCCTTGCGGTGACCCGCGGTAGTCCCCGTCGCAATGCGGGCATCCTGCACCTGCGCTATCGGCCCGCCAGCCGCGCCAAACGACCGCCGGGCCCCGTCGCGCTGGTCGGCAAGGGACTCTGCTTCGACACCGGCGGCACCAACCTCAAGTCGCACAAGAGCATGCTGGAGATGCACACGGACATGGCCGGTAGTGCCGTCGCGCTGGCGACCCTCATTGCCCTGGCCGAGCTGCGTTACCCACGCCCGGTCGACGCCTGGCTGGCGATCGCGGAAAACCGCATCGGCCCGGACGCGTACCAGCCCCAGGATGTCGTCACGGCCATGAACGGCACCACGGTGCAGGTCATCCACACCGATGCCGAAGGACGCATGGTGCTGGCGGACACGCTGGCCCTCGCCTCGCGGAGCAAGCCGGTGGCCATCATCGATTTCGCGACCCTGACCGGAAGTTGCGTCTCGGCCCTGACCGATCGCTACAGCGGCGGGTTCACCAACCGCCCGGACTGGCATGAGGCGATTGCCGCCGCCGGCCGTCAGAGTGGCGAACGCGTCTGGTGCATGCCCATGGACGAGGATTTCGACCACGAACTCGAGAGCAAGGTCGCGGACGTCATCCAGTGCACGGTCGCCGGCCAGGGAGACCACATCTACGCCGCCCGTTTCCTGCAGCGTTTCGTCGGCACGAACATACCCTGGTTGCACGTGGACCTGTCGGCCGCGACGCGCAGTGCCGGGCTGGCGCACGTCCCGGGAGACATCACCGGTTTCGGCGTGCGATTCACGATCGCACTGCTGCTCGACAAGACGTTGCCTGACCCGGGGCGTGGAAGTTGAACAGGCTCACGATCACCCGCCCGGACGATTTCCATCTGCACCTGCGGGACGGCGACGCCATGCGCGCGATCGTCGGCTACACCGCCGCCCGCTTCGGTCGGGCGGTCGTGATGCCGAACCTCAGGCCGCCGGTGACCACAACGGCCCTGGCGCTGGAATACAGGCAGCGCATCGTCGCGGCGCTGCCCGCCGGCTCCAGCTTCGAGCCGCTCATGTCGCTGTACCTGACCGACAACACGCCCGCGCAGGAAGTCGATCGTGCGATCGCCAGCGGCGCGGTCTGCGGCATCAAGTACTACCCCGCGGGGGCGACGACCAACTCCGACTCCGGCGTCACGCGGCTGGAGAGGACCTTCGCGGTGCTCGAGAGGATGGAGGAACGGGGCCTCATCCTGCAGGTGCACGGCGAGGTCACCGAGGATTCCGTGGATGTCTTCGACCGCGAGCGGATCTTCATCGAGCGGACGCTTGCGCGCGTCGTCGAGCGCTTCCCCAGGCTGCGCATTGTGCTCGAGCACGTCACGACACGGGAGGGCATCGCGTTCGTCGATGCCCAGGCCGGCCAGGTCGCGGCGACGATCACGCCACAACACCTGCTGCTCAATCGCAATGCAATGTTCGCGGGCGGGCTGCGGCCGCACCATTACTGCCTGCCCGTCCTGAAGCGCGAGGCGGACCGGACGGCGCTGCTCCAGGCGGCGACCTGCGGAAGCCCGAGGTATTTCCTCGGGACCGACAGCGCGCCGCATGCACGCGGTGACAAGGAATCGGCCTGCGGTTGCGCGGGCGTCTTCTCGGCACCCGCTGCAATCGAACTGTATGCCGAGGCCTTCGAGCAGGCCGGCGCCCTGCCGCGCCTGGAGGCTTTCGCAAGTCACCATGGCGCTGACTTTTACGGGCTGCCCCGGAATGCCGGGAGCATCTCGCTGGTTCGCGATCCCTGGACGCCGCCGGCGAGTTTGCCGTTCGGCGCCCGTGAGATCGTTCCATTCCGTGCCGGTGACTCCGTGGGCTGGCGCCTCGACAGCCCGGAGCACAGCTGATGACCGCACGCTACCAGAAGATATCCCAGCGCTTTCGCGGCTTCCTGCCGGTCGTGGTCGATGTGGAAACGGGCGGATTCAATCCCGCGACGGACGCCCTGCTGGAGATCGCAGCCGTGCTGATCGAGATCCAGGAGGACGGTTCGCTGAAACGCGGCGAAACCTATCGTCACCACGTCAAGCCGTTCGAAGGTTCGCGCCTCGACCCGGCATCGCTCGCCGTCAACGGCATCGACCCGTGGCACCCGCTGCGCCCGGCGGTGCAGGAAAAGGACGCCTTGGCCGCCATATTCAAGGAAGTTCGCGGTTGCGTCCGGGACCAGGACTGCACGCGCGCCATCCTGGTGGGCCACAACTCCTCGTTCGACCTGGCTTTCGTCAACGCGGCGGCGGCGCGAGTGGGTATCAAGCGCAGTCCCTTTCACCCATTCTCGAGCTTCGACACCGCGACGCTTGCAGGCGTCGCCTACGGCCAGACGGTGCTGTCGAGGGCGGCGATCGCAGCGGGCCTGTCATGGGATGTCGGTTCGGCCCACTCGGCGTCCTACGACGCCCAGCGCACGGCCGATTTGTTCTGCGCCATATGCAACGAGTTCAGGCCGCTGTACGAAGCCGGGCTGACCCGTCTTGCGGCGGGTCCACAGGAAACCGCAGCCGACGCCAACCCGATGATCGAGCCGTCGGCCGAGGAACCGGGCGGCGAATGAGCCAGCCGGCGGGGCCCGGCCCTCAGCCGACGGCGCCCGCCTCCTCCAGCAACTCCTTGAGTTCGCCGGAGCGGAACATGTCTACGGTGATGTCGCAGCCACCGATGAGCTCGCCCTTGACATAGAGCTGGGGAAAAGTCGGCCAGTTCGCATAGCCCTTGAGCGCCTCGCGAAGCTCCGGGTCCTCGAAGATGTTCACGTGCGCGAACTTCGCGTTGCAGGCCTTCAGCGCTGCCGCGGTCTGGGCCGAAAACCCGCACTGCGGGAAGTCGGGCGTGCCCTTCATGAAGAGCACGACGGGCGACGCCGCCAGATGGTCCTTGATGCGCTGGATCGCTTCCGCTTCACTCATGTTTCCGACTCCACTTTGGTTTGGTGTGATCAGCCGGCCGCGGCTTGCGGCTGCGACTGCCTACGCTGCTCGCTCACGTCCAGCACCGCCCACTGCTGCTCGGGCGTCATGTAGCCCCAGGCCACAATCTCCGCAAGGCTGCGGTAACAGCCACGGCACACGTTCCGCTCGTCCAGCGAGCAGACACTGATGCACGGGGACATGGGTCCGGAGGGTGCCATGACGATTCCAGGCTCACGCGATTCGATGGATTTCAAGGACGCCCCTTGGACGGTCGGGGCCCCGCTCGGTTGCCGCAAATTATGGGGGGTGCCCAAGGATTCTTCAATCGCGGTTCGTGTTTCCTGTACAGGACAGGACCCGCCACGGCTCCGGCGAGCGCCTGTCCGCCCCTGGCCCTCCCTCGCCCGCGCGTCACTTCCGGACCGGAAGTGCCGAGCCGCATGGCGATACCTTGGGCAGGCGGCGACGGGTGTCTCCCGGCGAGCGAGCTTTTGCCCTGCCGAGCGAGCGGGAGAGCGTCCGGCGCCGCGAGCCCGGCGCAGAGGGACGTTGCCGCAGCATCACGCTGCCCGGAGGGGTCAGGCACCGCAGCGGATGCGGAGCTGCAAACGTACTTGTTGCCAGCGGAGCCTGACCCCGATCAGCCGCCTATGTGCCCGTGGAGCCTGGCAGCAACGGGGAGCGCGACTCAGGCGATGGCGGTCCGGGCGACGCGTTGCGGCTGGGACACGCCGTAGCCCTGGGCGTAGTCGACGCCAATGCTGCGCAGGACGGTGATGATCTCCTCGTTCTCCGCCCACTCGGCAATCGTCTGCTTGCCGGTCAGGTGGCCGATCTCGTTGATCGAGCGGACCATTTCGCGGTCGATCGGGTCGTTCAACAGGCCCTTCACGAAGCTCCCGTCGATCTTCAGGTAGTCGACCGGGAAATGCTTCAGGTAGCCGAAGGACGACAGGCCGGTGCCGAAGTCGTCGAGCGCGAACTTGCAGCCGAGTTCCTTGAGCGCCTGGATAAAGCGGCTGGCCTGGGAGAAATTCGCGATAGCCGCCGTCTCGGTGATCTCGAAGCAGATCTTGCTGGCGTCGAGGCCGCTGCGATGGAATTGTTCGATAACATAGGGCAGGAACTTGTCGTCGCCGAGGCTCTGCCCCGAGAGGTTGATCGAGCACATCGCCAGCCTCCCGCGTTCGTCGGCCTCCGAGACCAGCCAGCGGAATGCGCTGTCGATCACCCAGCGGTCGATCTGCGGGGTAATGCCGTAGCGCTCGGCAGCGGCGATGAACTGGTCCGGCGCAATGATCTTGTTGTTCTCGTCGCGCATCCTCAAGAGCAGTTCGTAGTGCTCCCCGGTCTCGACCTGCTGCAAGGGCATGATGGCCATGCGGAACAGCTCGAAACGGGACTCCTCCAGCGCATTGTTGATGCGGGCGGCCCACTGCATCTCGCGGCGTCGCCGCATGAGGTCGAGGTCGTTCTCCTCGAAGCAGTGCACGCGGTTGCGGCCCGACTCCTTGGCGGCCCCGCAGGCGCTGTCGGCGGCCGACAGTACGGCAGCCACGTCCTCGTTGTCCGCCGTGATCGGCACGACGCCGACGGACGCCCCGAGGCGGAAGTTCCGGTCCTCGTAGGTGTAGCGGAAGTTGCGGATCGCCTCGCGCAGCGTCTCGGCCGTGCGCAGCGCCTCTTCCAGGGAGCAGCTTTCGAGCAGGACGCCAAACTCGTCGCCGCCGAGCCGCGCCAGCGTGTCGCGCCAGCGGACCTTGGACTTCAGCAGGGCGCCTACCTGTCCCAGCAGCGCGTCGCCGGCACTGTGGCCGCAGGTGTCGTTGACGATCTTGAACTGATCGAGGTCGATGTAACACAGCGCGTAGGAAGTCTCCCGCGCCCTGGCGCTCTTCAGCGCCCGTTCCAGGCGGACCTCGAATTCACGCCGGTTGACCAGGCCGGTCAGGACGTCGTGGCTGGCGTGATAGCTGAGTCGCCGATTGAGCTCGCGGGCCTCGGACACGTCGTGGAATACCAGCACGCCGCCGGTGACCGCGCCAGTGCCGTCACGGATCGGCGACGCCGTGCTCTCCACGTACAGTTCGTTGCCGTCCCGGCGGATCAGCAGCATCGGGCGAACCGACTTCACCGACCGCCCGCGACGCACCGCGACCGTCATCGGGTTTTCCAGCGGCTCGCAGGTTTCCTCGTGGAAGGACTTGAAGATCTCGTCAATGCTGCGGCCAAGCCCGTCCTCGAGCCGCCATCCCGTCAGTTCCTCGGCGACCGGGTTCAGATACTCGACCCGACCGTGGGCGTCCGTCGTCACGACCC
>Ga0316195_10001382_pt1 | contig 10822 bp, 20 predicted proteins | sample Phised1_MG_FD_204937 | JGI IMG/M metagenome (GOLD analysis project Ga0316195, IMG submission 204937) | Coastal sediment microbial communities from Maine, United States - Phippsburg sediment 1 | ecosystem: Environmental > Aquatic > Marine > Coastal > Sediment | place: USA: Maine | collected... | reverse complement strand
TCACTTATGAACCATATCGTATGCGTAGACGACCAGTTCTGGAGGGTCCTCGACGTCAATGTCATCGAGGCGGGAGAAGACAAGCTGGTCTCCTTGCTCCTGGAATCTGACCCCAAGTTGTAGAACCACCTCACCGCATAACCCCTCGACAACCCCCTCGCCAACGGCACCCCCCCCTTCACAACGCCCCCCACTCGCCTCCCCCTCCAACCACCCCGCACCCCCCACCCCTGCCCCCAACGCCTACCCCCAACGGTCACCCCCCCGCAGCTTTTACTCCGCGCTTCACAAACGGCCTACCCCCCCTCCCCAGCTAGCCCAAGGGAAAAAAATCCGCAATTTCAAACGGTTGTGCAAGCAAATGCGGCATGACAGTTGCATTCTTGAGCGGCGAAAGTGGCACAGACGGGGTTTGGAGGTGGAATTGTAGGAAGTGTGGTTCTTGGAATACGGTAGTGGGGCCAGGGGCGGTTTTCGGTGTGGTTGTGGGATATTGGGGGGTTAGGTCTGAAATGAGCGCTGTGGCTCCCGGGGGAGGATTTTTCGTGGAAGGGTGTGGCGGTGTTGCTTGGGCGAGGTTTTGGGAAGCGAATAGTTGAGGTGGCAGAGAGGGACAAGGTTGGGTCGAGGCATAGTTTTCGTATTGACAAACGCGATTTATGCCCTAAGTTGCAAGGATACCCCTGGAGTGGTATTTAGAGGTGTTGACAAAGCGATTGTCAACAGGGGTTTGGGGCCAAAAAGGGCTCCGGGGCTGAAGTGAGTAGTTGCGGTGAGTTGGGTGCTAGGATTTTCCGGCGCTCCCCTAGAGGGTTTCGCGATTCGGGGGTCTTGCAATCTATAGCATAGGGAACGGTCATGAGAGCGTCGGACGGCATAGCGCAAGATGCCCATATTATTGAGCAGGGAAAGTACGCAATGGCGGTCAACGAGTGCTGCGTGGTCCAGCTCGACCGCGAAGCTCCAGCGGTCAAGGTCTCATTCATGGAGTATCGCTGGCACCTGGCCGACGCTGACCGGGTGGCGTACCAGGCGGAGCAGCTCCGGAAGAAGCTGGGGCAGTACCGGCAGAAGCGGACGTCGGCCGAGCTGATAGTGGCGATGGCGACCGAGTGTATGCTGGCCTACCGAAGGGTCGAAGAGGCGGGGTGGCTCAGCCGGATTGAGCCTTCGTGGGAGCATGACTGCGAGCACTGCATCTTCCTTGGCCCGATGCAGCGGGAGGAGGGGGACAAGCGGGCCGACGGGGTGCGACGCATGGTGCCTCAAAGGACGGACCTTTTCTATTGCCCGGAGAACAAGCCCTATCCGACGGTGGTGGCTCGATTCGGAGCGACGGAGAGGGACATCTACCGTGGATTGCTTCCGGGATTGGGGGGACTGAACGCCGACCTGTACGAAGCGGCGAGGCGGGCAAAGTCCATGGGGCTACTCGATGGCATACAGCTCCCCCCGTTGACGGTCTTGGACAACGGCACTGGAGGTATGAGCGATTGATGGAAACCTTCTATCTTGTCGAGGAGACATGGGGCAGGGGCTGGTGTGTTGGTTGGGACCCGGGGGACGGACGGGCAAAGCTCCTCGGCCAGGGCCGGGACCAGTTGAGCCAGCGGCTGATAGTAGAGGTGCCGCGCTATGCGATACCTGACGGGCGAAGTAGCACCGGCGAGGCCTATTGGTCATCGAAGCGGCGGGCCGCGTTGGCGATGAGAATGGCTCGTCTGGTATCCAGAGAGATGGAGGACGGCGTGCCGTGGCCACACTGGGCCAAGCAGGCGATAGCCGAAGGCTGGAAGCCCCCGAGGCGCTGGCGCCCGCGAAGGGGCCTGGAGGCGCTCTGATGGGCACGAACTTCTATTTGCGCGGCTACCGATTCGACGACATGGACAAGCGTTACGAGCGGGACAAGGCCCCCAGCGAGTTGATGGACCCGGGTGTTCACCTGGGCAAGAGGAGCGCGGCTGGCCTGTACTGCTGGGACTGCAGGCGCACGTTGTATCACGGCGGCGAGGAGATGATTCACCGGGGCGAGGACCAGGGGTGGTTTGAGCGGTGCCCCTTGTGCGGGGCAGAGCCAGAGCGGGGGACCAGGATTGGTCGGTCGGCGGCCATCGAGCTGGGGCTGGCCATGCCCCGAAAGAAGAGACCTCGGGGGGTGGCTCCGTGCTCGTCCTTTTCGTGGGCCCAGCCGCCGGAGGAGGTGCGAGCTTTCATGGAGGCGAACACCCGGCGCCGAGTGGTGGTCAACGAGTATGGCGACGTGATGACTGCTCGCGGTTTCCTGTCGATGGTCGAGAGCAATTGCCCCATTCAGTTTGTTCATTTCGTGGGGAGTTGGTTTTCATGAACCGGGTCGAGATTGTCTGCATCGTGCTGGCCCTGATTTTCCTGGTCGCGGCTCTGTGGTTCGTCTTCGAGCTGGTGCTGCAATACGAGCAATGCACCGACTCGATGGAAGACGTCGGCTGGTGCATTCAGGAGGCATTCATGGACAGCGACCAGCTAGGGTTGACGAGATGAAACGACGGAGAGTAAGTGTAATCGACAGGTTGCGTGCGTTGTATCCCGGGACGTGGACCTGGGACCGAAAGCGGAGCAGGTGGGTCCATTCCGACGGCTGGGAAGTGGCGCCCTATGCCCGCTGGTCTCCGCAGTACGAAGGCGACGACGAGTCCTTCGTGACGGAGTATCGACGAACGGACACCGGAGAACTGGTATTGTCTTCGGCCCAGGAATTCGAGCATCTACTCAAGGACAAAGGAGAAGAACGTGGGGGTTGATTACTACATCGTGTGCGACGAAAAAGAGGAGTTGTTCGAGCTGGGACGAGGTCCGTTCTGGCCCAGTCTTTTCCTTCGGGCCGCGAGGGTTCCCAGGGAGCTTTTTGTCGACGAACTGCGCTCGGCCTGGAGCATTCACTACAGCGACGATGACGTCAGCTCGGAGTACGTGGCGTCCATGGCCCGCACTATCTGGCAATGGTGCGAAGCGCGGAGCTGGGGGGTCAGGGTCATCAGCGACGCCCAGGACATGACAGACATGGAAGGCTGGCCCACGACAGGGAGCCTGCACGAGCTTAGCCCCGAGGAGAATGTTTCGCTGAGTGACAGCAAGAAACAGGAGCGCTACGCGCTGGGGGGTCACCAGCAAGCCGTCATTCGGGTGGTTAGCGATTTGCGCTTGTACCGCCAGGCGGCAAAGAGGCTTCTGGACAAGGTCGGTGACGGTGGCTTCCTAACCCTCCACGAGTTCGAGCGCACCGTGGCTGCCATCGAGGCGGGCGAGAGCCCCGAGCCTGTTGAGCCGTGAAAAAGGTCTGCGAGGTTTGCGGCGAGGAGTATTGGGCATCGACCCATATTTCGGCCCGGCGGTTCTGTAGCAAGGAGTGCTGGTTTACCCACCGGCGTCAAGAGAGTCTTGTGACTTGGCGGTGTGAAGTCTGTGGCAAAGAGATGACGACGCGGGCCTTTAGCCAGGGCAAGACATGTTCGCGGGAGTGTGCGGCGGCGTCTCGACAAAGAAGGGTAACCAAGCGGTGCGAGGTATGTGGCCGGCAGTACGAGGTTTCGTGGTATCGCCGCAAAGAGAGCCGATTTTGCTCGCGTAAATGCACAGGGGCTTTTTTTGTTCAAAGCAATAGGCCGACGTTTCGCCAGCTCCAGCATTTGGTGGTGTTTTTCTCGCAGGGTCAACTTGCAAAGAGGTTTGAGGTATGTCCGACGACGATACGAAACTGGGCCAAGCAACTGGGGGTGCTGGTACCAAACAAGGCGGAGAGGGAGTGGCTGGACAACCTGGACCATCAGGAGCGGAAAAAGCTCGCCGAAGGCAAGGAGATACTCACGCAATCGTTACCCCGTGGCCGCTTAGTCAAGGCTTGCGGACCTGGTGCGGCGTGTATGCCAGTGATGGTCGAGCTGACAGAGAATACATTGCGTACAGTCCGGAGGCTGTGACGTGCGAGCAATGCAAGCGGGACATGCGGCGGGCCCTGTTAGAGCTGATGAAGTGGGTTCCACGGTTGATATTGAAGGAGGAAGAGGACGATGTACGCACCTCAGTTTGAGCAATTGAGCTTCCCGAAGAAGGGCAGCGAAATAGAGACGGCGGCGCTGGAGAAGGTGGAGGAGCTGAAGAAGAACCTGAACCGGCGGGAGATTATGCTGAGGGAGCTTCTGGCGGAGCAGGGCTGGAATGATGCGGCGGACTTCGTGATGAGCCTCGACAATCTGTTGAGAAACAACCTGTCGGGGGAGGGGGTTCCGAGCGAGGCGAAGGCGAAACTCCAGAGCCTGGCCCAGAAGGTGCAGAAAGAGCGGAAAGAGCTGGAGCAACTGTCTGTGGTGATACGGAACATTCCCCGAGAGCGAGAGTTCGACCTGTCCTTTGACGCGCTGGAATATTTCGGGTTTTGATTGTGCAAGCGACTTGCACTTTGGCCGGTTGTGGTAGGGTGAGCCCATGAAGGTGAGAATCCTGGTAGAGGTGGTGGAAGACGGCCGGACGGTGGCTCGGAAGATGCGTCAGTCCACGGTGCCCCCCAAGACGGTGAAGCTGTACGAGGCGATGAACGACGAGAACGTTCACTCCTTTATCGCCGAGGACGTTATCAGCGGGGCGCTGAAGGTCTTCCACGGTGCCCAGGCGTCTGCCGGGCCCGAGGCTGTGATGAACCAGAAGCCGGCTACGGATAGCCAGGGCAAGCCGACGGGGCGGACCGTGATGGAAGAGAGCCTGGGCCTGGACATCATCGACCACATGCTGAAAAAGGACGGGGCGGGGGTACAGCAAGCTCCACTTGTGCTCGGCGGTCGTGCTGCTCCGCCTTCGCCTCCGGGGAAGTGATTTCACCCTGGTGGGACTCGAACCCACACTTTCAGGAGGACCCGATAAGCCATTCCTCCACAGGGCGTCCGTTCAATCCTGGTCACCGTCTAGCCGTTCACCCAGGACCTAGCCAGCATTCTCTCTGGCGAATCCGTCGCGCTTCCAGCCGTCATCTACCTTCCGGTAGCCGGGACTCGAACCCGGTGAGCCAACCTGCCAGCCTTTCACGCTTCGGGGGTTTTTTCTGGGGTTTTCCTTCCCCCTCTTTCATGCCCATAACCTAATGCCTGGTTTGCGATTGTCAACAACAGGGCATCACTTTTTTTTCACGATATACTTCCACCATCAAATCCCACACTTCGAGCAGAGAAAGGCGGGAACTGACCCCTCCGTTGAGCCGGGGAGAACCGCCGATGGACGAGCCACCACCCCAGCCGGGCTCTCGGGCGTTCAGTCGGCCGAGTAGACTGCCAGAGTCGTTGTGGGGACCAAGCCGGTAGGACACCAGGTCGCTCACCTTGCCAATGGTGTAGCGCAGGGAGCCATCGGCTGCCTTCGCGACGAGACAGACCACGCGGAACCCTTCGTTGTATAGGGACTCGAAGCCACCGAAACTGTCACACTTCGCCATGACCATGCGGTTGTCGTCGGAGAGGTAGACCTCGTGGACTTCGAAGGGCTCGGCCGGCGTCGGCTCGATATCAAGGATGTTGTTTAAGAATAGGGGCAGCTCGCTGAGACCCTCACGAATGAGAGTCTCCCAGTCTGCGAAGGCCGCTTGAGCGTCGCGGGGGAGCACGTCTTTGAACCGGCTGAAGAAGGACCGCCAGATAGCTTGCTCCTGGGGGGATAGGAGCCGGTTGCCGGCGGGCCCGTGGGCGTCAATCGTACCCACGGCACGGATGAGCAGGGTCGTCGATTCATTGCCGGCGACGGCGGGGGTCACGAGCAGCCATAGGGACAGCAACGTGTCAGCGTCCAGGTCGTTGACGTAGATGTCTCGGCCGGTCGAATCGAACCCGAGGAGGAGGGCGCGCTGGACCTGTTCACAGGTGGCAGCGGTGACCAGGCGCGAGCAACCGCTATGGTGGTCAAATGACCATCTATCGCGGTCATCGCCCAGGACGGGGCCTTGGACCGCTCCGTCGAGGGCCACGGCGCCGTCGGGGAGGTTGGCCAGGCTCAGCTCGCCGCCCTGAACCAATGTGATGTTTCTTCCGTTGATGGTGAATTCCTGCATCGGGTTTCTCCCTTTCTGTAAGGGGGACGCGAGCAGGTGGCTGATTCTGACGGGGGGGGCTCAAAAAAAAGTCAACTTGCAACCTGGCCCGCGTTGACAATCCGTTTTCGTACCCTAAATTGAGACTACGGACGGAGGACACCATGGGGCATCCAATCGACAGGCACGACACCAGGACCACGGCGGGCGAGACCTTCAAGTGGGATGACCACTGCCGGTTGGCATACCTGATTCACGTCCGGTTCGGTCGGGACTTGGAGGCGGGGGCGGCGGCGTGGCGGCGGTTGCTCCAGAACAGTTGCCCGGTGGACCAGTTCGAGCAGTTGGTCAACGAAGGCGCGCTGCTGGCCCTCGAAGACAAGAAAGCGCGGGAAGTCTGGGAGGGTTGAGATGACCATCACGGCCGAGACCTTGGACAGTATCCACACCCTGTACCGGGACTTCTCTGGGGTCCTGTGGGCCCTTCCCTGTCCGATGGACGAGGAGGAGGAGCCTCCTGTGCAGCCCGGGGCGTCGGCTCGGTCCTGGCTGTGGCTCGGAACGCCGGGCAACTTCGGCCGCATGACGTGGGACGAGGAGTGTCTTGTCCAGGATTTCATCGCGGACGCGGTGGAGGGTGGTTGGCTTCCATTCCGTAAAGGGGAATGGATAACTAGGGCGCGGGGGTGCTCCTGGTTGTCAGCGGCCACCAGGTCGATTAGGAATTTTTGATGGCCGCAATGGTGCGGCCACCCCCCCCCTGATATTTGTTGCATGTGGCCTGTCTTTGGGGGGGTGGTTTGTGGAGGAGTAATGAGCGAGGACATCAGCGGGCGTCAGTGGGTTGAAAAGCTCGGCGAGCAGGCCGACGAGGCATTCCAGGACCATCAGGTGCAGGTTATCGGGCCGGGCCATTGGCTGATTCGGCGGCCGACCGATGGCCCCTTCTGGACGCACATCGTCACCATGGGTTCAGGCCTGGCCGTGTGGGGGGACATCGATGCGTGCGTGTTCGCCTACAGCTCTGGCGAGCCCGAGCAGTTGGTGGCTTGGATGGCAGACGCGAGCTACTCCTACGGCCGGGAGAAAGCTCAGATAGGCACGGGTTGTGGCGTGGACCATTTCGAGCCCAGCGTGGCCATCTACGACTTGCGACAGAAGCTGGCCGACGCTCCCGAGTGCTACGGGGAGACCTGGCCCGAGATAGAGGCCGATTACACCGACGCAATCGAAGAGGCCATCAGCCTGACGGAAGCGGGGGAGCCTTTTGTCGTCATGCAAGCGAACCTGGTGGATAACTTGGAGAGGATTGACCAGGACGCTTGGGAGTGGGTGCTAGGCATTGGAATGGTGCCGTCTCCTCGGGTTATCTATGCCCTGGCGGCGGTTCGGTGTCTCCACCGGTTGTTGCAGGCTGGTAGCTAGCCCCGGAGTGTCTCCCAAGCGGCGATGAACGCCTTGGCGGCCTGGTCGGCCGTCTCGCGGGGGTCTTTCGCGTTGTCACAGATGATGTCGACCGCCGACTCATAGGCCCAGTTCTGCAGGGCGTCCGTCACGTAGTATTGCAAGAGCCAGTGAGCCTCGTCGTCGTCCAGCCATGCGTTTTCCAGGTCGTCATCATAGTCGAGCTGGTCGAGTCCGTATTGCTTCCAGGTTTTGGCTTCCTGGCCCAGCTCGGAGATGAAGCAATGGGCCTTTTCGATGCCCGTGACCAGCTCGTTGACGATAGGCGAGCAGACGGTCAGTTCAGCCGGGGTTTTGTAATCCGCCTGAATCGCCTCGAAGATAGCGCGGCCCTTTTTTTGCAGTGATTCGAGGTTCATAACTACCTGCCTTCCCGGGCGTCGGCCCAAGCGCTCACGAATTCTTGGGTGGCGTTTTCGATGAGGTTTTTCAGGCTGGCAGCGTTGCACCGGCCCAGGGCGATGTCCTGGGCGGATTCCTCGGCCCATTCGCGGGCCAAGAAGGTCACGAACAGGGACAGATGGAAGTGAGCGGTGTGGTCGGCCCGCCAGTCTTCTTCTTCGCCGGGTTCGTAGTCCAGAAAATCGGCCCCGGTCTTTTCCCAGTCTTCGCGGTCATGCTTGCAGAAGACATCGAAGTCCCCCGCGTTCTGGCTTACATACTCCAGTACGCTGTCGGCGCCCACGTAGTACGCCGAGGAGAATGGCCGGTTGGCAAGTTTTTTGGCAGCGGCGACGATGATTGTGGTGTCTGTCATGGTGTCTCTCCGTCCGTGACTCCAATCTAAGGCCTGAAAACGGATTGTCAACAGCGACGCACAACAAAAGTGCAAAGCCCCCCTCTTTCCTGGTACCCTTTTCTGGAAAAGGAGAATCGCCCATGAAATCCATGCCCTGGTTGCGGCAGTCTGTGGTGAATCATCCTGACCAACGGCTGACCAAGCCCAACGTGAGCGGCTTGAGCGAGAGGCCCCTGGACTGGTGGCTGGACCATCAGGGGGCCGTCGTCCCTGTCGAGCCCCGGGAGCCGGACGAGCTTTCTCCACCACCCCCGCCAGATGGCTCTTGAAAGGAATACATACGTCATACCCTTCTTTGTGAAAAAGCCCCCCTGTTCTGTTGACAATCGCAAACCAGTGCATAAATTCTGTCTAGGACGGACGGAGGGCATCATGAAAGACCATCGCGACAACATCATCGCCAGTATCAGGGACCTCATGGCGACGGCCGGCACCGACTGGACAAAGTGCTGGTCGACGCTCGGCCAGCATCGCAACGCCATCACCGGCCGCCCCTACCAGGGTGGCAATGCGTTCCACCTGTCGGCCGTCATGACCGTCAAGGGCTACGGCACCCCGCTGTGGCTGACCTGGCGCCAGCTCAAGGCCGCCGGCGCTCACCCCCACAAAGACCAGTGGGAGAAGAGCTACCTTGTCTTCTGGATGGCTTCGCGCACCATCCAAAAGACCGGCGACCATGGCGAGCCCGTGGTCAACGAAGAGGGCGAGCCTGTGACCCGGACCGTGTGGAACACCGGCGCCCACCAGGTCTGGAATGTCGAGCAGACCACGCTGGCCCCCGAGAAGTTCCAGAAGTACCTCCCCGAGCAGCGGGAGAACGCGGAAGACGCCGAGGTCGAGGCGTGGGTCCACACCGTCCAGGCGGCCGGTGGCTGCGCTCCCTTCGACCGTTCGGGCAGTGACGTGGCCTGCTACATCCCGGCCTTTGACAGTATTAAGGTGCCGGCCCTGGGGCAGTTCGATACGAGCGAGAGTTTCTACCTCACGCTGTTCCACGAAATGGCCCATAGCACCGGTCACAAGAGTCGGTTGGCCCGTGGCCTGAACAACATCAAAGGCTCGGACGCCTACGCGCAAGAGGAGTTGGTTGCCGAGCTGACCGCCGTCATGTTGGGCGCCGAGTTCGGTTTCGATGGCAACAATAGTTCGGCCAAGTATCTCAACAACTGGCTGAGCCGTTGTGAGGACAAAAGCGGGCGGACGTTCTTCACGGCCGCGACGCGGGCCAAAAAGGCCGTTGACTTCATGACCCGTGCGGCCGAGCGCGGCGAGACTGGCAGCAAGGCTGCCTGAAAGGAGGGAGCGGGATGTTTCAACCAGGCCAGCGGGTGAAGGTTCAGCAGGACCCCCGCGCCCCCAGGGAGGCCCCGAGCCTCGACGGGATGACGGGGACCGTCCTTGACCCCCCGTACTCCCGCCTGGGGTATCTCAGGGTCCAGCTCGACGACCTGGAGCTGCCCTTTGAAGCCCCCTACCTGTTCCACCCCGAAAACATCAAACCCGAGTAGCGACCCTACTCCGCGCCGGGGGGCGGAGCCCTCAACAGGGCCCGCTAACCTGGCCGAAAAATTTCCGGACTCCAGAAATGGTTGGCAAGTAATTGATGGGTAATTGACAAGTAATTGACAGCGAGCTTTCAGGACTTTTCCGGGCCGAATCGTCCGACTAGGTGATTGACAAACGCAAATCAGGCGTCAACTTGGGCAGAAGGGAGGAGGGTTTTCATGGAGACGGCAGGAAAGGTAATGGTCGGGCTCGGGGTCGGTTGTTTGGGGTTCATCCTGATAGGGGTCTTCGGGCTGCTGACCTGTACCATGTGTACGGGGGCGGCGGTTTCGCAGGGGATGGCCCAGATGGAAGAGGAGGAGGCTACGCAGCTCGCTGCGGACCAGGAGGCAGAGAGACGGGTGCCCTGGCTGGCGGACGTTCAGGAAACGTGCCGGCAGTATGACGAGGCGCCCAATGACATCCAAAAAAGCGCTGTCTTCCAACGAAACCAGGATTTCATCCGGGGGCAGCAACTGGATTCTGTCCGGGGAGAGCTGGACGCGGCCTCTACGGGGCACGGAGGGGGCGGTCTGCTGCTCCGGGTGAAGGTGGGCCGGTCGAACTATGCCCAGGTGGGGATAAGGGAGGGGAACCCTCTCTACTCGCAGGCGGCGAACCTGGTTGAGGGGCAGTGCGTCGTGTTCTCGGGGCGAGTGACAGATACGTTCATGTTTGGCGGCAGTGGCGGCGGGCTCCTGGACAGTCTGGAAAAATCAAGAGTGTGTTCAATGAGCTACATGTTTGAATTCTTTTCTATCTCACCTTGCCCCCAGTCATGAGCCGACCCAAAACCAGCGACGTGCTCAAGGCCATGGACCTGGCTCATCGTAGAAAGGTGCGCCAGGACCATGACCTGCACGAAAAAAACAAGGCCCTGGTCCGTGACATGTGCGACCAGGACCTGGTTGACGACGTGGAGCCCGACCCCGGGGTGACGCACGAACGGCCCGAGCTGTACTGTGGGG
>Ga0316195_10001380_pt1 | contig 10829 bp, 8 predicted proteins | sample Phised1_MG_FD_204937 | JGI IMG/M metagenome (GOLD analysis project Ga0316195, IMG submission 204937) | Coastal sediment microbial communities from Maine, United States - Phippsburg sediment 1 | ecosystem: Environmental > Aquatic > Marine > Coastal > Sediment | place: USA: Maine | collected... | reverse complement strand
CCTGAGCTCGGCTGCTGGGTCATCACGTGCGGGCCTGCCGGTTCGGCTCCGAGCGCGGCCGCTGACAGCGTGTCGGTGCCGATGTCGAGCGCGAGGACCTGGAGCACCCCGAGTGCAAGGGGGAACCGCCCACCCGAGATCGCCCAGATCGCGAACGGCGTGAGCTCGGCGACGTTGTCGGAGAGGTGGTACGTGAGGAAGCGTCGGGCGTTCGCGAACGTCGCCCGGCCCTGCTTGACCGCCGCGACGATCGTGGCGAAATTGTCGTCGAGCAGCACCAGGTCGGCTGCCTCGCGTGCCACGTCGCTGCCGCTCGCGCCCATGGCGATGCCGATGTCCGCCTCGCGCAGCGCCGGGCCGTCGTTGACGCCGTCACCGGTCATCGCGATCACGTGCCCACGCGACTGCAGCGCCCGAGCGACCCGCAGCTTGTCCTCCGGGGTGACCCGTGCGATCACGACGCCGTCGCGATCGACGAGCGAGGCCAGCAGCTGTTCGTCGTCGGGCAGCTCGGCGCCGCTGAGCACCAGACCATCCGCGGGACGCAGGCCCGTCTCATCGGCGATCGCTGTGGCGGTCTGAGCGCTGTCGCCGGTGATCATGGCCACTCGGATGCCCGCGGAGCGGCACGCGGCGATCGCATCGCGGGCCTCGGGTCGCGGCGGGTCCTCGAATCCGAACAGCCCCAGCAGGTCCAGGTCGCGTTCGGCCTCGTCTGCGGTGCTGACGGAGGACGGGGACGCAGATCTCGACGCGACTGCCAGCACGCGCAGGCCGCGTTCTGACAGACGGTGCAAGGCATCGGTGGCGTCGGCGCGCCCGGTCGGGGCGAGCCGGCAGCGGTCGAACACCGCATCGGGTGCACCCTTGACCAAGACCTCCCCGGTCGTCACCACCGACGAGCGCCGCCGCCGAGGGTCGAAGGCGAACCGCGCCAGGACGGTCGTGTCGACGTCGGCGCGCGCCCCGGCGAGTTGCACCGCCAGTGAGTCGATCGCTGCTTCCATCGGGTCGCCGCGAGCGGTCCACGACCCGTCCTCTTCCTGCACCGCTCGCCCGTGGGAGCAGGCCCTCGCCACTTTCGCCGCGGTCGTCACCTGCTCGAGGACCCGTGTGTCGGCGCCCACGATGTCGCCGTCCGGTTCGTAGCCGAGACCGCCTCGTACCAGGCTGCCGCTCGGTGTCCACACCTCGACCACGCGCATCCGGTTCTGCGTGAGTGTGCCCGTCTTGTCGGTGCAGATGAAGGTGGTGGAACCGAGCGTCTCGACGGACTCGAGGCGGCGCACGAGCGCGTGCTCCGCCGCCATGCGCTGGGCGCCGATCGCCAGCGACAACGTCACCGTCGGCAGCAGTCCTTCGGGAACGAGCGCCACGGTGATGCCGATCGCGAACAGGAAGCCGTCGGAGGGTGGCGTGTCGAGCAACAGCGTGAGCAGGAAGAACCCGATGCCGGCTCCGAGCGCAATCGTCGCGATCGTGCGGACCAGCCGGTGGAGCTCCCGGGTGAGGGGGGTGTCCGGCCTGATCGTGTCCTGGGTCAGCACCGCGATCCGGGCGAACTCGGTGGCGGCGCCGGTTGCCGTCACCGTTGCTCGCCCCTCGCCCTCGACCACGAAGGTTCCGGCATGGAGCATGTCGTCCGTGCCGACCGATTCGGGCACGCTCTCGCCGGTGAGCGTCGAGGTGTCCACGAGCAGACCGTGGCTCTCGATGCAGCGCATGTCGGCCGCGACCCGGTCACCATCGGCGAGCATCACGAGGTCGTCGGGAACGACACCCGCGGCGTCGATCACGTGTGGCAGCCCATCACGGATGACCGTCACCTGGCGTGGGAGGAGGTCGCGCAGTCTCTGGGCTGCCTCAGCGGCGCGGTACTCCTGCGCGAACGCGAACAGTCCGTTGACCACGATCACGACGAAGATCGCCACCCCCAACTCGGGCAGCCCGCCCACGATCGCCAGAATGCCTGCCGCCCACAGCATGGCGGCGAAGAAGTGGGTCAGCTGATCGATCAACTGCTTCCACACCGGCGCACCGGTCGGTTCGGGCAACGTGTTCGGGCCGTGCTCGGCGAGTCGGAGCCCGGCCTCGGCAGCCGTCAGCCCGCGGGGTGCGGCATCCTGCGGCACGAGTCAACTGTCCCTCCGCGCAGGTGCGGGCGCCAGGGGCTTCGTGCCCTCCGGGAGTGTCGAGCTACAGGTGCGTGCCGATTGCGGCGCGGAGCTCGTCGTAGGTGTCGAGCGCCGGGAACTGCGGGAACTCCGCGATGACGTTGTCGGGCGCGTGGAACAGGTATCCCGCGTCAGCGGCACCGAGCATCGTGGTGTCGTTGTAGCTGTCGCCCGCGGCGATCACGCAGTAGTTCAGCGACCGGAAGGCTTCGACGGCGAGCTGCTTCTGGTTGGGCTGGCGAAGCTCGTAGTCGACGATGCGGTCGTCCGCGACGACGAGTCGATGGCACAGCACCGACGGCCAACCGAGCTGGCGCATCAGGGGCCGGGCGAACTGCTCGAACGTGTCCGAGAGCAGCACGACCTGGGTCTGCGTGCGCAGCTCGTCGAGAAAGGCGCGAGCGCCGTCGAGCGGTTCGAGTCCGGCGATGACGTCCTCGATCAGCGACATGGTGAGCCCGTGCTCGTCGAGCAGCGCCAGCCGGTAGCGCATCAGAACGTCGTAGTCGGGTTCGTCGCGTGTCGTTCGACGCAATCCATCGATGCCGGTCCGTTCGGCGACGGCGATCCAGATCTCCGGCACGAGCACGCCCTCGACGTCGAGTGTCACGATCGTCTGCTTGGTACTCACGGAGTCATTGTCGCCGCGTGACCCTCGCTCCGCGAAAAGCGCCCCCGTTTGCGTCGGATTCTGGGTGGTCCGGCCCACCCGAATCTGCACGCAAACGTCGGAATGGCTACGCGGAGACGTGGGTGATGGGAACCTGCGGGCGGTCGGGGGCGGGGCACTCCTGCGCGGCCCAGCCGAGGTAGATCATGCCGACGAGGCGATCGACCGGGGCGAACTCGCACAGCTCCAGCACGGCGGGCGGCTGCGCGAGCGCCGGTGTCGACCAGAAGCTCGCCAAACCGAGCGTGGTCGCGCCGAGCAGCAGGTTCTGGATCCCGGCGGCAACCGCGTCACGGTTCTCGTCGTGGAGCATCTCGTCGTCGTGCGGCGCGCAGCCCACCACCAGGGTGGCCGGTGTCCGCAGGTACTTCGTGCGGGTCTTCGCCCGCTTGACGTCGTCGCCGAACCCGGCGTGCTCCATGTCATCGGCCATCGTCTCGCCCAGCCGCGCGCGTCCGGCGCCGGTGAACACGGCGAAACGCCACGGCCACGTCTTCTTGTGGTTCGGCGCCCACGTCGCGAGACCGCACAATTCGGCGATCACGTCCAGTGGCACGTCGCGATCCTGGTCCACGATCATCGACGTGCGACGGGCGCGCACCAGCTCGGAGAACTCCGCGAACCGGGAGTGGTCGTCCTCGGTGCCAGCCATGACCGTCAGGATGTCATGCGGTGGCCCAGATCAACACCTCCGCGCCACCGGGTCCCGCCGTCAGCGTCGGGGAGCCGGCGCCGGTCAGTCGGACGGCGTCGCCGCTCGAAAGAGGTCCGGCGCCGTCGAGCGACGCCGAGCCGCGTGGCACGAAGACGTGCACATGGCGATCGTCGGGCACCGCGACCGACTCACCGGCACCGAGGCGGCCACCCCACAACACCGCGCCACGTTGGCGGATCGAGATGGCGGCGTCGTGGCCCTTGCCCGACGCGATCGGCACGAGACCGCCCTTGTCGAGCTCGGCGTTGATGTCGAGTTGCTCGTAGCCGGGGTCGATCGATTCGGTGTCGGGCGGCACCCACATCTGCACGAAGTGGACGTCCTCGGTGCCGGAGTTGTTCATCTCGCTGTGCCAGATCCCGGTGCCAGCGGACATGCGCTGAGCGAGGCCCGGGTACAGCACACCACGGTTGCGTTCGGAGTCCTTGTGCTCCAACTCGCCCGACAGCACCCACGTGACGATCTCCATGTCGCGGTGGGGGTGGGTGTCGAAGCCGGAACCGCCGCGCACGATGTCGTCGTTGTTCACCAGCAACAGGCCGTGGCCGGTGTTGGCCGGGTCGTAGTGGCGTCCGAAGCTGAACGAGTGCTTCGAGTCGAGCCAACCGATCTTCGTGTGCGGGCGATCGCCCGCTCGGCGGACGTCGACGACGGGAGTTGTGGTCATGCAAGTGGAAACAGTTGCGGACACAATGATATTCCCTGCGCCGGACCGGTCTGACGGCTGTGTCAGCCGTCAGACTTCGGTGATGACGACGTCGACAGGCGAACCGAGCCCCGTCGGACACGACGCGGTCGCTGCGGCACAACGAGTCGCCGACGACGTGTTGTTCCCGAGCGCCCAGGACGTCGACCGGTCCGACCGGATTCCTGGGCGAAACCTGGCAGCGCTCGCGGAGGCCGGGCTGTTCGGCCTGGTCGGTCCGGTCTCTCACGGTGGCCTCGACCTCGATGCGCGGTCGACTCGGCGAGCGATGGCGGCGGTCGGCTCGGGATGCGGAGCCACGTTCTTCGTCTGGGTGCAGCACCACGGCGTGGTGCGGGCGCTGCGGACGTCACCCAACGACTCGCTGGTGGAGGCGCACCTCGATGACCTCTGCGCCGGGGTCAGCCTTGCCGGAACGGCGTTCGCCCACGTCCGTCGGAGCGGTCCTCCGGCGATCTCTGCGACGAGGATCGACGGTGGCTGGCGACTCGACGGTCACGCTCCCTGGGCGACGTCGTGGGGACTCGCCGACTGGTTCGCCGTCGCGGCGGAGTCCCCCGACGGCGAACTCGTCTGGTCGCTCGTGCCCGGCACCGGAGCGTCCGAGATGAGCGCGAACGCGTTGGCGCTGCCGGTCTTCGGGGCGACGGCAACCGTCGAGTTGCGTTTCGAGCGGTTCACGGTGCCGGACGACCTGGTCGTCGGCGTGGAGAACGCCACTTCATGGCGCGCTGCCGACCGGCGACACGCCGCGCTCGGCCAACCGGCGGTCCTCGGGGTCGCGGATCGAGCTCGTCGACTGCTCGCCGGCCAAGGCGACGCCGACGCTGCGCGAGTCGCCGACTCACTGGAGCACGAGATCGCCGCCCGATGGGCCACCGACGACCGACTGCTCGAAGCGTTGGCTGCCGGCGACGCCGTCGTCCGCGAGGCCAGCGACCATCGGGCAGCGTGCCTCGATCTCGCACGTCGATCGACGACCGCACTGCTCGCGGCCGTCGGAGGTCGGGGGATGGAGCTGTCGCATCCGGCGCAACGACTCGCCCGTGAGGCCGACTTCTACGTCGTCCAGGCCCAGACCAGCGACGGGCGCGCGGCGACCCTGCGAAGCATCGTCGCACCGGCGGGGCACTGAACGATGCCGCGTCCCGCGCACCCCACGTCGGGACTCGCGGTCGCCGCTGTGCTGTTGGCGGCGATGTTGTTCGGCACCAGCGGGACCGCTCGCGAACTCGGACCCGACTCGGCGGATTCGTTGTCGGTGGGGGCGGCGCGCATCACGATCGGGTCGATCGTGTTGTGGTCGGTGGTGCTCGCGAACCGTCGCCGAGAGGCGCTTCCCTCGGGGGTAGCCGTCCGGTCACTGGGCCCGCTCCTCGCGATCGGAGGACTCGGCGTGGCCGTCTACACCCCGCTCTTCTTCGTCGCCGTCGATCGTGCCGGTGTGGCGATCGGGACGGTGGTCGCGATCGCCAGCGGCCCGTTCTTCGCCGCGGGGCTCGACTGGATGTTCCGCCGAGTGCGTCCATCCACCGCGTGGTTGCGCGGCACGGTCGTCACGGTCGTCGGTGCGACGGTGCTCATCGTGTCGGTCGACTCGGGCGAGACCGGAGTGGACCTGCTCGGCATTGCCGCAGCGCTCGCCGCAGGCTTCGGGTACGCGACCTACTCGGTGAGCTCCAAGGCGACGATGGAGCGTGGGCTGGCCTCGACGATCGCACTCGCGATCCCGTTCACGATCGGTGTGGTGATCGTGCTGGCGCTGTCCGTCGGCCAGTCCGTGAGCTGGCTGACCACGTCGTCCGGCCTGGCGATGGCCCTGTACCTCGGGGTCGTGGCCACCGGGCTCGCCTACGTGCTGTTCGGGTACGGCTTGCGCCGGCTGACATCGGCAACCGCCGTCACGCTGGTGCTGGCCGAACCGCTGACGGCGGCGCTCCTCGCCGTCGTCGTGCTCGACGAATCGATTCCGGCGACCGGCTGGCTCGGTGTCGCTGCCGTCCTGGGCGGCCTCGTGCTCGTCGGACGCAGCGCATCGCGCGTGGGGAGACGGAGCGGTCAGGTCTCGGGCTGACGGGCCCGACTCGGCTGTACTCGGGGTGCCTCGTTGGGCATCTTCGGGTACACCGGTGGCCACGGCGCGTCGGGGATCCCGTCGGCGAGGTCGGCGGCGAATCGCTCGACGAGCGGCGCGATCGACACCGGCGCCTCGTCCATCAGTTCCCAGGGATCGCCTCGCTCAGCGAGCCGACCGGGCACGGTGTCGATCGTCATCGCCTCGGGGTCGATGCTGTCGAGTTCGTCCCATCCGAACGGCGTCGACACCTGTGCTCCGACCCGCGGCCTCGCGCACCACGCTCCGAACATGTTCTTGTGAGGAGCGTTCTGGTTGTAGTCGACGAACACCCTCGTCCCGCGCTCCTCCTTCCACCACTTGTCGGTGATCAGGTCGGGATGCCGTCGGGCGAGCTCGCGTCCGAGCGCGACCACCGCGCCGCGCACGGCGAACGAGTCCCAACCGGGCTCGACGCGCACGTAGACGTGGACGCCCTTGCTGCCGGTCGTCTTGGGGAATCCGATCATGCCCAGCTCGGCGAGGAGGTCGCGGACGTGGCCGGCGGACTCACGCACCATGTCGAACGTGACGCCGGGGGAGGGGTCGAGGTCGATGCGCATCTCGTCGTGGTCCTCGGGTCTCGACGCCCGGAACGGCCACACGTGCAGTCCGAGTACCCCCATGTTCGTGGCCCACAGCACGTGGGCGAGGTCCGCAATCACGAGGGCTCGGGATGGCGTGCCGTTGATCGTCTCGACGGTGGTCGTGGTGAGCCACTCGGGGGCGGAGTCGGGGATGCGCTTCTGGAAGAAGGACTTCTCGCGCACACCGTTCGGGTAGCGCTCGAGCAACACTGGTCGGTCGAGGACGGTGGGCAGCATCGCGTCGGCGACCGCCATGTAGTAGCGAGCGAGGTCGAGCTTCGTGCGCGGCTCCTTGGCCGGTCCGACCGACGGGAACATCACCTTGTCCGGGTTGGTGATCGTCACGGTTCGTCCACCGGCGTCGATCTCGACCGGCGCCCCGAACTCGTCCGCCTTCCCCACCGCCTGGACGCTACGGCGATCACGCCAGGGGTCAGACCCCAGGAGTGATCGCTTCGCTGATTACGCCTGGGGTCTGACCCCTGGCGTGATCGTCACTGGCCGGTGTGGAGTTCGTCGTTGAGGGCGCCCCAGCTGCCGAGGCGGGCGCGGGCGACGACCTTGCCGCTCTGGCCGTCGCGGATGAACATCATCCGGTCCTTGCCCGACAGCTCTCGGGCCTTGACGACGCCCTGCGGGGTCAGGACGGGCGTGCTCGCCGTGACATACAGGCCGGCTTCGACCACGCAGTCGTCGCCGAGGCTGATGCCGATGCCGGCGTTCGCGCCGAGCAGGCAGCGTTCGCCGATCGTGATCTGTTCGGTGCCGCCGCCGGACAGCGTGCCCTGGATCGACGCGCCGCCGCCGATGTCGCTGCCGTCACCGACCACCACGCCGGCCGAGATGCGACCCTCGACCATCGACACCCCGAGCGTGCCGGCGTTGAAGTTGCAGAACCCTTCGTGCATCACCGTGGTGCCCGTGGCGAGGTGGGCGCCGAGACGCACGCGGTCGGCGTCGGCGATGCGTACGCCGGACGGGATCACGTAGTCGGTCATCCGCGGGAACTTGTCGAGGCCGTGCACGGAGATCACGCGGCCCTCCTTGCGCAGTCGCAGGCGGACGTCGTCGATCTCCGACACCGCGACCGGGCCGATGCTGGTCCACGCCACGTTGGTCAGCGCCCCGAAGGTGCCGTCCACGTTGAGCGTTCGGGGTGCGGCGAGCCGGTGCGACAGCAGGTGCAATCGCAGGTACGCGTCCGACGCGGACACCGGCGGTTCGTCGACGTCGATCGTCAGCCGTACCGGCCGGATCGTGACGTTTCGCACCTCATCGGTCGTGTTGCGCATCCCGAGCTGCGATTCGATCTCCTCGCTCGGGCAGTCGTCGTCACCGAACTCGCCCCAGCCCAACCAGCGAAACCACGTGTCGAGCACCGACCCGTCCGCTGCGATCGTCGCGAGGCCTGCGCCCCAGGCTGTCCGTGCCATGTTCGTCCCTCTCTCGTAGCGATTGGTGTCTGACACCAATCGTTACATGACTTCCGGTCGTAGTGTCGGGAACAGGATCACTTCCTTGATCGAGTCGACCCCGGCCAACAGCATCGCCACCCGATCCATGCCGATGCCCAGACCGCCGGTCGGCGGCATGCCGTATTCCAGCGCACGGATGTAGTCCTCGTCGACACTTCCGGCCTCGTGGTCGCCGGCATCCTTGGCGGCCTGCTCGTCCTCGAATCGCGCCCGCTGCTCGACGGGGTCGTTCAGCTCGGAGTAGCCGTTGCCCAACTCGCGTGAGTCGACGAAGATCTCGAAGCGCTCGGTGAGCCACGGGTCGTCACGATCGACGCGTGCCAGCGGAGAGATCTCGGTCGGATGGCCGGTGACGAACGTCGGGCGCACGATGTCCGCTTCGCACAGTGCCTCGAAGAGCTCCTCGACGAGCTTGCCGCCGCCCCAGCGCGCCTCCCAGCGGACGCCGTGCTCCTCGGCGAGGGCCCGCAGCTCTTCGATCGGTTGGCTCGGATGCACGGTGCGGCCGATCTTCTCGGACACCGCATCGACCATCCGGACACGAGGCCACGGCTCCGCGAGGTCGAACGTCTCGCCACGGATCTCGAGCAGCGTCGTGCCGATCGCGTCGCGGGCCGCCTGGGTGACCAGCACCTCGCTGATCTCCATGACGTCGTTCCAGTCACCGAACGCCTGGTAGAGCTCCATCATCGTGAACTCGGGGTTGTGGCGGGTGGAGATGCCCTCGTTGCGGAAGATCCGCCCGATCTCGTACACGCGCTCCATCCCGCCGACGATCAGCCGCTTGAGGTGCAGCTCCAGTGCGATGCGCAGGTAGAGCTGCAGGTCGAGCGTGTTGTGGTGGGTGGTGAACGGTCGAGCATGTGCGCCGCCGGCCTCGGCGTGCAGCACGGGGGTCTCGACCTCGATGAACCCCCGCTCGTGCAGCGTCCGTCGGAAGCTGGCGATGATCTCGTGACGGATCTCGAACGCTCGTTGCGCCTCGGGGTTGACGATCAGGTCGGCATAGCGCTGGCGGAATCGGGTGTCGACGTCGCTGAGCCCGTGCCACTTGTCGGGCAGCGGTCGCACCGCCTTGGCCAGCAGCTGGACGGTCTCGGGCTTGACCGACAGCTCGCCCTTCCGGGTGGTCATCACGGTGCCGTGCACGCCCACCCAGTCACCGAGGTCCAGTCGCTTGATCGCAGCGAACGCCTCGTCGCCCACCACGGCCTTCGAGATGAACAGCTGGATGTCGCCCGATCGGTCGCGGATCGTCGCGAACACGAGCTTGCCCGAGTCGCGCATCAACATGATTCGTCCCGCCACGGCGACGTCATCGTCGGTTTCGACGCCGGGTTCGAGATCGCCCCAACCGTCGCGGACTTCGGCGACGGTGTGCGTGCGGTCGAACCGGTAGGGGTAGGGGGCGACCCCCTCGGCTCGGAGGGTCTCGAGCTGCGCCAACCGGCGGGCCTTCTCCGCGGCGAGTCCGCTTCCGGTCGGTCCGTCGGCGGGTCCGCCTGTCGGAGCGTTGTCCGTCGGTGTGTCGGGGGTCGAATCGTCGGTGCTCACGGTTCCCCGACGGTATCGAACCCGAAACGGGGATGCGCGTTCGGTTGCCGACGCGGCGTCCGATCGAACGGCACAGACCGTACTCTGGTGGCGTGCGTGCCCGGACCAAGATCGCCTTCGTGGCGCTGCTCGCCCTCGGGATCGGTCTCCCGGTCGTCGCGCTCGGACCGTCGGGTTCGATCAGTGGCCCTGCTGCGGTCACGGAACGTGCAGTGCCAACGTCACCAGTCGCAACAGATCTCATCACCGTCTTCAATTCCGGTGAACTCCGATCTGACGTGGTCAATCGGTCCCTAGCAGCGGCGAGGGACGCAGGAGCGTCGGTGGCCTTCGGTCGCTCGGCGAGCGTCGGCATGGTCGGGCTCTACCGGGGTAATGCCGTCGTGCAGGCGGCACCGCCCGGTTTCGCGTATCCGATGGGCACCACGGTGCTGCCGCCCGACGCGGTGGGCCGGACGATGGGGCGCGATGTCTCACGGCATCTCGCGCCCGACGCGCTGGTCATGGGGGCATTGTCGGCAAGCCTGCGCGGTGCACAGGCGGGCGACTCCGTCTTGCTCATCTCGGGCTCCGGCGCGGGCGTCTGGTTCCGGGTCGCTGCCGTGCTTCCGGACGCCCAGGTTGGTGGAACCGAGTTCCTGATGTCCACACAGGCCGGCGACCGGCTCGGCATTGCCAGGCTCAGCCGAGTGGTCATGTGGGGTTTCACGTCGCGGGCCTCGATCGACGCCTCGCTCGCGGCCAACGGTCTCGTGTCGACGTCGGTTCGCATCCGCCGGAGCTGGGACCCCCCGGATCCGGACGACACGATCGGAATGGCGCGGACCAAGGCGTT
>Ga0316195_10001378_pt1 | contig 10833 bp, 14 predicted proteins | sample Phised1_MG_FD_204937 | JGI IMG/M metagenome (GOLD analysis project Ga0316195, IMG submission 204937) | Coastal sediment microbial communities from Maine, United States - Phippsburg sediment 1 | ecosystem: Environmental > Aquatic > Marine > Coastal > Sediment | place: USA: Maine | collected... | reverse complement strand
CGGGAAAAAATACAAGCATTGCTGTTTAAGTCAACGCGAGGCGGCCAATCAGATTAAAAATATGACACAAACAAGTAATTTCAATAAAAAGGAAAGGGCGCAAGAGAAACTGATCAAGCAAATCGAAAAGGCCTTCGGTTTGCTGGGTTCGGGGAAATATAAGCAAGCGATTCACCTTGCATTAAAGCTGATCAAGGTATATCCGAATGAGGACAGACTTCATGATATTGCGGCGACCAGTTATCTGTATGCCGGTGAGTGTGAAAAGGCGATCGAGATTTGTAAATACAGACTGAAAGTCGCAGAATCGGAAAAAGCATACTTTGTTGAACACGGACGTTATCGGGATGCAGAAATAGACACGCCTTCATTATCTTACTACTATCCCCCGCTGACCTGGCTGCAAAAATATTGGATTGCCCTGAAGACCAAAGATTATCAATCTCTGTATCCTGTAACGGAAAACACGAAACTGGTCGTTCTTGTTAAAAAGCTTCAAACAGCAGACAATCAAAATCAGTTTCCAGAAAAGCACTCGCAGGGCCTTGAACTTCGAAAGAATGCATTAAAGAAAACCCTGGACAATCTTAAGGCAGCAGGACCGGAAATGATACCGTATCTCTTGCCGTTGGCCTGTAAATATTCCTGGGCGGGTCTTTTTGTGCCTGAAATTCTTTCCGCATATAAAACTGACATGGCAGCTCTTGTCCTAATTGATATATCCATGTTCGGTTTTGCCTACGCCTCGGGAGCCAGCCTCCATTATCTTGAGAAGATGGGGGAAGCGGCCATTCCCCATATTAAAACGGCCTTTGACAGCAATAAAGCGTTTGATCCCATAAAAACCGGCATTGTATCAGTGCTCGGAAATATTCGAGTTCCCGCCTCTTATGAATTGCTTGTACGCCTTCTTGAGCATGAGAGTCCTCACATCGTCAATTGGGCGGGAGATGCCTTGGGCAAATTTAATAATGTCAAGGCCCTTCCCGCCATGGTTGCTGCGAATGAAAGAATTGGGGGCGAGAAAATGATTGACACGGCAATTCAAAAATTACTTGAATAATGTCAGGTTATTTTTAAGAAAGCGGAATAAAAAGATGCCGATCAAAAAAACACCGTTATGCCCTCACTGCGAACAAGAAATGAAGAAATGGCGGGTTCCCATCGCCTCTACCTGGCCCAATGAATTCTTTTTCGTTTGTTTTAATGATGACTGCTCCTATTTTGTTCAAGGTTGGGAACAGATGTGGGAACAACAGGCAACCCGGGCATCGTATCGCTGCCGTTTAGATCCTGATACAGGCAAATGTGCGCCTTTGCCTGTATGGTCCTATGATGCTCTGAAAGATGATATTATTGAGTAGAAAGGCATAAATATGGCTGCGAATCAGAAGGCTCTTTTCTTTATTTAATCTCCAACGCCTGCTTTTTAGCTTCCATGACATCCGGTTTTACTTCAAGCGCATGCTGTCCAAGCAAACCGTATTCAAGCCATTTCATGGCAAAACAATAAAGTTCTACGTCATCCTCTTTTATTTTTGCCACCACTCCCGGTACCATTTCAAAGCGCTCTAAAAATGTGCTTTTAAATATAAAGCGCCTAAAACGATCCAGATCATAGCAAGCCATATAATACATCTCCTGGATCTTTTTATTCGTAACCTGATGATGGACAAGGAATTCGTTTGTGGTAATTTTTTTGAACGGGGCTTCCATTTTCTTGTAAATAGGAATGCCCTGTTCTTCAATCCACGCGTCAACAGTCTGGAGGTTATCTTCAGCATAACCGAGACAAAAAGGGACATCCATAACAGAATAATATTCTCTTCCCGCCTTTTCGGTTATTTTGGTACTTTCGGGCTGTAGCGGGTATATGCGACAGGACCAGGGACGATGCGGATAGATCGTGCACCCCCGGCTGGTAACGAAAGGGCAGTTTTTCTCCGCATCATTACGCATTTTTAGTACAACGAAAGGAAGACCTGTGTCACCGATCATCGTCATTGTATAGTCAGCCAAAAAATCTTCTGACAATATATTAAGGCCGTTTTTCATGCGAAGGATATCATAGGGCGTTAAAAAAATGGTGATATTGCGACAACACCGGGTAAAACAATCAAGGTTCTGATGGCAGTCAAATTGAAAATAATTTTCAGGTTTTAGTACGGTTAAACTTCGCATTTTTTTTGGATTGTTTTTTTTCGGCATGTCTTTTACCTCGATTTTTTCGCCTCAATTTCGTGGCGTATGATCTTGCGGCGGAGGGTGTTTTTATCGATCCCAAGCTCCTTGGCTGTTACCATCTTTTTCCAATCATTTCTCTGGAGGGCTTGTAAGATCGACTTCTTTTCAATTTCCCTGAGTGTTTTTCCTGTTGTGGTAATGGTGGAGTTAATTTTTGGCAAAAGTTTTTCCGGCAAGTATTGTAAACGAATCAGTTCTTCTTTGCAGAGGACAAAAGCGTGTTCAACGGCATTTTCAAGCTCGCGTATGTTTCCGGGCCAGTCATAGAGCATCATCGCAGCCATTGCCTCCTGAGTAAGGCCCAGGATTTTAGACTCCTTTTCACAATTGAATCGCTCAATAAAATGGTCCACTAAAAGAGGAATGTCCTCTTTTCGATCTGAAAGCTTGGGCAGGGTCAATTTTATGACATTAATTCGAAAATACAGATCCTCCCTAAATTTGTCTTCTTCAACCAATTTGTCCAGTTTTCGATGAGTTGCTGCAACAACCCTGGCATTGGTTTTTGAGGGTTTTACGGATCCCAAAGGTTCATAAGATTTTTCCTCAAGAACCCGCAAAAGGCGAATCTGCATCGCATAAGAAATATCCCCGATCTCATCTAAAAAAATAGTGCCGTTCTGGGCGCGTGCAAAACGTCCCGGTTTGTCCTTTTTTGCATCGGTAAATGCACCGGCCTTGTATCCAAAAAGCTCTGACTCGATCAGGGTGTTGGGCAGGGACCCACAATTGACCGGAACAAAAGGCCCGTGCTTTTTAGGACTTTTATTGTGAAGTGCCCTGGCAAGCAATTCTTTTCCTGTGCCGGTGGCCCCTTCTATTAAGACGGTGGCGTCGCTTTCAGCAATTTGTTGAAGGTTTGAAAATAATTGGAGCATCTTTTGATTTTTGCTCACCATATTTCCAAAAGAGTAATCTCTACGAAGCGCTTTCCGTAACTGATGAACAACACTTAAATCCCTGAAAGTCTCAACACCGCCAATTATACGGCCTTTATTATCTTTTAATATCGAGGCATTGACACTGATGGGAATGCGTTTATCATCTGAACGGATGATGTAAATCGGCATATTTACAATCGGAATATCGGTATTTAAAACTTTGCGGAGAATACAATCTTTTTTACTACACACATTGGCACTAAAGACTTTTGAGCATGGCTGTCCAATGGCTTTTTGCCTTGGGGTCCCGGTAATTTTTTCTGCCGCCCGATTAAACGACGTGATGCACCAGTCCAAATTAACCGTAAAGACGCCTTCCCCAATGCTGTCAAATATGATATGGCAATTTTCTTCTATTGAATGCCGAATGTAATTCATTTAAGTCTCGTATATTTCATAAATGAAATTGAAAATCATCTATATTAAACCCCTCTTTTATCACTTAAAAAACAAATTTAGAAACCAAACCTCCCCAGCGAATGTGCATTGCTGGAAGCTGAGTTAATATTTATACCTTATGGTTATTCAATAATCGTTCCAATTATCTTAATAATGTTGTTCATATCTGCATGATTACACATTAACACTTTGTAAATACTGATATTATTTTTTAAATTCATTGTGAAGATAAGCAAAAATAAATTTCTAGACAAATTGATACATTGTTTTTGCGTTTCTTTATATTTGGGCTGATCGGTTCAACGTTCAAGGTTCCGGGTTGATAAACCCTAACAGGCTCAAGCCAAAAGGGTTAAGCATAAATGAATTGCAATAAACTTCAAAAACAAGCACTTATCGATTATCTGGGGGTCTGAAGAAAGGGTTTCTGGGACCGTATGTTTACATCTTTAATCGTCTTTGTTCTGTCAAAAAATTCATCCTTATTCCAGCCATACGCATTTATTCATAGAAAACCGTTTGAAACCACAGGGCATGACCAGAACGTTACAGAACGTTGCATATATAATCTGGAACGTTCTCTCCTTGTCAACAGTGCTTTTTATTATTAACAAACGGTTTTGCGCCAATATCGATAATTATAAACTTTACCTGTGTTTCCTTTAGGTTATATATAATTAACCTCCTTTGAACAGATGAATACTCTATATGGCATGATTGTTGAATCCTAAAAATATCAGAACAAGTAACAACCTTGCTTTTAACGGTCGTGTCAAAATATTTTAAGTGTTCAATGCCAGAACTAGTCATTTTAACGTTAAACCAAAGGAGGCAATCATGAAAGCAATCAATTGTTGTAAGGCCATGGAATCGGAACTGACTGCATGGAAGGCCATCATCTACGACATCGTACGTAAGATGGATAAACTTCCAGGGGGTTCAAAAGAAAAATTTCTTCCGCATATCGAAGACTTGCATATCATGGTGGAAGAGCTCGATCAGCGGATCGACGATATTCGGGAAAATTGCACCCCGGAGACAGGTATAGGTGATATCAGAACACAAAAGGAAGGATTCGATTACGAACTGTCCAAGCTCCGCGTAAGTGCAGAAGACGCCATGAAGATTCTCGGCGCCGGAGACTTTGGAGGTTAGCCATTTGAAGGGTGATTGCACCTAATGGGTCTCATCAAGGGTTGCTGTCAGCTTTCAAATGGCAGCTGCCTTTGTGAGATCCATAGATTATCATCACTCCGGCATCCAAAAAATAAAATATTAATGACATAAAAGGGAAAAATAATGTCTGTAGATGTATTGGAAATTAGGGACAGCAGTTTTGAAGCAGAGGTCATCCAGTCTGATAAACCGGTCATCGTCGATTTTTGGGCGCCGTGGTGCGCTCCCTGTAAGGTGATATCCCCCATCGTTGAAGAGCTGGCCAGATCTTTTAGCGACAAAGTAAAATTTACAAAATGTAATGTCGATGAGAACCCAATTACTCCCCGAAAATACAGTATACAAGCCATTCCTAACCTTATTTTTTTTAAAAAAGGCAGTATTGCCGATCAAATTGTGGGTATAGAGTCCAAAACAAGACTGGAAAAAGCGATTAAGGATCTCCTTCAAGGAAAATAAGAAGGTCCCTTGATTCCTGTAAAGTGAATACGCAGTCGGTTCCAAAGGTTGAAAATGCTGACCATAACAGCACGGAGGTTAAAAGATGAATGATGTATCATTTGCGAATATCGCCGTTGTATCCTGTGGAACGTTGAGCATGGAGCTGAACTATTTAAAAAAAGAGGGGTTTCTGGATACCCCTCATTTGTTTTTTACAACACCGGGGCTCCATGAAGACGTCCAAGAATTGGAACGTCAGCTTGTTCAACGAATTCACATGGCCCGAAAAAAGGCCGATAAGGTCCTTGTGCTGTATGGCGGTAAATTCTGCTATATAAATGCTGACGAACCCACACGCACCATGCAGAAAATCATCGCGGAGCAAGGTCCGAAGGTGTCCAGGATTCAGGCCACTCATTGCATGGACATGATTGCCGGTGAAGCGCAACGAGAAGCAATTGCACAAGAAATTGCCGGTGGTGAAAAGGTTTGGTGGATGGTGCCGGGTTGGGTCAAATTTCGCCATAAGGTATTTAAAGGTTGGGACAAGGGCTTGGCCAACGAAAATTTTCCCCGCCACACGGGGGGGGCGATTGTTTTGGACGGTATCGGCTATGTAGACGAATATATGGCTGAACATCCGGAAGAATTCCTTGAATATTCGGACTGGATGGGAATTCCGATACAACCATATCCGGTTTCACTAGACCGGCTTAAATCCTTGATTGTGGAACAGGTACAATAACTCCATAGCGCTTCACCACGATAAGATAGAAGTTTATAGCATAACGTAAAGGAGGAAATATGGCGATTGAGGTTTTTATCAGACGAGAATTTGTAAAAGAAAAAACGGATGAACTGGCTCCGCTCATTGTAAAATTACGGTCTCTGGCCACCATGCAACCCGGCTATATTTCGGGTGAGACATTAAAGTGTATCGACCCGCCCGGTGAAACTGACTATCTGGTCATCAGCACATGGCAATCTGTTGAGCACTGGAAAAAATGGCTGCACAGCAAAGAAAGATCTACCATACAGAAAAAGATAGATGCCGTGACCGCAAAAAAAACTGAATACAGGATCTATGAACCGCTGGTGGGCGGTATTATGCCTAAAATGAATTGAAGACGGCCGACGTGTGGTAAATACGCACATCATGGGAGATATGTCACGGAATTAAGGAGGTAAGTGATGTGCGCACTCATTTACGACGAACACAACCTTGACGAACCCATGAAAAAAGTGATTTCTGTTCATGACAGCAGGAAAGAAGCAGAACAGGCCCTGGAAAGCCGCAAGAAGAAACTCGGCAGAAAAGTGTGGGAATGCAACACACAGGTGGTATGGATTGAAAGGGAAATTAATGCCGGGAATTCTGTTCAAACCGGTCAGTGTTCCACCTGGCGTTCAGGTGAAAAAATTCCTGAAGGCGAGCTCTATTCTGACCCGAATTTTGGTCCTATAGTTCATGTAAGCTAGGTAAAGTTCCCTATGCGAAAATGGACTCCCAAGAAAGGAGGAAGAAATGACTGATATAAATGATCTGAAATCTATCATAATGTTAACCCATCTCAAAGATTACATGTTGGAGAAGATAGCAAAGATTACCAACATAAAGGATTACAGAGGCGGTGATTATATCTTCAAGGAAGGAGATGAAGCCAAAAACCTCTATGCTGTCATCGATGGGAAAGTAGGGCTTGAAATTGAGAAAAACTCCAGTACCCATATATTTTTTAAACATATCAATAAGGGCATGACATTCGGCTTTAGTGCTTTAGTGGAAATTGAAGATAAAAGTTACATGGACTCTGCCAAAGCACTTTCAGATACAAAACTTTTTATATGGAAAGCAGAGGATCTGGAAGCCCTATTTTCCCAAGACTGCGAAATGGGCTTTTTATTGATGAAAAGAATTGCCAAAATTATTAAAACAAGGTTGCAAATAAGAAATATACAATTTCTTGATATATACAAGTAAAGGAATTTTTATTTTTCATGGTGTCCCAAAACAACGTGAAATAATGGGGTGACAGATGTTTGAGAAAATACTACTTGCCACAACAGCTTCACCTAACTGTGACAATGCAGCCAAAATGGCGTTTGATATGCAGCTCAAGTGGGAAACGAAATTAATCATTCTTCACGTCTTTGGCGTGCATAGGAGTAATTATATTCCTTTTGGCAAGAAAAGCAGAACCATCAAAAAAAAAGTGATGGATGAGGAATATGCGGCATTAGTAATTGAAGAAATGAAACACATATATGCTGAGGAGTTGAAGCATACCGAAAACGTTGTCCTTGAAGCCAAAGTCGGACGGCCTGATAAGGAAATATTGAAGAAGGCGCACGAAGAGGATGTTGACCTTATTATCATGGGTGCTCACACGCGCGAGGAAGGCGTTGGCCCTTTGCGGTACAGGAGTGTGGTAGGAAACACAATGCAAAGGGTTGCGAAATCTGTCCGCTGCCCAGTTATCATGATTAGCAGGGCATGCCCTACCAGCTTGAAGTTATTTTCAAATATTGTATTTGGAACCGATTTTTCCAAGGCATCTGATTCGGCTTTTCCCTTTGCTTACAAATTAGCGAAAGAAGTTGGCGCCAAGCTTCACTTTTTCCATGCTTTGAATATTTACTACGGCGAAGCCGGCCAGGTTCGTCAGCAGGCAGAAATTGAAGAAATGATAAAGGATGCCCGAGAGAAGATCGGGAAAAAATATATTTGTCAATTGGATGGTTTTGATAATTATGGAATCGACGTTTGGGAAGGCATCCCGTATGTTGAAATCGTAAAATTCGCCCGAGAAAAGAATTGTGATCTCATTGTCTTGGCGCATCACACAAAAATAATCAAATCCTCATTAGTGTCATTCGGTAGCACTGTCGAACAAGTAGTTCTCCGTGCAACACAGCCTGTTGCAAGTGTAAATCGTCCAGACAGACCTTCTGAAATGTAATCATTGCCGACAGAACCTCGCCTATAAGCTGTTTCAAAACCTACCATTTGTTGGCTTGAGCCTTTTGTAAAGCTCAAAGCTCGCTGTACTAAATTTGTAGAACTCGGGCTAACGCCCTCAAACAGCTACAAATTTTACGAGCCGCATCGCTAAGCGCTTTTCGACAAAAGACTCAGGAATCACTCACCGGAAGGTTTTGAAATGGCTTCTAATGTTTATCGCTGGCAGGGGCTATCATTTAAGAAGCTAAACAAAAGGGATATGCGACGAAAGTTTTTGGCAGAAGAGGATTGTCCAAAGACAAAAAAATAAAATTCTCATTTTAAGAAATTGTAAAGGATCTTGTTGCGAAAGCAAAAAAATATCTTGAGAATTCTGCACCTTGTTCATAAAGATATGAGGGGTCGGGGAGTTTTTCTAAATAGTCGCTTCATGGATAATTTTTTAAAGTAAAATCATACGGATGAAAAGCTTGATCAAATTATCCGACATAAGCGTTTGCCAACGTATTGGAAATAAGGAGGAACTTATGATTAAACTATTGCTGGTAACACCTGACAAAGAGGCGTTTCACAATTTTTCTTCAGCTTTAATAAAAAATGATGATGTTAAACTGTCCTGGGCAGAGACCGGGCGAAGGGCCTTGGATATGGTATCCGGTACCTCTCTCGATCTGGTCGTCGTCAATGAAGAACTTGGCGATATGACCGGCATCGAATTTATTGAAACCCTGGTTTCGATAAACCCGATGATCAACTGCGCAGCGGTAAATCCGCTGCCGCCCGAAGAATTCCACGAGGTCAGCGAAGGGTTGGGGATTTTGGCACAGTTGCCCGTCCAACCTGGGGCAAAAGATGCAGAGGATTTGTTGAATCTTCTTAACCGTCTGAAAAAACTCCTACAACCCAAAACTTAAATCCGAAATGAGGGCAAAAAAATTGGGATAAAACCTTTCAATGCCCGATCAAAGTGATTTTTGTTCGGGCAGCAGCCTGCCAGCATGCAACCTTTCGTTTGTTAAAAATCACCGCTAATTATTGTCAAACAACCATCCCACCCCATAAGCGGGTTCATCCGGGCACATCATAGAAATTTGGAACGGTCCCTGCCGCCGGAATTATTTTGAGCAAAAGCCCAAAAAAATCTTGACAAAAAACCCCGTTGTCATATTATTATGGGTATAAGCTCATAATTGACGGTTTTTAAGTCCACTTAATTCATTTGAGCTTTTGGGATGACAAGGGCTGAAAAGATGGAACGTGAGACCGGCAAAAAAAATCTATGCCGAGAAAATTCAAACAGGAGGTGAATCTTATGCCAGGATTTGATAGAAGCGGTCCAATGGGCGCCGGCGCGATGACCGGCGGAAAAAGGGGTTTTTGCAACCCTGCAACGAGACAATATGAGGGACAGTTTTACGGAGCCCCGGGTTTTGGCAGAGCTATGGGGTTTGGCCGCGGTTTCAGGGGCGGTTTCGGCCCGGGTATGGGGCGTTCATTTGCCAGGAGAGGTTGGAATCAGCCTTCATATTATCCAGGAGTTGCACATAACCCTGAAACGGAGCTGAATATGCTGAAGACAGAGGCGAATTCCGTAAAAACCAGCCTCGATATGATTAACCGGAGAATTGCTGAGTTGGAAAAATATTCCGAATAAATCGGCTCAATCCAAAAGACGGGGGCTTGTATTCTGGAAAACAGCCCCCCTTTACCCTTTTTATAAACAGAGAACATTTTTTGAGTCTCATCGAATAAGGAGTATTCCCATGCCGATATTTGAATATCTTTGTCTGGACTGCGGGAAAACCAGCGAACTTCTTGTTTTCGGTTTAGATGATCCGCCACAATGCGATTTCTGCAACAGTCATCATTTGAAGAAACTTGTCTCAGCTCATTCATCCATGTCCGGACCCCTTAAAAACAGAATGCCAGGTCTGGGAGACACTGCATGCTGCGGCTCATCTCCCGGTGAAACCGGCTGTGCAGGTCCTGGGAGCTGCTGTGGCAAGACTTTGAATATGGGGTAAAAAAATGACTGAATCCAGAGATATGATTAAGGTTCATGTGAATGTTGAAATCACCGCCGCATCGCTGCAAACAATTGTTGAGAATGTGAAACGTATTGCAGGCCGTGATGAAAAGGGAGTGTACCGTGTGGATACTGCCGATAAAATAAGTGAAATGATTTCGCGGTTCCTTTTCGACAACGACTTTGAAGGTTATGTTAACGATTTTGAAAACTATTGAAATTATTCATCAGTCATGTTCGACCCCTAATGATGTCCGAAAAATTGTGGTCTTTTCAAGGAAAATAGGGCCGGATAGTATCCATCTCAATACAGAATATAAAAACACCTCTGTGTATTATGCAGCCATAATCTCCAAGGACAAATGCAATGCTCACGTATGAATAGGAGAAAATAGATATGAAAATAGCAATCACATCTACAGGTCCCACACTCGATGATCCGGTTGACCCACGATTTGGCCGGTGCGCCTATTTTGTTATTGTGGAGACCAATGACATGAGTTTTGAGGCCTTTGATAACGAGAGTATCGCCTTGGGTGGAGGCGCCGGTATTCAATCAGCCCAGTTTGTGGCATCCAAGGGTGTAGATGCCGTAATAACGGGAAACTGCGGCCCCAATGCGATTCAAACCCTTTCTGCTGCCA
>Ga0316195_10001377_pt1 | contig 10839 bp, 9 predicted proteins | sample Phised1_MG_FD_204937 | JGI IMG/M metagenome (GOLD analysis project Ga0316195, IMG submission 204937) | Coastal sediment microbial communities from Maine, United States - Phippsburg sediment 1 | ecosystem: Environmental > Aquatic > Marine > Coastal > Sediment | place: USA: Maine | collected... | reverse complement strand
CGAGTTCTACGTAGGCAGGGGGCTGCCCGCGCAGCTGCGTGGCCAGCTCGACGCCAACGAAGCCGCCATGGCCGCGCAACGCTCGGCGATGCAGACGCAGGAAGCCGAGCTGGTGCGCATCAACAGCCTCTACGACCTCGAGCTGGACCGGTTGCGCCAGCTCTGGGGTGGTGCCGTCCCGGGGTCGGTCCCGGTGGTCGAGCTGCAGACGGGCGAACGCCGCCGCTGACGGCAGCCGGCGGCTTCAGCCGCCCAGCTTGCGGCGCAGGATCTCGCTGGCCTGCGCCGGGTTGGCCTTGCCCTTGCTGGCCTTCATGACCTGCCCCACGAGCGCGTTGAAGGCCCTGTCCTTGCCGGCGCGGAACTCGTCCACCGACTTCTGGTTGGCGGCCAGCACCTGGTCGACGATCGCCTCCAGCGCGCCGCTGTCGCTCATCTGCTTGAGGCCCTTGGCCTCGATGACGGCGTCGACGTCGCTCGCCTCGCCTTCCCACAGGGCGTCGAAGACCTGGCGCGCGGCATTGTTGGAGACGGTGCCGTCCTGCACGCGCCGCAACAGCGCGGCCAGCGTGGTCGCCGGCACCGGGCAGGTTTCGATGGCGCCCGCCAGCGCGTTCAGCCGCCTGGAGATCTCGCCCATCAGCCAGTTGGCGACCTGCTTGGCGGGCGCTCCCGCATCGCGTGCCGTCTCGTAGTAGGCAGCGAACGCCCGGCTTTGCGTCACCATCTGGGCGTCGTAGGCGGCCAGGCCGTCGTCGCGCTCGAAGCGCGCGGCCATCGCGCCGGGCAGCTCGGGCATCGCCGCGGCGACGGCGTCCACCCACGCCGGCGCAATCACCAGCGGCGGCAGGTCGGGGTCGGGGAAGTAGCGGTAGTCCTGCGCGTCTTCCTTGCTGCGCATGGACCGCGTCTCGCCCGTGGCCGGGTCGAACAGCACGGTCGCCTGCCGGATCGGCAGGCCGTCTTCGAGGCGATCGATCTGCCATTGCACCTCGAAGTCGATCGCCTGCTGCAGGAAGCGAAAACTGTTCAGGTTCTTGATTTCCCGTCGTGTCCCCAGGGGCTGGCCCGGTCGGCGCACCGACACGTTGGCGTCGCAGCGGAAGCTGCCTTCCTGCATGTTGCCGTCGCAGATGCCCAGCCACACCACCAGCGTGTGCAGGCTGCGCGCGTAGGCCACGGCCTCGGCCGACGAGTGCATGTCGGGTTCGGTCACGATCTCCAGCAGCGGCGTGCCGGCGCGGTTGAGGTCGATGCCCGACTGCCCGTGGTAGTCCTCGTGCAGGCTCTTGCCGGCGTCCTCCTCCAGGTGCGCACGCACCAGCCGCACCCGGCGCTCGGCGCCCTCGAACGGGAACGCCACCTCACCGCCCTGCACCACGGGGATCTCGTACTGACTGATCTGGTAGCCCTTGGGCAGGTCGGGGTAGAAGTAGTTCTTGCGCGCGAAGATCGACAGCGGCGCGATCTTCGCGCCCACCGCCAGCCCGAAGCGGATGGCGCGTTCGACGGCACCTCGATTGAGCACCGGCAGGGTGCCCGGCAACGCGAGGTCGACCGCGCAAGCCTGCGTGTTGGGTGCGGCACCGAAGGCGGTGGCCGCACCGCTGAAGATCTTGCTGCGCGTGGACAGCTGCGCGTGGGTCTCGAAGCCGATCACGACTTCGTAGCCGCGAACCAGAGGGGACGTGGTCATGGCGCGCGCCGGTGGAAGTCGGTGGCCTGCTGCAGTGCGTGTGCAGCCTGCAGCAGCGTGCCTTCGGAGAAATAGTTGCCGATCAGCTGCAGGCCCACCGGCAAGCCGTGCTCGCCGAAGCCGGCGGGCACGCTCATGCCCGGCAGACCGGCCAGGCTGGCGGGCAGGGTGAAGATGTCGGCCAGGTAGGCCTTGACCGGGTCGTCGCCCTGCTCGCCGTGCTTCCAGGCCACGGTGGGCGCCACCGGCCCGGCGATCAGGTCGCAGCGGGTGAAGCAGGCCTGGAAGTCGTCGGCGATCATGCGGCGCAGCTTCTGGGCCTGCAGGTAGTAGGCGTCGTAGTAGCCATGCGAGAGGACATAGGTGCCGATCATGATGCGGCGCTTGACCTCGGGGCCGAAGCCCTCGGCGCGCGTCTTGCGGTACATGTCGACCAGGTCGTCGTACTGCGCCGCGCGGTGGCCGAACTTGACGCCGTCGAAGCGGCTCAGGTTGGAACTGGCCTCGGCCGGCGCGATGATGTAGTACACCGGAATCGACAGTTCGGTGCGCGGCAGGCTGACGTCGATCAGCGAGGCGCCGAGCCTTTCGAGCTCCGCCAGCGCCGCGCGCACGGCGCCGGCCACGTCGGCCGCCAGCGCGGCGGGGAAGAATTCCGCCGGCAGGCCGATGCGCAGCCCTTGCAGGGGGCGCGCCGCCGTTGCACCGGCGAGTGCCCCCAGCATCTGGCCGTGGAAGTCTTGCGGCGGCCGCTCGGCGCTGGTGGCGTCGCGCTCGTCGAAGCCGCTCATCGCCGACAGCAGCAAGGCACAGTCCTCGGCGCTGCGCGCCAGCGGGCCGGCCTGGTCGAGGCTGGAGGCGAAGGCGATCATGCCGTAGCGCGAGCACACGCCGTAGGTGGGCTTGATGCCGGTGATGCCCGTGAAGCTGGCGGGCTGCCGGATCGAGCCGCCGGTGTCGGTGCCGGTGGCGCCGGGCACCAACCGTGCGGCCACCGCCGCCGCCGAGCCGCCGGACGAGCCGCCGGGCACGTGCGCCGGGTTCCAGGGGTTGCGCGCCGGGCCGAAGGCCGAGTTCTCGTTGCCCGAGCCCATCGCGAACTCGTCGCAATTGAGCTTGCCCAGCTGCACCGCGCCCGCCTCGCCGAGACGGCGCACGACGGTGGCGTCGAACGGGCTGCGGTAGCCTGCCAGCATCTTCGAGCCAGCGGTCGACGGCAGGCCGCGGGTGACGAAGATGTCCTTGTGCGCGATCGGCACGCCAGTCAGCGGTGTCGCGTCGCCGGCGGCGCGGCGGGCGTCGGCGGCGCGTGCCTGGGCCAGCGCGCCATCGGGATCGACGGCCAGGAAGGCGCCCAGATGTTCAGCGCCGGCAACGCGTGCAAGCAAGTGTTGCGTGACCTCGACGCTGGAGACCCGGCGCGAACCCAGCGCGTGGCCGAGCTCGGCCACGCCCATGTCGTGCAGTTCGGTGCTCACTCGATCACCTTCGGGACCAGGAACAGGCCGTCTTCCACTGCCGGCGCGCTGCGCTGGTTGGCCGCACGCTCGTCGCCTTCGGTGACCGCGTCCTCGCGCAGCCGCAGGGCCACGGCCGCCAGCGCCGACAGGGGCGTGTACAGGGGCTCCACGCCGCCGGTGTCGACCGCGCTCATCTGTTCGACGATGCGGAAGAAGCCGTCCAGTTGCGGCAGCATCGCGGCCTGTTCGGCGGGCGACAGCTCCAGTCGCGCCAGGTCGGCGATGCGGCGGACGTCCTCGGGCGTGAGAGGCATGGTCGGTCGATGTGTGGACGGGGGTTGAAACGGTGGCGGCAGGCGGGTGGCCGCGCCGGCGCGGGCCCTGAAACCCGGGCCCCGTGCGCTATTATCCCCGGTTACCCAACAGCCCCGCTTCACCTGCGGCGATGCCCCCGTCGCCCGGCCCGCCGCCTCCCATGTTCGCTTCCATGCGTCGCTACTTTTCGACGGACCTCGCCATCGACCTCGGCACGGCCAACACCTTGATCTACGTGCGTGGCAAGGGCATCGTGCTCGACGAACCCTCTGTCGTTGCCATCCGCCACGAAGGGGGCCCGAACGGCAAGAAGACGATCCAGGCCGTCGGCGCCGAGGCCAAGGCCATGCTCGGCAAGGTGCCCGGCAACATCGAGGCCATCCGCCCGATGAAGGACGGCGTGATCGCCGACTTCACCGTCACCGAGCAGATGCTCAAGCAGTTCATCAAGATGGTGCACCCGCGCTCGGTGCTGCGGCCCAGCCCCCGCATCATCATCTGCGTGCCCTGCGGTTCGACACAGGTCGAGCGGCGCGCGATCCGCGAGTCGGCGCTCGGTGCCGGCGCCAGCGACGTCTACCTGATCGAGGAGCCGATGGCCGCGGCCATCGGCGCCGGGCTGCCGGTGTCCGAGGCCTCGGGCTCGATGGTGGTGGACATCGGCGGCGGCACGACCGAGGTCGGCGTCATCAGCCTGGGCGGCATGGTCTACAAGGGCTCGATCCGCGTCGGCGGCGACAAGTTCGACGAGTCCATCATCAACTACATCCGCCGCAACTACGGCATGCTGATCGGCGAGCCCACCGCCGAGGCGATCAAGAAGAACATCGGCAGCGCCTTTCCCGGCTCCGAGGTCAAGGAGATGGAGGTCAAGGGGCGCAACCTCAGCGAGGGTGTGCCGCGCAGCTTCACCGTCAGCTCCAACGAGATCCTGGAGGCGCTGACCGACCCGCTGAACCAGATGGTCAGCGCGGTCAAGAATGCGCTCGAGCAGACGCCGCCCGAACTGGGTGCCGACATCGCCGAGCGCGGCATGATGCTCACCGGCGGTGGCGCCCTGTTGCGCGACCTGGACCGGCTGCTGGCCGAGGAAACCGGCCTGCCGGTGCTGGTGGCGGAGGACCCGCTGACCTGCGTCGTGCGCGGCTGTGGCATGGCCCTGGAGCGCATGGAGCGCCTGGGGTCGATCTTCACCTCGGAGTAATCCCAGCGGCCCCGGCCGCTCGGATGGCCATGCCACTCGGCACCCTGGACCGCAGCCCGCCGCCGTTCTTCCGTCAGGGCCCCTCGGCGCTGACAAAGCTGCTGGTGTGCGCCGCGCTGGCGTTGTTCCTGATGGTGGCGGACACGCGCCTGTCCCTGGTGGCGCCACTGCGGGCGGCGCTGGCGACGGTCTTGCTGCCGATCCAGCGCGCGCTGATGTGGCCGGTGGAGATCGCGGCCAATGCCGGGACCTACATGCAGGGACTGCAGCAGGCCACCCAGCGCGAGGCGAGCGCGCGCGCCGCGCTGGCGGCGATGGCGGACAAGGTGAGCACCTCCGAGGCGCTGGCGACGGAAAACGCCGAACTGCGGCGCCTGCTGGGCCTGGACCCGAGGATGGCGCCCGGACGGATGGCGGCCGAGATCCTCTTCGAGGCACGCGATGCCTTCTCGCACAAGGTGGTGATCGACCGCGGGCAACACCATGGCGTGCAGGGCGGCTCACCGGTGGTCAATGCCGACGGCGTGCTCGGCCAGGTCACGCGCGTGTACCCGCTGTCGTCCGAAGTCACGCTGCTGGTGGACAAGGACGCCGCCATCCCCGTGATCAATCGGCGCACGCGGCAGCCGGCGGCCGCGTTCGGCGGCGTGCGCGGCCCCGACGGACTGACGATGGAGTTGCGCTTCCTGCCGGCCAATGCCGACCTGATGCCGGGCGACGAACTGCTGACCGGGGGCCTGGACGGCGTCTACCCGCCAGGCCTGCCGGTGGCGCGTGTGGCCGCCGTGGAGCGTTCCGCGGAGGGCGGATTTGCCAATGTGCGGTTGGTGCCTGCCGCGCGCGGTGACGGCGTGCGTCACGTGCTGGTGCTGGCACCGACGGGCAGCCTGCGGCTGCGCGCGGCGGACGCCGCCGCCTCCGCCGCGCAGGCCGCGTCTGCCGCCGCCCCCGCGGCGCCCACGCGAGGGCCCCAGCGATGATCATGCGTCCGGGCCAGGCGCTGCTGCTGCCGGCCAACCCCTTGTTCATCGCGCTGACACTGGTGCTGGCGCTGGCGACCAACCTGCTGCCGCTGGGACGACACCCGGGCTGGCCCGACCTGCTGGCGCTGGTGCTGGTGTTCTGGAACGTGCACCAGCCGCGCCGCGTCGGCGTGACGCTGGCGTTCGTCTTTGGGCTGGTGATGGACGTGCACCAGGGCGCGGTGCTCGGCCAGCACGCGCTGGCCTACACCCTGCTGAGCTTCGGCGCCGTCACCATCCACCGGCGCGTGCTGTGGTTCGGCGCGCTGTCGCAGGCCCTGCACGTGCTGCCGCTGTTCCTGCTGGCGCAGTGCGTGACGGTGCTGGTGCGCATGGCCATCGGCGGCATGTACCCGGGCGTGTCGATCTGGCTGGCGCCAGTGGCGCAGGCGGCGCTGTGGCCGGTGGCGTCGGTGTTGCTGCTGGCGCCGCAACGCAGGCCGCCCGATCCGGACCAGAATCGACCCCTGTGATGCAGCAACCTGCCTCGCCCGCCGGTGACCCCAGCGCATGACCGAACTGAAGGACATCGAAAGCGAACTCGACCGATTCCGCGGCCGGGTGCTGGCGGCGGCCGCCTTCGTGCTGCTTGCGTTCGGCGTGCTGGCGGCGCGGCTGGCCTACCTGCAGGTCGTGCGCCACGATGCGCTGGCGCTGCAGGCCGAGGCGAACCGCGTCGCCGTGGTGCCGGTGCCACCCCAGCGCGGGCTGATCGTCGACCGCAATGGTGTCGTGCTGGCCAACAACTACTCGGCCTACACGCTGGAGATCGAGCCCGCAAAGGTCGGCTCGGCGCGCGCGATGTCGCAGCTGATCGACCAGCTGGCCGAACTGGTGGACATCGGCGCCAGCGACCGGCGCCGCTTCAAGCGGCTGCTGGAGGAAGGCAAGACCCTGGACTCGGTGCCGATCCGCAACCGCCTGAGCGATGCCGAGGTGGCCCGTTTCATGGCCCAGCGCTACCGTTTCACGGGCGTCGACGTGAAGGCCCGCCTGTTCCGACACTACCCCCTGGGCGAGGTCGGCAGCCACCTCGTGGGCTACATCGGCCGCATCAACCAGAAGGAGAAGCAGGCCCTGGACGACGGCCCTGACGAGGTCCAGTCCAATTACCGGGGGACCAGCGTGATCGGCAAGCTGGGCCTGGAGCAGCGCTACGAGTCCGACCTGCACGGCCAGACCGGCTTCGAGGAAGTGGAGCAGACCGCCGCCGGGCGGGCCGTTCGCCGCCTCGGCTACGAGCCGCCGCGGCCGGGCGACAAGCTGGTGCTGTCGGTGGACATCAAGCTGCAGGCGCTGGTGGAGCGGCTGTTCGGCGACCGGCGTGGCGCGCTGGTGGCGATCGATCCGCGCTCGGGGGAGGTGCTGGCGTTCGTCAGCAAGCCCACCTTCGACCCCAACCTGTTCGTCGACGGCATCGACGTCGAGAGCTGGCGCGAACTGAACGAGAGCCTGGACAAGCCGCTGCTGAACCGGGCCCTGCGCGGCACCTACCCGCCGGGCTCCACCTTCAAGCCCTTCATGGCGATGGCCGCGCTGGCCACCGGCAAGCGCTCGCCCACGGCAGTGATCATGGACAACGGGCGCTTCACCTTCGGCAACCACGTGTTCCGCAACCACGGCGACGAGGGCCTGGGGCCGGTGGACATGACCAGGGCGATCGTCAAGTCCAGCAACGTCTACTTCTTTTCGCTGGCGGCCGAGATGGGGGTGGACCTGATCCACGATCAGCTGGAGCCCTTTGGTTTTGGGCGCGCCACCGAGATCGACCTGGACGGCGAGCAGACCGGCCTGCTGCCGTCCACGGCGTGGAAGCGCCGCGCCTACAAGAAGCCCGATCAGCAGCGCTGGTATGCCGGGGAAACGGTCTCGCTGGGCATCGGCCAGGGTTACAACAACTTCACGATGCTGCAGCTGGCCAACGCGACCGCCACGCTGGCTGCGGGCGGCCAGCGATTCAAGCCGCGGCTGGTGCGAGAGATCGAGCCGATCGAGGGTGCGCGGCGCACGCTGGTCAACGACGCGCTGACGCCGCTGCCGCTGAAGCCCGAAGACGTTCGCTTCGTGCTGAACGCGATGGAGGGCGTGACGCTGGACGGCACGTCGGCGCGCGTGTTCGCGGGGGCCCCCTACCGCAGCGGTGGCAAGACCGGCACGGCGCAGGCGGTGTCGATCGGCAAGAACGAGAAGTACGACGCCAAGAAGATGGCCGAGCGCCAGCGCGACCATTCGCTGTACATCGCGCTGGCGCCGCTGGACGCGCCGACGGTGGCGCTGGCGGTGGTGGTGGAAAACGCCGGCTTCGGCTCCGCCGCCGCCGCGCCGATCGCGCGCCGTGCGCTGGACTACCTGCTGATGGGCCAGTTCCCGAGCGAAGAGGACATCGCCGCCACCCAGCGTGGCGAATCGACGGCGCCGATCGGCACGCCCCGGCCGGCGGATTCGGTGGACCTGGCAGCCTGGCTGCCGGCGGCGGCGCCATGAGCGCTGCCGATCGGATCGACGGGACCGCGCGAAGCCCGAGCGGCATTCGATGAGCGCGATCTTCGAGCAGCGCCCGGCCTGGCGTCGTGTCGGCGACCTGTTTCGCGGGTTCGACATCCCTCTGCTGGTGGCGCTGGCGCTGCTGTCGGCCTTTGGCCTGGTCGTGATGTATTCGGCGGGGTTCGACAGCGGCACGCGCTTCGTCGATCACGCACGCAACATGGGCATCGCGCTGGCCGTGCTCTTCGTCGCCGCCCAGGTGCCGCCGCGGCGGCTGATGCGGCTGGCCGTGCCGTTGTACGCGGTGGGCGTGACCCTGCTGGTGGCGACCGCGCTGTTCGGCGTGACGAAGAAGGGGGCGACACGCTGGCTCGACGTGGGCGTGGTGATCCAGCCGTCCGAGATGATGAAGATCGCGCTGCCGCTGATGCTGGCCTGGTGGTTCCAGAAGCGCGAAGGGCAGCTTCGCGTGTCCGACTTCGTGGCCGCCGCCGGCTTGCTGCTGCTGCCGGTGGGGCTGATCCTGAAGCAGCCGGACCTGGGCACGTCGCTGCTGGTGCTGGCCGCCGGGCTGTACGTGATCTTCTTTGCCGGCCTGTCGTGGCGCCTCATCCTGCCGGTGCTGGTGGTGGCCGGCATCGCCATCGCTGCGCTGGTGATCAGCGCCGACGAGATCTGTGCCGAAGGCGTGCGCTGGCCGGGTCTGCGCGACTACCAGCAGACCCGCGTGTGCACCCTGCTGGATCCGACGCGCGACCCGCTGGGCGCGGGCTTTCACGTGCTGCAGGGTCAGATCGCGATCGGCTCCGGCGGCTTCACCGGCAAGGGGTTCATGCAGGGCACGCAGACGCACCTGGAGTTCATTCCCGAGCGCACGACCGACTTCGTCTTTGCCGCCCTGGCAGAGGAGTTCGGCCTCGCTGGCGTGCTGGCGCTGCTGGCGGGCCTGCTGTTCCTGATCTACCGCGGCCTGTGGATCGCCGCGCTGGGCCCGACGCTGTTCGCGCGCCTGCTGGCCGGCGCCGTGACGCTGAACTTCTTCACCTACGCCTTCGTCAACATGGGCATGGTCAGCGGCATGCTGCCGGTGGTGGGCGTGCCGTTGCCGTTCATCAGCTATGGCGGCACGGCGATGGTCACCTTGGGGCTGGGCCTGGGCATCCTGATGTCGGTTGCGCGCGCGCGCCGTCTGATGCCCAGCTGACCGTGGCGCAAGAAGGGACAGAGATGCGGCTGGGCTTCATCGGGGTCGGCTTGATGGGCGGGGCGATGGCTGCGCGCGCCATCGACCTGGGCCATGGCGTGACGGTGCGCGACCTGGTGCCTGAGCGCGAGGCGGTTCTGGCCGCCGCCGGCGCGTCGGTGGCCGTCACGCCCGCTGCGCTGGCGGCCGTGGTGGATCTCGTCATCGTCGCGGTGGTGGACGCCGCGCAGACCCGCGAGGTCCTGTTCGGGCCCGGCGGCGTGGCCGGCGCGCTGGCGCCGGGCGCCGGCGTGATGCTGTGCCCGACCATCGGGCCGGCGGACGTCGAGGCGGCCGCGCAGGCGCTGCAACGGCAGGGACACTTCTGCCTCGACGCGCCGATGTCCGGCGGGCCGGCAAGGGCCCGCGACGGCAGCATGAGCCTGATGGTCGGCTGCGACGCCGCGCTGTTTGCGCGGTGGCAGCCGCTGCTGGCCGGGTTGGCGAGCCGACTCTTCCATGTCGGCCCGCGGCCCGGCGACGGCGCCCGGACCAAGCTCGTCAACAACCTGCTGGCAGCCATCAATCTGGCGGGCGCCGCCGAAGCGATGACGCTGGCCGAGCAGCTGGGCCTGGACCCGGCGGGCACGCTGGCGGTCATCGAGCAGTCCAGCGGCCAGAGCTGGGTCGGCAGCGACCGCCTGCGTCGCGCCATCGAAGGCGACACGGTGCCGCGCGCAGCGATGGCCTTGCTGGCCAAGGACTCGGCGCTGGCACTCGCCGCCGCCGCCGACTTGCCGCTGAGCCTGCCGGTGGGCCGGGCCGCGGCCGAGACGTTCGGCGCCGCCTGCCGCGCCGGCCGCGCCGAAGCGGACGACTCAGCCCTGTGGCAGCGCCGGCCCCGCTGAGGGGCTGTCGGTCGCAGCCGGTGCGTGCAGAGGGAAGCGCACCGTGAACAAGGCGCCCGGGCTGCGGGGACCGCCCGGGTGCGCCGACTTCGCGTCGTCGACACTGATCTCGGCATTGTGCTGGTGTGCGATCTCGCGCGCGATCGACAGCCCCAGCCCGCTGCCGTCGGCCTGCGTGCCCAGCGCCCGGTAGAAGGGCTGGAAGACGGCATCGCGCTCGGCCGGCGCGATGCCCGGGCCGTCGTCCTCGACCTGCAGCACCAGCACCTGGCCGAACGGGTCGGGCGTCACGCGCGCCGTCACCGTGCCGCCGGCCGGCGTGTAGTGCAGCGCGTTGTCGACCAGGTTGCGGATCAGCTCGCGCAGCAGCACGGGCCGCCCTTGCATCGTCGTGTGCTGCCCCGCCGGCGGACCTTCGTAGCCCAGGTCGATCTGGCGGTCCAGGGCCGCCGGCACGAAGTCGCGCACGGTTTCCATCGTCAGCGCGGCCAGGTCGACCGAGGTCGGTGGCATCACCTGCTCACGGTCTTCGGCGCGCGCCATCGCCAGCAGCTGGTTGACCATGTG
>Ga0316195_10001376_pt1 | contig 10839 bp, 5 predicted proteins | sample Phised1_MG_FD_204937 | JGI IMG/M metagenome (GOLD analysis project Ga0316195, IMG submission 204937) | Coastal sediment microbial communities from Maine, United States - Phippsburg sediment 1 | ecosystem: Environmental > Aquatic > Marine > Coastal > Sediment | place: USA: Maine | collected... | reverse complement strand
CAGCTGAAATATTTCGTCGATGGCGTCCTGGAGGGCAACCCCCTGTCGAACCCGCCGGGCCTGCCCAACGGGGCGCAGCTCAGGAATTTCTACCAGCCGATGTTCAGGCTGGACCCCGCTACCGACGAACTGTCCCTGGCCGGTTATGTCGATCCGGACAGCGAGGCATGCAAAGCGGTACTCGCGGCGGGTATCAATACATTAAGCCAGGGCGATGTGGCCGGGTTTCTTTCCCGCAATGGTTTCTATCCCGCGCAATGCATAAGGTCCCGGGGTGTCACGTTCCAGTCGGCCGATACCACCCTGCGCTTCACCAGGGCCGCCGTCGCCAATGATTTCAGCGTGCATTTCCACGCGATTGGCGACCGGGCCGTGCAGGTCGCCACCGATGCCATCGCCGCGGTCACCACCGGCAAGCCTGTCACCAACCGCCACAGCATCGCGCACGCCCAGCTGGTCACGCCGGAAGATGGCGTGCGCATCGCCGCGCTCAAAATTCCGGTGGCCTTCACCTACTCCTGGGCGACACGGGATTTCGCCTACGACGCCACGGTCATTCCGTTTATCGACAAGATCAGCTCGCTGCAGGACATGTACAACCCCGCCAACTACTACATGCAGCAGGCCTACCCGGCGCACTGGATCCTCGAGGCCGGCGGGGTGCTGGCGGCGGGCTCCGACGCGCCGGTCGTCAGCGCCGACCCGATGCCCTTCCTGAACATCGAGATGGCCGTGACACGGGACGATGGCGATGGCCCGCTGAATGCCGACGAGGACATCGGCATCCTCGATGCGATCGATGCCTACACCATCAACGGCGCCCGGATGCTGCAGCAGGCGGATATCACCGGTTCGCTGGAAGCCGGCAAAAAGGCGGATTTCATCATCCTCGACCGGGATATCATCGCGCTTGCAAACGAGGGCAGGGCGGATGAGATTTCTGAAACACAGGTGCTGCAGACGTGGTTTGACGGGCAGCTTGTAGACCGGCGGGATCGGTAATGGTAATGGTCGAATAAATTCGACCCTACGGCACTCTTTCGCGTTTTCGCTTCCCGCCCCGGCAGAGCCGAAGGGCCTACCCGGATTTACCGCCGGGTATTCCTTCGGCCATGGTCACTGCCGGCACGGCCGCTTAATCGAAATTCATCGACAACTTCATGCCCACGGTGCGGGGCCGGCTGGGACCGAACTGGTAGGCCACAAATACTGAATCCCCATTACCGCCACCATCGTAGTAGTCTTCATCGGTCGCGTTATCGAGATAAGCCGAGATCGTGTAGTGCTCGAGCCGGTAGCCAATACTGAGGTTGAGCTCGCCGTAACCGTCGATGCTGAAACTGCCGGGTTCCCAACCGGCCTGCTGCTCGGTCTGGAAGTGGTACTCCGCCATTCCGAACAGTTCACCATCGGCGATTTCGTAATTGCCTATCAACGCAACATGTCCCGACCACTCGGGCGCCCAGGGAATAGCCTGGCCTTCACAGGCGTCCGTGCCGTCGCAGATTTTTTGCAGGTCGTTGGCCTCGCTGTCGAACCAGGCAATACCGGAGTTCAGTTCGAAGTATTCGCCCAGCGCCTGGTTGATGGACCCCTCAAAACCCCAGCCATCCAGCTTGCCGACGTTGTCGGCCTGGATCGCCGCCCCGTCAAAGTAGGTAACCTGCATGTCCTTGTACTGGTAATAGAAGACATTGGCGGTCACCCGGGTATTGCCCTGGAACAGGTCGCCCTTGTAGCCAAGTTCGTAGGAGGTGGAGGTTTCGGGGCTGTAGGATGATGGTTTGTATTCGCCCGGGATCGCCTCGGTTGAACCATAGGGCCCCGCGGGCGTCACCCCGAATGAATTGAAGCCACCGGACTTATAGCCGGTGGTGACGCTGCCGAACAGCAGGGTATCAACATTCGGGTGGTAGTTGACGATCACCCTGGGGGTGACGTGATCCCAGGTCTTGGAGTCGCTTACCGCCCCCTGCGGGGTGGAGAATCCCAGCGCGGCACGGTTGCCCAGCACCGGGCTCATGGTCGGGTACACGTAATTGGAAAAGTCCTTCTCATCCCGGGTGTAGCGCACGCCGAGGCTGGCGTCCCAGCGATCACTGAACTCATAGCCCAGGTCGAGGTAGGCCGCGTAGCCGTTGTACTTGCCGTGGGCCCGGCTGGCGTCGATCATGGTGCCGGTGGGGCTGCCCTGCCAGTCAAAGGTGCCGAAGTAATCATAGAAATACTGGACGTACTCGCCATCCGGGTAAGACGCCGCGTAACCCTTGTAATAGTCAAACAGGTCCTGGCAGCTGGTTTCAGCCTGGGTCCAGTAGATCGAGCACCAGACGTCTTCCCCCATCTCCTGCTTGAGGTCGGCGTCGATATGTTCCTGGTAGTAGGAAACCCCCGCGTACCAGTTCAGCGGCCCGTCACCGTTGGATACCAGGCGCAATTCCTGCTCGAAATAATCCCCGTCCTGGTCCTGGCCATAGCTGTTGAGTACGATAGGCAGGCCATCGAAGTCCTCGGCATAATCGAAGGTATGGTCACGGTAACCGGTGAGCGAGGTGAAGGTGGCGAAGCCCAGGTCGTAGTCCACCTGCAGGCCGTAGCTGGTCACCTCGGAATTGTCCCGGTTGCCCAGGCTCATATCGGCATTGATAACCTGGTCCGGTGTGGGATAGCCCAGGTCGCCCCAGATCGCTGTCTGGTTCTCATAACCCTCGCCCTTGCCGGTGGGCACATAGATACTGCCGGACATGTTCCGGTTCTCATACTCGACCATCAGGTTGACGGTGAGCTTGTCCGCCTCGTACAGGCCCGAGAAACGCACGGCGTCGGTGTCATTGCCACCGTACTTGTTCTTACCCAGGCCCTCGTAACGGTTCTTGATGTAGCCATCCTCTTCCGAATGGTAGGCCGCGACGCGGAATGCCAACTGGTCGGTAACAGGGACATTGATAGCGCCCTCGGCGACCAGGTGATCCCGCTCGGCCACATCCAGTTCGCCGTAGCCACTGGCACTCTCGGTGCTGGGTTTATTGGTGATGATATTCATCGCGCCGGAGATAGCGCCCCGACCGAAGAGGAAGCCCTGGGGGCCGCGCAACACTTCGGCCCGTTCGATGTCGTACAGGCTGGTTACGGCGGCGCCGTTGCGCCCCTGGTAGAGGCTGTTCTTGTACAGGCCGATGGAGGGATCGCCGCCCACCCCGAAGTCGTTGGTGATGATGCCCCGAACGCTGACGACATCAATAAAGCTGTCCTTGGAATTGCCGGTGACCCCCGGGGTGAAGGCGATCAGGTCCTTGACATTGTCGAGGTTGGCTGCCTCCATCATCTTGCCCGAGATGGCGGTGATCGCCAGCGGCACATCCATCACCGACTCGGAGCGCTTGGTGGCGGTGACGATCACTTCCTCCAGCGCCTGGCCCAGGGCCGGGCCCGGCAGCGCCGAAGCCATCATCACCGCCGAGACCGCCGCGGCAAGCTGGTGCTTACGAAGACGCTTCTGTGCAAAAGGCTGCGCAATTATAGCCATCGATTTTTGTCCCCATACCCTTGTTGTATTCAAACCAACGTAACCGTAGCGCACTATCCGTACCCGGAGAATAACACCTTGGTGTAGGGCTCAGCCCGGGGCTATTACTTCATTGGGCAATTTTCAAGTTATCATGCGTTTTCGCCCCAAGGTACGAGCCACCAATGAGCAACACCAGGAGTCCCGGAATTGCCGCGGAACTGCAAAAACTGCTGGAACAGGGATTTGCCGAGCTTTCTTCCGGCAATACCGGGGGCGCCGCGACCTGCTGCCAGCAGTTGCTGTCGCTGCAGCCCGACCTCGTTCCCGGCCACTTCCTGGTTGGTCTGGTAGCGCTGGAAACCCAGCAACGCAAAACCGCTTTCAGCGCTTTCCAATCGGTTGTGAAGCTGGACCCGGATCACGCCGCCGCATGGGCCCAGCTTGCGAGGCTCTACATGAGCGAGGGGCAGGTGAACCTGGCTGATGCTGCCCTGCGCGAAACCCTGAGGATCAAGCCCGACGACCCGATTGTACTGGACCTGATTGGCACGACCCTCTCTCTGATGGGTGAGCATGGCGCCGCCGGTGTTTTTTTCGCCAGGGCCGACGCCCTGCGTCCAAACCACCCGCCGTTCATGCTCAACCTGGCGAACAACATGGTCTACCAGGGCGACACTGAAGCCGCGGACGCTGTTTTCAACGCGATTATCGCACTGGAGGCCGACACTCCGCAGGCTCACTGGGGGCTGTCCAGTTCCACCCGCGCGACCGGTACATCACATATCGCGGAAATGAAAGCATTGCTGACGCGCCATGAACGGGAGCCCCGGGCCCGCGCCTTTTATTTCTATGCCATGGGCAAGGAATACGAAGATCTGCAGCAATGGGAACAGGCATTCGAGGCATTCAGCAACGGGGCCGCGGCGCGGCGCGCCACCGTCGAGTACGACGAGCAGGCTGAAATCGCGATGTTTGACTACCTGGAGGAGCACTACAACCGCAGCTGGTTCGACGGACTGGCGGAGGGCGACCAGGATTCCTCCCCCATTTTCGTGCTGGGACAGCCACGCACAGGTACCACGCTGATTGAACGTATCATCACCAGCCATTCCCAGGTAAATTCGGCCGGCGAGCTGCAACAATTCGGGCTCGCCCTGCGCCGGCTCAGCAATTATCGCAATCCGAGGCGATTCTCAGCGGAATTGTTCGCAGCCGCCCGTGAACTCGATCCGGCAAAAATTGCGCGACTATACCTGCAAACTACCGCGAAAATGCGCGGCACAACGCCGCGATACGTCGACAAGCTCCCGCAGAACTTCCTGATGATCCCGCTGATCCTCAAAGCGCTACCTAACGCCAGGATCGTGCACCTGGTACGGGACCCGATGGACGCCTGCTTTGCCAGCTTCAAACAGCTTTTCGCCGACGCTTACCTCCACTCCTACGAGCAGTCGGAGATGGCCCGACACCACGCCCGCTATCGCCGGCTGATGGAGGTCTGGCGGCAACGCTTTCCCGGACGCTTCTACGATATCAGTTACGAGGATACTGCCCGCGACCTGGAACCCAGCGCGCGAGCCCTGCTGCACTACCTGGAATTGCCGTGGGAGGACGCCTGCCTCAACTTTCATGAGCAGCGGGGTGCGGTGTCTACCGCCAGTGCGGTGCAGGTCCGCGAGCCCGCTCACACACGCTCCATCGGGCGGTGGCGGCACTATGAGTCGCAGCTGCAGCCAATGGTTGAGGCCCTGCAAGCCGCCGGCATCCCCGTGCAGTCTTCCCGCCCGCACACCAAAACTACACCATAGGGGTATTTCAATAGGGCCGGGCACTGGCTAGTTTTCCATTACTGTGCTCAAACTTCCTCCACCGGCTTGAGGGAAGTGCTTTTGCATAATCGTAAAAAGTCACGCCGGGGCTTTGGAACAACCGAAAAAATAAGAGGATAACCATGATAAATAACGCGCGCCGCGCAGGTCAGCATGTTTCCGTCACGACCCGGAAAAGCAATATGGCCGCGGCAATATCGGCCGCCATCATCACCTCTGCGATGGCCGTTCCAGCCTACTCCCAAACCCTTGAGGAAGTATTTGTCACCGCCACCAAACGCAGTGAGTCCGTACAGGACGTGCCGCTGGCAATCACCGCCCTGTCGGGGGATTTCATCAATGAGGCGAACCTGCACAGCGTCAAGGACCTGGTGAGTTTTGCTCCCGGCGTCAGCGGCAACAGCCAGGACAGTTTCATCGACGCAATCAGCGTCCGCGGCATCCGCACCCAGGATTTCGGTATAGGCCTGGATCCCTCAGCAGCCTTTTTCAAGAACGATCTCTATGAGGGTCGCAACGGCTCGGCGGTAACCACCCTGTACGACCTGGAGCGCGCCGAGGTGCTGCGCGGCCCCCAGGGTTTCCTGTTCGGGCGCAACTCCATCGGCGGCGCCTTCAGTGTATACACCCGCCGGGCCGAGATTGGCAGCAGCGACGGCTATATCCAGGCCCAGGTGGGTGAGCGCGATATAGCCCGGACCGAGGGTGCCGTCAATATACCCCTGGGCGACACCTTCGCGATGCGCATGTCGGGTTACTATTCGCACGAGGACGGCTTCGTCAAAAACTACTTCCCATCGGATGACCTGATCCGGCATAACAACTGGGGGCTGCGTTGGTCCGGGACCGCGGAGACCGACAAACTCAGCGTGTATGCGACAGCGGAGTACGAGAATCGCAACCAGTCCGGCAGCGTTTATCGCGCTGTCACCAGGGGCGATGTGTGGGACACGCTGGAGGCGGCACTCGGACCCATCGATGTGAAGGGCTCCAGCCACGACGCCGATGTAGACCGCTCCGGCGGTGACGACGACAACGCGGACATCACCACCCTCGGATTGCGAGTCGACTACGACCTGGGTTTCGCCACCCTGACCTCCAATACCGGATACAAGGATCACGACTACTACTATAACGAAGACTATGACGGCACTCCCCTCAACCTGGAAACTTACCGCCAGGACCAGAGCGGCGATTACGCCCAGCAGGAACTGCGGCTGGTCTCCGATATAGACGGGCCGATGTCCTGGTACACCGGTGTCTCCTACTACAAGGAAGACATCACCACGGATTACCGGTTTGCCGGCGAGGAGAATTTCTTCTGCCAGTATTACGGCTATTACTATAACTCCGGCATGACGTTCTCGGGCTGCCAGGATCTGTACAATTACTACGGTTCGGAGTTCACTCCCAGCGCCAATGGCCTGCTGGAGGAAACTGCACGCATAAAGGGCAAATATGAGGGCTGGGGAGCCTACCTCGACCTGGCCTACCAGATCACCGAAACCGTCCAGGTAGAGGGCGGGGTGCGCTACACCGATGACAAGAAACAATTCGCCACCAATGTGCCTACACCGGAGAGCCAGCTGGGTCCCTACTGGGCTTTTGGCTACTCGACGGCGGAGCCACTGGAAGATACCCAGTCCTGGAACGACTGGACCCCGCGATTTATCACCCGGTGGACCCCGACGGATACCGCCCTGGTATTCGCCAGTTACACGGCGGGCTTCAAATCCGGCGGGTTCGGGACCTTTTCACTGACGGATAATCCGGCGGGCGAGTCGCCGATCGGGCAGGTGGACCTGGTGAAAGGCGATGGCTACCTGCCGGATTCCGTTGAGCCCGAAAAAGTTGACTCCTACGAAATCGGCTATAAAGACAGCCTGTTCGACGGGGGCGCCAATTTCGACCTGACCGCCTATTACTATGACTACACCGATTTCCAGATCACCGTAAGCACCGACAGCGGCGCCTCCAAAATAGCCAACGTGGGCCAGATCGAAGCCTGGGGCCTGGAGGGCTCCATCACGGCGGCCCTCGGCCAGTATTTCACCGGCTTCCTGTCGATGGGGTACCTGAACAGTGACGCCACCGATATCCAGGATGCCTGCGGGCTGGAAGATCCGAACGGTTGTGAAGGCAGCAGTATCTTCTGGGCTCCCGAGTTCTCCGGTGCCTTCGTGTTGAGCGGCAAGTACCCGGTCGAGGGCGGCGATATTACCGGCAACTTTGAGATGATCTGGGAGTCAGAGCGCGGCGGTGGCTGGGAAAACCTGGACGAGACCAAGATCGACGCCTACCAGGAGATGGCCCTGCGGGTAGGCTATACCTCAAACGACAACTGGTTCGTGGAAGCCTACGTGGAAAACCTTACCGACGAGTTCACCTGGGACGGCGTAAACAACCTTGGCGGCAAGGAGCCCAACGCATTCTTTGGCCCGCGCCGGCCGCGCACCTACGGGCTGCGCACCGGGTATAACTGGGACTAGAACCCGTCGGCGCCACTAAAGCCTACAGGCAGGCATGGTATTCAAGGGGGGTGACCTGGCAATCGTAATCGGCCATCTCCTGGTGCTTCAGCACCGCGAATACATTCTGGAAAGTCCTGCCGAAACTGTTGCGGATAAAGTCGGAATTTTCAAAGCGCGCGAGGGCGTCCGGCCAGTAGCGGGGCAGGCTCGGCTCCAGCAATTCGTAGGCATTGCCCTCCAGTGGCGGCGGCGCCTGTAACTTGTTTTCTATCCCGTGCAACATGCCAGCCAGGATCGCAGCAATCACCAGGTAGGGGTTGGCATCCGCTCCCGGCACCCTGTGCTCGATCCGGGTCGCATGGGGGGCATCTGCCGGAATACGCACAGACACGGTGCGGTTCTCATGGCCCCAGCAGGGAGCCAGCGGCGCGTAGGTACCGCGCTGGAAGCGCCGGTAGGAATTAAGGTTGGGCGCGAACAACAGCATGCTGTCCGCCATGCTCTCCAGGCAACCCGCCACAGCCTCGCGCAACAGGGTATTACCCCTGCCAGTACCATCGTCGAAGGCATTATTCCCGTCACTGTCCAGCACACTGCAGTGCACATGCATGCCGTTACCAGCCAGATTACCAAACGGCTTGGCCATAAAGGTGGCGCGCAAGCCGTGTTTACGGGCCAGGGCCTTTATCACCCGCCGCAACATCATCGCCTGGTCCGCCGCCACCAGTGCGTCGGGGCTGTGGTAGAGATTGATCTCGTATTGAGATGGCCCCGACTCCTTGATCAGGGTATCTATCGGGAGATTTTGCGCAATGCAGGCATCGCGGATACCGTGCATCAGCTCCGCCATCTCCTCCATGATATCGATGCCATAGGTCTGGCCCCCGGCGAGCCTGCCGCCGACGCAATCGGTCTGGGTATGCACCGGCTGACCCAGGCTATCGAACTCGTCACGGAACAGGTGAAACTCCATCTCGGTAGCGACCACCGGGGTGAGACCCAGGACCGCGAAGCGATCGACCAGCGATTGCAATATATGCCTTGAATCATAGGCGCAGGGTTCGCCATTGACCTCACGCATCGAGATCACGACCTGGGCGGTCGGGCGCTCAAACCAGGGGGCTATGGCGAGCGTCCGGATATCCGGTTCACAGAAGCCATCGCCATCGCCTGTTTCGAACACCAGGATCTCCGCATCCCGCCCCCAGACATCAAAGGCCAATGAACTCAGGGGCATCTTCAACTCCCCTGCCATGGCCTTGTGGATCTTGTCGCGGGTCAGCCACTTGCCACGCAGTCCGCCACAGACGTCCGGCAGGATTATTTCGAAGATCTCAATATCTGGGTGCTTCGCCAAAAAAGACTGCAGAATTTCTTTGTTATCGGCCATTTCCTGTTTTCCTGGTCAGGTGATACGCAAACCACCACTTTAGGGTTAATTCACTGGAGTTGCGTCTATGTCACACTATTAAACGCTGCCGAGCAAGCAAGAACCATAACACTCGGGGGTAACCCCCCCGCACCGCAATGATTTGAGATGAAACGATGAGCACAAAAACCGAAACGCACCGCTTGCAACAGTTGGACCAGGCTCACCACCTGCACCCCTTCACGGACCTGCAGGATTACAGCAAGAAAGGCGGCCGCATTATCTCCCGGGCGGAGCACATCTACATCTACGACAGCGACGGCCACAAAATGCTGGATGGCATGTCTGGCCTCTGGTGCTGCAACCTGGGTTACAGCCAGCAGAGCATCAAGGACGCCATCTATGCCCAGTTACAGGTGATGCCCTTTTACAACAATTTTTTCAAGTGCTCCAACCAGCCGGCAGTGGAACTGGCCGCGGCATTGGTGGCGGTCACGCCGCCACAGTTCAACCACGTATTCTTCACCAACTCCGGCTCTGAGGCCAACGACACCAACATCCGCCTTATCCAGCGCTACTATGACCTGCTTGGCAAGCCGGAGAAGAAGCAGATTATCAGCCGTCGCAACGCCTACCACGGCTCGACCATAGCGGCGGGCTCCCTCGGCGGCATGAGCGCCATGCACTCCCAGACCCGCGGCCTGGATTACGTGCACCATATCAACCAGCCCAACTGGTTTGTCGAGGGCGGCGCTGACACCCCGGACGAATTCGGGATACGCGTGGCTCGGGAACTGGAAGCCAAGATAGACGAACTCGGCCAGGACAATGTCGCAGCGTTTATCGCCGAGCCCGTGCAGGGTTCGGGGGGCGTGATTATCCCTCCCGATACCTATTGGCCAGAGATCAAGCGCATCTGCCGGGAACGGGATATCCTGCTGATAATGGACGAGGTGATTTGCGGTTTCGGTCGCACCGGTAACTGGTTCGGCTGTGAGACCTATGACCTCGAGCCGGACCTGCTCACCTTCGCCAAGGGTGTTACCAATGGCTATATCCCGCTCGGCGGGGTCATGGTGGGCGACCGGATTGCCAACGTGCTGCTCACCCACGGTGGCGAGTTTGCCCACGGACTGACGTACTCCGGCCACCCGGTGGCCTGTGCCGCCGGGCTGGAAACCCTGCGGATCCTGCGCGAGAGCAATATCATCGAGACTTCGTCGCAGGAAATCGCACCCTACTTCCAGGCGCGGCTGCGGGAGCTGGCAGACCACCGTATCGTCGGCGAGGTGCGGGGACGGGGTATGTTCGCGGCGGTGGAACTGGTCCGGGAAAAGGGCTCGAGGGAGCGACTCGCGCCATCTTCCGAGGGCGCCGTATTTTGCCGGGATACCGCCAACGCAGGCGGCCTCATGGTACGCCAGACCGGGGACGCGATGATTATGGCGCCCCCCCTGATCTCCAGCACAGCGGAGATCGATATCCTGGTGGAAAAACTGGGCCAGGCCCTCGACCAGACCGCCGCCCACTATAATGTAACCTGAGGGGTGATGACGATCGCCCGCTCGCCAGCCCCTTGAGGCCCGCTCCTTGCCGGCTTTGGTCGCGACCAGCGCCGGTCAGGTGATGGTGCTCGCTGGCACCTCTGGGAAATGGATAATA
>Ga0316195_10001374_pt1 | contig 10839 bp, 8 predicted proteins | sample Phised1_MG_FD_204937 | JGI IMG/M metagenome (GOLD analysis project Ga0316195, IMG submission 204937) | Coastal sediment microbial communities from Maine, United States - Phippsburg sediment 1 | ecosystem: Environmental > Aquatic > Marine > Coastal > Sediment | place: USA: Maine | collected... | reverse complement strand
GCGGTCGGTGAAATCGTGGTCAAATGTATCTTCGTCAAGAATAACAATCGAAAAATCCCGGCCTTCATGATCGGTGTGGCAACTTACGCAGGCGTCGACGCGCGCGTTTTCAAACAAGCCGTGAAAACCTGCTTGTCTGTTGATGTCCAGGCCCACGTCTTCGTGACAAACGATGCAGAGATCGCGTTGCCGTGCACGTTCAAACCGTGCGTGACAGGACGCGCACTCCGTTTCAACCTCGGCATGACTCTCGATCACGGGCCCCGGCATGACCAGTGACTCAATGGTCTGCGCTGCGGCTATGTCGATACATGAGTGCACTATTGCTATCACAAATAAAGTTTTACAGAGCCAGCGAATCATTTTCGTAGTGGGCGTTCGTCACTAGTACATGTGAACTGCAAGTACGTGGACCAAGGCGGAAATGATCAGCATGAAAAAGAACGGCAAATGGAATACGTGCCACAACGCAAAAAGGCGCTCATAAAATGAGAATTGAGCAACGCGCCCCATCAGGTTCGTATAATTTCTGATGTACTTGTACGTGACCTTCCTTAGCCGCTTCTGATCGCGCTGGATGGCGGCTGACCTGGATGCGGCAAGCGCGAGTTCGCGCCTGGCAGTTAACCAGAGCTTGAAGTGTATTAGATGGCGGCTCGCCGCCCACTTCAGGCTACGTCGAATTCCCAGGGACTGGGTAATCTTGCAGCCCTGCAACTCACTGGCCAATTCATCCAGTCGATGGGCGACACCGGGCATAATCGATGCCAGGCCTTTACCATTTTCGCGCGACGTTGCCAGTTCCCGCTGCAATTCTCCCAGGGATGTCTTTCGACCGTACAAACCGTTGTGGATTCTGGCGTAAAAATGTCGGCCAACAACGCCGCTGATGGCGACCAGCAGCATGCAGTAGAAAGCCACCTGGCTATTGAAAGAACCCAAATGAAAATTGCTGTGGTACAGAATCAGGAGAGGTCCGACAAGTCCAAAAATCATGTGCAGGCGGAACCAGTTTCGGGTCGAGCCAAGAACATGCAGTATCCGAAATCGCTTGCGCAACGGATACATCAGCAGGAACAGCATGAGGGTGCCACCGACAATACCAAGCCAGTAGCCGAGTCCGGTTTCCGGGTTGATCAATTCATAGTCGCGGAGAAGCCAACCGCCCACTGCGGCGATGATCAGGGCCGAATAGCCATAGAATCCACTGCTTCGTTTCGCGAATCCAAATTTTGCCCAGCGGTTGCTGCGTCGATCCTTGAGCGCAAACCGCCGATCCATTACCGTTTCATTCATGTTGCAAAGTATCCGTATTGATTATTATTTTTCAGGAACCGGGTTGGAGCCGAGCACAAGTTCGAGGTACTCACCGCCTTTCGTGTCGACCGGGTCGCTTTGACTCTCGTAGCCGGGTTCCACGCTCATCGCGTCACCGTTAATCGACAATTTCGCAGTCACCACAACCTGCTCCATGGCCGACAGCTCTCGACCGGCGACCATCGAGTCCTTGTCCGTCAGCTCAAACTCATAAGGCAGCGTCGACAGCGGCGTGCGCAGTACCGCGATTGGCATGGGTGGCCCCGAACTTTCCCTGGCGATAATGAAAACCGTCGCAGAATCGTCCAGCTGGGATCCCTTTGCCGCCTGCAAACTGACCCTGCCGCGTATGCGTACTTCGCTGGAATCGTCATTGGAACCGGCAGCCGTGGAACTGGCAGTTGTACCGCCAGACAGCCAGCTGTCGATGTCGGCGTCGGTCATGCCCAGCGCAACAGCCTTCGCGTAAGCGACACGGGCATCTTCACGCCGATCGAGATGCTTGTAGGATTTCGCGAGCAGCAGCCAGCCGCCGGCATCGTCGGGATTATCGGCCAGGCGTGCGGCGAGGCCGTCGACGAGATTGGAGACTGACGCTGTCTGTTTCTGCGCGGCTCGATCAGCGGAAATCTGATTCATCTTGTCGAGTCCGGTCGCCTGTGCAGATTGGGCGACGGCTGCCTGCGGGCTTCCAAGGTAGGCATACATGCCGACGGCGAGGACGGGAACCAGTACTGCGGTCACCAAAAACGGCATCCGGGAGCCACCGTCGTTCGCCGAGTAAGCACGGCGCAGCGCCGGTTGCATCAGGAATGCCACCGCGCTGAAAGTCATCAAAACCAATGCTGCCCAAAAATAAAAATTCATATTTTGATACCCGGCTTATGTAAACTGATGCAATACTGTTCGTGACGCACGATGATTCCTTATTCACACGTTTCCACAAGTGCAAAGGTTCCAGTTCAACGGAAAATATCTTGCCAACGCTAAAGAATGGATGCGTCGCGAGCTGCCGCTGATTTTTTTCGTCGAATCTCGCAGCGGAGCTGCCCAAGCTGATGGCCGCGAGAGGTGCTGTGTTTGTGTGGTGAAACCGTGCCCAGTTGATCTACCCGTTGCGCAAACTTCTTCAAACGTGAAATTGCCGTATCAATGTGGCGCAATTATCGAAGTTCGTCTAGATGTCTCCCGACAGCGACAACAAACAACGAAATAGCCCCGAAAAAAAATACGCATTCTCACTACCTGTAAAATAGGGTCTTAACCCTATTTTCTTTCCAGGAAAATCATGAAGATTTTTCTTGGATTACACAGTATTGAGAGATCTTCTTGACCGATGCGTGACACGCGTCAAATATTCAGTAATTAGAATGGCTAAGCTTTGCATCGCGCACATCCGGCGTGCGACATGCGCAGATTGAACGAACCGGGGAGAACCAGTCTGAATAATTTGTGGTATTTGGTCTATTTCATACCAGTCTTGGCGTTACTGGCCTGGTATTTGCGCACGCGCGCGGCAAAGGAACGAGCCAGCCTGCTGGCGATGGAAGAGGCCATTGCGGCAAGCATGCTGGAGCCACCATCACTTCACCCCGTTATCGATATCACGAAGTGTATAGGCTGCCGCTCCTGTGTCGCCGCCTGTCCCGAACAGCACAGCCACGCGGTCCTGGGCATGATCAAGGGCAAGGCGAGGCTGGTGGGTCCGTCGAACTGCATCGGTCACGGCGCCTGCAAGACGGCTTGTCCGGCTGGGGCTATCGACCTGGTATTCGGCACGGAACGGCGGGGCGTTGACATACCGGTGGTCAAGCCAAACTTCGAGACAAATGTGCCGGGCATATTTATCGCTGGCGAGCTGGGCGGTATGGGGCTGATTCGTAACGCGGTCGAGCAGGGCAGGCAGGCAATCGAGTCGATAAAGAAACTCGATGGGCTGGGAAAAGCGAATCGTCTTGACATCGTAATTATTGGCGCCGGGCCGTCCGGGTTTGCGGCGTCGCTTGGCGCGAAAAAGCTGGGAATGAAATCTGTAACGATCGAGCAGGACTCCCTGGGTGGCACGGTCGCCCACTTTCCCCGTGGCAAGCTTGTCATGACGCAACCGGCGGAATTGCCCATTGTCGGCAAAATGAAGTTCACGGAGACAACCAAGGAAAAGCTGCTCGAATTCTGGCAAGACGTCGAGGCAAAGACCGGCCTTGTCATCAATTACGAAGAGCGGGTGACCGGCATAACACCGGTTGCCGGAGGCGCAGGGTTTACGGTTACCACGACAAAGACTTCATACGAAACACGGGCGGTGCTGCTTACCATCGGACGCCGCGGTACGCCCCGCCAGCTCGGTGTTCCCGGCGAGGAGCTTTCAAAAGTCGTCTACCGACTGATCGATCCCGCGCAGTACAAGGGCATGCATGTTCTTGTTGTCGGCGGTGGTGACAGCGCGCTCGAAGCGGCGCACAGCATTGCGGAGGAGCAGGGCACAAAGGTTACACTCTCGTATCGCTCCGAGGCGTTTACCCGGGCCAAGGCCAAGAACAGGGACAAGGTCGAATCGCTTGCCCAGGCGGGCAGGCTCAATGTCCTGATGAAATCGAATGTCAAAGAAATTCGCGAAGACTCCGTGCTTGTCGAACAGGACGGCAAACCCATTCCGATGAGAAACGACGCCATCATCGTATCTGCAGGCGGAATTCTGCCGACCGGTTTTCTGAAGGAGATCGGAATTTCAGTCGAGACGAAATACGGATCGGCCTGATAAAAGGTAGCGGTATCCTCGATTACCGGAGGCACCATGACTTGCAGTCCTGATCCTCGAGAAAAGACTCCGCCTCGGGGCCCGCAAGCATCGCGAGAGTCGCAAGCATGCCAGCCTGGGTACAGGTATCCGCCGCGACTGTGATTGAACGAGGCGCGTCGATGACGGGCCAACCGGTGGTTGGGTCCAGGATGTGGCCATAGCGCACCCCATCCTTGAGAAGATACCGTCGGGCATCGCCACTGGTAGCCAGCCCACCATTTTTCAGGCGGATCAGTTTCTGCGCGATATTCCGGTCCTGGCCCAGGGCGTCAATACCAACCTGCCAGCCCTCGCTACCTTTGGGCGCGTTCGTCGCGACGAGATCTCCGCCGAAATTTACCAGGCAGGCGTCCCCGGAACCCGCGGCGGCAAGCATGGCGGCCCGATCAACAGCGTATTCTTTCGCGATACCGCCCAGGTCGATCTGCATTCCGGGAGCGAGCTGCAAATCGGGTCGGCACCAGCTGGCCTTGTCCCATCCGACGCGCTTCAGCGTTTGCTCGACCTGCGATTTGGATGGCACCCGATCGCTGCCATCAAACGTCCATACCTCTCGCAAGACACCCGACGTAATGTCAAAGCGACCGTTACTCATTTCAAAAAGCGTTGCGGCGAAATCCAGCAGGTTGGCTGTCTCGTCGTCAACCGTTACGACTTCGCCGCCGCTGTTGTTGATACGGCTGACCACATTATCCGGCAGGTAACGGCTGAATTTATCCTCGATGCGCCAGGCTTCCGTCGACACCGTATCGGCGAGCGCTGCGGCCTCGATATCGCTCTTGCTGTCAACGAGCAATTCACAGGGGCTGCCCATTGCGATGAAGGTCGCCTGAACGTAGGTTTTCTTTCTCTTTATCGCAGTTGAGCGGTTTCCGCGTGACACATCACCAGCCGAAGCTATAGCTGAATTGCGCAATTATCGCGTTGAGGTCCGGATAGATCTCGCGACCCGCCTGGTTTCCAATCAGCAGGTCGGCCGGAACCGAGCCGCTCGACGTATAAAATTCGACCCGCGCGCTCCACTCGTTGCCGGATTGCAGCTGACGACCGTATTTCACGCCAACGGTTATCGCGTCGAACTCGCCGAGACGATAATCGGCAGATGCGTAAGCGGGCAGCGGCGCCGAACTATCGAGACTGGTGCGATAGAAATCCGCGTGTGTCTGCGTGTAATAACGAACATGCGGTTCGATATAGCTTTGGCCGCTGAACGGCCATCGATAGCGAAGATCCACGGTATGTGAATCGACATCCCAGTCGTCAGTCATGTAGCGGTACGATGCGTCCAGAACCTTGCCGTTCATGTAGTACTTTGCCTGACCGTATATGCTGTGTTTTGTTCTTTGGTCAGGCCGGCCCTCGAACAGGTATTCGTGCGATGGGCCGTCCACACCAGGGGTAGGGACTCGCGGCACGGGATCGCCGGAAACGGGATCCACCAGGCTCACGATCTTGTAAGGATCGTTCAAGTAACCGTCAGCGCTGCTGTACGAGTAATTCAGCTGGACCACGAGGTTGCGGTTAATTATCTGCGAAACGCCAAGCACAACGTCCAGGACATCCTTGCTCTGGCTGCCCAGGCGGTTCGACAGGTCTCCGACATCAAGCATCGACGTCAACGCCTGCGGCGCACCGCCCACCGGGTCAAGTTCGTCACTGGAGAACGCAAGTCCCAGGGAAACCGTTGTATTGCGCTTGTTGAAGTCATGAGCAAGCTTGAAATTAGCGCCAAGGTGAAGATAGTCGTATTCCTTGGATGCGGAAACGCCCGCATTAAACGAGCTAAGCCTGCCCCACGGTTGCTGCCAGCCTGCGGAAAAAGCCACCCTGGTATCAAGAAACGAGTCGTCGAGCGGAATCTCGTTGGCTGGCCGCGTCTTGACCCGCAAACCTGACGGACTTGTAAACGTCTGCGGCCCGTCAAACGGTACTGCTCCGATCGGCGTTGCGCCGGTCAGCGAGTCGACACCAAGTGTCAGGCTCAGGACACGGTCGTCAACGAAGTTACGGACCGCAAGCAGATTTACGCTGGCGTCCTGAACCCGGCTGTCACCCTCACCGTAATAGAGCAGCGCGGTGTCGAACTCCCAAGCATGCTCTTCCTGGGCGTTTACAGGAGTGGTCGTTGTCGTGCCGAGCAGTGCGCAGGTCGCCGTGGTCAGCGTGGCCGCGACAGATTTTGAATTTTTGCGTTTCATCTAATTACACCCGCAGCCGCCGCCACCAAAGCCGCGTCCGCCACTGGAGGCCTCCTTGCTGAAATATATGTGCTCGTCAATAGCAACCTCCAGCGGATCAGCAATCAACTGCATTTCATCTTTCGCCAACACGTCGCGTTCCCAGGGCTCGACGCCCATCGACGAACAGCCTGCCAGGCTGATCAACAACATCGCGATTAAAGCGCGGCGAATCATAATCAGTTTTTTCATTGGGCTAATGCCTCTCGCAACAATGCTTCATATTCATCCTGTTTCTTGACTTTGAAACCCAGGTGCCTGGCAACCTGCTTGCCGTCGCGACCGATAATATAAGAGCTCGGCATCGCCACCACGTCGTATTGACGTGCGAGTTCGCCGTCTGAGTCATAAATGATCTTGAAGTTCGCCGGGAAGTCAGCGAGGAATTTGCTGGCGTCGCCAGCCTCTGCATCCATGTTAACGCCGATAATCACAAGCCCATCGGCGCCATATTTTGCCTGCATGTCGTTCATCCAGGGGAAAGAACGCCGGCACGGGACACACCACGAAGCCCAGAAGTCAAGCACGACGACCTTGCCGTCGTAGGCGGACAGGTCCAGCGGTTCGTCGGCCCGTGCCGTGCCGAATGCAAATGGCAAAGCCACCAGGGCGGTTATCAATAAACGTTTTGCAAATAGTCTAAGTGACCCAAACATGGCCATGCTTACTGCCTCAATGAATACGAAATTGTCCTTACCTTGCCCTACGAATCGCCAATGATCTGTAGTGTTAAATCCCTATTTCGGGACTGGCAAGCGCTCGGCTACTTATTTAGACGCAGCTGCCGGACAATTCCTTCGCGCCGCTTGTCGGCGGCACCGTCCAGCGTTCCGTCATGGACAACAATAATATGCAGCCCGGAGTTCTCGCCGTCGCTTTCGCGGACGTTGTAGCCACGTGCACTCAGGTCGTCAGCGATGGCCTTGCCGGGATCGACCGAAATCTCGACCCGGACGGTCTCACCGCGTGCCACGATGTTCGGAAAGTCGACCGCCTCCTGGGCAGACATGCCCCAGCCCAATACGCCGACGATCGTTTTGGCGACATACGCAGGAATCGAATTCCCGCCCGGTGATCCGGTAACCATCAAAAGATCCCCATTCGAATCGAAAATCATGCTCGGGGACATTGACGAACGGGGCCGTCGGCCCGGTGCGATAGCGTTGGCGGGGCGACTGCCGTCTTCAGGAACTTCGCGGGCAAAATCCGTCATTTCGTTGTTCAGCACGAAGCCGGCGGCCCAACGCTGCGAGCCGAACGGCGCCTCAACGGTTGCTGTCATAGAGACGGCGTTGCCATCGCCGTCAATGATCGAGAGGTGGGTCGTACCGGCGGCTTCTTCGGTCGTATCCGGCGACCACACCGCGGCCACCGGTTGCTGGTGCAATACCAGCCCCGGATCCCCTGGTGTAGGCACCTCGCCGGGCGCAAACCGCTCGGTTGCGCGATGTCGCAGGTACTCGGGGTTCAGCAGGTCGTCCAGCGGAATATCAACCTCATCCGGGTCGCCGAAATAATGATCGCGGTCGGCATATGCGAGGCGCTGCGCGTCAACAAAGGCGGCGACCTTGTCCGCCTGGTTGCCTGCGTCTGCCGACAGGTGGTCGTAAAGGGCCGCGATCATGATTTGCGCGCCGCCAGAGGACGGCGGGGACGGGGTGCAGATATTCATGTCGCGAAAGCCACCGCATATGACCGGTCGCTTGATGACCTGGTAGTTCGCCATATCCGCGACGGTCAATGTGCCGCCGTTAGGCTCAGCGCGGGCTGCTGCAGCAATTGCTTCGGCAATTTCGCCGCTGTAAAAAGCGCTGATCCCCTCTTCCGCAACTCGTGTGAGTGTCTTGGCATATTCCGGGTTTTTCAGCAGGTCGCCAGCTTTCAGCGGTTCGCCGCCCGGATAGAAATAGGCCGCGGTGCCCGGATTTTTTGCCAGCTGACTGCGCTCCGCCATCATTGGCAGGTAGTTGGCCAGTCGCGGCGACACCTCGAAGCCGTTTGTCGCCAGCCTGATCGCGGGTTCCAGTACCTGCGCCCACGGCAATTTGCCGTGCTGGTCATGAACGCTCTTGTAAAGGGCGATCGCTCCGGGCACGCCAACTGATTTGCCGCTCTGCCAGGCTTCGAAAAAATTCATGACCTGGCCATCCCGCATGAACATGTCCACGGTAGCGCCGGCCGGTGCCATTTCGCGGCCATCGTGAAAGTAAAGGCTCTTGTCCGAATTGTCATAGACCAGCATGAAACCGCCGCCGCCGAGTCCCGAGCTTTGTGGTTCGACCAGCCCGAGTACTGCATGCGCCGCAATGGCCGCATCCACGGCATGGCCGCCCTTTTCGAGCATTTCTATCGCAGCGGCGACGGCGTGCGGATTGGCCGCCGTAGCCATTGCAAATGTGACTGGCGCGTCAGACGTTTCCGGCGCCGTCTGCTCGGGACCTGAACAGGCGAATAGTGAAATCAGGGCAATAAGGGTAAAGGTGCGCTTCATCGGCGAGTCCTTCGGCAGGGGGTGGCGGGCGACAGCGACGCAATATACCGTAATTGCGCCGCACGGATAACGCCAATCGAGACGATCGTCTGTTGCCAGCGTGTCGCTGAATGTCGCGAATTCATTCCGCTCAGCTATGCGTGCCAGCCAGGATTTGCCGTTTGCACGATTCATTCCGCAGCGTTGCCGGCCGAACCGGTCGCCCGAACTTCAGCGCGAGACGGCGAAACGATGCGCGGCGCGAAGATCAAATTGTCGAGCCGTATAGCACGTCTACAGCATGCCGGACACGCAGCAGTTCACTCGATTTTCGCAAGAAACCGGCGTCGAACAGCGGTCATAAGCGTAGCTGGCAAGCCGGCATCAACTCGCGATCCGTGCGTCGTAAATAGCGATTTTTCCGGTTAAAAAAATGTCGTAATTCCATTGAGTTAGAAAGGTTTTCGACAATTTGTCATAACATCCCCCGAGCCTCATAGCCCTTATAAGTTAAGCCACTTTGCGGTACACTCCTGCAAACGCAACCAATAAATTCGACAACAGGCACTGCGTTTTGCGATTACCCATGTCCAGATCACCAAAGCGTCGCGTTGCGACACTCATTATCCTGTGCGGCCTTGCCACTGGCAGCGTTTCGCTGGCGTCCGGCTGGGCGCCATTTGCCAACGATGACGCCGCGACGGTTTCGCGCGGGGCCACGGTTTCTGTGCTGGACAATGGCGCCACCAGTGTATTGAACAACGACTGGGATATTGAGCGTGACCCGCTGACGGCTGAGCTGACGCGAGGGCCGAAGCACGGTGAACTGGACTTAAACGGTGATGGTACCTTTCTCTATAAAAACGACGGCGACAACAAGAAGGACGACGAGTTTCGCTATCGGGCATTCGACGGAACCGGCTATTCCAGGGAGGTCAAGGTGCGGATCAAGATCGAAAAGTCGAAGAACAATCCGCCGTTCGTGATTGGCAACCCGGGCACCCAGGAAGGCGTTGAGGGCGCGCTCTTTTCCTTGTCGCTGGTCGAGTATTTTGGTGATACGGACGAAGGGGATGTCCTGAGATTTACGGCAAACGGCTTGCCTGGCGGATTGCGCATTAATCGCGACAGTGGCCTGCTGTCAGGCACTCCGAATGCCACTGATGCAAGGGATTCGTCCTACCTGGTCACTATTATTGCTACTGATTCGGGCGGACTTAGTGCGTCACTGAATTTCAGCCTTCGGATTTATCCCAGGAACCGCTCTGACCTGAAGGTTTCAGCATCTGTCGCAGTCAATCCCGTAATGGTCGGCGAATCGGCGCAGTGGAGCATCAAGGTTGAGAACCTGGGGCCAACCAATCTTGATCAGGGTGAGCTCGTTGCTCAATGGGTGACCAGCGGCGCCAGTCTGTCGCTCAACGCCCCGGCAGGTTGCAGCATCACCGGTAATAATTCCCAGAATCCTGCGCTCCGATGCATTCTCGACGGACTCGTGGCGCGAACGACCACCACTTACAAAGTAGATGGCACACAAAGTGACGATGGTGATAACTCGCTGATCGCCGTTACGCTGTCGGACGACCCGGTGCCCGGCAACAACGCCGCCATTACCGGGGCTCAGGTTGTCGCGGCCTTTAGCGAGGGTCCGACCCAGGTCGTAACTGAAGCCGCGGCGGCACTCGGCAGCGTCGACTTCAATGGCGATGGTCTGAATGACGTTATCGCGACCTCGACTGGCGGATCGACCGTGTATTTCAATAGCGGCAACCGGACGCTGAAAACGCCCGGCGTATCACTGGGCGCGGACAGTGGCGGAAGCGACCTCGTTATTCTGGACTGGAACGGTGACGGTAATCCGGACGTCGCGGTAGCGCGCCTGGCCGGTGCCGCCGCACGTGTTTACATCAATGACGGCAGCGGTGCCGTTTCGAGCACAGTCGATATCAAATATTCGGCCATCGGCAAAGCCGTGGCCGCCGGTGCTGCCGATCTCGACGGGGACGGCGATGACG
>Ga0316195_10001373_pt1 | contig 10841 bp, 6 predicted proteins | sample Phised1_MG_FD_204937 | JGI IMG/M metagenome (GOLD analysis project Ga0316195, IMG submission 204937) | Coastal sediment microbial communities from Maine, United States - Phippsburg sediment 1 | ecosystem: Environmental > Aquatic > Marine > Coastal > Sediment | place: USA: Maine | collected... | reverse complement strand
CAGGGCCACTGAGCGGGGCAGGGTATGGTGGGTGGCGAGCAACAGGTCGGCCTGCTTGCGCCCGTCGGCCAGTGCAAAGGCGGTCGGCATGCGGAACGGGTCGAAGGCATGGATGTTGCGGCCCGTGGGCAGCACCTCTGGCGAGCGGATCAGGTCACCGCCCGCAACCGGCGCGATGTAGTGACCCGCCAGCGCGTTGAGCACGGCCGGGACCTCGTTGGTCTCCGCCAGCAGCCGGTCGACGCGGGCGCGGGTTTCGTCGTCGGTGTCGGCCATCACCCGCACGTGTTCGGCGCGTGCCTCGGGGCTGATCGGGCGGCCTACCACGTGCAACCCGTCTGGAATGAGCGCGTCTTCGGTTTCCAGCAGGGTGAGCCACAGTTTGTCGGGGTCGGTCTCCGCGATGTCGACGGCCTCGGCCTGGGTACGGATCAGCGCGGCCAGATCATTGCGTTGGGCAGCGCCGGGGGCGAGGGTGCGCCACCGCTTCAGGCTGTCCTTCAGTTCGGCCAGCCCCTTGTACAGCCCTGATGCTGCCAGCGGCGGTGTCAGGTGGGTGACCGTGACGGCATTGGCGCGGCGCTTGGCCAGCGTTGCCTCGGACGGGTTGTTGGAGGCGTAGAGGTAGACGTTGGGGACGTTGCCGATCAGCCGGTCCGGCCAGTCCTGCGCCCCCATGCCGGCCTGCTTGCCAGGCATGAATTCAAGTGCGCCATGCATGCCGAAGTGCAGGTATGCATCGGCGCCGAAGGTGTCGCGCATCCAGCGGTAGAACGTCACGAAGGCATGGGTCGGGGCGAAGCCGTGTTCGAACAGCAGCCGCATCGGGTCGCCTTCCCAGCCGAAGGCGGGCTGGACGCCGACGAACACGTTGCCGAACTGGCGGCCAAGCACGTAGACGCCGCGGCCGTCGGACTGGGTGCGGCCAGGGGCGGGACCCCAGACGGCCTCGATCTCGTTGAGCCATGGCGTGTTGCGCACGATATCGTCGGCATGCACATGGGCGGCCACATTGGCTTGCTGGCCATAGTGAGCGGCATTGCCCTTGAGCAGGGCCTCGCGCAGCTCTTCCACGGTGGCAGGTGGATCGACCTGGTAGCCGTTGGCCTGCATGGCGTGCAGCGTGTTGAACAGGCTTTCGAAAACCGACAGGTGGGCAGCCGTGCCGACCGCGCCGGAGTTTGGCGGGAAGCCGAACAGCACGATGCCGACCTTGCGGTCTGCGTTCTGCTTGCGCCGGTTGAGAGCCAGCCGCAATACCTTGTCGGCCAGAGTGCCGATGCGCTCGGGGCAGGGCGCCATGGCACGGTGCGTCGAGCCACGTTCGCACGGCTTCTTGCAGCCGTTGCAGCCGCCGTCGCCATGGCGGCCGGCGAACACGGTGGGGTTGGTGGCGCCGTCGATCTCCGGCAGCGCGATCAGCATGGTGGTTTCGACGGGACCGAGACCGCCGGTGGAGCCGGACCATTGCTGGAGTGTCTGGAACTCCAGCGGGTGGGCAGCCACGTAGGGCAGGTCAAGGTTGCCCAGCGTTTCAACAGCGGCGGCACTGTCATTATAGGCCGGCCCGCCGATCAGCGAGAAGCCGGTGAGCGAGACAAGGGTGTCAATGACGGGCTGGCCCTTGCGCGTGAAGTATTCAGCGATGGCGGGACGTCCGTCGAGGCCGCCGGCAAAGGCGGGAATGACGGCGATGCCCTTCTCCTCGAAAGCGTTGATGACCGCATCATAGTGGGCGGTATCGGAAGCCAGCACGTAGGAGCGCATCAGCAGCAGCCCGACCGTTGCCCTGGCTTGCTTCGGGCGCGGCAGGTCTGAGACCAGCGTGGTCATCCGGTCCTTCAGCGAGGGGTGGTAAAGCCCCACATCCGGATACTCCACCGGCGGCAATGCCTCGGCCCCGCGCCACGACTTGTTGGCGGCGTAGCGTGAAATCAGGTAGCGCACCATCTGCTCGACATTGTCGTCGGACCCGCCCAGCCAGTACTGCATGGTGAGGAACCAGGCGCGCAGGTCCTGGGCCTTGCCGGGCACGAAGCGGAGGATCTTGGGAAGCCGGCGCAGCACCTTCATCTGGCTTTCGCCAGACGCACCATTGGGCTTGGACGAACCGCGCATCTTCTTGAGGAACTTGGCTATTCCCGTGGCCGGTTTGGCCATGTCGAGGCCACCCATGCGGGTCAGCCGGACGATTTCGCCGTCGGCGATCATACCCACCAAGGCGTCGCAGCTGTCGCGGCGGGCTTGCAGCGCGGGCAGGATGGCTTTCACGTGTTCTTCGAGGAACAGCAGGTTGGCGATGACGATGTCACCATTGGCAATGTCCTCGCGGGCGCGGTCCAGGCCCGAGGGGTCCTCGCCCCATTCGGCTGCCGCATGAATGGCGATGGACAGGCCGGGGAAGTCGCGAGACAGCCTCTCGCTTACCCGGGCGGCAGGTCCGGCGGCGTGGGCGTCGAGGGTGATGATGACCACCCGGTAGCCGGTCTTATGTCCGTTAGCGCGCATAGTGGGCCTTGGCCTCGTACAGCGTATCGACGGTGATGCAGGCGATGCCGCGCTCGGCGGCGAAGGTTTCGGTGTTGCGCCGCGCCTTGCCGCGCACGAAGAACGGGATCTTCTTCAGCTCCTTCTCTGCAGCTGCGTCCCAGCCCACGTTTTCCGGGGTGGCGGGCACTGCAGCCGCCACCGCGGCCGGCGCACGGGTTTCACCGACGCTGGCGAGGTGTGACGGCACAGCGTCGTCGGAGAACTCGAAGTCTTCGCGGAACATGCCGAGCAGGTGTTCTTCCAGTCCCATGGTGAGCGGGTGCACCCAGCTGTCGAAGATAACGTTGGCGCCCTCGAAGCCCATCTGCGGCGAGTAGCGGGCGGGGAAGTCCTGCACGTGCACCGGCGCGGAAATGACGGCGCAGCCGATGCCAAAGCGCTTGGCGATGTGACGCTCCATCTGGGTGCCGAGCACCAGTTCGGGCTGGGCTTCCTGGATGGCGGTCTCCACCTCGAGATGATCTTCGGTGATCAGCGCCTCAAGACCGTGACGGGCGGCTTCGTCGCGCACCTCGCGGGCGAATTCGCGGCTGTAGGTGCCAAGGCCGACGACCTTGAAGCCCAGCTCCTCGGCGGCGATGCGGGCTGCGGCGATGGCGTGGGTAGCATCGGCGAAGATGAACACCCGTTTGCCGGTGAGGTAGTTCGAGTCGACGGAGCGGGAGTACCAGGGCAGCCGCGACAGGTCTTGATCAAGCAGGTGGCTGGCATCAACGCCGGTGATGTCGGCCACTTCGCGAATGAAGGCCTTGGTGGCGCCGACGCCGATCGGCACGGTGCGTGTGAATGGCTGGCCGTATTCGCGATGCAGCCACTCGGCCACCGGCTGGGCGATTTCGGGGTACATGACCACGTTGAAATCGGCATCGGGCAGGCGGGAGAGGTCTGCAGGGGTGGCGCCAAGCGGCGCTGCAACATTGACGTCGATGCCGAGTGCGCCGAGCAGGTTGGTCAGTTCGGTCACGTCGTCGCGGTGGCGGAAGCCCAGTGCGGTGGGGCCGAGCAGGTTGCAGGTGACGTGATCGCCCTTATGGGGGGTGCGGCCGGCGGCGAAGCGGCGGACAATCTGGTAGAAGGTTTCCGCCGCGCCCCAGTTTTCCTTCTTCTGGTAGGACGGCAGTTCGACGGGGACCACCGGGATGCCGAGGCCGAGGGTTTCAGCCAGGCCGCCGGGGTCGTCCTGGATCAGTTCAGCCGTGCACGAAGCGCCGACCAGCAGCGCCTGCGGCTTGAACCGTTCGGCAGCGGCGCGCGCGGCCTGCTTGAACAGTTCGGCGGTGTCAGAGCCAAGGTCGCGGGCCTGGAAGGTGGTGTAGGTCACGGGCGGGCGCTTGCCGTTGCGCTCGATCATGGTGAACAGCAGGTCGGCATAGGTGTCGCCCTGCGGCGCGTGCAGCACGTAGTGCAGCCCTTCCATGGCGGTGGCGATGCGCATTGCACCGACGTGGGGCGGGCCTTCATATGTCCACATGGCGAGCTGCATGGCCGTTATACCTCCAGCCGCGCGCGGCGGATAAGGGGCCGCGCGAACAGTTCGGCAAGGTCGCCTGCCTGCTCGTAGCCCTGGACGGGTGTGAACACCAGTTCGATCGACCACTTGGTGGCGAAGCCTTCGGCCTCCAGCGGGTTGGCGAGGCCAAGGCCGCAGACAACCAGGTCGGGTCTTGCGGCGCGGCAGCGGTCAAGCTGCTGGTCGACGTCCTGGCCTTCCGACAGCTGTGTGCCGGGCGGCAGCAGGGCAAGCTCGGCGCCCATGTGATGGCGGTGCAGGAAAGGCGTGCCCACCTCGACCAGGCGCATGCCAGCTTCACGGGCGAGGAAACGCGCCATCGGCGGCTCCAGCTGTGAGTCCGGAAACAGGAACAAGCTCTTGTTTTCGAGATGTTTTTTGTAGAGTGAAACAGCCTTTCGGGCGCGTTCCTGGCCGGGTGCCGTGACTTCGTCGAAAGTGGTCTGCGGTACGTCCCAGGCATGGGCGGCGGCTTGCAGCCAGCCGGTGGTGCCTTCCTCGCCGAGCGGGAACGGCGCTGGCAGCACCTCGCAACCGCGTTCCTCCAGTAGCCGGGCCGTGTCGGCCAGGAACGGCTGGGCCAGCAACACTTTCGTGCCGGGGCCAAGCGGGGGCAGGGACTGCGAATCGCGCGCCGGCAGGAAGCCGACGGGGCCAATGCCGAGCGCCTCGAACAGGCGGCGGAACTGGTCTTCGACCACATCGGCAAGCGTGCCGGCAATCAGCAGGCGGGGCGTTGCGCCGGTGGCTGCCGGGCATTCCGGCACCAGCGAGGCCAGGCAGGCGTCCTCGCCTTGCGTGAAAGTGGTCTCGATACCGGAGCCTGAATAGTTGAGGACCCGCACCCGGGGGCTGTGGGTGACGGACAGCCGCTGGGCGGCGCGCGACAGGTCCAGCTTGATCACTTCCGACGGGCACGAGCCGACGAGGAACAACATGCGGATTTCCGGGCGCCGCTCGAGCAGCCGGGCGACGACGCGATCGAGTTCGTCATTGGCATCGGCAAGGCCCGCCAGGTCGCGGTCGTCGATGATGGCGGTGGCGAATCTCGGTTCGGCGAAAATCATCACGCCGGCTGCCGACTGCATGAGATGTGCACAGGTTCTTGAGCCGACGACGAGGAAGAATGCGTCCTGGATCTTGCGGTGCAGCCAGACGATTCCCGTCAACCCGCAGAACACCTCGCGCTGGCCACGTTGCCGGATGATTTCCGGTTCGGGGCAGGCGGGAGCCTGGCTGGACGGGCGGTTGGCGGAGAACACGTTCATGCGCGCACCCCGCTTTCCGGCGGCAATGCGGCGGTCTGTCCGGCCTGCAACCTGGCCATGCGCAGCTTGTAAAGGAACTGGGCTGCATTGATAACGTAGGCGGCATAGGCAGCCAGTGCGATGAACATCTGCAGGCGGGCATCGCCCCAGTTCCATAGCCAGGCCGCAAGGTAGGCCGTGTGCAGCGCGATGACCAGCATCGACACCACGTCTTCCCAGAAAAAAGCGTCTGCAAACAGGTACTTGCCGAAAACCACCTTCTCCCAGATCGCGCCCGTTATCATGATCGTGTAGAGCACCAGCGTCTTTACAATGACGGAGGCGGTGGCTGCCTCAAGCCCGGCGCCGGTCAGCAGGTAGCGCAACACCAGCGCCAGCGACACCAGAAACACCAGGAATTGCAGCGGGGCGAGAATGCCCTGAACCAGGGTCCATGGGCTTGCGTCACGACGGCGGCGCTGTTCCGGGGTGTAAAGCCCGCTGCCCTGTGCTGCTGTTACCCTGTGGGTACCCATTGTTTGTCCTGCCCGCTTTCCGAAATTCTGGGCCGCTATCGGCCTGACCGGAATTTGAGCAGAGTTTAGCGTCAGCGATTTGAAAGTGTCAACATAAGTTGACGTACAATATATTTTACATTCGCGTTGTGCCGTGCCTATACTGACCGCACGCTGAGCCGGGCAGTGCGGCGAAGCGTGGGAATGATGGACGCAAAGGAAGTTCAACCCGCTCTGCCAACCTGAAGGTCCAGCAAAAGCAGGTTGATTTTCCGGTTCCCTGGCTGAAGAGTGCTCCAAGCACCGCGTCCGCTTTTCCGGAGGTGTCTCTGCGCGCCCTGAAGCAAAGGACACGGCATGTCCATTATCGAAGACGATCCCGGCCTGAGCCGGCGGCCTGTCAGGGCTGGGCGGATGCAGGCAGGTTCAGGCAAGGGAAGCATGATTGCTTCCATCTTGGAGGGCGACGTCATTCCAGGTCTGTTGCGAAATTACGCCGCCTCGATGCCGGCCCGGACCGGGGCCGGGCCGGGCGGCAATTCCTTTGACTCCGAAGCGCTGCTGCTGAGCGAATCATTGCTTGGTTGGAGAGTTGATGCGCCACAGCGCATAATGGAGGACCTTCGCGGGCGCGGCGGCCACGGCGCAAGGTTTGCGGAAGCGGTGCTCGGCGAGGCGGCCCGCCGCCTTGGTGAAATGTGGGTAGAGGATCGCTGCAGCTTTTTCCAGGTCTCGCTGGCCATGTCCGAATTGCAATCGCTGTTGAGGGCGGGCAGGCCGGAGACTGCCAGCATCGGCGCTGCGCCGGCAGGCAGCCTGTGCGGCAAGGTGGTTCTGGCCACGGCCCCCGGGGAACAGCACTCATTCGGCGTCAGCGTTCTGGAGGTCGCCTTTGCCGAGGCGGGCTGGGCAACAACCACGATGGTCGGGCAGCCGTTTTCGGCGCTGGCCCAGCTGCTTGGGCAGTCATCTTTCGATGTGGTTGCCCTGTCGTGCAGTTGCAGCGGGTTGCTCGACGGATTGAAATCAGCTATCGGAACCTTGCGCCGGGCTTCCCTCAATCCGCACGTCAAGGTCCTTGTTGGCGGACATCTGGAATCGCAGGTAGAGTGTTTTGCGGAACGCGTCGGGGCGGACGCCAGTGCGGGCGACATTGAAAGTGCACTAGCAGCCGCCAACAGCCTTTTGGCTCAACCCCGAGAGCCCGCCCATGAACAGGCGCGGTAATAATGACAACTACAGTCTGAGCATGGACAAGAAACTGCCAGAACGAGAAGATTCCAGGGTGCCGCATCGTCAGTTCGATGCGGCCTTGAACACGTTCCGGGGGCTCGAACCCAAGGCTGCAGCCGGGCTGGCGCTGGCCGCGGCCGATATCGCGCTGGTGATTGATGCCGAGGGCGTGATTGCCGACGTGGCGTTTCATGACGCATCCTTTGGAGATGAGGGCGTAGGCAGCTGGATCGGCCGGCCGTGGTCGGAAACCGTTACGGTTGAAAGCAGATCGAAGGTCGATGCGCTGATGAGCGAGGCGCGCGCCGGCAAGTTTGCACGCAAGCGCGAGGTCAACCACATTCGCGGCTCCATGGACGATCTGCCGATTCGCTATGCCGCCGTGCCTCTGGGCAAGCAGGGCGAGGTTCTGGCGGTCGGCATGGACTTGCGTGCGGTCGCCGAGCAGCAACAGCAACTGATCAATGCCCAGCAGATGATGGAGCGCGAGTACGCCAAGCTGCGGCAGGCGGAAGCGCGCTACCGGCTGCTGTTCCGGCTGGCGTCGGAAGCGGTGCTGGTGGTTGATGCCGGGCGGGAAACCGTGGTCGATGCAAACCCCACCTGTGTCGACATGCTCGGCCGGCCGATAAACCAGATTGCCGATCACAAGCTGGCAACATTGTTCGACAAGAGCGCCTGGACCGAGTTGTCGGACCTTCTGGCAACTGTGCGCTCCGGCGCCAATGCCGGTGAAGTCACGCTGAAGCTGCTTGATGGCAAGCTGGTCCGGGTGGCTGCCTCTTTGTTCCGGCAGGAGGGCATCTCGCAGATGCTCATCCGGCTGGCGCCCAAGGTGGATGTTGATGGCCGCGGGCCTGCCGGCAAGAGCAGCGGCAACATCATCGCCGCTGTCGAGGCATTGCCTGACGCGTTCGTCGTCACCGATGAGAATGGCGTGATTCTGGTCGCCAATCCTGCATTCTGCGATCTGGCTGGGGTGGTAAGCCTGTCGCAGCTGGAGGGCCGCAAGTTGGAAAGCTGGCTTGGCCGGACATCCGTGGATGTGGGGCTGATCCTGACCAATGTGCGCGAGCACGGATCGGTCCGGAATTTCGCGACCGTGGTGCGGGACGACATCGGTGCCGAAGAACGGGTTGTTCTGTCGGCGGCTGCCTCGCCTGAGCCGGGCGCACCCTGCATCGGCTTCCTGTTGCGCCGGTCGGCGTCTGCCAGCGTTACCGGCACCGGCGTGGTATCGCCGATGATGCGGTCTGCCAACCAGCTGACCGAACTCGTCGGGCGCGTGCCGATGAAGGAACTGGTGCGCGAAACCACCGACATGATCGAAAAGATGTGCATCGAGGCCGCGCTTGAACTGACCGGAAACAACCGCGCGTCCGCTGCCGATCTGCTCGGCCTTTCACGGCAGAGTTTCTATATCAAGCTGCGCCGGCATGGCCTTCTCGACGGTGACAATGACGACACCGCCTGACGTGCGTTTGCGGGCAGCAGGTGTCATTCAAAACTTACATTAATTCCGTCAATCTAGATTGACACTTTTACGGTCCGCCGATACCGTAAGGCATGTCAAAGTCTGCGGTCATCTCCAGTTCGCGCGGGTATCCGGACCCGCTGTCCGTCCTTGAACTGTTGAAGCCCATCACCTGGTTTGCCCCGATGTGGGCGCTGGGGTGCGGCGTGGTTTCCTCGGGCGTCTCCATCCAGAACAACTGGCTCATTGTTGCCGGCGCCATCGTGCTTGCCGGACCGATGGTTTGCGGCACCAGCCAGGCCGTAAACGATTGGTTTGACAGGCATGTTGACGCTATCAACGAGCCCGGCCGCCCCATCCCCTCCGGGCGCGTGCCGGGCCGTTGGGCACTCTATATCGCGATTGTGTGGACTGGATTGTCGCTGCTGCTGGCGGCGGCACTGGGCATCTGGGTGCTTTGGGCAGCCGTGTTCGGCCTGGTGCTGGCATGGGCCTACAGTGCGCCGCCGCCCCGGCTGAAGAAGAATGGCTGGTGGGGCAATGGAGCGGTTGGCCTGTGTTACGAGGGATTGCCGTGGTTTACCGGGGCCGCTGCCCTGCAGGGCGCGCTGCCCGACTGGCGCATCATCTCGCTGGCCGTTCTCTACAGCATTGGCGCGCACGGCATCATGACGCTCAACGATTTCAAGTCGGTGGAAGGCGACCGGCAGCTTGGCCTGCGCTCGCTGCCGGCGCGTTACGGCATCGGCCCGGCGGCGAAGCTTGCCTGCTGGGTGATGGCGCTGCCGCAGGTGGTTGTGATCGGCCTGCTGCTGTCCTGGAGCCAGCATATTCATGCGGGCATCGTGACGGCGCTGCTGGCAGCGCAGCTGGTGCTGATGCGGCGGTTGCTGCAGGACCCGGAAGGCAAGGCCGCCTGGTACAACGCCACCGGAACGACACTTTACGTACTTGGCATGCTGGCGGCAGCGTTTGCCGTGCGTGCGCTTCAGGCGGGGGTCTAGATCATGGCGGGCACATCTGCAACGACGCTCGGCTGGCTCGGCATCATCCGGCTCGGGCTGGTGCAGACGGCGCTCGGCGCCATCGTGGTGCTGACGACATCGACGCTCAACCGGGTCATGGTGGTGGAGCTTGCCCTGCCGGCCATGTTGCCGGGCGTACTGGTGGGCGTGCACTACGCCGTGCAGATGGCGCGCCCGCGCTTCGGTCACGGCTCCGACGTGGGCGGCATGCGGACCCGCTGGATCATCGGCGGCATGGCGCTGCTGGCCTTTTCTGGCAGCCTCGCCGCTGCAGCCACGGCGCTTGTCGCGATCAACCAGGCTGCCGGCATTGCATTGAATTTCCTGGCGTTTCTGCTTATCGGGGCGGGCGTCGGCGCGGCAGGCACCTCGCTCCTGGCGCTGCTGGCTTCGCGGGTCGCGCCGGAGCGGAGGGCGGCGGCGGCCACCATCGTCTGGCTGATGATGATCTTCGGTATGGCCGCCACGGCAGGCATTGCCGGGTCACTGCTCGATCCGTTCTCCACCATGCGGCTGGTTGCCGTGTCGTCGAGCGTGTCGGGGCTGGCGCTGCTGCTGACCATCGTGGCGGTGTGGGGCGTCGAGGCGCGATTTGCCGAAACCACTACAGAGCCCCGATCCGGCTCAACAGATTTCCGTGCCGCCCTTGCGGAGGTCTGGGCTGATGACCGGGCGCGGCGGTTCTCGATCTTCGTGTTCATTTCCATGCTCGCCTATAGCGGCCAGGACCTGGTGCTGGAGCCCTATGCGGGTCACGTGTTCGGGCTGACGCCGGGCGAATCCACCAGCCTTGCCGGCATCCAGCATGGCGGGGTTTTCGCCGGCATGGTGCTGGTGGCGATCACCAGCACGACCTTGCGCATCGTGCGGGCGGTGCCGCTGCAGTGGTGGGCGGTGGGTGGTTGCGCGGTTTCGGCGCTGGCGCTGCTTGGGCTGGTGGCCGGTGGCTACGTTGGCCCGGGTTGGCCACTCAAGGCCAATGTGGTGCTGCTGGGCGTTGCAAACGGTGCATTCGCGGTTGCCGCCATCGGTTCGATGATGGCGCTGGCAGGTTCTGCCGGTCCGCGCAAGGAAGGCATCCGCATGGGCGTGTGGGGCGCTGCGCAGGCCATTGCCTTCGGGCTTGGCGGCTTCCTTGGCACGGCTGCCGTCGACGTCACCCGGTATTTCACCGGCTCACCCTTGCAGGCCTACGTGTTGGTGTTCGCTGCGGAAGCCATCCTGTTCATCTGGTCGGCGAAGCTTGCCGCCGGCATCGTCGGCGTCCGCTGCCCGGTTGCCGCGGGC
>Ga0316195_10001372_pt1 | contig 10846 bp, 8 predicted proteins | sample Phised1_MG_FD_204937 | JGI IMG/M metagenome (GOLD analysis project Ga0316195, IMG submission 204937) | Coastal sediment microbial communities from Maine, United States - Phippsburg sediment 1 | ecosystem: Environmental > Aquatic > Marine > Coastal > Sediment | place: USA: Maine | collected... | reverse complement strand
GCGCTGCTGATCGGTGTTCTGATTGGTACCTACTCTTCGATCTTCATCGCCAGCCCGCTGCTGACCTATTGGAAACGAGACCGTGCGTAACAAAACATGAGTGAGTATCTGCCCGATCAGGTGCAGCCAATCGACCCGGAGGAGACCTTTACTTTTTGCTGCCATCGGCGCATCACCTGTTTCACTCAGTGCTGCAGGGAACTCGAACTGGCCCTGACGCCCTATGACGTTCTCAGGCTGCGCCAGGCTACTGCGCTGCACTCGGCCAGACTGCATGAGCGTTATATCATCGAAGAGCAGGACCCTTCTGCACCGTTTCCGAGTTTTTATCTGACTATGGTCGATGACGGCCGGGCAAGCTGCGTCTTTGTCCGTGCCGAGGGCTGTTCAATCTACCCCCATCGCCCCGGAGCCTGCCGGACCTACCCCCTGGGCAGAGGTACCGTAAAGCAGGAAAATCTCCTGCAGGAACGATTTGTCCTGCTGCGAGAATCCCACTGCCGCGGATTTGAGCAGGCGCCTATCCAGAATGCACAGACATACATGAAGTCCCAGGAGTTGGCATCCTATAACCGGTTCAATGATCTGCTGGTAGAAATCACCCAGCATGAGAAGATCAGGCAGGGTATGAAGCCCAGCGCTGAACAACTCAGGAGCTACAGGCTGGCCCTGTTCGACCTCGACACCTTTCGGGAAAAACTGCACCGCAAAGAGATCGATATCCCGGCTGCACTGCACCACCAGCCTCTAGATGACTTAGACGATGAACGCCTGCTTGAGTTCTCCATGAACTGGTTCAAGACCCAAATATTTGGTCATTTGAGCTGATGGCCCAGATCCTCTCATCACCTTTCTCAGAGTATAACGAGATGCTGAAACTGATCGTTTTCGATTGCGACGGGGTCATGTTCGACTCCCGCGAAGCCAACCGGATTTATTACAACGACCTGCTTGACTCGTTCGGTCGGCCGCCGATGAGCGAGGATGAACTGCAGCATGTACATTCTCATAACGTGGCCGATTCTGTGGCCCATGTTTTCCGGCACTACCCCGACCAGGACCTGGAGGCGGTGCATCGCCATCGGCTGCAATCAAGCTATACGCCCTATCTGGCCCATATGATCATCGAGCCGGACCTGATTGGCTTTCTTGAACTGGTGCGTGAGCGCTACCACCTGGCGATTTCAACGAACCGTACAACGACGATGGACCCGCTGCTGGAAGCCTACGGCCTGAGCTCTTATTTCGAAAAGATTGTCACCGCGCTGGATGTGGCCAACCCAAAGCCAGCTCCCGATGCGCTTTTTACTATCTTCCAGCACTTTGAGTGCAGCGCCAAAGAGACCATCTATATCGGTGATTCCGAAGTCGATCGGCTGCACACCCAGGCGGCTTCGGTCGAGCTGATCGCGTTCAAGAATCCGGCCCTGAAGGCGCCTTACCACGTAACGAGCTTTATGGAGATCCTCGAGCTTCCTCCATTTGCCGCCGTCTGAACCTGCAGCACCTGCCTGCACCGGCTTTGCCGCTGCTCCTTTGGTTATCACAAAAGATACCCCGGCTCACAATGACCAGGCCCAATATCTGTTGGTTCTTTTTATAAAAATTATTTTCTTGTTGATAAAAATTGATATAATGAACGAATTAGCCTGCTGATATTCCCACTCACCCATAACCGGTGCTCTTATGGCTGTCGCAACGGAACAACTAGAAACAATCCATCAGGAACTGACCCAGACTTTCGGGGACGGTGAGATGATAAGCATCGTTGCGCTCGATGGAAATCCGCCGGACAAATATGAGGTCACCTACCAGGTTGAAGGCCTGCAGAAAAACACCAGCGACGAAATCGAAACCGTAAACAGCCACACCATTACCCTCAGCATTCCGTTCGGCTACCCCCATTTTCCACCTAGTTGCAAGCCCAAAAGCCCTATTTTCCATCCCGATTTTGACCCTGCGGCAATCTGTATCGGCGATTTCTGGGAAAAAAATCGCTCCATTATCGATCTTATCCGTCATATTGGCGAGATGATCACCGGACGTTTCTACTCGACCTCTAATGCCTTCAATGAGGAAGCGGCGCAGTGGTATGAGAAGAACAAGGCAAAACTGCCCGGCAGCGCTGAGTCCGAGGGCAGCGACAGTGACGATCTGCTGGCTGAAGAAGCTTTTGGCAGTCCAGCCGGAGACGATATCAGCTCGCTGCTCGACGATGATACCGATGATCTGTCCTTTTCGCTCGATGACGACCTGCCAGCCGTCCTTGTCGATGATGAAACGCAGCCGGCCCTGAACTTGGCCGAAGCTCCGGAGCAGGAGAAAAGGCCTCAATTAGAGGATATCGAAAGCATCAGCTTTGATGAGAGCGATTTCGATTTCGGGCCGGCCGATGAACCCGGTGACGTCGCCTCCAGCGCACCGGCCCAATCTGATTTCAGCGGTGATCTGGAACTCGAACACACCGACGAGGCTGAAGAAGATAAGGTCGACGTCGAATACCTGCTGGCTCTTGCAGATCAGAAGCGCTACTTTGCACTTGACAAAGAGCTCGAGCATCTCCCTGCCGCGGCTGACTTTACTGAACGGGATGGGTTAACCAGGCAGGTCAAGGAGACCCTGGCGCGGGTTAAGGTACAATACCAGGAAGCACTGGAACTCGAACACCAGGGCAGCCCTGCCGAAGCGCTTAAGCTCTTTAAAGAGATTGAAAAAGAGACGCCCGATTTTCCGGCGCTACACGATGATATCGACCGCATCACCCAGGCCATCCAACTTCTGGGGGATTGGACTGACCCGTCCAGAAAAGAAAAAGCGGTCAAGGACAAATTTGTCGGGGACCCTGCGGCGGAAGATGAATCCGCCGCCAGGCCTGGGACAAAAAAACAGGCTCGTAAACAAGAAGATGCATCGCCTACCTTCTTCGATGACGACAGCAGTCGACAGGGTTCTCGTTTGATCCCTTACGCCATTGGCATCATCGTTGTGCTGATCGCTTTTGCAGCCGGATTCAACTACTGGCTCAGCGCCTCGAACCTGAAGCAAGCCGGGCGGGAATCCGCGGAATGCGAAAAAGCGCTCAAGGCCAATCAGTTCACCCTTGCTGAACAGAAGTGTGAGGCAGCTCTCGGGGCTGCCAGGCAGGTCCGTTTTTTTAAAAGCGGGGCCCGGGATGCCTTGATCGGAGATGTCGAGCAGACTCTGGCATCGGAGCAGCTCAGGCAGGGATTGGCCGGCAACCTTGCGCTGGACGGCGAGTATTATCCCAAGGACGTGGTTAATGCGATTTTAAGCTTTCGGCAATTCAAGCAGGCGGGCGATTACTTTTTCAGCGGTGAAAACTGGCAGCAGGCGGTGTCGAACTACGAGCAGGCGTTGACCATCGGCCAGGGCGAGAAAGCCATTGGTCGATCAGCAATGCTTGACATAACCAACAATATCAAGATTGCCGAGTTCAACATCTTATATCAGTCGGGTATTTCTTTTATCGAGCGAAAAAAATGGGTGCTGGCTACCAAGGACCTGTCCGCCGCGCTGCAGCAGCTTAAAGGACTGAGCATTAATGACAAAGATCAGAAAATCGATGCAATCACTGCCCGACTCAGTGAAATCGCCCAGGCCACTGAAAAGGAAAAGGGTGATCTGGCCTTTGAGCAAGGACAGTGGGACCAAGCCGCGAGCCATTATAAAAAGGCCCTGAGTACCGCTCAAGACGCAGCCGATCCAGATGAGCGCGCGATCTATGAGCTCAAGCAACTTCTGGTAAAAACCGATTTGTACACCACCGTTTCCAGTGGCAAGGACGCCTTTAGAAAAGCCCAGTGGGACACAGCAATCAGCCTTTACCAAAAGGCTATCGAGATTCTGGAAAGCAACCGCGAAATACTGCAGCAGGCCAATACCGAAGAAAATCGTCAAAAACTTGCCCGGATCATGCTGCAAGCCTCCATTATCAGGGACAGACAGGCCGCCGCCGGTTACCTCAAGGAGAAGCAGTACACCGAGGCGGTCGATACGCTGCAGACCATCCTCGACTCCATCTCAGCCAGTAGTTTCAAAACCGAAGCCGAATTCGTTTCCATATTCGAAGAGGCCCAACGCGATATCGAACAGGCCAACGTCGACCTGGTAATGGCGGAGAAAATCAACTATCTGGAAGAAAACTTTGAAACGCTTTTTACCAAGCATTATTCCGGTTCGCCGCCGGAATCGCTGGTCGATAGAATCGTCGTTTTCGAAAATGAAAAAGACGGCAAGCTGATTTTCCGTCTGCAGTGTGTTGAAGTGGGCCGGGGCAGACCGCTGCAGCTGATCATGAAATATGCCCATGACCCCGTCCAGGGCACCTGGAGTTTCTACAGCGACAGCAACTAGCCGCACCCTGGCAGCATGTTCATCACCGCCCCGCTCTGCCTCTAATCAGAGCAAAAAACGAAACTCCCCTTTGCCGAGCAGATCATGCAGGTGAAGGATGCCAAGCAATTCCGCTCGGCTCCCCACCACCGGCAGGACCGTTATTTCGTGCTGCTGCATGATGGACAGCGCATCGACCGCCTGCTTATCGTCTGAAATGGACAGCGGGTCGGCAGTCATGATTCTGGTTACCGGTAATTCCGCGCTTTTTTGCTTCCCGGCTACAAATCTTCTGACGTCGCCATCGGTGATAATGCCAGCGACTCTATCAGTCTCTGCTACCACGAGCACTGCACCGAGATTTTTCTCATTGAGCTCAGCCACCGCCTGATCCAGCATCGCCTCAGGCCCCACCTGCGGGATCCTGTTCCCGGTCAGCATCACTTCGGCAACCCTGACCTTGAGCCTTTCCCCCAAACTGCCGGCAGGGTGGTTATGCCGGAAATCCTCAACCTGGAACTGATTGCGGTTCATCAACACCACCGCCAGCGCATCACCCAGCGCCAGGGTCGCAGTGGTGCTGGCGGTCGGTGCCAGGCCAAGCGAACAGGCTTCTTTGGGCACAGAGATATCAAGCACCACATCGGCTGCGCTCCCCAGTGTCGAACCCGCCCGGCCGGTCATCGCAATGACCGCAGCGCAGCGTCTGCGCAGGCTGGCCAGCAGGCTGTTCAACTCGGTTGTTTCACCGGAATAGGAAATGGCGATGACCACATCGGTATCCTGGACCATGCCCAGGTCTCCATGCATGGCCTCCACCGGATGCAGAAAAAATGACGGCGTTCCGGTGCTGTTCAGGGTGGCTGAAATTTTCTGGCCCACAATTCCCGACTTGCCGATACCGGTAATTATCAAGCGGCTCGGGCAGTTCTGAATCAATTCAACCGCCTGGATAAACTCATCACCGAGCCGGCGGCGTACCGCAGCCAGCCCCTCTTCCTCAATCAAAAGAACTTCCTGTGCTTTTTCAATTGACATGATTTTTCCCGCAGATCACCGTTTCACCCCGGTTAATCTCTAATTGATCGCGGATTATCCACGCATGTGACACTGGTAGCCGGGCTTCAGACTGCTGTGTCCGACCGGGAGCACCGGTGCAGCTGCCTGATTCCTGCCGGATAATGGCTTGTTGAGGCAAATTGGTCTTGACAATTGAAGCCGGCAGGATTCATATGCAGTGTTGATTGAAAGACTGCTCTTTATCAAGTTTCCCGGCTGCCTCACGCTTGCTCAGCGGCGGCACAATGCATAGTATATGCAGTCACCCCAATAACACCATAACAAAAAAACGTAAACGGAAACATTATGTCAAGTTATCTTTTTACCTCGGAATCCGTCTCCGAAGGCCATCCTGACAAGGTCGCCGACCAGATTTCAGATGCGATACTCGATGCGATACTCGAACAGGACATACACGCCCGCGTCGCCTGTGAAACGATGGTTACCACCGGCATGATCCTGATCGCCGGCGAGATTACCACCTCCGCCTGGGTCGATATGCCCGGCGTGGCCCGCCAGATGGTCAAATCGATCGGCTATAATTCCTCGGACATGGGCTTTGACTACCAGTCGTGCGCGGTGCTGACCTCGATAGACAAGCAGTCGTCCGACATTGCCCAGGGGGTTGACGAAGGCAGTGGGCTCGATCTCGAACAGGGCGCCGGCGACCAGGGTCTGATGTTCGGTTATGCCTGCAACGACACCGATGTGCTGATGCCGATGCCGATCTATTACGCCCACCGCCTCACCAAGCGTCAGGCGGAGGTGCGGAAGACAGGACTGCTGCCATGGCTGCGTCCCGATGCCAAATCGCAGGTCACGGTCCGCTACATCGACGGCGTACCGACCCGGATCGACGCGGTGGTGCTCTCCACCCAGCACGATGAAATCGTTGAGTACGAAGATCTCAAGGAAGGGGTCATGGAGGAAATCATCAAGCCGATCCTGCCCGACAATATGATCGACAAAGACACCAAGTTCTATATCAACCCGACCGGCCGTTTCGTTATCGGTGGACCGGTGGGAGACTGCGGCGTCACCGGCCGAAAGATTATCGTCGATACCTACGGCGGCAAGGGCTCCCACGGAGGCGGCGCGTTCTCCGGCAAGGACCCGTCCAAGGTGGACCGCTCTTCTTCATATATGGGGCGCTATATCGCCAAAAACCTGGTGGCCGCCGGCATCGCCACGGAAATCGAGGTCCAGATCGCCTATGCGATCGGCATATCGCAGCCGGTTTCCATCGCCATCAACAGCTTCGGCACCGGCCGGATCAGTGATGAACGAATCAGGGATCTGGTAAGCGCCCACTTCGACCTCCGGCCCAAGGCCATTATCAATCATCTCAACCTGCTCCGGCCGATCTACCGGCCCACCGCCGCGTATGGACATTTTGGCCGCAGACGGGACGACTTCACCTGGGAGCGGATCGACAAGGCCGATGAACTGCGGGACGCCGCCGGCCTTTGATTTTTTTATCAACGACACCCATTATAACGAGTTAAGGATGTACAATATGAATATGAACAAAGACTACAAGGTAGCTGACATCTCCCTGGCCGACTGGGGCAGAAAGGAGATCGAGATTGCCGAAACAGAAATGCCGGGCCTCATGAGCCTGCGCGATCAGTACCGGACCTCCCAGCCGCTCAAAGGTGCGCGGATCGCCGGTTGCCTGCATATGACCATCCAGACCGCCGTGCTGATGGAGACCCTGATCGATCTCGGGGCCGAGATCCGCTGGTCATCGTGTAATATTTTTTCAACCCAGGACCATGCGGCGGCGGCCATGGCGGCGGCCAATATTCCCACCTTTGCCTGGAAGGGAGAGACCGAGGAAGAGTTCTGGTGGTGCATCGACCAGACCATTTTCGGACCAGACGGCTGGCGGCCCAATATGATCCTCGATGACGGCGGCGACCTGACCCTGGTCATGCACCAGAAATATCCTTCGGAGATGAAGCAGGTCAAAGGCATCTCCGAGGAGACCACCACCGGCGTGCACCGGCTCAACGAAATGGCGGAAGCATCCACCCTGCTCTGTCCGGCAATCAACGTCAATGACTCGGTGACAAAATCAAAGTTCGATAACCTCTACGGCTGCCGGGAGTCGCTGATCGACGGCATCAAACGGGCCACCGACGTGATGATCGCCGGCAAGATTGCAGTCGTGGCCGGCTATGGTGATGTGGGCAAAGGCTGTGCTCAGGCTTTAGCCGGTATGGGCGCCACCGTGCTGGTCACCGAAATCGATCCGATCTGCGCGCTGCAGGCGGCGATGGAAGGTTATCGGGTGGTCACCATGGAAGACGCGGTCGGGCTTGGTAACATTTTCGTGACCTGCACCGGCAATATCGATGTGATTACCAGGGCCCATATGGAGCGCATGCCCCATGAGGCGATTGTCTGCAATATCGGCCATTTCGACTCAGAAATAGATATCGCTTCGATTCGGGACCTTCCCTGGGAGAACATCAAACCCCAGGTCGACCATGTCACCTTCCCGGATGGGAAGAAAATCATCGTCCTGGCGGAAGGCCGGCTGGTCAACCTGGGCTGCGCCACCGGGCACCCCAGCTTCGTGATGAGCAACTCATTCACCAACCAGGTGCTGGCTCAGATCGAGCTGTTCAATCATCCTGAGCGTTATGAAAACAAAGTCTATTTCCTGCCCAAGCAGCTTGACGAGATGGTCGCCCGGCTGCACCTGGAGAAAATCGGCGTAACCTTGACCACCCTGACCAAAAAGCAGGCCGACTATATCGGCGTCGAGCAACAGGGGCCGTTCAAGCCTGACTACTATCGCTACTGATTGCACCAGGCAGCAAAGCCGCAGAGAGCGTGCCGGTTTCAACGGGCACGCCTTTTTTTTATCTGCAATACCTTGCAGTCAGGCTGCCTTCAGGGCCTGGCCCAGATCTGTGATTTGCCCCCTGCAGGGGGGCACAAAAAAAGGCGCACCACTCTATCAATCGAGAGCGGCGCGCCTTGAACGGGTTCTTAGAACAGCAGTCGAAAAACTACCCGCCCTATTTCTCCTCGTTCTGGATACGCGAAGGATCTGCGTACATGGTGGTGGAACCCGAGGACCAGAACATCAGACGACCTTCACGAACAAGCAGGTTGGCAATGTTTTTGATTTGCCGGGGCTTGGCGTCGGGATCGCATTTGTAGAAATCCTTGACATAGAGCTGCGGCTTCGGTGATGTCGCAGCCTTCTTACAGATCGCATCTTTTAGTTCTTCATCACTCAGAGGCATTTTCTTTCTCCTTTTTTAATGTGACCAAAAGGGCATCAAAGCCCACCCCGCCTGAGCGAAGTGGGCTCCTAGTCAGCAGAAAACCAGTCAATTATTTGATATGGCTGGTGAACTTGAACTGAGTGGTTGTGCGCCAGGTATCATATGCCAGGCGATAATCATCGATGCTCTTCTCTGTAAATGGGATATCACACTTCTCGAAGAAGCGCTCCCAGCTAATCCTTTCAGCCCACTCGCCAACACGCTCGTATTTCCGGGCGTCTTTGGCATAGGCTTCAACGATTTTTCTAATTGCCTGAACGGTCTCCGGCCAGCGTGGAGGCGTATTGGGTAGAAACGGAATGACCAGTTTGGAAAATTTTGGCGCTGACCGGGTGTTGGAAATCTTACCGCCGACCAGAATCGCAATACCGTCACCTTCCGGATCGGCCAGCGGCATGGACGGACACATGGTGTAGCAGTTGCCGCAGAACATACAGCGCTCTACGGTGACCTTAACTGTTTTGATCTCCTTGCCATCAATTTCGGCTTTAGCCGGCTTGACCGCGCCCAGCGGACATGAAGCAATAGCCAGTGGCAGTTCGCAGACACCGGTAATACGCTTGTGATCGATCATCGGCGGCTTGCGGTGAATACCAAGAATAGCAATGTCAGAAGCATGAACGGCACCGCACATGTTCAGACAGCAGGCCAGGGCAATACGTACCTGGGCCGGCAGGGTCATCGAAGTGAAGTATTCGAAAAGATCGTCCATAACCGCTTTAACCGGGCCTGATGCGTCAGTGGCCGGGGTGTGGCAGTGGATCCAGCCCTGGGTGTGAACGATATTGGTGATGCCGGCTCCGGTTCCGCCTACCGGAAAGCGGTTGCCGCGGCTGGCCAGATCATCGAGCAAGGGCTGTACCTTGTCCTTGGAATCGACCATGAACTCGATATTGTTTCTGGTCGTGAAACGCAGACGACCGTCGCAGTGGGCATCGGCGATATCACAGACTTCGCGGATGAACTGACAAGTGACCAGACGGGCCGAACCTGCGCGGATGGTGTAGACCTCATCTCCTGTTTCCGATTTATGCATCAGCACGCCGGGCTGCAGGATTTCATGCCAGAGCCATTTGCCTTTGTTTGCTTTAATAACTTCCGGCATAAACTGCTCATAGTGTGGTGGACCAAGATCGGTAATGCGGCCTTCCATCGGTTTGTCCGGATTATATCCCATGTTAATTCTCCCTATTATAATTGTGTTGATCTAATTTTAATCCACCTAGGCAGCGTGTTTCGCACGGAACTCGTCGATATCGCGCTCAAAACCGCCTTCAACCTCTTCCTCGGCCCAGAAGACATAAGGATTCTCACGCGGCATCCTGATCATCTGTGGAATCGGATCCAGGCCCATGACCTTGATAAAGGTGGGCAGACCAACACGCTGGATGCTCTCACCGACACGCTCACGGTTCTTGCCGACTTCCATCCACCAGTCCCAGACGCCTTCGATAAAATCGATCAGCTCCTCATAATCGTTGTCTTTGCTGATCTTCATGAACGGAACCATCAGGGTGGACATCTGAGCACCTTCAAGGATCGGGGCCTTGGCGCCAACCAGAATCGTAGCTCCCTGATCAGCACCCGGACGCAGCGCTCGAGGCATGACGTTGATGCAGTGCATACAGCGGGTGCATTCCGCATCGTCGATTTTCAGTTCATCGCCTTCCATCCACATACACTCGGTGGGGCACAGGTCGATAACTTCTTTTTTAATGTCGAACGGACCCCAGTCACGGCCGCTGTGCGAGCCGCCGTTGGCCGGGTAGTTGCCCGCCACATATTCCTTGACGGCAGCCTGGTCAATGCGGATCTGGTCACGCCAGGTGCCGATAACGGATATATCGGAACGGGCGATGGCGGCGACACAGTCGTTCGGGCAGCCGGAGAATTTGAATTTAAATTTGTATGGAAAGGCCGGGCGATGGATCTCATCCTGATAGTGCAGAGTCAGGCTATAACAGGCCTCCTGGGTGTCGTAGCAGGCCCATTCGCAGCGGGACTGGCCCAGACAGCAGGCCGGGGTACGCAGGTTGGAGCCTGATCCGCCCAGATCCTGGCCCATATCGTGGGTCAGATCCCAGAAGAACGGTTCGAGGTTCTCGGTCCTGGTACCAAGCAGGATGATGTCC
>Ga0316195_10001371_pt1 | contig 10853 bp, 6 predicted proteins | sample Phised1_MG_FD_204937 | JGI IMG/M metagenome (GOLD analysis project Ga0316195, IMG submission 204937) | Coastal sediment microbial communities from Maine, United States - Phippsburg sediment 1 | ecosystem: Environmental > Aquatic > Marine > Coastal > Sediment | place: USA: Maine | collected... | reverse complement strand
CGGAAGTAGCCCAGCAGGTTCGGTCGGCCGAACTCGTTGTTGAACGCCGCCGCTCCGATCGGGCCTTCGATCATGATCGACAGAGCGTCGGCGATGCGGCCCGGAAAGCCGATGTCGCCCGCGGCCGCGCCGTCCCCGGCCGCCGTCACGTCGCGGTCGTTCTCCCAGGCCAGCCGCATGCCGGGCAGGCGAAGGTTGGACACGGAGAAGCCGCACAGCCCCGCCTTCGGCTTCGCGCCGCGGCCGGTCGCTCCCTCGTCCCGGATCTCGCCGCCGGCGCCGGTCGACGCGCCGGGAAACGGCGAGATCGCCGTCGGGTGGTTGTGGGTCTCGACCTTGAAGACGGTGTGCGTCAGCTCGTCGCGCAGGCCGTACTCGACCGCGACCGCACCGGACGCGTGATCGCTGCGCGGATAGAAGCGCGGCACCACCCTGCCCTCGATGACGGCGGCGTTGTCGCTGTAGGCGACGACGGTGCCCTGCGGAGCGGCCTTGTGCGTCGCCTTGATCATCCCGAACAGCGTCTCGGTGCGCGGCTCGCCGTCGATGGTCCAGCTCGCGTTGAAGATCTTGTGACGGCAGTGCTCCGAGTTCGCCTGCGCGAACATCATCAGCTCGACATCGGTCGGATCGCGCTGCAGCCGCGTGAACGCGTCGACGAGGTAGTCGACCTCGTCTTCCGACAAGGCGAGCCCCATGTCGGCGTTGGCGCGCGCCAGCGCGGCGCGGCCGTCGGCTAGAACGGCGACCGTCTGCAAAGGCTTGCCCGGCAGGTCCGCGAAGAGTTGCGACGGGTCCGCGGCCGGGTCGATGCAGCTTTCGGTCATGCGGTCGTGCAGCGTGGCGGCGATCCGGTCGGCACGCTCGGCCGGGAGCCGAGATGCTGCGAGCGCCGGCTGGCCGAGCCCGACGCTGAATAGGGTGCCGCGCTCGATGCGCAGCACGGCGCGCAGGCCGGTGTTGTGGGCGATGTCGGTCGCCTTGCTCGCCCACGGCGAGATCGTCCCCAGGCGCGGGACGACGAGGAACTGCACTGCGCCAGGCGCGGCGGCACCCGCCGCCTGGCCGTATGTCAGCAGCGCCGCGAGTTGCGCTTCTTCATGCGGCTCGAGAGGTCGAGCGACGTGCACGAAGTGGACGAAGCTCGCCTCGACCGATTGCGCGGCGGGCTCGACGGCGCGCAGTCGCGCCAGCAGCCGCTCGGAACGAAAGGCGGACAGCGCGCCGGGGCCCGCGAGCGCGAAGAACGAGCCGTGAGAAGTCATTGGAGGCGGGAGACCGCGCGGCGTTGCCGCGCGAAGCAGGATGGCGCGGGAAATTATAGCGGGGCACCGGTGTGTCCCCGCCGGCGCCGGCCGTCACGCGGGCGCGAGGTTGTCGTCGCGCGCCGTCGGCGCTGCGGCGAGCGCGCGCAGCAGGGCCAGGTTGCAGTCGAGCGGTGCGATTCCGAGCCCTTCGCGATGCTTGCGGCTGTTGATCGGGTCGCTGCGCTCGATCGCCTCGACCAGCGCAAGGTACGGGGCGCAGGGGCCCGACCGTTCGATCAGCGCGTCCCGCACGGGCGTGGGCATCGCCGCGTGATGGAACAGCCGCGTGAAGGACGATCCGGTCGTGCGGTCGAGCAGAGAGAACGCCCCGGTCAGGTAGAGCGCATCACGCAGTTCCGCACCGTCCGGGCTGCAACCCGCGAGGTGCTCGAGGAACAGGGCGCGCCGCAGCGACGCATGCATCAGCGGCGCCGTGCTGCCGGCGGCGGTCGAGATCCTGAGCATCCGCGACAGCCAGCGGGTCAGATCGCCGTGGGCCAGCACCATCAGGGCGCGTCGGATCGAAGCCACCTGCATCGGCACCGCAAACGCCGAGGTGCCGAGGAACCGCAGCAGTTCGAATGTCAGCGCCGGATCGCGCTTGACCACGGCCTCCATCTTCTCGAGCTCGGCGTGTTCGTGCGCCAGGCTCAGCAGCTCGAGGACCGTCGACTGCCCGGGCTGCGCGGGCCGCTCCATGGTCGCGCACGCCTCGTCGAGCGGCACGCCCACGCTGCCCATCGCGCCTCGCTCGTAGGCAGCGTCGAGCTCGGAGCGTCGGAACGCGCCCGTGATGATGAAGGGCATGCGCCGCGTCACGCCGGGCGGCGGCGGGCCGTCGCTGCGCCGGCGTCGATCCTCGGTCACGTGGATCATGGCGTAGTCGAAGCACCTGAGCAGGGCCGGCGGCAGCGGCACGTCCGGACGGCCGCGCATGGCGAGCCGGATGCCGCGCCGGCGAGCGCGCTGGGCGAGCCCCTGGATCGCCGGGTCGCGCAGCGCGATCGATGGCAGTTCGACGATCGCGTTGGCCGGCGCCTGCCATTGCAGCAGCGATTCGTCGAATTCCGCGTCGAGCGGCGCGATCAGCACCGGCGCGGTGGCCTCGGGCCAGACCATGCCGAGCTGGTCGAGCATCAGCCCGACCGGCAGGCGGTCCTGCGGGCGGACCGAAAGCATGGTGAGGCGGGTGCCGAACGTGCGGCGCTCACGGTCGATCAGCGGCGCGTAGCTCATCGAAAGAGCTCCCAGCGCACTGCTGAAGGAAAGCCGGTCGGGGGCGTTCATGGAGGGAAATGGCGGTCGGCTGGATTATTGGCCCTTGCCTGCCGCCGGCTTGGGCCGAATTCCCCCTGCCCCGCCCGTCATTTGGCCGGTTTTGCGGCCTTCACTTCCGGCCGAAGCCGCCGCCCCCCGGGGTCTGGATCACATAGACGTCTCCCGGCGCCATTTCCACCGACCCGATGTGCCCCATTTCGTCGATCCGGCCGTCGGTCCGTTCGACCCAGTTGCGGCCAGCTTCGCCCGGCTCCCCTCCGGCCATGCCGAAAGGCGCAATCGAGCGGTTGTTGGCGAGGATGGAGGCGGTCATCGCCTCGAGGAAACGGATGCGCCGCGTTCCGCCGCTGCCGCCGTGCCAACGGCCCCTGCCGCCGGAGCCGGCCCGGATCTCGTAGCTTTCGAGGCGCACCGGGTAGCGGAATTCGAGGACTTCCGGATCGGTCAGGCGCGAATTCGTCATGTGGGTCTGGACGACGTCCGTCCCGTCGAAGCCGCGCACCTGCGCGCCGTCGGCACCGACGTCCTCGACGCCGGCGCCGGACCCGCCGGAGATGGTCTCGTAGTACTGGTAACGAGCGTTGCCGAACGTGAAATTGTTCATCGTCCCCTGGGCCGAGGCCATCACGCCAAGGGCCCCGTACAGGGCATTCGTGATGCACGACGACGTCTCGACGTTGCCCGCCACGACCGCCGACGGATAGCGCGGATTCAGCATCGAACCCTCGGGAATGATGATCTCGAGCGGCTTCAGACAGCCGGCGTTCAGAGGGATGTCGTCGTCGACCAGGGTGCGGAACACGTACAGCACCGCTGCCACGCAGACCGCGCTCGGGGCGTTGAAATTGTTCGGCAACTGCGCCGACGTGCCGCTGAAGTCGATCGTCGCGGCGCGCCGCTCGTGGTGCACGGTGATGCGCACCTTGATCAGGGCGCCGTTGTCCAGCCGGTAGTCGAAGGCACCGTTCCTGAGTCGCGTCACGACGCGCCGCACCGACTCCTCGGCGTTGTCCTGCACGTGCTTCATGTAGGCACGCACGACCTCCAGCGTGAACTGCTCGACCATCTTGAGCAGTTCCTCGCGTCCCTTCTCGTTGGCGGCGATCTGGGCCCGCAGATCTGCCAGGTTCTGGGCCGGGTTGCGCGCCGGGTAGGGACCGGAGCCCAGCAGCTGCATCAGTTCCGCCTCGCGCAGCCGCCCTGGCCGACCGACCCCCTGGCCTTCGACCAGCTTGAAATTGATGAAGCGCACGCCCTCCTCGTCGAGCGATGCGGAGAACGGCGGCATCGAGCCCGGGGTGCTGCCGCCGATGTCCGCGTGGTGGCCGCGCGAGCCGACATAGAACAGGATCTCGCGGCCTTCGCGATCGAACACGGGCGTGATCACCGTGACGTCGGGCAGGTGGGTGCCGCCATGGTAGGGATCGTTGATCACGTATGCGTCGCCCGGCGTCATCCGCCCTGCATTCTCCCGGATCACCGTCTTGATCGACTCGCTCATCGATCCGAGGTGCACCGGCATGTGCGGCGCGTTCGCGATCAGGTTGCCGGTGGCGTCGAACAGCGCGCACGAGAAGTCGAGCCGCTCCTTGATGTTGACCGAGTAGGCCGTGTTCTGCAGCCGGACGCCCATCTGTTCGGCGATCGACATGAACAGGTTATTGAAGACCTCGAGCATCACCGGGTCCACGTCCGTGCCGATCGCCTGCCGCTTCGGCCGGGGACGGATGCGGCTCAGCACCAGGTGGTCGAGGTCCGTGACGCGCGCCTGCCAGCCGGGCTCGACGATGGTGGTCGCATTCGCTTCGGCGATGATCGCCGGCCCGTCGACCGCATCGCCAGGTCGCGTGTCGTTGCGCCGGATCACAGGGGTGTCGTGCCAGTCGCCTTCGCTGAACATGCGCACCCGCGCTGCCGGTTGCAGACCCCCAGCGCGCGGCGGTCTGCTCGCCGGACGCTCCGCCGCGGCATCACCGCCGCCGATCGCCTCCACCGACGCCGCCTCGATCACCAGCGCGCGTCCCTCCATCAGGAAGGAGTAGCGCTTCAGGTATTCGGCGTCGAAGGCGGCCTGCATTTCGTCCAGCGCGCCGGCCGCGACGACCAGCGCCGTGTCCGTGCCCTCGTACCGGAGGTGGGCCCGGCGCACCACGCGGATGCGCTCGGCTGGCACTCCTTGAGCGTGCAGGTCCTGCCGCGCGTCGGCGGCGAGACGCTCGAGCGTCGCCAGCAGAGGCGCCAGGGCCGCGTCCTCGAGCCGGCGCTCCACCGACTCCTCCCTCATTGCGGTCTGGTCGGCAAGTCCCATGCCGTAGGCTGACAGCACGCCGGCCAGCGGGTGGGCGAAGATCCGTGTCATGCCGAGCGCATCGGCGACCCGGCAGGCGTGCTGGCCGCCGGCGCCGCCGAAGACCGACAGCGTGTAGCGGGTCACGTCGTGGCCGCGCTGCACCGAGATGCGCTTGATCGCCTCGGCCATGTTGCCGACGGCGATGTCGATGTAGCCCTCGGCCACCTGCTCCGGCGTCAGGTCGCGGCCGGTCTCGGCGCGGATCCGGCCCGCCAGCTCCGCGAACCGCCCGCGCACGACGGCATCGTCGAGCGGCTGGTCGCCGGCGGGGCCGAACACGTGGGGGAAGAACGACGGCTGTATCTTGCCCACCATGACGTTGCAGTCGGTCACGGCGAGCGGGCCGCCGCGTCGATAGCACGCCGGACCCGGATTCGCCCCGGCCGAGTCGGGACCGACGCGCAGGCGGGCACCGTCGAAATGCAGGATCGACCCGCCACCGGCGGCCACGGTATGGATGCTCATCATCGGCGCGCGCATCCGCACGCCAGCCACCTGGGTTTCGAACGCGCGTTCGCAGTCGCTCACGTCCCGGCCGGCGAAGTGCGAGACGTCGGTCGAGGTGCCGCCCATGTCGAACCCGATCACCCGATCGAAACCGGCGGCGAGGCTGGTCCGAACCATGCCGACGATGCCGCCGGCCGGACCCGACAGGATGGAGTCCTTGCCCTGGAAGCGACGGGCGTCGGTCAGGCCTCCGCTGGATTGCATGAAGAGCAGGCGCGTATCCGGCAAGTCGCCCGCCACCTGCTCCACGTAGCGGCGCAGTATCGGCGACAGGTAGGCGTCCACCACCGTCGTGTCGCCGCGCGCGACGAATTTCATCAGCGGGCTGACCTTGTGCGACACGGATACCTGCGGGAAGCCGATCTCGCGCGCGATGTCCCCGAGTGCCGCCTCGTGCTGCCGGTATCGGTAGCCATGCATCAGCACGATGGCGACGGCGCGATAGCCTTCGTTGTAGGCCTGCCGCAGAGCGGCGCGGGCCGCGCCCGCGTCGAGCGGCACGACCACGTCGCCGTGCGCGCCGATCCGTTCGTTCGCCTCGATCACCCGGGAATACAGCAGTTCGGGCAGCACGATGTGGCGGTCGAACAGGCGCGGTCGGTTCTGGTAGGCGATGCGAAGTCCGTCGCGGAACCCGCGCGTCACGACCAGCACGGTGCCTTCGCCCTTGCGCTCGAGCAGGGCGTTGGTGGCGACGGTCGTCCCCATCTTCACCGCGCCAAGCTGCGCCACGGGCACGTCGCCGCCGGGCGCGACCCCCAGCAGGTGCCGGATCCCGGCGACCGCCGCATCGCGGTACTGCTCGGGGTTCTCCGACAGCAGCTTGTGGGTCACCAGGGTGCCGTCCGGACGGCGCCCCACCACGTCGGTGAACGTCCCGCCGCGGTCGATCCAGAATTCCCAGGCGCCGGCCGTCGATCCGTTCACGGCCGGCTCCGCGATTCCGTGGAGGCTTGTATGCTTCGCGACGCACCGGCGACGGTGCGGCTGCCTTCGGCGCAGTCGGCCGATATGTGAAGAGCGCGCTGGGGTTCGAGGAGTGACACGTTCTTTTTTGTTTGCTTGCCGTGGCGGCGCTATGTTGACACAGCGTCCGATCGACTGCCGTCCCCGCTCACGAGAGGAAATCAGGAAACCATGAAACGACGTTCCGTGCTGCTTGGCTCCGCGGTGGCTGCCGCGGCTCTTTCCTTCGGCCTGCCTGCAACGGCCCAGACCAAGTGGGATCTTCCTGCGGGCTACCCCGCGGGCAACCCGCATACGCAGAACCTGAACCAGTTCGCGGCCGACGTGCAGAAGGCGACCAACGGCAAGCTGGCGATCACCGTGCATCCGGGCGGTGCCCTGTTCAAGGCGCCCGAGATCAAGCGCGCGGTTCAGACCGGCCAGGCGCAGATCGGCGAGGTGCTGATGAGCCTGCTGGAAAACGAGAACCCCGTGTTCGGCGCCGACGCCGTGCCCTTCGTCGCGACCGGGTTCGATGCGTCGTTCAAGCTGTGGCAGGCCCAGCGGCCCATCGTCGAGAAGATCCTGGCCGGACAGGGCATCAAGCTGCTGTACGCGATCGCCTGGCCTCCCCAGGGCATCTACACGAAGAAGGCGCTGAACTCGGTCGCCGACATGAAGGGCCTGAAGTGGCGCGCCTACAACCCGGCAACCACGCGCATCGCCCAGCTGGTCGGCGCGCAACCGCTCACCATCCAGGCGGCCGAGCTGTCGCAGGCGTTGTCCACCGGCGTTGTCGATTCGTTCATGTCGTCCGGTGCCACCGGTGTCGACTCGAAGGTCTGGGAAAGCCTCACCCACTTCGCGACGGTCGACGCGTGGCTGCCGAAGAACATGGTGATCATCAACCAGAAGGAGTTCGACAAGCTCGACAAGGCCACGCAGGACGCCGTGCTCGCGGCCGGCAAGGCGGCCGAGGAACGCGGCTGGAAGCGGATGCGCGAATACACCGCGGAGTCGCTGGCCACGCTGCGGACCAACAAGATGACGGTGTACGAGCCCAGCCCGGCCTTCAAGGCCGAGCTGACGAAGATGGGCGAGTCGATGCTCAACGAGTGGCTGCAGAAGACCGGCGAGGAAGGCAAGGCCATCATCGGCACCTTCCGCAAGTAGCGAACGAGGCCGCCGCGGGGCGGCCTCCCCCTTCCGTCGAGCCACCGGGATGCGATCGATCCTCGACCCCTTCTACACCGCGCTCGGCGTGCTGGGCGCGCTGTTCATCCTGGCCACGCTCGTAGTGGAGGTTGCCGGCATCGCGGGACGGGAGCTCGGCTACTCGATGGCCGGGCTCGACTCCTATGCGGGCTACTGCCTGGCCGCCGGCTCCTTCCTGGCGATGGCCCACGCCCTGAGGCGCGGCGACCACATCCGGGTCACCTTGATCCTGACCCGACTCAAAGGCCGCACGCGCTACTGGATGGAAGTGCTCTGCCTGTGCATTGCGGCGCTGCTGTCGGCCTACTTCGCCTACTTCTCGGCGCGGCTCGTCTGGGGCTCCTACACGCTGAACGACGTTTCGCAGAACGTCGACGCCACGCCGCTGTGGATCCCGCAGCTGTCGATGGCGATCGGCCTGTTCGGGCTGGCTGTCGCGTTCGCCGAGCAGCTCTTCGTCACCCTGCGCACCGGACGCCTGGCGCCGGGCACGGACGAAGCGGCGCACGTGGAATAGGCCGATGGGGACGCTGGTCGCTCTGCTGCTCGTCGTCGCGCTCTTCGTCATCCTCGGCGCAGGCGTCTGGATCGGCATCGCGGTTCTTGGCGTGGCCTGGATCGGCATGGAGCTCTTCACCACGCGGCCGGGGGGGGACGCGCTCGCGTTGACGGTCTGGGGGTCGCTGTCCAGCTGGACGCTGACGGCGTTGCCGCTGTTCGTCTGGATGGGCGAAATCCTGCTGAAGAGCCGGCTGTCCGAAGGCATGTTCCGCGGCCTCGCGCCGTGGCTGCAGTGGCTTCCCGGGCGGCTGCTGCACACCAACATCATCGGCTGCACCATCTTTGCGGCGGTCTCCGGGTCGTCGGCAGCCACCTGCGCGACGATCGGGAAGATCACCCTGCCCGAGCTGTCGCGCCGCGGCTATCCGGAGCCGATAGCGATCGGCTCGCTCGCCGGCGCGGGCACTCTCGGGCTGCTGATCCCGCCGTCGATCATCATGATCGTGTACGGAGTGGCGGCCGACGTGTCGATCGGCAAGCTGTTCATCGCCGGCGTGATCCCGGGCCTTCTGCTGGCGGGACTCTTCATGGGTTACACGATGTTCTGGGCGCTGCGTCACCATGAGCAGGTCCCGCCGGCCGACATCTCGCTCGGCTTCTGGCAGAAGATCGTCGAGTCCCGCCACCTGCTTCCGGTGCTCGGACTGATCGCCGTCGTGCTCGGTTCGATCTACAGCGGCGTGGCGACGGCAACCGAGGCGGCGGCGCTCGGGGTGGTCGGCGCACTGGTACTTTCCGCTGCCCAGCGGACCCTGACGTGGACCAGCTTCTGGGACGGCCTGATGGCCGCCACCCGCCTGTACTGCATGATCGCGCTGATCCTCGCCGGCTCGGCGTTCCTGTCGCTGTCGATGGGATTCATCGGGCTGCCGCGCCAGATCGCGGAGACGATCGGCGCGATGAACCTGAGTCCGTTCGGCCTCATCGTGCTGCTGACCGTGTTCTTCATCGTCCTCGGCTGCTTCCTCGACGGCATCTCCATGGTCGTGCTGACGATGGCGGTGCTGTTGCCGACGCTGCAGACTGCGGGCATCGACCTGCTGTGGTTCGGGGTGTTCATCGTCATCGTCGTCGAGATGGCGCAGATCACGCCGCCGGTCGGCTTCAACCTGTTCGTCCTGCAGGGCATGACTAAGCGGCAGATCAACATGATCGCGGTCGCCGCCTTCCCGTACTTCCTGATGATGGTCGTCGCCGTGCTCGCGATCTGGTTCTTTCCGGCGCTGGTCACCTACCTGCCGAGCCAGATGAAGCTGTAGCGTTGCGTCAGCGGCGCACCGCTACAATGCGCGCCGCTCGCCACTCGCCAAGAAGAATCCACATGCATGTCATCGTGGTCGGCGCCGGGATCATCGGCGTCTGCACCGCCTACTTCCTGCGCCGCTCCGGCATGGAGGTGACGGTCCTCGAACGACAGGCTGGCGTGGCGCGCGAGACGAGCTTCGCGAACGCGGGCGTGATGGCGCCCTCCTACGTCGGACCGTGGGCGCAGCCGGGCATGCCGGGCAAGGTCGCGAACTATCTGTTCAAGGCCGAAGCGCCGGTCGTGTTCCGCCCGTCGACCGATCCCGCACTGTGGGGCTGGATCCGGCGCTGGCTGGCGGAGTGCGATCCCGCGCGGTTCGCCCGCAACAAGGCGCGAATGCAGCGGCTGGCCTTCTACAGCCAGTCCCAGCTACACGCTCTGCGCAAGCTGCACGAGATCGACTACGAGCAGGCCACCGGATACCTGCAGTTGTTCCGCTCGCCGGAGGAAGTGGAACGCTCCGAGGCAACGCGCGCGATGCTCAGGGATCTCGGCGTGGCGCACCGGCTGGTCACGGCCGACGAGGCACGGGCGATCGAGACGACCCTGCACCCGGTCACGGCCCTCGCGGGTGCCCTGCACCTGCCTGACGACGAGACGGGCAACTGCGCCTTTTTCGCCCACCAGCTGAAGGGCATTGCCGAGCGCGACGGGGTGAACTTCCGCTTCGGGATCTCCGCCGAAGGATTCGACCTCGCGCAGGGGCGGATCGAGCGGCTACGCACGTCGCAGGGCGAACTGCGAGCCGACGCCTATGTCGTCGCCGGCGGCGTGGACAGCCTCGCGTTGCTGCGTCCACTCGGAATCCGTCTGCCGCTGCTGCCTGTGAAGGGCTACTCGGCAACCGTTTCGATCACGGCGCTCGACCAGGCGCCGATGACCAGCGTGATGGACGAAACGTACAAGGTGGCGATCACGCGCATGGGCAATCGACTGCGCATCGCCGGGACGGCCGAGGTCGGCACGACGGGCATGAAGCTGCGCGACGGCGCGCTGCGAACGTTGTTGAAGGTCGCGAGCGACTGGTTTCCGGCTGCCGCGGTGTACCGACGCGCGCAGTTCTGGGTCGGCGCCCGACCGATGCTGCCGGACGGCCCGCCCGTGCTCGGCCCCAGCCCCATCGCGAACCTGTACCTCAACACCGGCCACGGATCCACGGGGTGGGTGATGGCGTGCGGCTCGGGAAAGGTGGTCGCCGACGTGATCGCCGGCCAGTCGGCGGAAATCGATCTCGACGGCTTGACCATCGACAGATACGACCGGCGGCGAGCTGCCTAACCTGTCGCCATGGCTTCGCTTTACACGGTAGCTGAGCTGCGATTCATAGAAGAGGCGGCGCAGCGTGGCCTCGCGCCCGGAGAACTGATGGCGCGGGCGGGGCGCG
>Ga0316195_10001370_pt1 | contig 10856 bp, 10 predicted proteins | sample Phised1_MG_FD_204937 | JGI IMG/M metagenome (GOLD analysis project Ga0316195, IMG submission 204937) | Coastal sediment microbial communities from Maine, United States - Phippsburg sediment 1 | ecosystem: Environmental > Aquatic > Marine > Coastal > Sediment | place: USA: Maine | collected... | reverse complement strand
GCGCCTCCCGCCCGCCGGGCGGATACGCAGGCTTCCTGACTTGCCAGGCGGCCCCGGCCGCTACAATTCGCCGGTCACCCTTCAACCGGGATCTACGCCGTGACCACCATCCGTGAAGCCGACTTCGTGCAGAGCGTCGCCGACGCATTGCAGTTCATTTCCTACTACCACCCGGCGGATTACATCGCCCACCTGGCGCGCGCCTACGAGCGCGAGCAGTCCCCGGCCGCGAAGGATGCCATCGCCCAGATCCTGACGAATTCCCGGATGTGCGCCGAAGGCCACCGGCCGATCTGCCAGGACACCGGCATCGTCAACGTATTCCTGAAAGTCGGCATGGAGGTGCGCTGGGACAGTCGCAGCAGCGTGCTCGAGATGGTCAACGCCGGGGTTCGCAAGGCCTACACGGACCCGGACAACACGCTGCGCGCATCGGTCGTTGACGACCCGCTGTTCGCCCGGAAGAACACCCGCGACAACACACCGGCCGTCGTCCACGTGGAACTGGTGCCCGGCGACAAGCTGGACGTCAACATCGCGGCCAAGGGCGGCGGCTCGGAGAACAAGTCCAAGTTCGTGATGCTGAACCCATCGGACTCGATCGTCGACTGGGTGATGAAGACCGTGCCCATCATGGGCGCCGGCTGGTGCCCGCCCGGCATGCTCGGCATCGGCGTGGGCGGCACCGCCGAAAAGGCGGTGCTGATGGCCAAGGAGTCCCTCATGGACCCCATCGACATGCACGAGCTGCTCGAGCGCGGGCCGGCCAGCCCGCTGGAGGAACTGCGTATCGATCTATATGAAAGGATCAATGCGCTCGGCATCGGGGCCCAGGGCCTTGGCGGCCTGACGACCGTGCTGGACGTGAAGATCCGCAGCTACCCGACCCACGCGGCCTCCAAGCCGGTGGCGATGATCCCGAACTGCGCCGCGACACGGCACGCGCACTTCGTGCTGGACGGCTCGGGCCCGGCGGTCCTCGAGCCGCCCTCGCTCGACCTCTGGCCGAAGGTCGGCTGGACGCCGGGCGGCGACTCCCGCCGCGTGAACCTCGACACGCTGACGCCCGCCGAGGTCGCCAGCTGGAAGCCGGGCGAGACCCTCTTGCTGAACGGCAAGATGCTGACCGGACGCGATGCCGCGCACAAGAAGATCGCTGACTTGTTCGCGTCGGGCCAGGGCCTGCCCGAGGGCGTGGATTTCACCAACCGCGTGATCTACTACGTCGGGCCGGTGGACCCGGTGCGCGACGAGGTCGTCGGCCCCGCTGGACCGACGACGGCCACGCGCATGGACAAGTTCACCGACATGATGCTGGAGAAGACCGGCCTGATCGCCATGGTCGGCAAGGCCGAGCGCGGCCCGGTGGCCATCGAGTCCATCCGCAAGCACAAGGCGGCCTACCTGATGGCCGTCGGCGGCGCCGCCTACCTGGTCTCCAAGGCGATCCGCTCCTCGCGCGTGGTCGCCTTCGGCGAGCTGGGCATGGAGGCGATCTACGAGTTCGACGTGAAGGACATGCCGGTCACGGTCGCGGTGGACGCGACCGGCGCGGCGGTGCACCAGACCGGCCCGGCCGCCTGGGCCGGCAGGATCAAGGAGCTGGGGATCCCGGTGAGGGTGGCCTGAAGGCGCCCCGGTAGGCGCCCTCGCCAGCTTACCCGCCCGCAGGCAGCGGTCCATGCCCCGTTGTCATAATCTGCCAGGCGCCATTTCACGCCGTCCCGCAAGCTGCTCAGGCTGGATGACACGACCGAGTTCCTGTGCGCTGACTGCCACGCACAGCGATCATTGCTGCTGTACCGTTTCTTCCACTCACCCTCGGTACGCCGCCGCTGAGCCATGGCTGGGGCGCCAAGCGCGGGCGTCGATCGACCCGCGTAGCGCCTGACGTTCGCCAGAATTGCTGCCCTATTCCCGGACAGGCTAGTCGATCGCCTTGGGCGGCGCATGCATTTGCAACGGCGCCTCCTCCGCGAACAGGACGCGCCCATCGGGAAGGCGGCTGCAATGCTGGTATTCGGCTGGCAGGACTGTTTTGCCCCGACGGTCGATCACCCCACAGCGATCCGCCTGTTTGACCACCGCCACGCCGTCGAGGAATGCGCCCGCCTGGTCGAATCGCGGCGCGATGGCCAGACGGCCATGCGAATCGATGTAACCGGTCGAGGGCTTGCCGCCGGCCGTCCGCAATTCCACGTCTGCCAGCCCTTCGGACAACACTCCCACCGGACCCACGATCTCCGCCGGCCCAAGTACCGGCTTGCCTGTCTCTGTCTCGAGCAAGGCTTGTTGGTCCTTGGCGTCAATGGCCCGCACGAGGTAGTCGGAAAACCACTCAATGGAGTAATACTCCTGGCCTACCAGAACCCGGCCATCGGCGTCGATCAGTCCCGAGGACACGAGCCTGCCGCCATCCTCGGTCATGCGCGCAACTGCGATTCCGGCGGACAGCGGCTCGATCGAGGAATACGTCGGCTCGAGCAGCACCCGCCCCCGGCGATCGACCAGACCACAGAGCGCTGCCTCGCAAGAGATGGCGACATCGCGACTGAATGGCATGACGCGCTCGAATGTCGGGGCGAAGATCTCACGGCCGCCGCCATCGACGATGCCCCACTTGCCGCGCCGCTTCACCGCATACAAGCCGTCATGAATCGCGCCCACGCCTTCGAAGCGCAGCGGCAGGCGCTCCTTGCCCCGCGCGTCGAGCACCCCCCAGAGATCGCCGCGCCGGACGATGCCCAGCCACTCTCCTTGCTGGCGGCCTTGGCCGTGCATGAAAAGCGACCTGGCCTCATCGACCTGCGGGATCCCGGATTGTATGGCTCCATGGCGGAAAAGCGTGTAGCCGCTGCCGTCCGGGCGCCACTCAGCTTCGGCGCCCAGCGAGACCCAGGTTCTGCCCGCCCCCTCACCCGTTCTTTCGCTGGCTCTTGACTCACCAGAGGCTTGCCATTCCGACCCCTGCTGCCAGATACCCCAGACCCCTCCCTGCTTGGCCCTGACCTGGTGGCGATCGCACACCTCGATTTCACTGAACTGCGCTGGAACGACCCAGTGACCGTACATGTCGATACAGCCGAATCGTCCGTCCTTGGTAACCTCCATGAGTCCGGAGCCGTCCCAGTAGACAGGCCGCTCATCAAATTCCGCGGGCGTCAGCGGCTGCTGCTTCTCGTCAGCGATGCCCCACAAGCCACGCTCCATGTAAGCGAATCGCGCTGGTTCTATAGACGCTGCCGAACGCGCATAGGTGAGTAGCTCGAGCCACTCGTACTCCCGCGACTGGGAGCGGCGACCCCGGGGATCAACGACAGACCAGCGGTGGTTGGCATACACGCCCAGTCTTCTCAGCCCTTCACCGAGCGGCATCGTTGAACCTGGCAGGAGACTGAGGGAGCCATCGCTCTCCACATAGGCCGGCTCGACCCGCCAGCTGCCATCGCGATCGAGTACGCCCCAGCGCGAATACAGCTGCGCCACGGTGAGCGAGCCTCCCCATGCGCCCAACGTGGACAATTCCGGTTGGACAACCCATTTGCCGCGCGTATCGATCAGGCCCCAACGCTGTACATTCCAAGAGGCCGTTGCGGAGTCATCGCTCAAGCCCGCCGGCGCCAGCCCATGATGAAATGGCAGCACCAACGCGAAACTCGGCGGAATCACCCACTCGCCGTCGCGGTCCATGAATCCCCAGCGGCCATCCGCCGCGGCCGGCACCAGCCCTTCGGACAAGTATTCCGGCGCCAAGGCGGACACGATTTCGGCGACAACGCTAAAGTCGTCGCCAGGGATTGCCCAACCCACGTCCACGATTTCCCGACCAGTCGTATCAATCAAGATGACCCTGGCGGCAGGCTTCTGTACGGAGGGAGCCTGATCGACTGGCGCCGCTCGACGTTCATCTGAAATTGCAGTCACCGAGGCAATGGCACGGCCGCCGGAGAACCACATGCTCGCCTCGAAGCGCGGCTTGATGACCATCCTGCCGTGTCGGTCGACGAATCCGACCTTGCCGTCCTCCTGCTTCGCCTCTTCACGCACCGCCGCCAGCCCCTCGTGGAACGCTTGCGCCTCAACGAAACCCGGCCGAATGACCCAGGCACCGCTGCGATCGATGTATCCCCACCTAGAACCCTGCCGGGCAGCACACAGACCCTCATTGAAGCAGGGTACGTGCATAAGACTCGAGTCCTCGAGCAGATGCTCGTCCAGCTCGTCGAAGCGGGGCTCAATCGCCCAGGTGCCCGCGTGATCGAGGAAACCCCATTGGCCACTGACCTCCGCCGCCGCCAGGCCGTCAACAAAGGGAAGCAACTGGTCAAAGGGACCGGCGATGACCGTACGCCCGGCGCGATCAATGAATTGCCACCCACCGTCGGCGGCAACCGCCGCAACGCCCTCCGTGAAATACAGGGCAAATTCGAAACGCGGGGCGATGACGCCACCGCCGTGAGTATCGATGAATCCCCAGACCCCGCCCTTGCTGACGGCAATGAGGCCCTCCGTCGGCGGCCAGGCATCATCGTATTCGGGAGCCACGGACCACAGACCCTGCGCGTCGACGAATCCTAGGAGGATGTGAGGCCTGTCCGTGTCGCGGCAGCTTGACAGGCCTGATGCGACCGTCAGCAAGGCGGTCAGCAAAGCAACCCGCTTCCACGATCCTGGCATCACGGGCAACTCCAGGGAGCCATCGCGATCTGGCCGGACAGGACCTGGGAAACCTAGCAGCTTCGGCGGAACCGGCCCATCAGGGCTTGTGGCAGTCCGGGAACTTCATGAGGCAGCCCGTCGATTCAGCTGACGCGTGGAACGCCGCTCAGCCCGGGCGCCGCGCGATGACCTGTACCACGGCCGCGTCACGGCCGGCATGACCGGCTGCCATGCCCTCGCGGCACTCGACGATGTCGAAGTGACGTGCGGCAACCGTCTCGAACTCGCCCGGCGCAACCCGGTAGGCCGGATTCTGCGGCCCACCGCCAGCCTCCGCCGACTTCAGGTAGGCCTCCGCGATCAGGTAGCCGCCCGGGCGAATGGCGGCGGCCAGCTTCCCGATCAGCGGCAGGTTGGTGTAACGCATCACGACCGCCAGGTCATAGCGATCGGTCTCAAACGGCGGGATCGTTGCAGGCGGCACAGGCTCGAAGTCACGCAGCAGGCAGGTCACGTCCAGCGACTCCGCGCGTGCCACGGCCGCGAGTCCCTGCAGTGCCACGGCCGAGATGTCCAGGGCTTCCACCCGCCAGCCGCGGCGAGCGAGGTAGAGCGCGTGGCGCCCGGATCCGCAGGCGACATCGGCGGCCAGCGGCACGGCAGAAACGATTTCCAGCCGGGGCAGCCACTCGACCAGCAGCGGGTTGGGCTCGGCGAGGGCCCGGCAGGGACGACCGCGGTAGTGCGTGTCCCACTTGATGCGGTCTGAATCACTCATTGTGCCCGACTGCGCTCATCCAGGACCGACGGGGCAGGCGCGACTGGCCCAGCGTCCGGCCTCAGTCATCCACGCCCAGCGCAAAGCCCGCCTCGAGCTCGCGGCGCGAGTAGCTGCGAAACGCGATCATGGTCTCGGAACCGGCGATGCCCGGCAGCTTGCGGATGCGGTCGGTGACCACCTCGGCCAGCGTCTCGTTGTCCCGGGTGCGGACGATGGCCACCAGGTCCCACTGCCCGGCGACCGAAAACACCTCGCTGACGCCCTGGGTCTCGGTCAGCGCGAGCGCCAGCTCGGACACCTTGTCGGTGTCGGCCTTGATCATGACGAGAGCGGCAACCATCGCGTTCCTCCAGCGTACGGCCTGCCGGCGCAGGCTACCGCCCAGATCTTACCTCTAGATCGCGGTACGGACCGAGATCAGTTCGGGGAAGAAGGATTTCTTCAGCACGTGCTCGAGATAGGGAACGCCGGCCGACCCGCCCGTGCCCTGCTTGAAGCCGATGATGCGCTCCACCGTCTTCAGGTGGGCAAAGCGCCACTGCTGCAGGCGGTACTCCAGGTCCACCAGCTTCTCCGCCAGCTCGTAGAGGTCCCAGTGCTGGTCCGAGTCGCGATAGACCTCCAGCCAGGCTTCCTCGACGCCGGGATGCGGCTCGTAGGGGCCGCTGAAGTCGCGCTGCAGACGCTCGACAGGCACCTCGAAACCGCGACGATCCAGCAGCCGCAGGCACTCGTCGTACAGGCTCGGCTCCTCCAGCGCGCCCGAAAGCAGCGAATACGCCTCCTGGTCGGCCGAATGGACCTCGATCATGCGCGCATCCTTTGCGCCCAGCAGGAACTCCAGGTGACGGTACTGCCAGGACTGGAAACCCGAGCTGTGGCCGAGCGCATCGCGAAACCGCATGTAATCCGCCGGCGTCATCGTGCCCAGCACGTCCCAGGACTGGATCATCTGCGCCTGGGTGCGGGCCACGCGCGAGAGCATCTTGAAGGCCGGCTCGAGGTCGTCCTCGCGAACCTGCTCGCGCGTCGCCAGCAGTTCGTGCAGGCACAGCTTCAGCCACAGCTCGCTGGCCTGGTGGATGACGATGAACAGCATTTCGTCGTGCTGGCCCGACAGCAGCCGCTGGGCGCCGAGCACCTTGTCCAGCTGCAGGTACTCGCCGTAGCTCATGTCCCGGTCGAAGTCCCAGTGGACGTCGGCCATCAGGCGATCCAGTCGCACGTCGTCGCGTTCGTTCATGGGCGCCCCCCCTAGGGAAGCTCTGCACAGGTGGCGTGAGGCGCGTTGCGTGCGCGCCGCATGGCGGCAAGGCGCGAGCGACGCCGTGTGGTCGTTCCACACCAGGAGCGAGCAACGCCGCTGCCGCGCGGCCCACGCGCAACCCCTTGGGGCCGGACGGATTTCCGCTCGGGCGGCGTCATTCGTCGCTCATGTATCACGATACGCTTCACTCCTCATTCCTTGCCGGAACGAAAATCCGTCACGGCCGCGCCCGCGTAACCTGTGCAGAGCTTCCCTAGAGCGCCTGTCAGGTTTCCGCGTCCGGCTGGACCTCGGGCCGCGCAGCACGGAAGGCCGGCAGTGATTCCAGGTGCTCGCTGATCGCGACCAGCGTCGGATAGGGCGCCAGGTCGCAGCCAAAGCGCCTGGCGTTGTACATCTGCGGCACCAGCAGCACGTCCGCCAGCGTCACGGTGCTGCCGTAGAGATGGCGGCGGTCGGCCGAGCTACGCCGGGCCATTTCCTCCAGCCCGCGGAAACCCGCGGCAACCCAGTGGCGATACCAGGCGGAGACCGCCTCGGCACCCTGCGCCATCGGCCCTTTCAGGTACTCCAGCACCCGCAGGTTGTTGAGGGGATGGATGTCGCAGGCGATCAACAGGGCCATCGAACGCACGATCGAGCGCTCGCCTGGATCCGCCGGCAACAACGGCGGCTCGGGCTGGATTTCATCCAGGTACTCGATGATGGCGAGCGACTGGCCGATCACCCGGCCTTCGTGCTCGAGTGCCGGCACCAGCCCCTGCGGGTTGAGCGCGACATAGTCGTCCAGGTGATGCTCGCCGCCACTGCGTATCAGGTGCTTGGGGATGTACTCGACGTCCATGCCCTTGACGTTCAGCGCGATGCGGACCCGATAGGCCGCCGAGCTGCGGAAGTAGGTATAGAGCTTCATGTCGCGACGATCCCGTGCTGCAGCGTCGCGACGCCGTCCACCCCGCCGGCCACCCGGTCGCCGGGCAGCAGCGCTCCAACACCCGCCGGGGTACCCGTGAAGATCAGGTCGCCGGGCTGCAGTTCGAAATACGTGGACAGCTCGGCAATGACCTCGGGAACCGACCAGATCATCTCCGCGATGTCCGACTGCTGGCGCAGATCGCCGTTGACCTCCAGCCAGATCCGGCCGCTGGCCACGTGGCCGATATCGGTGACGGGTCGAATGGGCGTGATGGGCGCCGAGGCGTCGAAGCCCTTGGCCGCATCCCAGGGGCCGCCTTGCTTCTTGGCAGCGGCCTGCAGGTCGCGGCGTGTCAGGTCGTTGCCGACCGCGTAGCCGAAGACGTGCCCGAGCGCGTCGGGGACGGCGATGTCACGCCCGCCGCGGCCGATGGCGACGACCAGCTCGATCTCGTGATGCAGGTTCGAGGTTCGCGGCGGATAGGCCACCGGCGTGTCCGAGGGAACGATAGCGTCGGCGGGCTTGGTGAAGAAGAGCGGCGGCTCGCGGGCCGGATCGCCGCCCATCTCCTTGACGTGGTCGAGATAGTTGCGGCCCACGCAGTAGATGCGGTGCACCGGAAACCGCGCGTCGCTTCCAGCGACCGCCACCGCAGGCGCCCGCGGCGCCGGCACGACAAAGGGTGTGCTCAAAATAATCTCCCCGGGCTCCTTTGCCCCGATTATAGGCGCCTGCCGGCCCGGTCCGGCCGGCATTGGCCTCAGGCGTCCCCCAGCCGGAACACGCGGCGGGCATTGCCCGCCAGGAACGACTCCGTCGCCTCGGCGTCGAGGCCGAGACCGTGCAGGCCCTGGAGGCACTCGCCCGCCGCCAGCATCGGGTAGTTGGTGCCGAACATGACCTTGCGCGACCCATGCCCCCGCATGAAGCCGGCGAACTCGGCCGGCAGGCGCGAGAGCTTGTAGGCCGAGGTATCGATGAACAGGTTCTCGAACTTGGTCGCGAGCGAGAGGACTTCCCCGGTCCAGGGCACGCCCACGTGGCCGGCCACGATCGAGAGCTCGGGAAATTCCAGGGCGACGTTCTCGAGATAGGGAATGGGCCGGCCGGGCTCGGAGGACATCAACGGACCCGTGTGCCCGACCTGCAGGCAGACCGGCACGCCGAGCTCGACGCACTCGGCGTACAGCGGGTAGTAGCGCCGGTCGTCCGGCGGCAGGCCCCACAGCCAGGGAACGATCCTGAGGCCGACGAATCCGAGCGAGCGCACGCAGCGCCTCAGCTCACGGACACCGTCCATCGGCCTGGCGAGATCAACCGCCGCCAGGCCGCGAAACCGCTGCGGATACTCGCCGATGAATCCCGCGACCTCGTCATTGCCGATCCAGATACCCTGGGGCCCATGCCAGGCGGCCAGCAGGCCCATGTCGACGCCCGCCTGATCCATGGTCGCCACGGTGGCCGCCAGCGATGGCGGCGCGTCGTCACGCCGCCCCGTCCACCGGCGCAGCGACTCGAAAATGGGCTGGTCGAGGAAACCGGCGGTCGGGTGCTGCATCCACACATCAATGGCGGTCATCGGGCCTCCTGGTCAGGACTCCAACGCAGGTTAGCCGGGACGCCGGAGCACCGCATCCGTTGGCGCCACCGCCGCGAGGTCCACGAGACAGCTGCCCCATGCGGGGGTCCGACGGGCGATAATCGCCGCCGGATGATGCCTCGTTCAAAATACAGGGTAGCCGAATGACCGAATCCGCCACCGCATCGATCTGGTTCAAGCCCTACAGCATCGAGGAGATGAATGCCCTGGACGACGGTACGCTGGCGTCCCACCTCGGCATGGAAATCACGGGGATCGGGGCGGATTACCTCTCCGGCAGCATACCCGTCGATCACCGTACGCGGCAGCCCTACGGCCTGCTCCACGGCGGCGCCTCGATCGCCCTGGCGGAGACGCTCGGCAGCCTGGCCGCCGCCATGACGGTCGATTCGGACAGCAAGCTGGTGGTGGGCCAGGAGATCAACGCCAACCACCTGCGCGGCGTGCGCAAGGGTCGCGTGACGGGGACGGCCCGCCCGGTCCATCTCGGCGGGCGCAGCCAGGTATGGTCCATCGAGATCGTGGACGAGGGCGGCCGGCTGGTCTGCATCTCGCGGATGACGCTGGCGGTGCTGGACAAGCCCGCGCAGCGGGCCGCCTCCTGAGAAGGACAACTCCCCTGGCCTATACTCTGGCCATCGCCCATCACGGTGCCGCCATGCAATTGAAGTCCCAAGCCCTCCTCGCCTGCGCGGCCGGCGCCTGCCTGCTGGCCGGATGCGGCCAGACCGGGGCACTGTATCTCCCCGACGCGGGCGTCACGACGCCCGTGGAAATCCGCCCGGCGCCGACGGCTGCGCCGGCGACCACGCCCGGCGAGCCCCCGGCCGCTGAGAAGCAGGACGAGGGCCAGGCCGAAGGCAAGACCCCCTCGCAGGGTTGACGACATGGCGGACGCACGCACGCTGTGGCTCGTTGACGGTTCCTCGTACCTGTACCGCGCCTTTCACGCCCTGCCCCCGCTGACCACCTCACGCGGGGAGCCGACTGGTGCGGTGCTCGGCGTGCTGAACATGCTCGGCAAGCTGCTCAAGGAGGAGTCGCCGGAGCTCATCGCCGTGGTCTTCGACGCGCCCGGCCGGAATTTCCGCGACGAGCTGTTCGAGGAATACAAGGCGCAGCGTCCGCCGATGCCCGACGACCTGCGCGCGCAGGTGCAGCCGCTGCTCGACGCAGTCCAGGACCTGGGACTGCCGATGTTGCGCATCCCGGGCGTCGAGGCCGACGACGTGATCGGCACGCTGGCCGCACAGGCGGCCCGCGCCGGCATCCAGACGGTCATCTCGACCGGCGACAAGGACATGGCACAGCTGGTCTCCGACCAGATCACGCTGGTGAACACGATGACCGGTTCGCGACTCGATCGCGACGGCGTCAAGACGAAATTCGACGTTTACCCCGAGCAGATAGTCGATTTCCTCGCCCTGACGGGCGACAGCTCGGACAACATCCCCGGCATTCCGAAGGTGGGGCCGAAGACCGCGGCCAAGTGGCTGGGCCAGTACGGCTCGCTCGACGAGATCGTCGCCCACGCGGCGGAGATTCCCGGCAAGGTCGGCGAAAGCCTGCGCGAGCATCTCGGCAGGCTCGACCTCTCGCGTCGCCTGGCGACCATCCACTGCGAGGTACAGCT
>Ga0316195_10001368_pt1 | contig 10868 bp, 11 predicted proteins | sample Phised1_MG_FD_204937 | JGI IMG/M metagenome (GOLD analysis project Ga0316195, IMG submission 204937) | Coastal sediment microbial communities from Maine, United States - Phippsburg sediment 1 | ecosystem: Environmental > Aquatic > Marine > Coastal > Sediment | place: USA: Maine | collected... | reverse complement strand
TCGTGACCCACGTGCACCTGGACCATGCCGGTGGCGCAGGCGCGCTAATGCAGGCACTGCCAAAGGCGATCGCCGTGGTCCACCCGCGTGGCGCACGTCACCTGGCCGAACCGGAGAAACTGATCGCTGGCACGCGTGCGGTCTACGGTGACGAGGCATTTGAGAGGATGTACGGTGACATTATTCCGATCCCTGCCGAGCGCATACATGTGCCGAAGGATGGCGAGGTGCTGGAGCTTGCCGGTCGCCCGCTGGGGATCATGTTTACCGAGGGTCATGCGCGTCATCATTATTGTTTGACCGATGCCTCGGCCGGGGGCGTGTTCACCGGTGACAGCTTTGGCATTTCGTACCGGGAGCTGGATGGTCCGTCGGGGCCGTTTGTGTTTCCCACCACCACACCGGTGCACTTTGACCCGAAGGCGGCGCATGAAGCGGTAGACAGGATCATGGCGCTTGCACCCCGTTATCTGTTCCTGACCCATTTCAGCAGGGTCGCGGCGACTCAGGAGCTTGCCCGGGCCATGCACGAATGCCTTGATGCCTTTGTCGAGCTCGCCCGGCACAACCGCGACCAACCCGACCGTACCCGCTTGATGGAGCAGGCAATGTACGCTTGCCTGGACAACCGTCTGGATGCGAGCGGCTTCGAGGGAACCCAGGAATTCAGACATGAAATCCTGGACGATGACGTGCGCCTGAATGTGCAGGGCCTTGAGTTCTGGCTGGACCACGCCGACAAATAGCCGGGAACGGACGCGATCGTGACCAGGTTTGAGCCTATACCAAGGTCTGAACAGCATGCTGCATAACAGCATGCTAAACTGTCGTGCTCAGAATACCCGCAGGCCGGCACTGGCTGGGGCGGCACAGGACATACAAACATTGGGGGCATGATGGCTGGAAAATCTTCGGCTGGCGCGCGTTTTCGCGCTGCGGTCAAACAGGAGCGACCCCTGCAGGTAGTAGGCGCTATCAACGCGTATACGGCGCTGCTGGCTCAGCAGGCTGGTTTTCGCGCGCTATACCTTTCGGGGGCCGGTGTTGCCAATGCCTCTTTCGGCCTGCCCGACCTGGGACTGACCACCCTCAATGACGTCTGTGAGGACGTGCGCCGAATAACCGGCGCCACCGATCTGCCGTTGCTGGTGGACGCGGACACCGGCTGGGGCCAGGCCTTTATGATTTCACGCACCGTCTCCGAAATGATTCGAGCCGGTGCGGCAGGTTGCCACCTGGAGGACCAGGTACAGGCCAAGCGTTGCGGTCATCGCCCCGGCAAGGCCCTGGTGACCGTGGAGGAAATGTCGGACCGGATAAAGGCCGGCGTGGACGGCCGCCATGACGATGACTTTGTGATCATGGCGCGCACTGATGCGCATGCTGTAGAGGGTCAGCAGGCTGCGCTGGATCGCGCTGCAGCCTATGTGGAAGCAGGCGCCGACATGATCTTTGCCGAGGCCCTGGGAAGCCTGGACGAGTACCGTGAATTCACCACCCAGGTGAAAGTACCGGTGCTGGCCAACATTACCGAATTTGGCAAGACCCCCATGTTTACGCTTGAGGACCTGGGCGGCGCCGGCGTGTCCCTGGCACTGTATCCGCTCAGCGCTTTCCGCGCGATGAGTGCGGCAGCGCTGATGGTGTACCAGGAACTTCGAGCCAAGGGTACGCAGAAGGATGTGCTGCACCGTATGCAGACCCGATCGGAGCTGTACGAAGTGCTGCGCTACCACGAATATGAAACCAGGCTGGACGAGCTATTCGCCCAGGGAAAGGAATAGGACCACAAATTCGACACGAAAGACGAAAATCAAAAGGAGATCAGCCCATGAGTGACAAGCAAAAGAAAGCCGGCGGCCTGGCAGGGGTCGTTGCAGGTGCAACCTCTATCGCCACGGTCGGGAAGGAAGGCGCGGGGCTGACTTACCGTGGTTATGACATTACCGATCTTGCGGGCAAGGGTACCTTTGAAGAGACCGCTTACCTTCTGCATTATGGAAAATTGCCGACCAAGGCTGAACTCGCGGCGTATATCACGCGCCTGAAAGGAATGCGTGGCTTGCCGCCGGAGCTGAAAAAGGTTCTGGAGGCTATTCCTGCGACGGCCCACCCGATGGATGTCATGCGCACGGGCTGCTCTTTCCTGGGCAACCTGGAGCCGGAAGGTGATTTCAGCCATCAGCTGGACGAGGCGGACAGGCTGCTCGCCGTATTTCCGTCCATCATCATTTACTGGCATCGTTTTCACACCGATGGCGTGCGCATTGATACGGAGACCGATGACGACACCGTGGCGGGTCACTTCCTGCACATGCTGCACGACAAGCCACCCAGCGAACTGCACCGGCGCACTCTGGACATCTCCCTGATCCTGTATGCGGAACACGAGTTCAATGCATCGACCTTCACCGCGCGTGTCATTACCGGCACCCTGTCGGATTTCCACTCCGCAGTAACCGGTGCCATCGGCGCCTTGCGTGGTCCCCTGCATGGTGGCGCCAACGAAGCTGCCATGGAACTGATCAACAAGTTCCGCACGGTGGAAGAGGCCGAGGCAGGTGTGCTGGGTATGCTGGAACGCAAGGACAAGATCATGGGATTTGGTCATCGCGTGTATACGGTTTCGGACCCTCGCAACGCTTTTAACAAGCGTATGTCCAAGCGTCTGTCGGAGGAAGTGGGTGATACCTGGATGTACGATGTGTCGGAGACCGTCGAGCGCGTCATGTGGGAGCAGAAGAAGCTGTTTGCCAATGCCGATTTCTTCTCGGCCAGTTGCTATCACTTCATGGGCATTCCCACCTACCTGTTCACGCCGATATTTGTATGTTCGCGTATCACCGGGTGGGCGGCGCACATCATGGAGCAGCGTGCTGACAACCGTTTGATTCGTCCGGCCGCTGACTATATCGGTCCAAGCCTGCAAAAATGGACGGATATCGCCGACCGTACCTGAGGAAATAACCGCGGTTGCCGCGACGGGCAGTGCTCGTCGCGGCCAGAGATAATTAGGAGCTTGCATGTCCCACTTTGACGCCAAATCCACCCGTCGCCCCGATCCAGACAAGGTCCTGCAGGACATTGCCGACTATGTAGCTGATTTTCAGATCGACAGCGAGCTGGCGTTGAGCACGGCACGTTATTGCCTGATGGATACCCTGGCCTGCGGTTTCCAGGCCTTGAACTATCCTGCCTGCACCAAGCTGCTTGGCCCGGTGGTGCCCGGCGCCACCATGGCCGGCGGCTCACGTGTTCCCGGCACCTCCTATGAGCTGGATCCGGTGCAGGGCGCCTTTAATATCGGCGCCATGATTCGTTGGCTGGATTTCAACGACACCTGGCTGGCTGCGGAGTGGGGTCATCCCTCGGATAACCTGGGCGGTATCCTGGCCGTGGCCGATTACCTCAGCCGCAAGAGCCTGGCCGAGGGCAAGCCGCCACTGACTGTGCGTGATGTGCTGGCGGGCATGATCAAGGCGCATGAAATCCAGGGTGTGCTGGCCTTGGAAAACAGCTTCAACAGGGTGGGTCTGGATCATGTGCTGCTGGTACGTGTCGCCACCACGGCGGTGGTGACCAAGATGCTGGGCGGCAGTCGCGAGCAGATCATCAACGCCGTGTCCAACGCCTGGATTGATGGCGGCGCCCTGCGTACCTATCGGCACGCGCCAAATACGGGCTCGCGCAAGAGCTGGGCCGCCGGTGACGCGACCAGTCGCGGTGTGCGTCACGCCCTGATCGCCATGACCGGCGAGATGGGTTATCCCTCGGCCTTGTCCGCGCCGAAGTGGGGCTTTTTTGACGTGCTGTTCAAGGGCAAGCCGTTCACCTTGCCCCAGGGCTTTGGCAGCTATGTGATGGAGAACGTACTGTTCAAGATTTCCTTCCCTGCGGAATTTCACAGCCAGACCGCGGTGGAAGCGGCCATGACCCTGCATTCAGAGGTCAAGGATCGGCTGGACGAGATCGAGAAGGTGGTGATCGAAACCCAGGAACCCGGGGTGCGCATTATCGACAAGACCGGCCCCCTGGATAACCCGGCTGACCGTGATCATTGCATCCAGTATATGACGGCGGTGCCGCTCATTTTTGGCCGCCTGACCGGGGCTGACTACGAGGACGACGTGGCTGCCGATCCACGCATTGATGCCCTGCGCGAGCGTATGGAAGTGCGGGAAAACGAGGGCTTCACGCGTGACTATTACGCGCCGGACAAGCGCTATATCGGTAATTCTGTCCAGGTGTTTTACAGGGATGGAAGCAGTAGCGAGAGAGTGGCTGTCGATTTTCCGATAGGTCACCGCAAGCGTCGCGAGGAAGGTATCCCGGTGCTGGTGAGCAAATTCGAGAACAGCGTGCGTGACCGGCTCAGCGCCGGGCAGTTCAGCACCCTGACCAAGCTGTGTTCGGACCAGGCCAGGCTGGAGGCCACCCCGGTGAATGAATTCATGGCCCTGCTGGTACAGGCGGGGTGACAGGACGGGGCGCGAATGCGCGCCCCGCGCTATAATCCGCGGCCGCGGGGGCAGACATGACCGATGATGAGCTGTTGTCCCGCATCGTCAGGGGTGCGCGCGAGCTTGGCATTGAACTTGCTTCGAATCAGGGTGATCAGCTGCTGGATTACATCCAGGAGATGGTTCGATGGGGTCGTGCGTATAACCTGACGGCGATACGCGAACCCAGCCAGATGGTCCCTTTGCACTTGCTGGACAGCCTGACGGTGGTCCCGTATGTGCTTGGTCCAAGAATCCTGGACCTGGGAACCGGTGCAGGTCTGCCCGGTGTACCACTGGCCATATTGCGACCAGACTATGAGGTTTGGCTGATGGATTCCTCGGCCAAGAAGTGCCGCTTTCTCCGTCACATTGCCGGCCGCCTGGGTCTGGAGAAGGTCCAGGTGGTCCAGTCCCGCGCGGAAAACTACCGCCCGGATCATGGCTTTGATACCGTGGTCAGCCGTGCGGTCGGTGCCCTGGGTCTGTTAATGGATCTTTCGGCCCACCTGGTGCGTCCGGGGGGGCGTCTGTTGGCGATGAAGGGTCAGTACCCTGAGACCGAACTGGCCGCACTGAATAAATCGGATGATCGGTGGACGGTGGATGAAATCCTGGCACTTAAGGCGCCGGGGGTAGAAGGTGACCGGCACCTGGTGGTTTGCACCAGGCGCTAGCAATACGAGATCTCATTTAAGATGGCCAACATAATCGCGGTAGCAAATCAGAAAGGCGGGGTCGGCAAGACCACGACCGCTGTGAACCTGGCGGCCTCTCTGGCGGCGACCCGGCGCCGTGTCCTGCTGGTTGATCTTGATCCCCAGGGTAATGCCACCATGGGTTGTGGTGTGGACAAGCGCGAGCTGGACCTTACCTCCTGCGACATCCTGCTCGGCGATGCCAGCGCCAGCGATGCAATGATTCACCTTGATGAGGCCAGATTCTGGCTGATTCCCGGGAACGCCGACCTGACCACCGCTGAAGTGCAGCTGTTGAACGAGATTGGCCGGGAAATGAGGCTGCGCAAGGCCTTGACCGAGGTGGAGGACCAGTTTGACTACATCCTGATTGACTGCCCGCCATCCATCAACATGCTTACCGTGAATGCGTTGACCGCGGCTACCGGCGTGCTAATACCCATGCAGTGCGAATACTATGCCCTGGAGGGCTTGTCTTCACTGATCAGCACCATCGACCAGATTCGCGCCGCCGTAAATCCGCGCATCGAACTCATGGGGCTGCTCAGGACTATGTTTGACCCCCGTAATAACCTGGCCAACGAGGTGTCGGGTCAGCTGATCATGCATTTTGGGGAGAAGGTCTATCGAACAGTCATACCGCGCAACGTGCGCCTGGCAGAGGCCCCCAGCTTTGGTATGCCGGCCCTGTACCATGACAAGGGTTCCCGGGGTGCCCTGGCCTACCTGGCGCTGGCGGGTGAAATAATCCGTCGCCAGGAGGAAGCGCAGAGTACAGCAACAGCCTGATAGAATCCCACGACACCGACAAAAGACATCGAGATAGCAATGGCGGGAAAACGCAAAACACTCGGGCGTGGGCTAGATGCCCTGCTTGGAACCAGCCCCAGGGACAACAAGGAATCGGCCGAAGGCGGCGACTTGCGTTTCCTGGCAATCGACTTGCTCCAACGTGGCCAGTATCAGCCCCGACACGATATGCGGACTGAAACCCTGCAGGATCTGGCCGATTCCATTCGTGCCCAGGGCGTGGTTCAGCCGATAGTTGTGCGCCCGCTCGCGTCCGGGGCGGGCCAGCCCCGCCGCTATGAAATCATTGCCGGTGAGCGGCGTTGGCGGGCGGCCCAGTTGGCGGGTTTGCAGGAGATACCGGCAGTCATAAGGCAGGTCGACGATTCGGCCGCCGTGGCGATGGCGCTAATCGAGAATATTCAGCGCGAAAATCTTAATCCCCTGGAAGAGGCCGCAGCGCTGACACGACTGATTACCGAGTTCGATATGACCCACCAGCAGGCCGCTGAGGCCGTTGGTCGCTCGCGCGCTGCGGTCAGTAACCTCTTGCGCCTGCTGGAGCTTGCCGATGAAGTGAAGGATCTGATGCAGGAGCGAAAACTGGAGATGGGCCATGCCCGGGCCCTGTTGGGTCTGCCTACCGCACAACAGCAGGTCGAGGTCGCCACTGTCGTAGCCAGGCGGGGACTGTCCGTGCGCGAGACCGAGGCCATGGTCAGGGGCTTGCTGAAGCCGAAGGCTGGCAAACCGGCCAAGCCGGCCGTGGATCCGGATATACGTGCCCTGGAGGGAGAACTGGGGGACAAACTGGGCGCCAGGGTCCAGATTCAAAGTTCCGCAGGTGGCAAGGGCAAGCTGGTTATTGCCTATAACAGCCTGGATGAGCTTGAGGGTATTCTGGGCCATATACGCTAGCAGGCGGGAAGCCGCGTTGCGGCAAATACGGCCAGAATTACGGTGTTTTTTCGGGGTTTTGCGTTGCGGGAAAGCCGCTCAACCTTTATACTTCCGCGGCTTTCAGCAACAGGCATTTCCGATGATGGGGCTTCCGGCCAAAACAACGCCCGGGAAGATCATTGTCTGGCAGGCGGTTGTGACCCTGGTTTGTGCCGGCCTCTGGACCATGTTGTCCACAGTCCAGGCGGGAATGGGGTCGGCATTGGGGGGCGGAATCAGCGTTCTATTGAGCCTGTATTTCGCAATCAAGATGTTTTCCGTGGACGCCAAAGTGGATCCGCGGGGAGCGGTTTCCGCGTTCTTCAGAGCGGAAGCCTTGAAGCTGGTACTGGCGGCAGTGTTGTTTTCGCTGGCGGCCAAGTACCTGGCCCACTTGTTTCTCCCGCTGATAAGCACGTTCATCGCGTCATTGGCGGTGTACTTGTTTGCATTGATTTTTACTCGGTTGGATCCAGCAGGTTTCGGTAGGTAGGACATGGCAAGCGCATCCCAGTCGCCCACAGAATACGTCACTCACCACCTTCAGCACCTTACAGCGGGCGAAGGCTTCTGGACATTCCACGTGGACACCCTGTTCTGGTCATGGGTCACGGGAATCATATTCTTGTCCCTGTTCTACTTCGGCGCCCGCAGGGCAACTGCCGGGGAACCGGGCAAATTGCAGAATTTCGTCGAGATCCTGGTCGATTTCGTCGACAAGTCGGTCTCCGAGGGCTTTCACGGACCGAAAGGTTTTGTTGCCCCCCTCGCCCTGACCGTATTTTTCTGGGTACTGCTCTGGAATATGCTGGATTTGATCCCGGTGGATTTGCTGCCCTGGCTGGCAAGCACCGTAGGCATCCACTATCAGCGTATCGTGCCCTCGGCCGACATGAACGCTACCTTCGGTCTGTCGCTGTCGGTGCTGGCGCTGATTATTATTTACAGCATCAAGGGCAAGGGTGTTAAAGGCTTCGTTAAGGAATTGCTGTTCCATCCGTTCGGCTCATTCCCGTTGCTGGTGCCATTCAACATCATCCTGAATGTGGTTGAACTGGTCGCCAAGCCGGTATCGCTTGCGCTGCGACTGTTTGGCAACCTCTACGCCGCTGAAATGCTTTTTATTCTGATCGCCATGCTGCCCTGGTGGGCTCAATGGCTCCCCGGTTCGGCCTGGGCGATCTTCCATATCCTTGTTATTCCTCTCCAGGCCTTCATTTTCATGACCTTGACGATCGTGTATCTGAGTCTGGCGTACGAAGAACACTGATTTTATTTTCTAACAACACCTCTTTTAGGGAGACGACATAATGGAAGCTATTGCCCAGATTCAGGCGAACACCGCAATTGCGATTGGTCTGATCTTCGCCTTTGCAGCACTTGGAACCGGTGTCGGTTTCGGTCTGCTTGGTGGCAAGTTCCTCGAGGGCTCAGCCCGTCAGCCAGAGATGGCCCCGATGCTGCAGACCAAGATGTTCATCGTTGCCGGTCTGCTTGACGCGCTGTCGATTATCGGCGTGGCCTTTGCCGCCCTGCTGATGTTCGGCAACCCTCTGTTGGCCGCTCTGGGTAGCTAAGGCATCCATTGCGCAAGCAGTTTGAACCGAACATGCAAACACATCTAGCGGGGATGTAGCCGTGGGACTGAATGGTGGAACCCTTTTAGGGCAAATCATCACTTTTCTGGTATTCGTCTGGTTTACCAAGAAATTCGTCTGGCCGCCTGTCATACAAGCCATGGACGAACGTCGGCAGAAAATCGCCGATGGCCTGGCTGCCGCCGAGCGCGGTCGGCGCGAACTTGAGCAAGCCGATGTCCAGGTCGGGGAAGTGATGAAGGAAGCGCGCAAGCAGGCAGCGAGTATCGTTGACCAGGCCAGCAAGCGTGGCAGCGAAATCGTAGAGGAAGCCAAGGCTAATGCACGTACCGAGGGCGAACGCCTGGTGGCTGCAGCCCAGGCTGAAATCGAGCGAGAAGTGGCTCACGCCCGTGAAGCACTGCGGTCAGAAGTGGCCGGCATTGCCGTCGCGGGTGCAGGTCGTATTCTGAAACGCGAAATTAACGCTGCCGCCCATGCTGAGCTGATGGACGAGCTGACGGCGCAAATATAGTGCGTCGGGAGAGCAGTCATGGCTGAAAACGTAACACTTGCAAGACCATATGCCCGGGCCGCTTTCGAGTTGGCCAGGGATGCGGGTCAGCTGGCCGAATGGTCTGTTGCGCTTGCAGATATGGCGGTGACCGCTGAGAACGAAATGCTCAAGCCCTTGCTGAACGATCCGGGCATTAACCCGGCCCAGATCAGCGAGATTATCGTCGCTGCATGCAGTCTGCCCGATGGGCCGATGGTCAACTTCGTCCGCTTGCTTGCGGAAGGACGCAGGCTGTCGACGCTGGTCCAGATCGCCGCGCAATTTGAGATCTATCGCTCTGAAGAAGAGAAGACTATAGATGTGGAAGTCACCGCGGCTGCCGAGCTGGATACAGCGCAGCAAAAGCGTCTTGCTGAGGCGTTGCAGAAACGACTCGGACGCAGCGTGCGTTTGCACGTGACTCTGGACGAATCCCTGTTGGGTGGCGCGGTAGTCAAGGCTGGTGACCTGGTCATTGACGGCTCCGTACGTACCCGGCTCAGTCAACTGACGCAGTCAATTATGTCGTGATGCGGCGGCTGCCCGGCGCACACCGATCAAGAGGAAAATGAGATGTCTGTCAAGGCTTCCGAAATTAGCGAGCTGATCAAAGATCGCATCAAGAACTTCGAGGCACATGCCGAAGCTCGCGATGTGGGTACAGTGGTTAGCCTCACCGACGGTATTGTCCGGATTTACGGTTTGAGCAATGTCGCCTACGGCGAAATGCTTGAGTTCCCGGGCAACACCTTTGGCCTGGCCTTGAATCTTGAGCAAGATTCTGTCGGCGCGGTGGTACTGGGTGATTACAAGCATATCTCTGAAGGCGATACGGTTAAAACCACCGGTCGTATTCTGGAAGTGCCGGTAGGCGAGGAACTGCTTGGCCGCGTGGTTGACTCACTGGGTCTGCCGATTGACGGCAAGGGCCCGATTGTTGCCAAGTCTATGCAGCCGATCGAAAAAGTCGCCCCGGGCGTGATCTGGCGCAAGTCAGTGGATGAGCCGGTGCAAACCGGTCTGAAAGCTATTGACGCTATGGTGCCGATCGGACGCGGTCAGCGCGAGCTGATCATTGGTGACCGCCAGACCGGCAAGACCGCGGTGGCCATCGATACCATCATTAATCAGAAGGGCACCGGTGTTAAGTGCATCTACGTAGCCGTGGGACAGAAGAACTCGTCCATCGCCAACGTGGTGCGCAAGCTTGAAGAGCACGGCGCAATGGAGCACACCATTGTGGTTGCGGCGGGCGCCGCAGAGTCTGCTGCCATGCAGTACATCGCCCCCTATTCCGGTTGCGCCATGGGCGAGTACTTCCGTGACAAGGGTGAAGACGCCCTGATCATTTACGATGACCTGACCAAGCAGGCCTGGGCCTATCGCCAGGTCTCGCTGTTGCTGCGCCGTCCGCCGGGACGTGAAGCCTACCCCGGTGATGTGTTCTACCTGCATTCACGTTTGCTGGAGCGCTCTGCGCGCGTGAACGTTGAATGGGTGGAACGGGCGACTGGCGGCAAGGTCAAGGGCAAGACTGGTTCATTGACTGCCATGCCCATTATTGAGACCCAGGCGGGTGACGTGTCGGCCTTCGTGCCGACCAACGTGATTTCCATCACCGATGGCCAGATCTTCCTGGAAACCGATCTGTTCAACGCAGGCATCCGTCCGGCTATCAACGCTGGTCTGTCAGTGTCGCGCGTGGGCGGTGCCGCCCAGACCAAGATCATTAAAAAGCTGGGTGGCGGTGTGCGTATGGCATTGGCCCAGTATCGGGAACTGGCCGCGTTTGCCCAGTTTGCCTCAGACC
>Ga0316195_10001367_pt1 | contig 10872 bp, 9 predicted proteins | sample Phised1_MG_FD_204937 | JGI IMG/M metagenome (GOLD analysis project Ga0316195, IMG submission 204937) | Coastal sediment microbial communities from Maine, United States - Phippsburg sediment 1 | ecosystem: Environmental > Aquatic > Marine > Coastal > Sediment | place: USA: Maine | collected... | reverse complement strand
TCGGGTTCTGGAGCTGGGGTGCGGCTACGGACGCGTGCTCGGACCCTTGGCTCGGATAGCAGGTCAGGGATGGGGCGTGGATAACGCCCTGGAGAGTCTGAGGCTATTTCATCAAAGAGACCCGGAGCGGCTCCTGGCGGCCATGGACGTCGGAGTACTTGCTTTTAAAGCACACAGTTTCGATCTGGTTCTGGGGGTGCAAAACTTTATCAGCGCCTGCAAGGTTGCTCCGAACCAATTGCTGCAGGAAAGTCTGCGCGTTGTGCGTCCCGGCGGGCGTATTCTACTGTCTAGTTACGCAACCGGGTTCTGGTCGCATCGATTGGCCTGGTTCAGACGGCAGGCCCAAGAAGGGTTGTTGGGACCCATCGATCAGGGGGCTACCGGCAAAGGGGTGATCGTCTGCCGCGATGGATTCAGGTCTACGACTTTCAGCCCGCACGCCTTTGAGAAATTGGCTAAGGACTGCAATGTTACGGCGCAAGTCTACCTGGTGGATGATTCCAGCGTCTTTTGTGAAATTCGGGTGCCCGCTTGCCAGGCATCGGGCCGGTGATATAATCAAGGGCCCCAAGCGGCGCGTTGATTAAAAAAGATTGAAAGCAATATATATGACGCAACCCTTGAACCCAAGATCGGTGCTGAGCGATGAATTCGATTCCTTGTGGATCAATTGCAGGTTGGCCACTATGGCCGATGGTCAATCGTACGGTACGATGCTGGAGGCTGCCCTGGCGATTAAAGATGGAAGCATCGCCTGGATAGGCCCTCATAAGAGCCTTCCTGCAGATGCCGCCGAAAAGGCCCTTACCGTTCATGACCTGGACAATGCCTGGGTTACGCCGGGTTTGATCGATTGCCACACGCACCTGGTCTATGCCGGCAGCCGCGCACGTGAGTTTGAAATGCGATTGAACGGCGCCACCTATGAAGAGATCGCGCGTGCCGGCGGGGGTATTTTGAGCACGGTCGAGGCCGTACGGGCTGCATCGCAAGAAATGCTTTACGATCAGTCTCTTTGCCGCCTTAAAGCGTTGCAGGCCGAAGGTGTGACCACCGTGGAGATTAAATCCGGTTACGGTCTTGAAACGGCCACCGAGTTGAAGATGCTCGAGGTTGCCCGTCAACTGGGCCGTGATTGTCAGGTGACCGTATGTCCAACATTTCTGGGTGCCCATGCCTTGCCGCTCGAATTTAAGGAGCGGTCCGACGCCTACATCGATCTCGTCATTCAGGATATGTTGCCTGCTGTGGCAGCACAAGGGCTGGCCACGGCTGTGGATGTTTTTTGTGAAAAGATCGGTTTCACAACCGCACAGACCGCAAAGGTATTCCGGGCGGCATTGGATCACGGCTTGAATCTAAAGCTACACGCCGAGCAGCTCAGTGACCAAAAAGGGGCAATCCTGGCAGCCCAATATGGTGCCTTAAGTGTGGATCATGTTGAATACATGGGTGCCGATGGCGTTGCTGCCTTGGCTGCAAAAGAGACTGTGGCCGTGTTGTTGCCCGGCGCGTTCTATTTTCTGCACGAGATCCAGAAGCCACCGGTCGATCTTCTGCGCCAAAGCGGTGTGCCAATAGCTGTATCGACAGACTGCAATCCCGGCTCCAGCCCCACGACCTCACCGCTGTTGATGATGAACATGGCCTGTGTTTTGTTTGGGCTCACACCCGTCGAAGCCCTGGCAGGCTTTACCATTAACGCTGCCCGGGCCCTGGGTTTACAGGATCGGGTGGGTACCTTGGCGATCGGTAAGAAAGCGGACTTGGCGGTTTGGGATATCACCGAGCCCGCCGATTTGACATACCGCATGGGCGGAAACCCCTGCCGGCTGACGGTCAAGGAAGGCGAAATTGTTGGTGTTAGGCGTTAGTACCCTTCGGTTTTACGAGGCAAGAAATTTTCATACAGTCACTGCGGGGTGGTAACGGAAAATTGGGATCATACTGATTGTTTACTAAATGACCATTAAGAAGGAGGAAAACGGCATGACAAGAAAACTACTCGTATTGGTATTGGCTTGCGGGCTTATTTTGAGCCTGAGCGGCATGAGTTTAGCGGCCGATTCAATCAAGATCGGCTTTCATGCACCCTTGACCGGGTTTGCCGCCAGCGACGGCAAATCCGCCACCGAAGGAGCCAAACTGGCCGTCCAACAGATCAACGCAGCGGGCGGTGTGCTGGGCAAGAATCTGGAGCTAATCGTGTATGACGATCAGGCCAAGCCGGCCCAGGCCATTCCCATCGCCAATAAATTGATCGGGCAGGATCGGGTGGTGTTCGGCATTTCCGGCTCCTATTCCGGCCCCACCCGTTCAGCGGCAGGTGTTTTCCAGGAAGCGAAGATTCCTTATATCAGCGCCTATGGCATCCATCCCGATATTACCCGCGCCGGCGAATATGTGTTCCGGACCAGCTTTTTAGGGCGGATCCAGGGCAAAGCCGGTGCCAAGTTAATCGGCGATATGATGGGCAAAAAGAAGGTGGTTATGATCACCCTGCAAAATGATTTCGGGAAATCATTGGCCGCCGGTTTCGAAGAGATGGCGCCGACCTACGGTATCGAGATTCTGGGCGCGTACCAGTACTCGATCAAGGACCGCCAATTCGGCTCCATCGTCGCTAAAGTCAAGGCCGACAATCCCGAAGCGATTTACGCGAGCGGGTATTACTTTACAGCCGGTCCGCTGGTCAGCCAGTTGAGGGCGGCCGGTATTACCTGTCCCATCATCGGGCAGGAGGGCTATGACAGCCAGAAGTTCATCGAGATCGCCGGAATGGCGGCCGAGGGGATCATCATCACCACGAGCCTGGACCGTGATTCCACGGTACCCGAGACGGCCGATTTCATCAAAGCCTTTGAAAAACAAGCCGGGTTCAAATCCGATATGGTGGCCGCCAGCGGCCACACGGCCGTGATGGTGGCGGCCGATGCGATTCAGCGTGCCGGCAGCACGGATTCGGCTAAAATATTGGCAGCCCTCAAGACAACCGATCTCAAAGTCTCCACCGGTACGATTCGCTTCAATGCCTTGGGAGAGGTGATGAAGGCGGTTCAGATCCAGGTGGTTAAAGACGGTAATTGGCATCACTATGCCGTCATCGACGATCCTGCTTTATTGGCACCTCCTGAAAAGTAGTCGCAGCCAATCGTCGAAGATCTCAAACCGAGGGGCGCTTTCGCCCCTCGGTTTCGAGTAACCGGCAGAGAGATACCGGGTATCGGAACAACCGGAAACTGGAAAATACCATGCTCTATGTGGAACTATTAATCCAAGGCCTGATCTACGGCTGTATGTATGCCATGATCGCAGTGGGTCTTACACTGGTCTATGGCCTGCTGCGCATTTTGCACGTGGCCCACGCCGGTCTCTTTGCCTTAGGCGGATACCTGGGCCTTCTAATAACCAACGCGACGGGCAGCCTGCTCCTGGCGATGCCCTTGGCTGCAGCTTTGGTGGGCGTGCTGGGCATGGTCATTTACCGTCTTTGCTATCAGCCCATTTTAGAACGGCCGCCGTATGTCGCCTTGATTGCCTCCATCGGTCTCTTTATTGCGATGGAGGAATTGTTTCGTCTTATTTTCGGTCCGTATGGCCTCACGTATAACAACCCCCCATTGCAAAGTCTGATTCAATTTTACGGGATCACCCTGCGGGCCGTCGATTTGGCTATCGTGGCGGGCAGTGTAATCCTGTTGGGGGGGCTGGCCTGGCTTTCCCAAAATACGCGCTTAGGGATTGCGTGGCGTGCCACGGTGGACGATCCCCAGATGGCTGAAAGTTTCGGGATTAGTGTCATCAAGGTGCGCTATCTCAATTTTTTCATTGGTTCGGCGTTGGCCGGTATGGCGGGTATTTTTATTTCACTGTTGTCGAATCTGGTGGAACCGACCATGGGAGGTGTACCCAGTTACAAATGTTTGGCGATCATTGTCCTGGGGGGGTTGGGCAATGTGACCGGCACCCTGATCGCATCCCTGGTGTTGGGTGTGATCGAAGCCTTTGGAACAATTTATATCGGCGACTACCTGGATCGCGATGCCATCGCGTTCGCTTTTCTGATTCTGGTGCTTATGGTTCGGCCCCAGGGGCTTTTCGCACGGGGATAGGTTATGCTCATTTACGAACTTTCACTGGCCACAGTGGTTTGCATTAACATCATTCTGGCAGTGGGTCTCAACCTGATTAGTGGCTTCTGCGGGCAGATCAGTCTGGGCCATGCCGCCTTCTACGGGATTGGTGCCTACACCACGGCACTGATGGCCAAAGCGGGTTTGCCCGGGCCAATCAATCTGGTGGCCGCCATGCTGCTGACCGGAGCGGTCGGTACAATCGTGGGCCTGACCAGCCTGCGGGTACGGGAGGATTTTCTGGCGATCACCACCATGGGGGTCGGCTTTCTGTTCTTAGGAATTGTCCGGCAACAGGAGCGTTTTCTCGGCGGCGAACTGGGCATCAGCTCGATTCCATCGTTGGGTCTGGATAAAGTGACCTTTTTCATGCTGGTCCTGGTTTTGGCGGGACTGGCGACCGCCTTTGGTTTTTATCTCAAGAAAACGTGGATGGGCTTCGCTTTCCAAGCCGTGGCTGATGATGAAGACACCGCCCGGGTGCTCTCCGTCGATGTCTCGGCTTACAAGCTTGCGGCCTTTGCATTGGGAACCTCCCTGGCAGGGTTGGCCGGCGGACTCTACTGCTATTTTGCACGCTTCATCGTACCCGACGATTTCGGTTTCATCACCTCCATAAGCGTCCTTTCCATGGTGGCGGTCGGCGGCATCGGCAGTGTTTTCGGTGTCGTTTTCGGAACGGCGCTGTTAACCTTGATGCCGGAATTCTTCCGCTTTATCAGTGACTATAAACTTTTGGTTTACGGGGCGCTGCTCTTTGCGGTGATGCGTTTTGCACCCGAGGGTCTGGCTGGTTTGATTCATCGGTTTTTCCAAAAACCGAAGGGTTCCCCTGGAGACGCCGTATGACTGCACTTCTGGATGTGAAAGCCGTTTCAGTGCATTTCGGTGGTGTGCGTGCCCTGGAAAACGTTTCTTTCCATGTGCGCGAGGGTGAATTCCTCAGTCTGATTGGGCCCAACGGCGCCGGCAAGACGACAATGCTGCGGGCCGTCACCGGTATGGTCAGCCCACAATGCGATTACATCCGCCTGGCCGGCCGCGATATCAACCGGATGCCGACGCATCGAAGGGCGCAACTGGGTTTGGCGCTGACACATCAGCTCGTGCGACCCTTCCGTTCCATGACCCTTTTAGACAATGTCACCCTGGCGGTCGGTCATCGCCGCATTCGGAGCATCCTTCGCGCCATGGTCTCGGTAAGCCGTTCTGTCGAGCGCCAAAAAGCCAGGCGTTTGCTGGCCCTGGTGGATATCGATGCCGATGCTGACCAGACGGTTGCAGGGCAACCTTTGGGGGTGTTAAAGCGACTCGAAGTCGCACGTGCTCTGGCAACGGAACCCCGTCTGCTGTTACTCGACGAACCCCTGGCCGGGCTGAATCACGTGGAAGCCAGTCACCTGGCCGATACCATCGTGCGCATCAATAAAGACGGTTTGACGGTGGTGATGATTGAACACAACTTGAGCGAAGTGTTGCGTGTCAGCCAGCGGCTGGTGGTTCTGGACAATGGCCGCAAAATTGCCGAGGGTGTCCCTTCCGACGTGATGCGTAGGCCGGATGTGCGAGCAGCTTACGTGGGCAAGGAGGAAGCGCATGTTGTGTCTTGAAAGCCTCAGCTGCGGCTATGGCCCCATGCGGGCAGTGCACGAATTGAACCTGGAGGCATTGTCCGGAGAAATAACGGCCCTGTTAGGTGCCAATGGCGCCGGCAAGAGCTCCACAATTATGTGTATCGCCGGTCATGTCGAAATACATGCCGGCAAAATTCTTTATGAGGGGCATGACATCAGTTCTCACACTCCCATGGCCCGCGTGGCCGCCGGCATCGGTCTGGTGCCGGAGGGACGGCGACTTTTTGCCGGGCTCACGGTCCGCGAAAACCTGGTGGTCGGCGGCTATTGTCGCCCGAAAACGCAGACGGCGCCTAACCTCGAAAGCGTACTGGCCATCTTTCCGCGGCTGGGCGAACGCCTCGAACAACAGGCCGGATCCCTTTCCGGCGGTGAACAGCAGATGCTGGCGATTGGTCGGGCCTTGATGAGCCAGCCCCGAATGCTTTTGATCGATGAGTTGAGCCTGGGCCTGATGCCCAAGATGATCGATATATGTTATGCCGCCATCGATGCGTTAAAATCCCGAGGCTTGGCGATTGTCTTGGTGGAACAATCGACCCAGCGGGCGCTCGATGTGGCGGATAGTGTCATCGTGTTGGAAAGTGGTAAGGAGGTTTGGAAAGGGACAGCAGGACAAGCGCGCAACTCTTCCGATTTGATCGATGCCTTCCTTGGTTTGAAACGCTCCGAGATTTGAAAGCCGGGTATCAGCATTTCGTGGCCAAAAAGCAAAACAGGTAAACGTTTATGCCAAAAAATAAGCAAGCCAACGCCCGCCCATCGCCATTGAGCGCGTCAGCGCCGCAGGCCCTATACCAACAGGTCAAAAACTACATTCTGGACCGCATCCAGTCAGGAGAATGGCCGCCCGAGGGGCGCGTACCTTCGGAAAATCAACTGGTAATAAAACTGGGGGTATCCCGCATGACCGCCAACCGGGCTTTGCGGGAGTTGACCAGCGACGGCTATTTGGTCCGTATCCATGGTGTCGGTACCTTTGTGAAGGAACGCAAACCCATGATGGCCCTTCTGGAGGTAAAAAGCATCGCCGTCGAAATCGCCGAATGGGGTGGTCTTCACAGCAGCGATGTTCGCTTGCTGCAAGAAGAGAAAGCGGTCGAAACGGTCGCAGCGACCATGGGACTGAAGGTTGGGCAGCCCGTGTATCACTCCGTTATCGTCCACAAAGACCGCGATCAACCGGTTCAACTTTCAGACCGCTTCGTCAATCCGGCTGTCGCGCCTGACTACCTGGCACAGGATTTTACCCGCATGACACCCAACGAATATCTCACGCGGGTGGCGCCGATCCAGGAAACCGAGCATGTCGTAGAAGCCATTCTGCCGGATCGCCGAGCCCAGCAACTGCTGAAAATCGATGCGACCGAACCCTGCCTGTTGTTGAACCGGAAAACCTGGTCTTTCGGGCAGGTGGCCACCAAGGCGCTGTTACTTTATCCGGGTTCGCGCTACCGGATCGGTGGTCGCTTTGAGATGCCTTCGAATGTTGACCCGCTTTAGCTGAGTATCGGGTCAAACTGGTTTAGAGCATAAGTTTGGAGATGATTTCCTTCATGATTTCGGTGGTGCCGCCGCCGATCGAGAGAATGCGGTTATCCCGAAACAGCCTTTCCACAAGATGTCCGCGCATGTAGCCGTATCCTCCGAAAATTTGCACGGCGTCATAAGTGACTTTGTCGCTGACCTGGCAGGCGAAGTTTTTGGCCATCGAAATTTCCTTGATCTGCTCCTGCCCGGAATCGATTTTGGCCGCCACACGGTAAGTGAATTCGCGGCTAACCTCCACCAGCGTGGCCATGTCGACCAGTTTGTGGCGTGTCACTTGAAATCCCATGATGGGTCGTCCGAAGGCATTTCTTTCTTTGGCGTAGCCGATAGCCGCATCCAGGGCCAGTTGGGCCGTCAGGTTGGCCATGATCGCAATTTGCAGGCGTTCGGACTGGAAATTTTCCATAATGCCGTAAAACCCTTGATTCTCCTCACCCACACAGTTTGCTACCGGAACTCGACAGTCATCGAAAAAGATCTGGGCGGTGTCCGATGCCCACCAACCGGTTTTCTTGAGTTTTCCCGAAACGGAATATCCGGGGGTCTTGGCTTCGATGATCAGCAAGCTGATACCGTGGGCGCCTTGGCCGCCGGTTCGAACGGCGCAGGTAATCTGGTCGGCCCGACAGCCGCTGGTAATGAAGGTTTTGCTGCCGTTGACCACGTAGTGATCACCATCGCGGACAGCGGTTGTTGCGATATTGGCCACATCGCTCCCGCCACCAGGTTCGGTGATAGCCAGCGCGGCGATGCGGGCGCCTTCCAGTACCGGTTTGACAAAGCGTGCCTTTTGATTGTCAGTGCCTTGGCGAATGATCGGCGGAAGCGCTATGTTGAGGGACCCCAGGCCGGCCACCAATCCGCCTGAACCGCAGCGCATCAATTCCTCCCAGACGGCTATCTGGAAGAAGATATCGCCAGGTGTGCCGCCGCACGCTTCAGGATAACCGGTCCCCAGGATACCCACCTGGGCTGCTTTTTGATAAAGATCGCGGGGAAACTCCCCCTGTTCTTCCCAGTCGTCGATAAACGGAGTGATTTCCTTGGCGACAAATTCTTTCACCGACCGGCGGACCATTTCGTGGGCCTTGCCGAAATACTCTTGATAACTTGCCTGCGTGTTGAATTCGAAGGACATGGGGACCTCGTCGTGTTGCTAGTTACGGGTTGCGAGTTACGGGTTAGACAAGCCGATAAGCTCTTGAGCAGTTAAGCCAATTCTCAAATTCCTCAATCCCTAAATTCGAAATCTCTCAATTTTGTTAATCCCTTAATTCGAAATAAGCAAAGCACTAAGTATTATTATTTCAGCAGCACTTCCGGAATATCGACGAGTTTGGCCCTTAAATACTCGCCCAGCGTTTTGGCTTGCGGGTCGCTGCGCAGAGAGGCGGCCACACCGTCACCGAGAACGCCCTTGATGTAAAAGTTGACTGCCAGCAAATTGGGAAGCTCGTAGCGTTCCATTTCAAAGGGCTGCATATCGGGGAGCAATTCCTTGAGCTTGTCGACCGTCAAAAAGGAATTCAAAAAAGCGTAAGCCTCCGGTGTCTTACCCCAGATGCCCAGGTTGGCATTACCGCCTTTGTCTCCTGAGCGGGTCGCAAACAGCTGTCCAAACGGCACGCGCCTGGTCGGCGTTGCGGATACGACGGGCAGGTCGATGACGGTCGCTTCAGGGATGTGAGCTTCCCGGTCCGGTCCAACCGCGGCAACGGTTAGTTCCTGATCACCGACAAATACGGTTTGCTGAACGTATTGGTTTGATATGAGGGTCGGCCAGTGCATCACGGCCGGGGTGCCTTTGGTCGGCGGGGCGGTCGCGGTAAAACCTGGGATGTTGGCCAGCGCCAGTTCGACGATTTCAGCTGAAAAGCGTGCCACTTTTTTAGGGTCCGGGTCCAATACCGATAATCGCAGATAGGCGAATGCGGTTTCGTTGGTGACAGGGTCCGGTTGCTGAGAAGGGATCAGCTGAACCTCGGCGCTGGCAAACTGCTCTTTTCCGCCGATGCTTGTGAACAGAGCGTCTTCCACTATCTTAGCCTTGGCTTCAATGTCCAGGCCGGTCAGGATCAATGTCATGCTGTTACGGTAGCCTCCCAGGTTGTTGATGCAGACCTTGGTCGTGTCGGGTGGCGGTTCACCTTTGACACCGCTGATCCGCACCCGGTCCGGTTTTTCCTGGGAGATTTGAATCGTATCGAAGCGGGCGGCCACATCGGGCGTCAGGTAGCGCGGTTCCCTGATTTCATAAAGCAACTGGGCCGTGACCGTTCCCACGGACACCAGGCCGCCGGTGTTCGGGTGTTTGGTAATGACACTGGAGCCGTCCTCGAAGACTTCGGCAATGGGAAATCCGACATTCTTAAAGGAAGGCACCTCCTCGATGAACGAATAGTTGCCGCCGGTCGCCTGGGCGCTGCATTCGATGATGTGTCCTGCTGCTGCCGCTCCAGCCAGGCGGTCCCAATCGGTGCGCTGCCAGCCGAAATGCCAGGCCGCGGGTCCAACCACCAAGGCTGCATCGGCAATGCGGCCACCTACGACGATGTCGGCGTCGTGATTAAGGGCTTCGACAATGCCCCAACCACCGATATAGGCATTGGCGGAAATGGGTTGGGCGTTGGCTTCCTTGAGACTGATGCCCTTGTCCAAATGCACGAAGGCTTCACCCTGCGACTGGAGGCCGCCCAGACGCGCCATGAGGTTATCCCCTTCGATGAATGCGATCTTAGGCTTTAAGCCGAGTTCCACAGCAAGTTCATTGAGTTTCTGTGCCAATCCGCGAGGGTTAAGGCCGCCTGCATTGGTAACCACACGAATCCCTTTTTCAAGGCACTCGCCCATGATCTCTTCCATTTGCTTAAGAAAGGTCGAGGCATATCCGGCATTCGGGTCCTTAAATTGCTTGCGCAATAAAATAGCCATGGTCAGTTCCGCCAGATAATCGCCGGTCAGAAAATCGATCGGTCCGCCTTGAACCATTTCACGGGCAGCTGAAAAGCGATCCCCAAAAAACCCGCTGCAGTTGGCAATGATCACCTTCTCTTTGGTCGGTTTGTTGTCGACAGGCATCGGAACCCTCCCTTTTATATTATTTGAACTCCGCGATGCGATCCGACGGAGCTATTGCCATCGAGCGACACCGTCGCGTTTCATAAAATCGTGAAGCGATTTTATTTGCCCTTGAACTTGGGTGGCCGTTTTTCAAGAAAGGCTGTAATTCCTTCCACGGCATCTTCGGTTGCGGCGACTTCGCCGAGTTTGCCGGATAGAAAGTCGACCGCTTTCTCAAAGGGCATGTCGGCCATGGCATAAAAGGCCTCCTTACCGATTTTCATTCCAATGGGACTTTTGGCTGTCAGGGTGTTGACAATGCCAGCGATTTCCTCGTCCAGCCTTTCCGGCGCAACTGCGCGCGTTATCAGCCCCATTTCGGCAGCTTCCTGGGCACTGAGTTTGTTACCGAGCAAAACCATTTCAGTGGCCTTTTTTCGGGCAACATTGCGGTAGATCAAGGCCCCGATCATCATCGGGAAAAGGCCGAC
>Ga0316195_10001366_pt1 | contig 10874 bp, 9 predicted proteins | sample Phised1_MG_FD_204937 | JGI IMG/M metagenome (GOLD analysis project Ga0316195, IMG submission 204937) | Coastal sediment microbial communities from Maine, United States - Phippsburg sediment 1 | ecosystem: Environmental > Aquatic > Marine > Coastal > Sediment | place: USA: Maine | collected... | reverse complement strand
CTGGGCCTGCAGCAGCGGTGTCGCTTCCATCAGGCTTGGGGCGACAGCAGGAAGCAGGCCGCTTCGTGGCCTTCCCGCACCGCCTGCAGCGTCGGTTCGGCCTCGTGGCAGCGGGCGTGAACCTGGGCGCAGCGGGCGCGAAAGCGGCAGCCCTGCCCGCGTTCGTGCGGCGCCGGCAGGCTGCCGGGGATGACGCTCAGCGTGCTGCCGTCGTGGCGCGTCTGCCCGGGCTTCGGCCGCGCCGAGAGCAGGCCCACGGTATACGGGTGCGCCGGTCGCTCGAACAGGTCGACGACCGCGGCGCGCTCGACGACGCGGCCGGCGTACATGACCACCACCTCGTCGGCGATCTCGGCCACCACCGACAGGTCGTGGGTGACGAAGACGATGCCCATGCCCATCTCGCGCTGCAGTTCGGCCAGCAGGTTCAGCACCTGGGCCTGGATGGACACGTCCAGCGCCGATACGGGTTCATCCAGCACCAGGATATCGGGATCCAGCATGAGCGCGCGGGCAATGGCGATGCGCTGGCGCTGGCCGCCGGAAAACATGTGCGGATATCGGTCGTGATGCTCGGGCCGCAGGCCGACGGATTTCATCATCTCAAGCGCCCGCTCCCGCCGCTCGGACTTCTGCAAGGCGGTGTTCATCGCCAGCGGTTCTTCCAGCGCCGCACCGATCTTCTGGCGCGGATTGAGCGAGCCATAGGGGTTCTGGAAGACGATCTGCACCTTGGGCCGCAGCTTCTTGCGGATCTCGGCGCTGGCATTGGCAAGCTCTTCTCCGGCGATCTGCAGCGATCCGCCCGTGGGCTCCTCGATCATGGTGACGAGGCGGGCCAAAGTGGACTTGCCACAGCCGGATTCGCCGACGATGGCCAGCGTCTGGTGGCGCGACAGTTCGAAGCTCACACCGTCCAGCGCCTTTACGATTGCCGGCTTGCCGAACAGCCCGCCGGACAACTGGTAGTGCTTTTTCAGGCCACGGGCGCGCAGCACGACATCGGCGTCACTCATGCCGTCACCTCCTGGTGTTCAGGGTGGCCCTGGGGAACGCCCTTGGCGAGGGGGTAGTGGCACAGTGCAAGACCGAGAGCCGCAGGTTGGCGCGGCGGCGGCGTGGTGCGGCAGGTTTCGGTGGCGAACGCACAGCGCGGCGAAAACAGGCAGCCTGCGGGCCGGTCGAACTGGCCGGGGACGACGCCGGGTATCGACGGCAGGTGCCGGGTTGCGGCGCGCTCCGGCAGGGCAGCCAGCAGTGCTGCGGTATAGGGGTGATGAGGTTCGGCGAACAACGCCTTTACCGGCTGCTCTTCCACCTTCTGTCCGGCATACTGGACGCTGACGCGCTGCGCCGTTTCCGCCACCACGCCCATGTCGTGGGTGATAAGCACCAGCGCCATGTCCGTTTCGGACTGCAGTTTCACCAGCAAGTCGAGGATCTGCGCCTGGATGGTCACGTCGAGCGCCGTCGTCGGCTCGTCGGCAACCAGCAGCTTCGGATTGCAGGAAATCGCCATGGCGATCATCACCCGCTGGCTCATGCCGCCGGACAGCTGGTGCGGAAAAGCTGCAAGCCGCTTCTCCGGCGCCGGTATGCCGACGAGATCCAGCAATTCGATGCTGCGTGCCCGGCGCGCCGCGCGGTCCAGCCCCATGTGCACCTTGAGCGCCTCGCCAAGCTGGAAACCCACCGTGAAACACGGGTTGAGGCTCGACATCGGCTCCTGGAAGATCATGGCGATGTCCTTGCCGACCACCCGGCGGCGCGCTTTCGGGCTGAGCGAGAGGAGATCGGCGCCATCGAATGTCATCCGGTCGGCCGTCACCTTCGCCGTCCACGGCAGCAGCCCCATCATGGCGAGCATGGCAACCGACTTGCCGGAGCCGCTTTCGCCCACGATGGCCAGTACGTCGCCGGCGCCGGCGCGCAGCGACAACCGGTCAACCGCACGGAAGGCCCCGCCGGCGGTGGCGAATTCGACAGTCAGGTTTTCGATTTCGAGCAGCGCCATCACGACCTCTTCAGCTTGGGGTCGAGCGCATCGCGCAGGCCGTCACCCATGAGGTTGATGGCCAGTACGGTTACGAGAATGGCGAGGCCGGGCAACGTCACCACCCACCAGGCGCGCAGGATGAATTCGCGCGCCTCAGCCAGCATGGTGCCCCATTCCGGCGTCGGCGGCTGGGCGCCCATGCCGAGAAAGCCGAGGGCGGCAGCATCGAGAATGGCGCTGGAGAATGACAGCGCCGCCTGCACGATGAGCGGCGCCATGCAGTTGGGCAGGATGGTCCGGAACATCAGTCTGCCCGGCCCAACTCCCGCCACCCGTGCCGCCGTCACATAGTCCTTGTTCCTTTCGCCCAGCACCGCCGCGCGCGTCAGGCGCACGTAATGCGGCTGCTGCACGATGGCAATGGCGATCATCGCATTGGTCAGGCTGGGACCGAGAACGGCGACCAGCGCCAGCGCCAGCAGCAGGCTCGGGAAGGCCAGGATGATGTCCATCAACCGCATTACCAGCGTATCCACCACGCCGCCGACAAACCCCGCAACGAGTCCGGCCGTGACGCCCACCACCATGGCGCCGGTTACCACGATGCAGCCGACGAACAGCGAATAGCGCGCGCCATGAATGAGACGTGACAGCATGTCCCGGCCCACGGCGTCGGTGCCCAGCAGGAAGCGCCAGTCGCCACCCTCCTGCCACACGGGCGGCACCAGCAGCGCATCGCGGTACTGCGAGTTGGGCAGGTGCGGGGCGATGACGTCCGCCAGCAGGGCCATGACGCAGACAGCCAGAAAGATCCACATGCCGATGACGGCGCCCCGGTTCTCGCTAAAGTAGTGCCAGAACTCGGTCAATGCAGACCGCCAGCCGCCGGGTCTCGTATCGCGCGCATCGAGGATGGTGTGTTCGCTCATTGCCTCACCTCGTGTGCCGGATGCGCGGATTGATCAGGCCGTACAGCAGGTCGACGATCAGGTTCACCAACATGACGATGGCGGCAATCATCAGCAGGCCCCCCTGCACTGCCGGGTAATCGCGGCGGAAGATCGAGTCGACCATCCACTTGCCGATGCCCGGCCAGGAGAAGATGGTTTCAGTCAGGATGGCGCCAGCCAGCAGCACGCCCACCTGCAGGCCGATGGTGGTGATCACGGGGATCATGGCATTGCGCAGTGCGTGCACGCCGATCACCCGCGATGGGGACAGTCCCTTGGCCCGGGCGGTGCGCACATAATCCTCGCCCAGCACTTCAAGCATGGCCGAACGGGTCTGCCGCGCCACCACGGCGAGCGGAATGGTGCCCAGCACGATGGTCGGCAGGATGAGGTGCGACAGGGCGGAAGCGAAAGCGCCCTTCTGGCCCGACAGCAGGCTGTCGACCAGCATGAAGCCGGTGACCGGCGGAAAGAAGTACAGCAGCGATATCCGGCCCGAGACCGGCGTCCAGCCCAGCATGCCGGAAAACAGGATGATCAGCAGCAGGCCCCACCAGAAGATGGGCATCGAATACCCCACCAGTGCCGTACCCATGATGGTCTGGTCGAACCACGAGCCGCGCTTCACGGCGGCGAACACACCGGCCGGCATGCCAATGATGACAGCGAACAAGATGGCGCAGAACGACAACTCCATGGTGGCAGGAAACAGGGTGAAAAACTCGTCCCAGACCGGTTTCTTGGTGACCAGCGAATTTCCCAGGTCGCCCTGCAGGGCCGAGAAGAGATAGTCGAAATACTGCTCCCACAAAGGCCGGTCGAAGCCGAACTGCTTCATCAGTTCGGCATGGCGCTCGGGCGAGGTGCCACGCTCCCCCGCCATCAGCAGAACCGGGTCTCCCGGCAGGATGCGGATGAAGGCGAACGACGCAATCGTCACGCCGATGAACGTCGGGATGATCAGGCCGATGCGCCTGAGCAGAAATGCCAGCATGGGAACCATCTCCCGCCGCACCCGGACAAAACCGGATGCGGCGGGCTTTCTTCAGTGCCGCGAGACGGCGTTACTCGGCGATATCGACACCATCGAACCAGTGGCCGCCCAGCGGGTCCATGACGTAGCCGGAGACCTTCTTCGACATCGGCATGAACACCACCGAGTGGGCGATGGTGGCCCAGGGCGCTTCGCGCTTGAACACCACCTGCGCCTGCTCATAGAGCTTGGTGCGCTCGGCCTTGTCGGAGATGGTCTTGGCCTTCTGGATCAGGTCCTCGAACTCCTTGTTGCACCACTGGGCGCGGTTGGAGCCGCCAACACCGTCACAGCCCAGCAGCACCGCCAGGAAGTTATCCGGGTCGCCGTTGTCGCCGGTCCAGCCAAGCAGGATGGCACCGTCGCGGTCCTTCTCCTTGGACAGCTTCAGGTACTCGCCCCACTCGTAGGACACGATCTCGACCTCGACGCCAACCTTGGCAAAGTCGGCCTGGATCAGTTCGGCCATGCGGCGCGCATTGGGGTTGTACGGACGCTGCACCGGCATTGCCCAGACCTTCATCTTGAGGTCCTTCACCCCGGCCGCCTCGAGCATCTTCTTCGCTTCCTCGGGGTTGTACGGGTCATCCTCGATGGCGTCGTTGTACGACCACATGGTCGGAGGGATCGGGTTCTTGGCGATCTTGCCGGCGCCCTGGAACACAGCTTCCAGGATGGCCTGCTTGTTGATTGCCATGTTCAGCGCCTTGCGGACTTCCGTCTTGTCGAACGGCGCCTGCAACGCGTTGTAGGCGAGATAGCCCACATTGAGCCCTTCCTGCTCCATCACCTGCAGGTTCGGGTCAGCCTTCAGGGCTTCCAGGTCGGCCGGGTTCGGATACGGTGCCACATGGCATTCGCCAGCCTTCAGCTTCTGCTGGCGCACCGAGGCGTCGGTGGTGATGGCGAACACCAGGTCGTCGATCGGCTGCTTGCCGGACCAGTAGCCTTCATGGGCGGCATAACGGATGACCGCGTCTTTCTGGTAGGCGACAAACTTGAACGGTCCGGTGCCGACCGGCTGCTGGTTCAGCATTTCCTTCTTGCCGTCCGCTTCCAGCTTGGCGGCATACTCGGCCGACATGATGGAGGCGAAGTCCATGGCGAGGTTGGCCACCATCGGCGCTTCCGGGCGCTTCAGCATGAACTTGACCGTATGGTCATCGACCTTCTCGATGGAGGCCAGCAGGTCGGGCATCGACATGCCGTCGAAATATTCCCATGCGATGCCAGCGGTATACTGGTTCCAGGGGTGGTCCTTCTTGAGCTGGCGCTCGAAGGTGAAGATCACGTCATCGGCGTTGAAGTCACGCGTCGGGGTGAAATAGTCGGTGGAATGGAACTTGACACCCTGGCGCAGCTTGAAGGTGTAGGTGAGGCCGTCTTCCGAAACCTCCCAGCTTTCAGCCAGCCCGGGGATCACCTCGGAGGTGCCGCGCTTGAATTCCACCAGTCTGTTGTAGAGCGGCTTGGAAGAAGCGTCGAAGGTGGTGCCCGCGGTGTAAGGCGCCGGGTCGAACCCTTCCGGCGAACCTTCCGAGCAATAGATCAGGGTCTTGGCGCTGGCCGAACCGGCGGCGAGCATGGTGGTGGCCAGCAATGTGGCGAGGAACAACTTGGTCCGTTTCATGGGTACCCTCCCAGGGCGACTTTTGACTTACGTATGGCATCCGCTGGCCAGCAAAGCACCGTTACTTGCCGCATGCGGATTGCCGCATCAAAGCACCTTTCAGTCAAGTTGACTACGGCGCCGGAGCAAATGAGCACAGTGAATGCATAATGCATATCAAGCCGTCTTTCGAAGCGGGGGCAGGAATGCGCCGCTAGGTGGAAGGGTCCGGCTCAAGCCGCGCTATGGAGCTGCGAACCCGCAGTTCGAACCTGATATTCCTGGCGATGGGATCGGGAGCCTCGCCGGTTTCCATCAGGTTGACCAGCATATCAACGGCCGCAGTGCCGATCTGCCGGGCCGGCATCCGCACGGTGGTCAGGCCGGGGTGAAGATGGGCGGAACTGCCGAAGTCGCCGATCCCGGCAATCGACAAACCGCCCGGTATCGGGATGCCCCGTGCCTGGCAGGCGAAATAGGCTCCATGGGCGATGATGTCGTTGCCGCAAATCAGTGCCGTCGGACGGTCTGCACTGTCCAGCAGTCCCGACACCAGTCTGCGCGCCGCGCCGACATCGTAGGGGCAATTGATGATGCGGTGAGGCGGTAACACGATGCCCGCCGCCGCAAGCCGCTGCAGCACGCCGTCGCGGCGGTCGCGAGCGCGGTCATTGGAGGTCACATCCGGAAACAGCAAGGCGATGTCGCGATGTCCCTGGCCGACGACATGATCGGCGATCGCCCAGGCAGCAGCCCGGTTGTCGGCGCCGACACAAGGCGTGCCGAGGTCCGCCCGGTAGTTCCAGACGTGGACCAGCGGTATCCCGCGCTGTTCCAGCATGTTCAGGGACACCGGGTCATGGTCGAAACCAACCAGCGCCATGCCGTCGATGCGCCGCTCCAGCAGCGACCTGACGATGGCGGCTTCGAGGTCTAGGTCATAGCCGTGGGCGGCGATCAGAAGGGTTCGGTCGAAGTCATGCAGGCGGCTGGTGAATGCCTGGATGAGCTCCGAGAAAATCGCATTGTCGATGGTCGGCACCACAAGCCCGACCGTGCCGGAGAACCGGTTGTGCAGGCTGCCCGCCGCCCGGTTGCGAATATAGCCAAGCTCGTGGGCAGCTTTCTCGATGCGTTCCCGGGTTGGCGCGCGCACGATCGAGGGTTGGCTGAACGCCCTGGACACGGTGGCAATGGATACGCCCGCGCGGGCGGCGACCTCGACGATGCCGGGGGCTCCCTTCCTGGACTTGCGCTTCTTCATGCACCGACACTGTCACAGAATGAAAACGTTTGCATGATCGTTTTCATTGCCTAGCCTCTGGCACAAGAACCGGAAAGTCAGGTTCGGTTGTGGCCACAGAAGCCACCGTGGGAATTGGAAACGCAGGGGCGCCCGAATGGAGTTCCTTGGTTATTTTGGCGGCGTGTTCGAGCCGGTGGCATTCATGCTGCTACTGGGTGGCACGATTGGCGGGCTGATACTGGGCGCAACGCCCGGTCTGTCGCCCACCATGGCGGTGGCGCTGCTTATTCCGTTCACCTTCCAGCTTGAGCCGACACAAGGGTTGATCCTGCTGGGCGCGGCCTACACCTCGACGGTGGCCGGCGGCGCCGTGAGCGCCATCCTGCTGAAGATACCGGGCGCACCGGCCAACATCGCCACCGCCCTGGACGGCCACGAGATGGCGCGCAATGGCCAGGGCGCGAAGGCCCTGCACATGTCGTTCATGGCGTCGGGCGTGGGTGGTGTGCTGGGTGTTCTGCTGCTGATCTTCCTCACGCCGGTACTGGCGAAGTGGGCCCTGGCGTTCGGCCCTTCTCACCTGTTCTGGATGGCCATACTCGGGGTCACGGTGATCGGTTCTCTCGATTCGAAATCGTTCGTGAAGGGACTGCTGTCCGGGTGCCTCGGCTTGTGGCTGTCGATGATCGGCTACGACGACATCCAGGGGGCGCAGCGCTTCATCTTTCACGATGCGCTGACCGGCGGCATCAACATCATTGCTGCGCTGATCGGCATTTTCGCCATACCTCAGGTCATCGAGATGTTCGCCAAGGGCCGCGTCCCGAGTTCCATCTCGTCGCTGACCGTGGAGAAGCAATCGCTCATGGCCTCGCTCCGCGAGACCTTCATGTACAAGCGGGCGCTGGCCATCGGCACCGTTTGCGGCGCCATCATCGGGCTCATTCCCGGCGTCGGCGGACAGATCGCCGGGTTGCTGGCCTATGACCAGTCGCGAAAGTTCTCTCCTGACCGGGACAAGTTCGGAACCGGCCATCCGGAGGGTGTCATTGCCGCAGAGAGCGCCAACAACGCCATGGTTGGCCCGTCCCTGGTGCCGCTGCTGACGCTGTCCATCCCCGGCAGCCCGACCGCCGCGGTGCTGCTGGGAGGCCTGCTGATCCATGGCATCTTCCCCGGCACCGACCTGTTCGACAATCATCCACAGGTGGCCTGGACATTCATCAACTCGATGCTGATTGGCCAGATCCTGATGGTGGTGTTCGGCATCTGGATTGCCGGCTGGGCCGCGCGCATTGCCAAGGTGCCCACCCCGATCATGGCAGGCGCGGTACTGGTGCTGTCGCTGTTCGGCTCCTACTCGATCCAGCAATCGATGGGCGACGTGTACATCATGCTGGTGCTGGGCCTCGGCATGTTCTTCCTCGAGAAGTTCGGCTTCTCGGCCGCGCCACTGGTGCTCGGCCTCATTCTTGGTCCCATAGCCGAGGCCAACTTCATCCAGGGCAGCATGATTGCGAATGCCGGGGACGGGGCGGCCGCCTATTTCCTCACCGGCACGCTGAACCTGATGCTCATCGCGATGGTGCTGGCTTCCATGGCCTACAGCTTCTGGGCGACGATGATCCATGAGCCCCGCCGCGCCGCCAGCAGTGCTGCACAGACCAAGACGGAGGCCGCCGAATGAGCACCTCCACCCGCCGTCTGCAACACCTGGTTCCGGCCTCGCTGGTGCTGGCGCTGGCCGCCACAGTCACCTGGCTGAGCTTCACCCGCGAGCCGGCAGATGCGTTCCTGTTTCCGCGCCTCATCGCGGTCGTCATGCTGTTGCTGGCGGGCTGGAATTTTGCCCGGGCCGTGCTTGGGCTTGCCCGGGTTGGCACGGGCTTGTCGGCCGGGCTGCTGATTCGGCTCATGCCGGGCACGCTGGTCATGCTGGTGTACGTGTTCCTGGCCGCCAAATGGCTTGGTTTCTACGTGGCGTCCTGGATTGCCTTTGCCGCGATTTACGCGCTTTACGATCCGGCACCTCATTCATCCGGCGCAGCCTGGGCACGGCGGATCTTCATTCCTGCCGGGTTCATGGTGATGATCTACCTGTTGTTCAACACGCTTTTGAAAGTGCAAACGCCGAGAGGCATCTTCTTCTGATCCATACAGGAATGCGGATCAGAAAAACCAAAGGGAGGAAGCAGATGAAGAGACTGTTCAAGGCATTGGCCGTAACGGCGCTGGCCATCACCGCAAGCTTTGGCGCGGCCAACGCGGAAGGTTACCCTGATCGGCCGATCTCCGTAATGGTGTCCTATGGCGCCGGCGGCGCTACCGACTTTCAGGCCCGCATCGTGACGATGATGTCCGGCGAGGAAACGTTGCTCGGCCAGCCCATGGTCATCATCAACAAGCCGGGTGCGGGCGGCCGCGTCGGCTGGAACTGGCTGGCCACCGAAGCCGAGGCTGACGGATACACGCTCGGCGTCTACAACATTCCCCATTTCATCGCCCAGTCGATCGAAGGCGGCGTCAAGTACTCCGCAGACAGCTTCGAACCGATCGCCAACTGGGGCACCGACCCGGCAGTGGTCATTGTGCCGAAGGACAGCCCCTACAACACCATCCAGGAACTGATCGAGTACGCCAAGGCCAATCCCGGCAAAGTGACGCTGTCCGGCGCCGGTCTGTTCGTCGGCCATCATATCGCGGCGCTGCAGATCGAGAAGGCGGCTGGCGTGACGCTGGCCTACATCCCGACCAAGGGTGGCGGCGCTGCCGCCATGAAGGCGGTCATCGCGGGTGAAGTGACGGGTGGCATCAACAATCTGTCCGATGCTTTCCGGGCCCGTGAAGGCGGCAACGTCAAGATACTGGCAATTGCCGACATCGAGCGCGACAAGGATTTCATCCCCGACGTGCCGACGCTGAAGGAGGCCGGCTATGACGTGGACAACAGCTCGGTGAACTTCCGTGGTCTCATGGCTCCGAAGGGCACGCCGCCGGAAGTGATCGAGAAGCTGGCCAAGGCAGTGCCCGAGATGTTCGCGCACAAGAATGTCGCCACGCAGATGAAGGCGGGCGGATCACCCATCAAGATCATGAACCGCGAAGAGGTCGCAAAGATGTGGGCCGACCGCCAGACCTACCTGGCCGACCTTCTGAAGGACCTCAAGAAGCAGTAGCCGGCAACGCGCATGCATGATGACCGTGGCGGAGAGGAACAATGCTTCTCCGCCACTGCCCAAAGGAAAGACACAATGAATATCGCCGCAGCACAGGCCCCTTCCGTCCAGCACGAAGAAGCCATTGTCGACGAGCTTGTGGCGCGCGCCCGCGCTGCACAGGCACGCTTCGAGAAAGGTGCAACGCAAGAACGCTATGACATGGCCGCCCTGGCCGCGGCATGGGCCTTGATGCAACCCGGACGCAACGCCGAACTGGCAGCCATGGCGGTCGAGACGACCGGTCTTGGCAACGTGCGGGACAAGATCACCAAGAACCACCGCAAGACGCTGGGGCTGCTGCGCGACATCCGCGACGCAAGGACCCATGGCATCATCAGCGATGACCCGGCCACCGGCATCACGAAGATCGCGCGGCCCATCGGGGTGATCGGTGCGGTGGTGCCGTCCACCAATCCGGTCGCCACGCCGGCCAACAACGTCATCAACGCGCTCAAGTGCGGCAACGCGATCATCCTGTCACCCTCGCCCAAGGGAGCCGAAGTCTGCGAGCGTCTGCTGGGTTACATCCATGCCGAGTTTGACAAGGCGGGACTTGAGCACGACCTGGTGCAGATGATCCCTGCGCCTGTCTCCAAGGTGAAGGCACAGCGTCTTATGGAAACTGCCGACCTGCTGGTGGTCACCGGCAGCCAGGACAATGTGCGCCGGGCATATTCATCCGGCACGCCGGCCATTGGCGTAGGCGCCGGCAATGTCACCGTGATCGTTGACGAAACAGCCAACCTCGCTGATGCCGCAAGCAAGATCGCCGCGTCAAAGTGCTTCGACAACGCCACCTCATGCTCGTCGGAGAATGCGCTG
>Ga0316195_10001365_pt1 | contig 10879 bp, 10 predicted proteins | sample Phised1_MG_FD_204937 | JGI IMG/M metagenome (GOLD analysis project Ga0316195, IMG submission 204937) | Coastal sediment microbial communities from Maine, United States - Phippsburg sediment 1 | ecosystem: Environmental > Aquatic > Marine > Coastal > Sediment | place: USA: Maine | collected... | reverse complement strand
GGTATCGTGCTTAATTTTCGCGTCGATGACTATTTCCTGTATTTCGATGAAAACGGTGTTTTTCATTCGACGCTGCTGGTCGAAAAGCCGGCGGCGTACAGCATTGTCGACCGCGTGACATTCGCCGGTTTCCTGAATCGAGGCATTCCATTGCTTGAAAGTTTTCTGGCGGAGAAAGGCATCAGCGATCGGCGCATATTGTTCAATACGGGCGACACCGGTTCGTATTCGCTTCCATTTCTCTACGTAAACCTGGACCTGCCACTTGCGGTGTTTGCACGTCACGAACCTTTGCGACGAGTAAACGAACGCGGGGTCGCGACGCCAATAATGCAGACGGCGGGTCACCTCACCCAAAGTCATTCGGTATCGCTCGTCTTTCGCCCGGTGTCGTCGGTTTACCGGCTATTTTTTGTCGCCGTTGATGCTGCCGCGGAATCAGCGAGGCCAGACTGGTTGGTCGCGCTCGAAGCCGATCCCATCAATCCGATTTACGAAGGTCCCGGTATGGACCTCGCCAGCTGGGAATCCGCTCTGGATGACCTAACGGGTCGGGACGCGTCAAAAGGCACGATCAGTTACCTGGTGGACGGTGAAGAATTTTTTACCCGGTTTATCGATGCGGTCATCTCGGCGAAAGAATCGATTCATCTGCGGACTTACATTTTCGATAACGACGATTATTCGGAAAAAATTGGCGAGCTGCTGAAAAGGCGATCGAACGAAGGGATCGAGGTGAAGATGCTCTTTGACGGCTTCGGAACGATCCTGTCGACCCTTGAGAAGCAGGATACCTTGCCGGACGATTGGTCGGGGCCGGCGTCAGTGCGCGAGTTTCTCGAGGCTGGCTCGACGATAGAGGTACGGCAAACGCCGAACCCGTGGTTCACCGGTGATCATGTCAAAACCATCGTGGTTGACGGTGACCTGGCATTTACCGGGGGTATGAACATCGCGCGCGAGTATCGTTACGACTGGCACGACGTAATGATGGAAGTGCATGGTCCGGCAGTTGATGTGCTGCAGGACGAATTCAATAAAGCCTGGGCGCATGCCGGCTTTTTCGGCGACTACGGCTATCTGGTGCAACGCATGCTTCCGGCACCTCGCGAAGCCGAGGATATGGGCTATCCGATTCGGGTTTTGTTTACGCGTGTCGACGATCCGGAAATTTTTCGCGTACAGCGCGAAGCTATTCGCAGTGCAAAACGATATATCTATGTCGAAAATGCCTATTTTACGGATGATGCGATGCTGTACGAGCTGGTCAAAGCACGACGCCGTGGCGTCGATGTGCGAGTCATCATGCCGCTGGTTACCGATCGTGGTCCTATCACGAGAAACAATGCACTGGCGGCGAACGTAATGCTCGAGCACGGTATCCGGGTGTTCATTTTTCCGGGGATGTCGCATGTCAAGGCGGCCGTTTTCGACGGCTGGGCGTGCCTGGGATCGGCCAATTGGGACAAGTGGAGTCTGGCAATCAACAAGGAGCTGAATCTGGCTACCTCCCATACGGAGACTGTCGATACCTTGATCGAACGGGTTTTCGAGCCGGATTTCGCGCGTTCACCGGAATTGACCGAGCCCTTTCCCGAGCGCTGGTCAGATTTTCTACTAGAATTTCTGGGCGACTATATTTTCTGAGGTCGGTATTAGGCAATGATGTACAAGGTCCGGAGTCTGGATCCCGGCATGCTGCTCCTGGTCATTGCAGGTTTCGCCGCCTGTTCAAGTCAGCCCGGCCGGCATGCGGAGCCGGAAGACGGCGACTTGCCGAGGCTCGAGGGCAGGTTTGCCGAGCAAGGGGTGGTCAGGCCGCTTGCCGCCGTAGAGGCCTACGTTGGTAATGAAGAGTTTTATATCAGCTACGAAGGCGCTGACGGACTGGTGTATGCGGGCGGTAACTGGGCGGGCCGAATAGACCTGCAAGCTGTCAAGGCGAGCCACGCCGATACCTATACCGGTCCTTACATACTTCCGTTGGCTTATCAGCAGCGCGAACGCTGGGCGTCGTTGCCGGATTCACCGATAACGCCGCACCTGTTGTCCAGCAAGCACTGGGGGAGATTCAGGGAGCAACTGTTCGCATCCGTATTGCCAAGGACGGAAAAAACCGGCGTCGTGATGCATTTTGATAACGACGATTACTTCCTGTACTACAACGACCTGAATCAGTTCGAGGCCCGGCTGATCGTTGATAAGCCGGCGGATTACACGATTGAAAAAAGTTTCGGCTTTGCCGATTTCATGCGTAGCGGTTTACCGCAGCTGGAACGATTTCTTGCGGAAGAGGGCATTGAAGATCGCGCCATAGTTTTCAGTACCGGCGATGCCGGCGCCTACTCATTGCCATTTTTGTTTGTCAATCTCGATCTGCCGATCGCCGTTTTCGTGCGTTACGCACCCGAACCTAAAAAGCGACCTGGAGATGCGTCGGGCCTGCAAGTGGCTCAGTCGGTAGGGCATGTTGCGCAGAGTCACCTGGGAGGCATGGTCGTCAGGCCGGTGTCGTCAGTGTTCAAGCTGTTTGTCGTGGCAACTGAAGCAGCCACAGAGACGGTCCGACCCTCCTGGTTGGTTACGCTTGAAGCAAACCCAGTGCCCGAAGCTGCCAATCGGCCGGCGATGGACCTCGATGACTGGGAACGGAAGCTCGACGAATTGACTGGGCGACCGGCTAGCAGCGGTACCCTGCAGTACCTGATCGACGGCGAAGAATATTACACCCGGCTAATTGATGTTCTGACGACTGCATCCCGGTCGATCTGGATCCGTACCTACATTTTCGATAATGACGATGTCGCCGAGATGATGGGCAGGCTGTTGCGGCGGCGCGCCGATGACGGCCTGGATGTCAAAGTGTTGCTGGATGGTCTCGGTACCATCGTAGCAACCCGCACGGATCATGAAAGCGCACCGGCGGATTACGTACCCCCGGAATCGGTCCGCAGGTTCCTGGAAGCGGACTCTGACATCGATGTTCGCCAGGTGAAAAATCCCTGGCTGGTCGCTGGCGATCACGTGAAGACAACCATAATAGACAATCGAATCGCGTTTACAGGCGGCATGAATATTGGTCGTGAGTACCGCTATGCATGGCATGACATCATGATGGAAGTGCAGGGGCCGGTCGTTAATGTTCTCAGCAGCGAGTTTTTCGAAGCGTGGGCACACGCGGGCGTGCTTGGCGATCTTGGTTACCTGCTGCATAAAATGAAACCAAACCCGAAACACGACGATGCGGATGTGCATCAACTGCGCGTGCTCCTGACGGAGTCCGGCAATGCGGAGATTTTTCGCGCCCAACGCGCGGCGATACGAAATGCACAGCAATACATATTCATCGAAAACGCCTATTTCGCAGATGACACGATGCTGTACGAACTTGCGCGAGCGCGGCGGCGAGGTGTCGATGTTCGAGTGATCATGCCGCTGGTCGGCAATCACGGTCCACTGAACAAGAGCAACGCGCTTGCGGCCAACGCGATGCTGGAGCATGGAATCCGGGTCTTTCTGTATCCGGGCATGTCGCACGTGAAGGCGGCGATTTTTGACGGTTGGGCCTGCCTGGGTTCAGCCAATTGGGACAACCTGAGTTTTCATACGAACAGCGAGTTGAACCTGGCGACGTCAGAAAAGGTCTACGTCGATGAACTCAAACAGCGGCTGTTTGATTCGGACTTCGGGAAGTCGGTTGAATTGACCGAGCCGTTCCCGGAACGGTGGTCGGACTACCTGATGGAGGTCGTGGCCGACTACTTGTTGTAGAAACCGATGGCGCTCAGATCTGCAGTTCGCGCTGGCCGGGTTGCCAGTGAGCCAGGTTGACGCTGGCCGTGCCGATGCCAACGGAACGGACCCATTTGGCGGCGGCGTCCAGGGTGACCCAGGTCTTGATCTTGCCTTTACGGGTTTCCGCCATGACTGGCCCATTCAGCGTATTGGCCTCGATATGAAACCTCGCGCCATTGCCGATGATGCTGATTCGCTTGATAGCGCCGGCCGATACCAGTGCCCGGATCATTCTTTCATCCATCTTGTGTCCTCGTAAACAATTCACCCTGACCGGTAATGACGATTCCTGCCTCTTCGCAATAACGCCGGATCAACATTTCGACCATGTTGGCGACGCTGCGGTGCTCACGGTCCGCTGCCTCGCGCACGGCGTCCTTGACCCCCGGGTCAATTCTCAGGTTCAGCGTGGCTATTTTGGTCCGCGGCATCGGATTGGTGTGTAGCGAAAGTAATGCAGATGTAACGCATTTATAACGCACTTTGCAACCGGTGTTGCCGCTCGCGGTAGCGTGGTTGGGCGGCACAACGACCAGGCACAGGGTCTCGCCACGTCATCGGATTAACTGACGAGATAAGGGCGGGCGCAGGCGCCGGACGGCACAGCCAGCCGATCCGGACAAAATTTCGGCGCGCAGATTTCGGCACTGGCGGCCTGGGCAGCGGCCCGTTGTCACGGAACGTGGAGCGCCCGTGCCTTTGCCAATGGATTGCTGCGCCGGCTACCAGGCGAGCGGCAGCGGCCGCCGGGTTCAACGCATGCGCATGCGGCGCGGACAGCCAGCGCACCGAACTAACAGGCCCGCTGCCGTCGAATTGTGTCTATCTGACCGGCGCTGCCAATACTCCGCTCGGGTCAATCGCGGCTAATTCCTGAACGCCGGTGGCTTGGCGGCGTCGAGGTTCAAATAGCGATCCCTTAGTAGCGTTTGTCGGCTCTGCATCGAAATCGCTATGCCCTGAATGTAAACCTGATCCGGATAGCTGGTCAGTTCCAGCGGGTCGGCCGACCAGACGACCAGGTCCGCCTCTTTGCCCGCCTCGATGCTGCCGACCACGGAGTCGATGCCATAAATCGAGGCCGGCGCCAGCGTTATCGATTCCAGGGCCTGATCCCAGGTCATGCCATTTGCGACCGCAATACCGGCCGACTGGGTCAGCAACCGGGCATTGTGGGTCTGGGCGGCGGCGCCAAACGCCACGGTGACACCAGCGTCAACGAGCAGCTTGGCGGAATCGAGGCGCGCATTGATTCGATCGAAATCGCCGGGGAGATTATTGATGCCATCCAGAATGACCGGGACGTTTGCCGCGGCAAGGTGATCCGCCACCATCCATGCCTCGGCACCGCCAGCGACGATGGCGCGAATGCGGTATTCCTCGGCGATACCGAGGACGACGCTGATATCACTGGCGCGCTCGACGTTGAACAGCAGTGCCGCGTCCCTGTTCAGCACGGATTGCAGTGCGTCGAGGTCAGCAGTGCTGATCGAATAATCATGCCAGGCACCCCGATCATGGGCGGATTTGTTTTGTCGATAATCCAGCGCGTCATCAAGCGCCGCACGCAAAATCTGAACAGCGGCGGCCCGCGAGCCGCCGGCAACGTAACTGCCGGTTTCGCCGAAATTGGCGATCACGACGGCACCGCGTTTGACGAAGTTCTCGGGGCTGTCGCCCAGGTGCACGACCGACCCCATACCGGACAACACATGGCTTTGACCATCCTCACTGCCGGAACGGCCGGCCCGCGGCGTGATACCGGCACGCGTGATCCCGTCAATGCGGCTGATCGCGACTACAATGGATCTTGGATTGAAGGCATCCGCGACGTCAAAGCCAGCCGTAAACTGCTCACCGCGCTGCGTGGCATCATTGGTGCCGGCAACTGCGCCCACCTCGCTCAGCCCTATCTGGCCGAGCGGCGAAAAAAGGCCGGGTGTGATGATCTTGCCGCCGGCATCGATCCGCGTGGCATTTGCCGGTACGGGCAGTCCGGAGCCCACCGCAGTAATCCGGCCGCCGTCAATGATAATCGTCGCGTTCTCGAGCGTGCCCTGTGGACCAACCGTGTGCACGGTAGCGCCAGTGATAGCTGTCGTCTGAGCGCTGGCGCTGGTGGCAAATGCAACCAGCAATGCGCCATAGAATTGACTTGGTAATTTCATTGCGCACCTCCATGCCAGGCAGCGGTACCGAGGCTGAAGTCCGTGACCGGATTTACGGATTGATTATTGCGGTCGTAGGCGAGGGCGCCGTCGATATAGACTTTTTGCGCTTTGCTGTAAACGCTGAAGGGGTCGCCGTCCCACACCGTAACATCGGCCATTTTGCCGGCCTCCAGCGTGCCCACTACGTCGCTAATGCCAAGTGCCTTCGCGGCATTCGCGGTAAACCAGCGTACCGCCCGTTCCGGCGGAATATCGATACCTACCCTGGCGGCAGCGCCAATGACTTTGGCGCTTTCCTGGTTCAGTCGCTGTATGCCCATATCGCTGTCTGAATGCATGACCGTGCAGACATCGGCGCGATCAAGAATTGCCGCGTTCTCCCGTATACCGTCAAACGCTTCCATCTTGAAGCCGTACCAATCTGCCCAGATGGCGGCGCAGGTATCGTTTTCGCGCAACAGGTCGGCAATCTTGTAGGCTTCGACCCCGTGATGAAAAGCGGTGATCTTGTAACCGAATTCCTTGGCTATCTCGAACATGACCGCCATCTCGTCAGCGCGGTAACAGTGATTGTGGACAAGGATTTCGCCGCCAAGAACGCCCGCGAGCGTCTCGAGCTTCAGGTCCCGCGGTGGCGCTTCGCCCTGGCCGTTTTCGGCAGCCGCCGTTTTTTTCCGGTAATCCTCGGCTGCGATCCAGGCCGAACGGTAGCCGGCAACATTTCCCATTCGGGTCGAAGGTGCCCGTGCTTTGCTGCCGTAAACCCGCTTCGGGTTTTCACCGCAGGCCATCTTCAGGCCGTAAGGCGCGTTGGGGAATTTCATGTCCATCACCGTGCGACCCGGCAGGTTCTTCAGCGTAACGCCACGGCCACCGAACAGGTTGGCGGACCCCGGCAGGATCTGCAGTGAGGTCACGCCGCCCGCAAGTGCGGCGACAAACCCCGGATCCTGCGGCCAAACGCTGTGCTCGGCCCATACTTCGGCAGTATTCGGGTCGGTCGCTTCGTTACCGTCGGAGTGCGCATCAACACCCGGCGATGGATAGACGCCGAGGTGTGAATGCACATCGATGACGCCGGGCGTCACCCACATGCCACTGGCATCGACCACTTTCATGTCAGCCGTATCGAGGCTCTTGCCGACGGCAAGGATCTTGCCGTCTTGCATGGCGACGTCTGCGTCGTCGATGCGTTCGCCGGTTCCAGTGAGCACAGTCGCGCCTTGCAGAACTGTCGGTTCGGATCTCATGGCATGATAGCGGCTCGCATAGGCGTTCGGACTTTCGACATCGGCACTGTCGCAGGCGCCGAGCACCAGTCCTGCCGCGATGAAAAGAATAAGGCATTTCAGCATTTGCATGGTCGCTCCGGTTTCGTTACGAAATTTGGTTTTTCTCCAGAGGGTATTCGAGAATAGCAGATGCGATTGGCGACCGGCACTGCCATGCCGACTAAGTAGGAGGGCGGAATGCGACAATTAAAGGGTTCAATGATGCTGATTGCGTGCCTGGCTTGTTCACCCGTCCTGATTGCACAGGATGACGGGCCGCGATTCCACGAAGACTACTATCTAGGTTTTTCGCAGGGCGCTTATTATGGCTTGATGCTTGCCGGCACTGACTACCAGGTGGCCTGGTGCATGAAATCAGAGCTGGCCTATGAAGGCAGAACGCTCGGTACCGGCGAAGAATTTCAGTCGGCACTTGAGTCGATCCTGAAAAACTGCCGGGCGGAATTTCCTGCCGATGCCAGGAACTGAGTTCAGGCTGCCAGTTTGCCGGCCGCCCGACGCGCTTTCGCAAGGCTGCCTTCCGGCACCTTGAAGTTTCTTGCGGATACGCGGCCGACTTTGATGGTCTCCACGACTTCTGCGCCGAGCAGGTCAGCGATGGTACGCAAAGTTGTTATCGCACCTGCTGCAAACGCGCTTGAGTTCATGAAAGCCGGTGCGGCACTACTGGAAACGAGGATTGCCTTACGCGTTTTGATTGGGTCGCGTAGCACCGGGAAGGGCTTGCCCCAAGGGTAATAATAGGCGCCGACGCAACGTTCGGCGAATCGCTGGGTGAGAGCATTGGCGCTGCCAAGATTGACCGGTGCGCCGAGCACCAGCGTGTCCGCTTGCGCAACCCGGGCGAGAATATCGTTCATGTCGTCGTCTTTGTGCACCTGGCAGGGCACCCTGGTCTTGCCGAGCGGCTGGACACATTCACGACAATTGGTACAGAAGCGAATGTTCTTGTCGAGAAGGTATATTTTTTCGCTTGCAGCGCCAGCCTCAGCGGCGCTTTCGAGAATTTCCGAGACAACCGTATCGATAACCCCGTATTTTCGGTAGCTGCCGACAATGCCGAGAAAATTACTGCCGCTGTTCATGGCTCGACCCTCCACAGGATCAAATTAGCCGGTGCCTGGCAACGCGGGTATTCGCAGCAGTACCTACTGGCATAGGGAATGCATGCCAATGTGGCACCGTTCGTATTAGACTTGGTTCAAACAAAAAGACACTGGGGGTGATCGTGAAGGACGATAGACTGGATGCGGTAGCGGGTAACGGGCTTCTGGATCGCCGCCTGTTTTTGCGCGGCGGACTTGCCGGAGGAACGCTGCTGCTTGCGACCGCGGCTAACGGCGTCGAGCGCGAGAAATGGATGAAGGCGCCTGGGGCTCCGATGGATGAGCTTGGTGAACCTTCCGTCCATGAGGCACACGTCAAGAGAACATCAGTGCGATCCTCGCCAGGCACTACGGGAACAGGCGTTTCCTTTACGCCTCACGAGCACCTGGACGGTATCATTACGCCGAGCCGGCTTCACTTTGAGCGGCACCACAACGGCATTCCGGATGTTGATCCCGCTCAGCACCGTTTGATTATCCACGGGCTTGTCGAGCGGCCGCTATCGTTTGATCTTGATGCGCTCGCCCGATATCCGAAAGTTTCGCGAATCAACTTTCTGGAATGCTCGGGCAATAGCGGGGCCTGTCTTGCACCGGAACCGGTCCAGGCGCCGCTGAGCGCCATACACGGTCTGGTCGCTGCCAGTGAGTGGGGCGGCGTTCCTCTCGCGGTATTGCTGGATGAAGTGGGCGTAAAGCCGACGGCAAAATGGATTGTAGCGGATGGCGCGGATGCACCGTTGATGAGTCGCAGCGTGCCGTTGGACAAGGCCATGGACGACGCCATTGTTGCGCTGTACCAGAACGGTGAGCGACTGCGCCCTTCAAACGGGTACCCGATGCGCCTGTTCCTGCCCGGCTGGGAAGGCAACATGTCCGTGAAATGGTTGCGCACCATCAAGGTCACCGACCAGCCGGCCATGACCAAGGACGAAACGTCCAAGTACTCCGATTTACAGTCGGACGGCTCGGCCAGGCTGTTCACCTATCCAATGGGCGTCAAGTCAGTCATCACAAGTCCGTCTCACGGCATGAGCCTCGGGCCAGCCGGAATCTACCAGGTGTCCGGCATTGCATGGTCAGGGTCCGGGCGAATAGTGCGGGTCGACGTGTCGGTCGATGGTGGCCGCAGCTGGGCGGAGGCGGCACTGGACTCGCACGTGCTGCCAAAAAGCCTGACCAGATTCAGGTCGGCGTGGCGCTGGGATGGCAGCCCGTCAGTCATCATGAGCCGGGCAATTGACGAGCAGGGCAATGTGCAGCCCACACGTCAAAAAATTCTCGAAAACCGGTCGTCCGGGTTTTTCTATCACTACAACGGTATCCAGGCCTGGCAGGTGGCGGCTGGCGGGGAGGTGACCCATGTCTACGCGTAGGTTCATGGCGGTAGTACTTTGTGCGGCTCTAATTAACCATGCAAGCGCCGACGAGGCGCCGAATCTCGGCAAGCCTGTGGATGCTGCTACGCTGGCAAATATCGACTACACGATTCTCCCCGATGGCGACGGTTTGCCCGTGGGAAGTGGAACGGCCAGGCAAGGGGCGGAAGTTTTTCAGCAACACTGCGTGGCCTGCCACGGCGAGGGAGGTTCGGGCGGTGTGAATGACGCGCTGGTCGGCGGCCAGGGATCGCTGGCATCGGACAGCCCGCGAAAAACGGTCGGCAGTTACTGGCCCTACGCCACAACGGTTTTTGATTATATTCGGCGCGCGATGCCTATCCAGGCACCGGGCACCCTGACAACGGACGAGATCTATTCGGTCACGGCCTACATCTTGTTCATGAACGGGATCGTTGCGGAGGATGCGGCTCTCACAGCTGACACGCTGCCGCAAGTCACGATGCCGAACCGGGATGGTTTCATTTGGGACTATAAACCGTAGGCGATGCTATTTTGTGACTTATGACAAGTCCTGCAGGCCTTGCTGTTGCTAGCATTGGCGTTCGATTGACTGCACTGCCAGGCCGAAGGATGAGTTCCGAAATAGTCATTACCGAACACGATTTACCGTCCGCTGTAATTAGTGCGATAAAGAAAGGGCGGCGGGTGGAGGCGATCAAGATCCTTCGCGAATCGAAAGACATGGGTCTCGCCAATGCAAAGGTCCTGGTTGATCGTGCCTGGCGAACTCACGGGCCGGCGAAACCCATTCCCAGCTTTGCCGACCAGCCGAGCGGGCTCACAGTAATCGCCAAGTCGCTGGGCATGTTCCTAGTGATCCTGGCCGCCTATTATTTCCTCACCAAGCCCTGAATTCGTGTATTTCCTGGACTGATTAACCCGCCCTTAAGAGAGCGGGCGAACCAATCTCCGAATTCCGGGTCAAAACGAAGGCGTATAATCCAGACAACAGGGTTGGCCCAAGCTTAGAGGAAATACGATGTCAACGAATGATCAACCGATGGACCATGTACCGCCACATGTGGGCAGTGGCGGCAAATCCGAGCCGAACGAGCTCGAGAAAAATATCACCTCTCGCGCAACCTGGATCCGGCTCTTTTTTATGGTCATTT
>Ga0316195_10001364_pt1 | contig 10881 bp, 6 predicted proteins | sample Phised1_MG_FD_204937 | JGI IMG/M metagenome (GOLD analysis project Ga0316195, IMG submission 204937) | Coastal sediment microbial communities from Maine, United States - Phippsburg sediment 1 | ecosystem: Environmental > Aquatic > Marine > Coastal > Sediment | place: USA: Maine | collected... | reverse complement strand
GGCGTCGTCTCTCGCCCCGACGATAAAGCTTATAGGTTCCTCGCGAAATATTGCATTGTCGGCCATCTCCAGATGGTTCACCCTGATCATTGCCTTGAGCGCGTCGACATATTCCTGGCCCCTTTCTGAATAACGAGCGAGACCATCCGCCAGAACCAGGGAAGTAAGTGGTTTCCCCTCGGACCTGAGCCTTGCACGCAGGCGCCGAAAGTCTTCATAAGCCGGGTGCGAGCTCAGGTTAAGGAAATAGCCTCGAACACTGTCAAAGGGCCAGTCAAATGTCGCGATCCCGTATTTGCCCAGACCCTTGCGCCTTTGCTCCGGCGGCATTCCCTGGTCACCATACGTCCATTGGCCGAAGAGTGCGTTGCCCTTCACTGCAAAACGGGAGGTGCCGTAACCGCTCTCGTAAGCGGCCTGTCCGAGCGCGAGTCCTGCCGGGATGATGTCCAGCCTGTAGAGAGACTCATCGATGACCTCGAGTAGTTTATCCCTGGAATCACCAAGTTCGGCAGCGGTTTCCTCATCAGCGATACGCAGCAGCGGGACAAGTTCGCGCAGGTCATCAAGGGATTTCGCGGAGAGCACCCCTCCTGCCAACAGCTGCTTTTTGTATGATTCCAGATTTGCGCGCTCGGCTGTTACCATCGCATTGGCATGCATGATCAGCGGCAACATCATGCGGTAAAACAGCTCCTTCTTGTCTGCTACCGGGATTGCCTGAGCATCGCTCGGCCAGGCGCTCCCGTATGCCGCCAGCATTGCATGCGGGACTGTGAGCTGTGTATCCCGTTTTTCCTCCCCCCACCAATCCCTCTCCTTCAGCCAGCCGATGGTTTGGTCCATGCTGCCCAGGATAATGATCTCCTGACTGAGGGCTGGGCGAGAACCGGCGAGCACTGCAACCATGGAAATGGCCAACAGGGTCGTCATTAATTTTGACTCAAACATGGCGGAAGACTCCTCGCAATTTCCCGCAAAATCAGCGCCCGTAGCCGAGCTGAACAGAGTACGTACTGGCCTGCTAAGGCAGATGCCGCAAATCCAACCCGGGGGCGCCTGGCGAGCTGCGCACAGCAGCATAGCAGGCGGGCGTGAGGGGTACAGTGGATTTGCGATTTAACACTCTCATAGCCAGCATTATTAGCGTGGCGTTACTGCTGCCCTTAATTGGCAATGCAATGACGCTTTGTCGATATACGTATCGCGGCGACAGTGCAGCCGGAGAAATAAACGCTCCGCTGCCTGGCAACATCTAACATAATCTGCAACATTGATGCCGTATTCACGACCCGGGTCAGAAAAGCCAGAGCAGGCTTGGTTTTTAGTATACCGACGATGTGCTAACCTTCAAAAAATGGCCGAAAGCAATACAGAAAAAGAAGTTTCGCGCGCAAGCCTCTACCGTGTGCTGGCTCCCTACCGGGGTGCGCATAATTTTCGTGGCGGAATGCTGGTTTTGCTGGACTGGTCACTCCTACTGGCAGCTCTTTACTTCGCAACAACCGCACCTGACTGGTGGTTCCGCGTGCCGGCCGGACTCGTCGCGGGTCTTTTTATCACACGACTTTGGGTAATCGGACATGATGCCTGCCACCAGAGCATGTTCTCGACCAAGCAGGCCAACAAGATCTTTGGAAGGCTGTGTTTTCTTCCTTCTTTGACCCCGTATTCGTTATGGGAGATTGGTCACAACATCGCGCATCACGGCTACAACAATCTGCATCGGCACGATTATATATGGGCGCCTATGAGCGCGGACGAGTACCTCGGCCTGTCGCCGTGGCGACAATTTTTGGAGCGGGTGTACCGATCAGGCGTCGGGTTCGGTATTTATTACCTGATAGAGTTGTGGTGGAAGCGGCTGTATGTCCCCAGCTCACCATTTTCCGGTGTGCGGCGCGGGAAGTTCTTCACGTTCGATTTTGTCATGGTTACCGCATTCGGTCTGGTCTGGACAGTAGCCGTTTTCTTCGGCGCGCAGGCCGTTGGGGTTAGCAGTATCGGGGCTTTATTCTCCGCAGTGATTTTACCCTTTTGTGTCTGGAATGTGCTGGTTGGCCTGGTCATCCATGTCCATCATATACACCCTGATGTTCCCTGGTATGAGAGGAAAAGCGACTGGCTGGAAGCTCAGGCCGTCTATACCTCGACGGTCCACATCGACTGGCCCCTGCTCGACCGGTTGCTTCACAATATTCTCACCCATCCTGCCCATCATATAGACAGCAAATTGAGTCTTTTTGACCTGCCAGCGGCGCAACAGGCTCTTGAAAAAGAATATCCCGCTCTATTCAGCAAACGGCGGCTTTCATGGGCCGATCACTGGAACTCTGTGCGACAGTGCAAGATTTTTGATTATGAGGAAAGTCGCTGGTTACCGTTTCCGGTAACGGTGAGTCGCGACTCGGCACAGACTGAGTCGTTGCAATAGCGTTCATCGTATTGGTCGGCAGGTTTGCGCCGAGCGGTAATCCGTCAAGCCTTTTCGTGGCAACATCCCCGCGTTACTCAGCGCAGCATTGATGCCGATCTTCGGCCTGCTGGTCGTGCTTCGCGGTCCCGATCTCGACCGGGACTTTCGCAATTATCACGGGTAAAACACCCACGCATGGCTGACGGGCCGGCACGGTTTCGACATTGCGGCAGGGCACTTATCGTGCAAGCGCCCGCGCGCATCTGTCTGCCGCGCTTCACAAAGCTGGTTAGCCCAAGAAGCGCCGATGCACTGTGTCAGGCGGATCAGCGAAGTTCATCGGCAATATTCCCTTCGGCAATTGGACGCCCAAACGCAAACTGCAGCCCCCACGTGTCGTTATCAACGTAGCCGAGCGACAGCAGCAACGGGCCAACGGGGCTGCGACCGCCGACTGAGGCCGCAATGCCGTGTAATGTTCCCTGACTGATCCCGTCGATGGAATCTCCGACGCGCCCCGCGCTCAGGCGCAGACCAGCATATAGAGCCTGGTCGAACAATGTCTGAATGTCAGCAAATTTCCAAAAGTAACTGGCACCCGCAAGCCAGTAGCTATTGCCACGTAATTGGCCGGGCTGGAGCCCCGGAAAACTGCGTATGCCGCCAATTCTAAAGTCTTCGGCTGGTGTCAGTTCACCACTAAAGTCTTTACCGCCCGCCAGAGCGAAGGTCAGCGAGTCGCCGCGCCAGGGATAAGACTTTCTGATTAGCCCTTCCCCTACATTGTAGTTTTGCTCACCACCCAGCCAGCTGTCGGAATGCAGGTAACGCAAATTAACCAGCGAACCTTGCGTCGGCAGGGCTATGTTGTCACGCGTGTCGTAGAGCAAGCCGATAATCGCGCTGGTGTCGCGCTCGAAACTGACATCCTCGAAAATTCCCTTTCCTGTTACCACGTTGGCGCCAACCTCGCCACTGCGCAATCCCACCCGGAACTGGGCCTGGGTCCCGAAATTAATGCCCAGATCGATCTGGCCGAAGTATTCTTCCACCTCGTATTGGGCAATTCTGTCGTTATCGAAGTACAGATCCTGCTGGTCTCTGCTGTATGCCGCTATAGGCTGGACAAAAAAGCGCTGGCTGACATTAAGTGGCTGATAGAAATCCGTTTCCAGCAAAAATTGCTGGCCAAGTTGCACCGCCGAGTGCCATGCACCGCCGTACCGATTTATCCATGTCTGGTCATTGTCGGCCCGAACCAGCACCTGGGTTTCGCCGCCAACCTGCGTGGCGAGCCCCAGGTCAAAGCGCAGAAAATTTGGTCCCCACGATTTTTCAATAGCACGAATTTCAAGTTCGCGTGCATCGGCGGGGCCGGTGAGACTGTATTCGACACGTTCAAAATCGCCGAGTGCGAATATTCGCGAAGTGTCCTCGGTAATCTGTGCCGTAGTCACTTCGGCGCCGGGGCGGACGTTCTTAAGCCGCATCTGCACATAGTCTTCATTGACCGAGTCCAGGCCCACGATGCGCACTTCCGCAAGCCGCGTGCGCGGTTCTTCCGCCGGCGTTACCGATACGCGCCAGGCATAGTACTCGTCTTCAGGAATGGCATAACGTTCCAGTTGCTTTGCCATTGCTTCCGCCGCATCCCTTCCCAGCGGTATGGCATCCGACACGCGCTCGAAGGATCCCGAACCAATGTCGCCCATGGGCACCACGATGCTGACGTCGCGATCCGTGAGAGTCGCAAGCTGGGCCGCGGTGTTTGCGTCGATCATGACGTCGAGCGAACGGCCAGCCAGTTCGACAGCGGAATCAAGTTCGGCCAGAGTTGGATCAGGCGATTTCAGCGAAACGGCAATCACCACTACATCGTCACCGCCACCGCAAAGATCGCGAGCGATATCCACGGGAAGGTTACGCAACTGGCCACCGTCCGTGAGGACCTTGCCATCCAGAATTACAGGTGAGAAGGCACCGGGAACCGACATGCTCGCGCGCATTGCGACTGATACATCGCCGTTTTCCAGCACCACCAGGTTTCCCGAAAGCATATCGGTGGCCGTGGCGCGAAACGGGATTGGCAGGTCATCAAAATCCTGGGTGAAACGTGCATCGGCCACCAGGTCGCGAATGATGTCTTCGATGTCCTGCGTTTTCAGCAAACCACCGGGCGTAACAATCGATCCGCCCTTCACGCCGAGTTCCAGCCGGTTCGTATAAACAGCGCTCTGACGCTTGCTATTAATCGGCGTGCGATCGCGTAATCCCTGGGTGCCAACGGCGCTGGACCAGTTGATTTTCTGGACGGCACTTTCGATATCGGCTGGCGGCATTCCTGATGCGAAAGTTGCCCCTACCAGGGCTCCCATACTGGTGCCCGCGACGCAATCGATCGGAATGTGCATTTCGTCCAGTACTTCGAGTACGCCGATGTGTGCTGCGCCTTTGGCGCCACCGCCGCCCAGAACGAGGGCAATCTTCGGTCGGCTCGCCGCACCTGGTTGCGTTTCGGCAAGGGCCGGGACACCAACCACCAGGCTTGCAACTCCAAATACCAGGCAGCATCTCGCCCAGATCGGCGGCAGACCCGATGTATGGAATTTAGGCAGAATAACCACTGCGGCGCTTTAACCCGGACAACATTTCTCGAGAGTATAATACTTTCCGACACGCTGTCTCTTCACGTCGGCAAGTGCTTAACTGACCCAGCCTGAAATTCCTGATCCACTTAGAAGGCAGTAAAAGGCTACATGGGAAGCATGAACCATGCCAAATAATCGATCCGACGCCGAAATACCAAACGAAAGTCATAACGCATGAAATTCTTTCGCGGCAAGGCCCCCGCGACGCTTGCCGCAGCATGCGTACCTCTGTTCGGACTACTCGTCGTGCTTCGCGGTCCCGATTTCGACTGGGACTTTCGTAATTATCACTGGTACAACGCCTACGCATGGCTGACAGGCCGGCGCGGTTTCGACATCGCGGTGGCGCACCATGCGACTTACTACAACCCCCTGCCCGATGTCCCGGTGTTTATGCTGGCGCAGGTGTTGCCGCCGTGGTGTGTCGGTTTCCTGGTGGGCTGTGTGCACGGCCTCAACCTGTTGCTGCTTTATCACCTTGCATGCGCAATGCTAGACGCAGCGAGCAACTCGAAACGCAACTGGCTGGCGCTGGCCGTTGCACTTGCGGGCACGACGGGCGGCATGGCGCTGATGCTGGTCGGCAACGCGAGCAACGACATGACTCTGAGTCTGCCCGTGTTGCTGGCGCTGCTGTTCATGGCGCGCGCCGGCAATTCACCTGGCACGACGAACCATGGGCTCTGGCACTTCGGTGCGGCGGGGCTGGCCGGTGGAATCGCTGCAGGCCTCAAGCTCACGATGGCTCCGTTTGCCGTCGGTCTTGCGGCAGGCGCACTGATGCTGAAAGCACCCGCACGCATCCGCCTGCGTCGCTTCACTGCGCTGGTTACCGCTGGACTTGTGGGCGGAGGTTTATGCGGCGGTGTCTGGGCTTTCACGCTCTGGAGTGAAACCGGGAATCCGTTCTTCCCCTACTTCAATGACATCATCGGCTCACCGCTGCTTCTCGATGCATCGTATCGCGATCCGCGCTTTCTGCCCGAGAATTTCATCGAGACCCTGCTTTATCCCTTGCTGTTCGCGTGGGATGGCACGCAGGTGCACGACATGCCGTTCCGCGATATCAAGATTGCGCTGGCCTACCTGATCGTGCCGACGACGCTGCTGTGGATGCAGCTGTCCCAACGGGCCCAACTCACGCAATCGATGCGATTACTGTTCACGGTTTGCAGCGTGAGCTATGCGCTCTGGCTGCTGATATTCGGCGTCTACCGGTATGTGCTAACACTTGAATTGCTGGCACCGTTGCTGATTGCGCTCGCCGTATCGGTGTGGCCCGTCGGCGAACGCCGTCGCCTGGGCGCACTCGCGGCAATTTGGGTTCTCGCAATACTGGGCACAGGCTGGGGTCCGATCACCGCAGTCGGCGGGGCCTGGCGCGACACTTATGTTGATATCACCGCGCCGTCCGTTGCCGACCCGTCCCGTACACTTGCGGTGATGGCCGGTGTAGCACCAATGGGCTATATCGTACCCGCGTTTCCGCCCCAGATCCCGTTTCTGCGCATCGATGGCTGGCTGGATACACCGCAGTCGGGCTCGGCCTTTGGCGACCGGATGCGCGCGCGGATCGATGCGCATGGCGGTCCTGTCTTCGGAGTTTTCGTCGAGTGGGAACGGGCGCGCGCGATTGCGGCATTCAAGGCGGATGGTCTGCTTATGACCGAACAGCATTGCACCAAGGTTGAGTCCGGTATCGGTCAACCAGTGCTGTGGTGCGCATTGCAGAAAACGAAATTTGCTGATTAGCGAAACAGCAGAAGGGTTTCAGCTCACCTTCACGATGCGCGCCTGCTCATCCAGCACCACGGTCTGCACCTTGCCGGCCTTGATTTGCTGCTGAAGGGCTTCATCGATTTGCCAGGTCTCGCGCTCGGCCTTCAGATCAAAAGCGAGGCCACGGTTGCGGCGTTCACCGTCGCCCTTGTACAGCGAGTACTGCAGCCCGGACCAGGTTACGACGATCAGCAAGATGATCAGGAAGATGATAAAGAACCAGAGCAGCAAAAGTATCAGCTGGTCAGGGCCTCCCGCCTTGATGACGCGCTCGTATGCAAAATCGATACCGAAATACCAGGCGACAAAACTGACGAGCGGTAACCACAGGTAACCATAAAGCATCCACAACAAGGTCGTGAGCACGGCTTCGCGGGCGCGATAGCGACCCGACAGCATTTGCTTGAACTGAATGGTGCTGTCATGCAGAAGCTTGGTCATTGCTGGCCTCCGTATCCTTGTCCGTATTCTTGATAACAGGCGGACGCATGCCGCGATCAGGGCTCGTCCATGTGCCGCGCGCGCCTTTTTTGCGCATCAGCGCGCGGGGTACTGCAACCACCGTCGTCAGTACCTGGATCACCCAGTACACCATCGGGTACCAGATCAGCCAATAGTAAACGCGACCGAGACGACGATCGTAGCGGCCGTCTACGGTGATGCTGATAGCGAACTGCAGCAGGCAGATCGTGCCGAGAATAATGCCGGACCAGCCGGGCGGTATGTCAGCCGAACCGTACGGCGGCGGCAGATCGAAAATCAGGCTGGCGATCCACAACGTGAATATCAGCGCCATCGTGTAGGCCCAGAAGGTACTCACGGACAATTCAAGCGCCACGATCCACATGCGGCGCGAACGCCATTTGAACAGGCTGCGGAAATGCTTGCTCAGTACCTCGATACCGCCCTGCGCCCAGCGCAACCGCTGCCGCCACAGGCCTTTGAAAGTCTCGGGCATCAATATCCAGCACAGCGCATTGGGCTCGTAACGTATATCCCAGTGATTAATCTGGAGCCGCCAGCTGATATCGATATCCTCGGTCACGACATCCTCGCTCCAGTAGCCGGCCTGGTGCACGGCGGATTTGCGGAATGCCGCCACGACGCCCGACACCGTGAAGATGCGTCCGTATATACGCTGGGCGCGCTTGATCAAACCGATGATGGATGAAAACTCGCCGACCTGGATGCGCCCGATGAGAGTGGTGCGATTGCGGACGCGCGGATTGCCGGTCACTGCGCCGACGCGGGCGCCGGTAACGAAATGCCGCACCAGCCAGCGCGTAGCATTGGGGTCGAGCAACGCATCGCCATCAAGACCTATGAGTATTTCGTGCTTCGAGGCGAGCGTGGCAACGCGCAGACCAATTGCCTTACCCTGATTGATCGGGAAATGAATGACGCGCAGCCGCGGCTCGACGGTAGCGATCGCATCGAGCACGGCACCGGTGTTGTCGGTACTAGCGTCGTTGACGGCGATGATTTCGAAATCAGGATAGTCCTGACTAAGCAGCGACTGTATGGTCTCCTGAATATTCGGCCCCTCGTTGTGACAAGGGACGATGAAACTCACCGGCGGAGTATGCGGCAGATGCGGCGGCTCGCTGGGTTCCAGATGCTCGCGGCGTTCACGATAGAAATAGTAATAGAGCGAGCCGGTCATCCACAGGATCGACATGATCAGCGGATACATGAAGCTGAATTCCAGCATCCAGTTGAAAATGGCGGCCGCCCACGGGGCCAGTTGCTCGATCCAGTTCATGGTTGCACCGGCTGATCAGCGAGGGATATACCCTGCATGAGATCGTTGACATCGGGATGATTCTGCAGGAAATCATCCGGGTAATAGGCGAGGTTACGCACACCCTGGCCCTGCAGGCTGCGCATCTCATCGCGCAAGGCAACCGACGACAGCGGCTCATTGCCCTGGCGCCAGTCGACCGTCTGCAGCTGAAACACCGTGCGCTGGAATGCACCGGGGCGCTCGGCGACGGCAGCCACCAGCTGCTCGTAAAAGCGCTGCTCGTTGGCGACATCTTCAAGCAATGGCATGGCCATGATCGTTACGTAATCATAATTGGCGAGGCAGGAATCGAAGTCCTGCGCCAGGTAAGTAATACCGCGCTTGTCGAGCACGGCGCTTGCAAACACGTTGCGGGAGATCTGCAGACTGGGGCGTTTGGTCGCGACCAGTGCCGCGAGCTCCAGGCTGAAATCGGTCAGTGCCTTGGCCTTGAACTCCGACCAGCGCAGCAGCAAGTCTTCGTCGGCCGGTGCCTGCGATATATCGAAGTCGGGACCCAATGCAGCACGATAGGCCTGTATTGCAACAGGGTTTGCATCCTCGAATTCGTTCATGCGCCCGTCATCGTGAAAATGAATACCATCGATGGGCGCGTATGTGCCGAGATCGGCATAAACATCCCGGATGAACTGGCGTGCCTCGGGCACGAATACCGAGAGCCGCGGTTCGCCGGCATCGTCGGCGGCCGCATCGCCATCAACGAGTTGCAGCAACTGCCACTCCGGCCGGGTGGCGGGACCGGTAAAGGCCAGAAGGGGCATCCATGCAAATACCTTTACGCCGCTTCGAGTACGAAGCTGCCATGTCACGCGGTTGAACAAGTCGGCGCGCATCGGCATGCGACGGTTCGGGAAGTAAAGCGCATCGGCCGCACCGTCACCATCGGGATCACTGAAGGCTTGCAAGAACACATGGCTGATGCCGAGCGCCTTGATGCGGTCGAGCAACACGCTGAGATTGGCTTCCTGCACGACGGGGTTCGGGTCGTAGACATAATCGAGATCGACCTGCGCCGCGCGCAGTATGGGCGCCGACTCCAGCTCCATCAGTTCGGCTGCAAAGCGATCCACGCCGGGGTTCGAGATCATGAGTTCGCGGCCCAGCACCGGAAAACCGGCCAGCTGATCGGTGCTGTCGAGACTGAAAGACAGCGCCATTCCATGCAGCGCTGCGAGGTTGCGCAGATCATCATTGTACCGCCCGTAGGGCCATACCACGGCGCGCGCCGGCCGACCGGTCTTTTCGGTCAGCAGACGTTGTGACGTCGCGAGATCGAGTTCTATACGCGCCAGGTAGTCAGCATAGTTCTCATAGCTGCCATTGGCGTAGATCCGTGTGACACCGGCGGGCTGCTCGTTACCCTGCGGATTGCCCTGCACACCGTGATGCAGATCGTGGGTGTGAGAAACGATTTCGACGAGACCGGAGTCCTGCATTTCCCTTAATTGTGCCCACGTCAGAAAATCACGCGAACTCAGCAGATGGTTTTCGTACGCGACTTCGACATCGCTCTCGATCCAGGATGTCACGATGCTGAACACGGCCGGGTAATCGAATAACTGCAGCAGCGGAAACACCGCCGTGTACGTGCTTTGCAGCCCGTCATCGAAAACCAGCAACACTGGCTTTAACGGCAACTGGCGGCGGCCGTCCTGTGCGGCAAGTACCTGGTCGAGGCTGACAACCTTGTAGCCATTGTTACGCAGCCAGGCAAACTGCATCGCGAGGTTCTCTGCCGAGACTGCATACTGATCCGGTGCAAAATTGCGTTTTATATCTTCGCGGACGTCGTGATAGGCCAGCACGGTCAGTCGCGTGCTCACCTTGTCCGGTGTCGGCGTGCGCAGCGCCGGTTCGGGCAACGTCGCGCACCCGGCCAGCAGTGCCGCGCCCAGTAAACCTAGGATGTGAAATTGACGCAGCATCAGAAGCGCACATCCACGCGGGCATTAAAGAAAGTCTGGTCTTCGGGCGATCCGTCATACACGCGGCGCGCCTGCGATGCGCCCGCCGCAACATCGACGGACTCGTTGATGTTCCACTCAATTTCATAGAGCAGAGTCCAGATAACATCCGAGCCATAGCCATCCTGATCGTAAATGCCGGCGAGCGCCGCCACGCGATGGTTAAGGGCCGCATCGTAAAAGCGGTACTGGCGCCAGATATTCTCCACACCAAGGTTCGCTTCTACCGATTTCTTCGGCGCGTAGTAAACCGTTTCATCCCCGTCGGAG
>Ga0316195_10001363_pt1 | contig 10887 bp, 8 predicted proteins | sample Phised1_MG_FD_204937 | JGI IMG/M metagenome (GOLD analysis project Ga0316195, IMG submission 204937) | Coastal sediment microbial communities from Maine, United States - Phippsburg sediment 1 | ecosystem: Environmental > Aquatic > Marine > Coastal > Sediment | place: USA: Maine | collected... | reverse complement strand
CGTCGTTGCGGTCGTGATGGTGCTGTCGGCTGTCTTCGCGGCCTGGGTCGCTCCGCACAACCCGTTCGACCTCGCCACACTCAACCTGCTCGACGCGTCGCTTCCGCCGGCCTGGGAAGCGGGCGGTCAGGCGAAATACATCCTGGGCACCGATGACCAGGGCCGCGACGTCTACTCCGCGATCCTCTACGGGACGCAGATCTCGCTGGCCATCGGCGTGGCGTCGGTGCTGCTGTCGATCGTGCTGGGGGTCGGCCTGGGCCTGCTGTCGGGCTATGTCGGCGGCCGGGTCGACGCCTTCATCATGCGGGTCTGCGACGTGATGCTGTCGTTCCCGGCCATCCTGGTCGCATTGCTGATCGACGGCGTCGCGCGCGCGGTCCTGCCGCGCGAGTCCCACAGCGAGGTCGCGTTTGCCGTGCTTGTGCTTGCCATCGCGCTGTCCGGTTGGGTGCAGTACGCGCGCACGGTCCGCGGATCCACCCTGGTCGAGAAGAACAAGGAGTACGTGCAGGCGGCGCGCGTGATCGGCGTTTCCCCCCTTGCGATCATGGGCAAGCACGTCCTGCCGAACGTCCTCGGGCCGGTGCTGGTGCTCGGCACCGTCCACATCGCCACGGCCGTGCTGACCGAGGCGACGCTGTCCTTCCTGGGCGTTGGCGTGCCGCCGACCACCCCGTCGCTCGGCACACTGATCCGGATCGGCCAGGAGTTCCTGTTCTCCGGCGAGTGGTGGATCACGATCTTTCCGGGCCTCGCGCTCGTTCTGCTGGTCCTGTCCGTGAACCTGCTCGGCGACTGGCTGCGCGATGCGCTGAACCCGAAGCTGCGCTGACTGGTCAAATGCATGCCGAAGCGCGGATCCGGTTCTTCGAGGCGCTCAGCGCGCGCGGCGGCCGATTTGACTTGGGCGGGATCCTTGCGGCGACGCTCGACGTCGACCTGTGCACGTTGCGGTGCCCTGCGGCGTTCAGGAAAGGGATGTTCGACCGGGATTCGTGCCCGGCATTGACTAGCTGGAATCCATTTCCAGCTGCAAATCGCGAATGAAGAAGCGCCGGCAGTGCCGGCTGAAAAGGAGATGAAGATGAAAACTGGAGCAGCGTCGATGATGGCCGTTGGACTGCTGGTTCTGCAGCCTGCTTGGGCCGGGCAATACGATGCGCCGTACGGCAAGATCGAGATCGGCGATCGTTCCATAAACCGCAAGCACGAGCCTGCGGCGATCAGCAGGATCGACGGCAAGACCACGAGCAATCCCAGGCGTCCGGATCCAGTCAGCCCCGGCAAGCACAGCGTCGAGATCAGCTTCTCGTCGGCCCGTACCGTGGTCGGCGACCAGTTGCAGACGATCGAGATCGACGTGGAACCGTGCAAGCGCTACCGGATCGTCGCGCACTACGAATCGCAGGTAACCGGCAAGTGGCAACCGGTCGTGCAGAGCGTCGACGACATCGGCGAGTGCCGGAAGAAGTTCATGCAGGGCGCGCCTGCCAAGTGATGGCGAAGTGAGCCGATCGCCGCTGCTCGAAGTCCGCAATCTTCGCGTCGAGTTCCCGACGCGCCGCGGCACCCTGGTGGCGGTCGACGACGTGTCGCTGTCGATCCAGCCGGGCGAGGTGCTCGGCGTGGTCGGCGAGTCGGGTGCGGGCAAGTCGATGACCGGCGCCGCCGTCATCGGCCTGCTCGAGCCGCCCGGGCGCATCGCGGCCGGCGAGGTGAAGCTCAACGGCCTGCGCATCGACAACCTGCCGTACGAGGAGTTGCGCAGGATCCGCGGGCGCGAGATCGGGGCGATCTTCCAGGATCCGCTGACCTCGCTGAACCCGCTGTACACAATCGGCCGGCAACTGGTTGAGACGATCACGACGCACCTGAACATGTCGTCGGCGCAGGCGCGCGCGCGCGCGATCGACCTGCTCGCGGCCACCGGAATCCCGGCGCCGGAACGCCGCATCGATCACTACCCACACCAGTTCTCGGGAGGCATGCGCCAGCGCGTCGTGATTGCGCTCGCCCTGGCCGCGGAGCCGAAACTCGTGATTGCCGACGAGCCGACGACGGCGCTCGACGTGTCGATCCAGGCGCAGATCATCGCCCTGCTGAAGAAGCTGTGCCGCGATCACGGCACCGCCGTGATGCTGGTGACGCATGACATGGGCGTCATCGCCGAGACCGCGGACCGTGTCGCGGTGATGTACGCCGGGCGGATCGCCGAGATCGGCCCGGTCGCCGACGTCATTCATCGGCCGCAGCACCCGTACACGGCGGGACTGATGGGCTCGATCCCGACGTTTGCGGAAGGGACCGACCGGTTGACGCAGATCGATGGCTCGATGCCGAGGCTGACCGAGATTCCATCCGGCTGCGCCTTCCATCCGCGCTGTGAACGCGCCTTTGATCGCTGCCGTCGCCAGCGCCCCGATCTGCTGCCCTCCGGGACGTCCGATGCCGCCTGCTGGCTGCACGATGCGGCGGGCGGAAGGGCGGCGGCATGAGCGCGGTGCCCAGGGAGCAGAAGGCCTCCGCGGATGCCGCCCCTGCGGCGATCGTTCAAGCCGAGGAGCTGTCCAAGAGCTTCGATGTGTCGCCGCCCTGGCTCAACCGCGTACTCGAGCGGAAGGGCCGCTCCATCCTGCGGGCGGTCGACCGTGTCACCTTCGACATCCGGCGGGGGGAGACGCTCTCGCTCGTGGGGGAATCCGGCTGCGGCAAGTCCACGGTCGCACGGCTGCTGGTCGGCCTCTACGCGCCAACGGCCGGACGGGCCCGTTTCTTCGGGCACGACCTGGCGGAACTCAACACCGAGGCCGGCCGGGGGCTGCGACAGAAGCTGCAGATGATCTTCCAGGACCCGTACGCGAGCCTCAATCCGCGCTGGCGGGTCGCGGACATCATCGCGGAACCGCTGCGCGCGCACGGCCTGATGCAGGATCGTGGCGAGGTCATGGCCCGCGTCGACGAACTGCTGCAACAGGTGCGCCTGGCGCCGGCGGACAAGGAGAAATACCCGCATCAGTTCTCGGGAGGCCAGCGCCAGCGCCTGTCGATCGCGCGCGCTCTCGCCACCAAGCCCGAGTTTCTCGTCTGCGATGAGCCTACGTCCGCGCTCGACGTGTCCGTGCAGGCCCAGGTGCTGAACCTGATGAAGGACCTGCAGCGTGAGATGGGGCTCACGTATCTGTTCATTTCGCACAACCTGGCCGTGGTGCATCACATCTCCGATCGGGTCGGGGTGATGTATCTCGGCCGCATCGTCGAACTCGCAGCCCGCCGCACGCTGTTCGGCGCCCCGCGGCATCCGTACACGCGCCTGCTTCTCGATGCGATTCCCGATCTCGAAATGACGGGACGGGCCCGGACCCCGGTGGGCGGCGAGGTGCCCAATCCACTCAACCCGCCGACGGGCTGCACCTTCCATCCCCGGTGCCCGCACGCGGGCGAGCGCTGCAGGCGCGAGGCGCCCGCGTTAAGGATCTATCGCCACAGCGCGGGCGAAAGCCAGGTGGCCTGTCACGCGGTCGAGGAAGGCCGGATCTGACGTCGGGGTGTTCCGCCCGGCGGGCGGACCTCAGCGCAGCAGCTGCAGCAGGCGGGGTTCCACCGACACCGCGGCCATCAGCCCACCCATCAGGGCGCCTGTGACGCCCGGGCAGCACACGTCCTGGCCGGCCAGGAACAGGCCGCCGATCGGAGTGCGCGGCCGGAGCGCGTCATTGAGAAAGCGATCCGGCGAGGTCGACAGTCCGTACATCGCGCCGTGCTCCGCACCGGTGTAGCTCGCCACCGAGATCGGCGTCGAAGACGCCACGAAATTGATCATCGGCGCGAGCTGCGGGTAATGCCGGCCGAACTGAGACAGAAGGTTGTGCTCGACTTTTTCCTTCATCTCCAGGTAGGCGGGATCGCGTGGATCACCGCGCTTCATGCCTTCGTGTTCCCACGCCTTGAACGCGTCCGGGTCGACGAAGGTGACGATCTCGCAGGTGTGCTTGTGACGCGGCCCGGGATCATGGCTCGGGTCCTTCAGGCTAGGGAAGGAGACGAACATCATCGGTGCGTCGGGCTCGATGAGCGGGCTGCGCCACAGCGCGTCGACGTTCCAGCTCTCGTAGATCCAGTCGTTCGCGGTGGTGGCGCCATGGCTTGCGATGTCGCCTTCGAGCCCGAGATACAGCCCGATGTAGCCGACCGACGGTTCGATCGCGAGCGCGTCCTGTGCCCATTCGTAGCTGACTTCTTCCGACGGCAGCAGGTGGAGCGTATTGCGTATGCCGGTGTCGGAAATGACGCAGGGCGAGTCGATCCGCACGCCGTCGGCCAGCGTCACGCCCTGCACGCGCCGGTCCTCGACCCGCACGTGGGCGACTTCGGCGCGGGTGCGCAATTCGCCGCCCGCTGCGGTGATGGTGCGTGCGAGTTCGGTAGCGAACACGCCGGAGCCGCCGATGGGGTACCACGCGCCATCGAAATAGCTGCCCATCACCACGGCGTGCACCGCGAACGAAGCTTCGCTCGGTCGACCGCCGTGGTCGCCCCACTGGGCCGCCAGCACCGCCTGCAGCTTCGGGTCGGCGACGCATTCGGCGATCACTTCGCTGACGGTCCGGCCGACCCAGCGTTCGATGTCCTCGTCCTTCCACCACATCAGCCCGCGGGCGACGATCTGCGGCATCGAATGGGCCGCGAACACCGCCTCGATCGCCTTGCGGGCAGAGCGCATGGCGGCGAAGTAGCGGTCGATCCCCTCGGACTCGTGCGGGAAATGGGCCTTGAGCGTGGCGGCCAGGCGCGCCTCAGGGCGCTCGAAGGAGACCACGAGGCCCGGGAAGTGCACGCGGTCGTACACCCGGCCCATCGACGCCATCGGGATGCCGTTGGGTGTGAGTGCGTCGAACACTTTCTTGGCCGGGCCCGGTTTTCCGTCGACGTCACCGGCGCCGCCAATGTAGTGGACGCCGACGTTGAACCGGTAGCCGTGACGCTCGAAAGCCTGCGTCAAGCCTCCGAGCTGATGATGGCGCTCCAGCACCAGCACGCGCTTGCCTTCCTTTGCCAGCGCAGCCGCGGCCGCCAGTCCGCCGATCCCGGACCCGACGACGATGACATCCCATTGAGACACGGTGGCACCTCCCTGATGCAATGACACCGCTCAGGACGGGCGGCGCGTTGACCTCAGTCAAGCGCGAAGGGATGAAACGCGGAACCGTTAGGCGCCATCGAGCGCAAGCAGCGCGAAGGAGGCCAGCCAGTGGGTCCCCGCGTACTCGCCTTCGGTCGCCGCGTGCAGGGAGGCCGCGAGGTGCTCCTCGATGGCGGTCGAGGCCGCCTGCGCCAGAGGTTGTTCGACTTCCGCGGCCAGCTGGCGCCAGCACCATGCGCGCGACAGGTTCAGGCCGTGCAGGTGCACGATCCTCGGATCGGCCGGGTCGCTGATCCGCGCCGGCGCCAGCCAGGCCCCCAGCGCGGCGCGGCCCGGCTCGAACTGCGCCCACCAGTCGGCGAACGAGCAGCCATCCACCGCGCGTCGCACGAGCGCGGCTTCGACCAGCCCCGGCGACAGGAAATCTTCGCCACTCGGTTCGTAGGCGGCCGGGTAGCGGCGGTCGCGGCCAAACCACCGTTCGGCGCGCTGGCTGATCATGGTCGACAGCGCCCGGTGCTGGACGAGGTCCGCATAGTCGAGCGCGAGCAGCAGCGCAAACGCCGTGTTCGAGTGCGCTCCGGTGCGGTTCGGATAATCAAGTCGCGGGAGATACCCCAGCAGGCGGTCGGCAATGGCCTGCGCCAGCGGCTCGATTGCCCGCGCATGCTCGGCGCAATCGGGCTGCTCTTCGGCAAGCAAGTGAAGCTCGGCGGCCAGCTTAAGCAACCAGCCCCAGCCATAGGGCCGTTCGAACGTGCCATGCCCGGGACGGGCGAGCGAGCGCAGTTCCCCTTCGATCGCGGTGGAAGTCAGTCGCTCGGCGAATTGCCGGCGCGTTGCGGGCGCAAGGGCATGATCGGGAAAGCGCCGGAGCAACCGGACCAGCGTCCAGTGCATGTGCACGCAGGAATGCCAGTCGTAACTGCCCCAGAAGGCGGGATGGATCGTCGACGGCTCGGCAAGATCCCGCGCATCGTTGAGCAACTGGTCGAGTTTGTACGGATAGGGCCGGGCGACATTGGCGAGGGCGATTCCGGCCCAGTGCTCTGCCAGCGCACCGTCGAGCCGAACCATGCCTAGTGGGCCTGCCGGACCCTGCCAGACCCGCTGATGGTCTGGCTTACCCGGGGACTGCCGCGGTAGATCACGCTGCCGGAGCCGGCGATGCTCACTTCGAGCGACTCCGAAGCGTGGACGGTTGCATCGCCGCTGCCTGAAATCGAAATCTTGATGCTGCGACCCTCGAGCCTGGATGCCGCCACGTCCCCCGAGCCGGACAGCGCATAGGCCTGCTGGTCCGCGCGCCCACCGACCTTCAGGTCGCCGCTGCCCGATAGAACCGCCCCGAACAGTTTCGCGTGGAGGGTGGCGATCCGCACGTCGCCGCTGCCCGCCATGGAAAGCGCGAAATCATTGGCGTCGATGCGATCGGCGCGCACCTCGCCGGAGCCTCGAATTACGAGTTCGGAGAGGCTGCGGAACTCGACCACCACCACCGGTGAGCGCGAAGCGCGAAAGGCGGTGTCCGGCTTGACGCGGATCTCGAGCGCAGGCCGGTCGCCGCCGGTCACGCGGGTCTCGACTAACGGAACGACGCTGGCGTCCGCCTTCACCGTCACGCCTTCCCGGTCGGACGCCTTCAATTCGAGATCGATCGGCCCGGACAGGTGGATCGCGGAGAAACCCGTCGCGTCGCGCCGCTCCGAGATCACGGTTCCCGATGCCGCGGCGATGCGTTCCCCTTGTCCGTTCACCGGCGCGGTGGCCACGCGCTGCCCCAGCGAAGCGGGCGCTGCGTCAGCCTGCGCGAGGCCCGCCATGCCGGCCAGGAAGCAGAAGGTGGAAGCGAGGACGAGTGATTTCATTGCGGACTCCTGTCGATCCGGGCAATGTGCCATCGAAAGTCTCGGGACGCGCCCGAAACGCGATGGGTTGCAGCATCGACGGGTTGCACAGTCGTATCCGACGACGAGCGTCAGCGTTTCGGCGCCACCGGCTGCGCCTTTGCGCCTGCGATCATCTCCTGGGCTTCCTTCTGTCCGCGAAATGCCGCCCGCTGGATCCACAGCGCGGCCTCGCGACTGTTGGCGGCCATGCCATCCGAGCCTGACAGCATCGACAGGCCAAGCTGGAACGCTGCCCCGGGATTGCCGCGCTCGGCCGCACGCCGCAGCAACGACTCGGCCTTGGCCGGATCCTTCTCGATGCCCGGCGCCCCACGAAGGTAAAGGCGTCCCAGTGCCCATTGCGCATCCGCCAGCCCACGGTCCGCGGCCGGCTCCAGCAGAGTCCTCAGGCGCGCGCCGACGTTGTCTGGCGCGGGCGAAGCGCGTTCGAGGATCTGCGCCAGGAAGTAGCGGGCCCAGGCGGCGTCTGCCTCGACATATGGCTTCAGCACGGCTTCCGCCTCGGCGAGTCCCCCGGTGCGCGCCACCTCGGCCGACTTCTGCAGGGCCCGTTCCGAGTAGCGGTGAAACGACAGGCTCGCAAGCAGAGCTTCGGCATCCTTCAGCACCACGGGCGTCATCGCGGCTGCGCGTGACCGCTCGGACACCCCGATTTCGACGAGAGACGTCGCATCGGTCGGGTGGATGCACGAGATGCCGGTGACGAAGAGCGAGTTGCGGCGCGCGTTGGCCTTGCTGGCGTCCTTGCGCGGCGAACGGTCCTCCGGTTCGCGTGCCTCGATCACGTGCCTGGCGCAGCGCGTACCGGCGTGCCTGGCGACGGTCTCATCGTGGCGCAGGATGGTCCAGCGCTCGGCCAGCTTCGCGTGCCGGTTGCGGGCGAGTTCCAGCAGAGCAGGGTCCGACTCCACAGGCTTGTCGAGCGTCTCGCTGGACAGCACCAGCACGGCCGTGTGCGGTTCGCTCGCCGAAAGGTGCCGCCCCATGGTCGCGCCGCGCGGAGTGCTGCCGGCGACGAACCACTCGACGCTGCCCGGTGCATTCACTCCGTAGCCGATGAACGACCACGGCGCACCCGGCGCGGTCTGGCGAATCTCGGCCACGCGTTCGTCGATGCGTGGCGCGCCTTCCGCCGATGGCGGCTGGGCACGGCCGGCGGAGGACAGGCCGGCGGCGAACATCAAGGCAAAGGTGAGGAGGCGCATGGATCCATGCCGGGCGGGAATGTCCCCGATCATAGCCAGCACGCGGCGCATGGGCATGATGCGGGTTGCTGGAAAATGCAACCTCGCAGGGCCTTGCGGTCCATGATCTTCCGCGCGCTTCTCGTCTGGCTGCTCATCTTCGCTGTGGAAGTCGTGCACGGCGTGCTGCGCACGCTCTGGCTGGTGCCGCTTGTCGGCGATCTGCCGGCGCGGCAGATCGGTGTGCTCGTCGGTTCGCTGCTGATCCTGCTGGCGGCGTGGCTTTGCATCGACTGGATCGGGGCGCGCGGAAGGCGCGAGTTGCTCGGGGTCGGCCTGTCGTGGCTGCTGTTGATGCTCGTTGCCGAAATCACGCTTGGTCGATTCGTGTTCGGATATCCATGGCTGCGCATCGCGGAGGACTTCGACCCCACCCGCGGCGGCATCCTCGGACTCGGCATGCTGGTGCTGTTCGCGGCGCCCTGGCTGGCGCGGCGCTGGCGCCCCGGACCGCGCGATGAGGACGGCGCGCCGGCGCGCGCGACCGGCCATCGCTCCGGATAGGAGGGAGCTCGGGCGCCTCCAGGCCCCGGTCGGTCAGGCCCCGATCGGTGACCGGGTCAGGAACTGCTCGAGTTCGCGGCCGGTGGGCGTCGACTTCCTGCGCAGGGCGTCGGGGCTGCACTGCGCGATCACGCGGCCGCCGCCGGCGCCGCCTTCGGGGCCGAGATCGACGATCCAGTCCGCTTCGGCGATGACATCGAGGTTGTGCTCGATGACGACCACCGTGTTGCCGGCATCGACGAGCCGGTGCAGCACGCGGATCAGCTTGTCGACGTCGGCCATGTGCAGCCCGACCGTGGGCTCGTCCAGCACATAGAGGGTGGACGGCGCCTTCTGGCCGCGGCGCGTGACGTCGTCTCGCACCTTCGACAGTTCCGCGACCAGCTTGATGCGCTGCGCTTCGCCGCCGGAGAGGGTCGGCGACGGCTGGCCTAGCGTCAGGTACCCCAGGCCGACGTCCTGCAGCAGTTTCAGGGCGTGTGCGATCGCGCGGTGCGCAGCGAAGAAACCGACGGCCTCGTCGATTTCCATCCGCAGGACATCGCCGATCGACCGGTCGCGCCACTTCACCGCAAGCGTTTCCTCGTTGAAGCGGGCGCCGCCGCAGACATCGCACAGCACCTTCACGTCGGGCAGGAAGCTCATCTCGATCGTGCGCACGCCCTGGCCTTCGCAGGCATCGCAGCGTCCTCCCGCCGTGTTGAACGAGAAGCGGCTTGCGCTGTAGCCGCGTGCCCGCGCCTCCAGCGTGTCGGCGAACAGCTTGCGGATCGCGTCCCAGAAGCCGACGTAGGTGGCCGGACACGACCGCGGTGTCTTGCCGATCGGTGTCTGGTCGACTTCGAGCACGCGGTCGACGGTCTGCCAGCCCTCGATCGCGTCGCACCCGACCCAGCCGCTCTTGCTGCCTCGCAGGCCGACCCTTCCCTGCAGGTTTGCCAGCAGGACGTCGCGGGCGAGCGTCGACTTTCCGCTGCCGGACACGCCGGTGACCACCGTCAGGCGGTCCAGCGGAAACGCGGCGTCGACCTTGCGCAGGTTATGCAGGCGCGCATTGCGCACGTCGATGCGGGCTTCGTTCGCCTTGACGGGGCGCCGCGGCTGCATGGGATGCTGCAGGGGCGCCTTGAGCCATGCGCCGGTCGTCGACTCCGGCGCTCCGATCAGATCGGCCAGCCCGCCCTGGGCGACCACGCGCCCGCCGCGCACGCCGGCGGCGGGGCCGATGTCGATCAGGTGTGCGGCCCGTCGGATCGTGTCCTCGTCGTGTTCGACCACGACGAGCGTGTTGCCCTTGGCCTCGAGCTTCTGCAGCGCGTCGAGCAGGATGCGGTTGTCGCGCGGATGCAGTCCGATCGTCGGTTCGTCCAGGATGTAGGCGACGCCCTGCAGATTCGAGCCGAGCTGGGCCGCCAGGCGGATGCGCTGCGCCTCGCCGCCGGACAACGTCGGTGCCGCCCGGTCGAGCGCGAGGTAACCCAGACCGACCTCCTCGAGGAACGACAACCGGGAGCGGAGCTCCGCGACGGCGTCGCGTGCGATCTCCGCGCTGCGGCCCGACAATTCCAGTTGCTGGAAGAATTGCCTGGCATCGCTGACCGCGAGCTGGGCGAGTTCGGCGATCGAGCGGTCGGCGAAACGGACGGCGAGCGCGGTCCGGTTCAGTCGCTGGCCATGGCAGGCCTCGCATGGCGTGGTCTCGCCCTCGTACCAGGCGTTCCACCAGACTTCCTCGCCCGACTGCTCGGCGTCGAAGCCGGCCAGCGTCAGTCCGGTGCCGAAGCACGCGGCGCACCAGCCGTGCCTGGAGTTGTACGAGAACAGCCGCGGATCGGGCTCGGGGAAGGACTGGCCGCACGACGGACAGGCGCGCTTGGTCGAGAAGCTGCGGTGTTCGAGACCGGCGTCCAGCGTGCCCTTCGCCGCAGCCTCGTTCAGCCGTTCCAGCGGCCACACCAGCGTCACCACGCCGTGGCCGTGCTCGAGCGCGAGCTTCAGCGCCGCCCGCAGCGCCTCTTCGCGCTCCGGCCGCACCACGACATCCGCGACCGGCAGCTCGATCGTGTGCTCCTTGAAGCGTTCAATG
>Ga0316195_10001362_pt1 | contig 10888 bp, 11 predicted proteins | sample Phised1_MG_FD_204937 | JGI IMG/M metagenome (GOLD analysis project Ga0316195, IMG submission 204937) | Coastal sediment microbial communities from Maine, United States - Phippsburg sediment 1 | ecosystem: Environmental > Aquatic > Marine > Coastal > Sediment | place: USA: Maine | collected... | reverse complement strand
ATCCGTTACGCGGTTAACAAACGCGCCGGCGGACGCACCTGGGGATCGGCCACCATGCCATATACCGGCTTGTTATTATTGTGTTTTGTTATCTTGCATCTTCTCAATTTTCATTTTGTTGACAAATCACAAACCACAATCTATGCCATTGTAGCAGAAACCTTCAACAAGGCCTGGTACGTCTGCATTTACGTTGCCGCCATGATCGTTGCCGCCTTGCATGTGCGCCACGGATTCTGGAGCGCTTTTCAGACCGTAGGTGCCAATCATCCCAAATATATGCCCTTTATCATGCGGGCTGCGATTGCTTTCAGCCTGCTGGTCGGAATCGGATTCGGCTTGATTCCACTTTATATTTCATGGGTCGCTTAGAAAGGAAATCGATTATGCCACTGGATGCCCAAATTCCTGGAGGTCCACTCGCAGAGAAATGGGATCAACACCGTTTTAATCTAAAACTGGTAAATCCCGCCAATAAGCGCAAATTTACAATTATCGTCGTGGGGACCGGTTTGGCCGGCGGATCGGCGGCGGCCTCCCTGGCCGAACTCGGGTATCATGTCAAAAATTTTTGCATTCAGGATTCCCCACGTCGTGCGCACAGCATCGCTGCCCAGGGTGGCATCAATGCTGCCAAGAACTATCAGAATGAAGGAGACAGCATTTGGCGCTTGTTTTACGATACCGTCAAAGGGGGCGACTTCCGCGCCAGGGAAGCCAATGTTTACCGTCTGGCCCAAGTCAGCAACAACATCATTGACCAGTGTGTTGCCCAGGGCGTCCCCTTCGCGCGCGACTATGGCGGCCTTTTGGCCAATCGTTCTTTTGGCGGCGCCCAGGTCTCGCGCACCTTCTATGCCCGGGGGCAGACCGGCCAACAGCTTTTGTTGGGCGCGTACAGCGCCCTGGCACGTCAAATCGGCGCCGGGCAGGTCGAAATGTTTCCCCGACGCGAAATGCTGGATCTGGTGTTAGTCAATGGTCAGGCACGTGGTATTATCACCCGTGACCTGGTGACGGGTGCTGTCGAGTCGCATGCCGCCCACGCTGTGGTGGTGTGCACCGGCGGCTACGGCAATGTGTTTTTTCTGTCGACCAATGCCATGGCCAGTAACGTCACGGCATCTTATCGCGCTCATAAAAAAGGGGCCTTTTTTGCCAACCCCTGTTTCACTCAGATTCACCCGACCTGCATTCCGGTTCATGGCGACTATCAATCCAAACTGACTCTGATGAGCGAAAGCCTGCGCAACGACGGACGGGTCTGGGTACCCAAGCAACCAGGCGACAAGCGGCCGCCCAACCAGATCCCGGAAGCTGAACGAGATTATTATCTCGAAGCCAAATATCCCAGTTTCGGAAACCTGGTTCCCCGCGATGTCGCTTCACGCAATGCCAAGGAACAGTGCGACCAGGGCAAAGGGGTCGGTGAAACGGGCTACGCCGTGTATCTCGATTTTAAGGACGCCATTGAACGTGATGGACGCGACCTCATCGCGAAAAAATACGGCAACCTTTTCCAGATGTATGAAAAGATCGTGGCCGATGACCCCTATGAAACGCCGATGATGATATACCCTGCCGTGCATTACACCATGGGCGGTCTGTGGGTCGACTATAACCTGATGAGCACGATCCCCGGCCTGTTCGTGCTGGGTGAGGCCAACTTTTCCGATCACGGTGCCAATCGTCTGGGAGCCAGCGCCTTGATGCAGGGCTTGGCGGACGGTTATTTTATCATTCCGTATACCATCGGTGGGTATCTGGCGGGTACGCAACTGGCGAACGTCGACACCGAACACACGGCTTTTAAGGATGCCACCCGCCGGATCGACACCCAGGTCAACCAACTGCTGGCCGTCAATGGCCACCGTACGGTCGATGATTTTCACCGTACCCTGGGCCAGATCATGTGGGAATATTGTGGTATGGCCCGGACCAATGAAGGTCTCCAGAAAGCCCAGAAAATGATCCAGGAACTGCGGGCCGAATTCTGGGAAAATGTCAAAGTCCCCGGCCCGTCAAGCAATTTTAACCAGAGCCTCGAACGGGCCGGCAGGGTTGCTGACTTTCTCGAATTTGGTGAACTGATGCTCGTCGACGCCCTTAATCGGCAGGAGTCATGCGGGGGCCATTTTAACGAGGCCTTTCAGACCGAAGAGAATGAAGCCCTGCGCGATGATGAGAACTTCAGCTATGTTGCCGCCTGGGAATTCACCGGACCGGACAAAGATCCCGTTTTACACAAGGAAGCGCTGACATTTGAAAATGTCAAATTAGCACAAAGGAGCTACAAGTGACCAAGCATATCAGCATAAACCTGAAAGTCTGGCGTCAAAACGGGCCCGGCGCCCCGGGTCGCTTTGAAATCTACCGCGCTGAACAAATATCGACCGACATGTCTTTTCTCGAAATGCTCGATGTGGTCAACGAACAACTGACGTTGAGCGACAAGGATCCGATTGCCTTTGACCACGATTGTCGTGAAGGCATTTGCGGCATGTGTGGCAGTGTCGTCAATGGCCGTGCCCACGGCCCCGAACTAGGCACGACCCTCTGCCAGCTTCACATGCGTCATTTCACAGACGGCGACACAATCGTTGTCGAACCCTGGCGGGCACGCGCGTTCAAGCCCATCAAAGACCTGGTCGTGGACCGTGGCGCCCTGGACCTGATTATTCAGGCCGGTGGCTATATTTCAGCCAACACAGGCGGCGCCCAGGATGCCAACGCCATCCTCATCCCCCAGGAAAAAGCCGATCTGGCGATGGATGCGGCCGCTTGTATCGGCTGTGGTGCCTGTGTTGCGGCCTGCCCGAACGCTTCGGCCATGCTCTTCGTCAGCGCCAAAGTGTCACACCTGGCGCTTTTGCCCCAGGGGCGACCCGAAGCCGCTCGGCGCGCCCTGGCAATGGTTGCCAAAATGGATTCCCTCTGTTTTGGGAACTGCTCGAATGAACGGGAGTGTGAGGCGGAATGCCCCAAAGAAATATCGATCGTCAACATCGCCCGCCTGAACCGCGAGTACCTTAAAGCCGGATTTATTGCATCTACGACGTAAAACTTATTTTATGGCGGAATTGGTTACATATTGGGATAAATTGTTTGAGGGGAGTCCTGCCTATGTGGCCGCCTCCGCCAAAGCCGCCCTGACGCTGATCGGCATCTGGTTCGTCTGGCTGCTGCTTAAAGGCGTTTTAGGGTTAATCGAAAAAAAGACCGCGCCCTATTCTTTTTTTAAAGAAAACCCTAAAATCTTCAAGCTGTTTCGCCAGGCACTGGGCTACGTCCTGATACTGGTATGCAGCACGTATCTTATTCGCCTCTTTGAACTTTCCGACCTATTTGAAAAAAGCTTTCACGCCCTATTTCTGCTCATTCTGGCCAATCCGGTTAAAAAATTTCTCATCATTGCCCTGGAGATCTTGGAGCGACACATAGTGGACAAGACGGAAACCAAGATCGATGACATCATCTTTGATCTGCTCAATCGGCTTTCCGGATTACTTATCTATGCCATCGCAATCATACTGGCACTGGACCTGCTCGGTATCAATGTCATGCCGTTCGTCGCCGGTGCCGGGGTGGCCGGGATTGCTATCGGCTTTGCCGCCAAGGATACCCTTTCCAACCTGATAGCCGGTGTGCTGTTGATTATCGATCGCCCCTTTGAATTGGGAGACCGGATTGAAGTCTGGAGTGCGCCCAAGGGGAGTGCTTCCTGGGGTGACGTGGTCGCCATCGGTTTGCGGGCCACCAAGATCCGGACCACCGACAATATTATTATCGTGATCCCGAACAATGAGATCATGAAACGCGACATCGTTAATTACACCTTGATGTCCAAGGCCATACGAGTCCGCATCAATCTTGGCGTTGCCTTTGACACCGATATCGAGAAAGCCAAAAAAATAACGGTAGGCGTCGCCGCTTCGGCCGATTGGATAGCAGCAGAGCCACCTCCCAAAGTCGTGGTGCGCAATTTTGGTGAGTCTGCGGTCGAGCTTCAGCTAAGAGTCTGGATCCCCGATGCGCGCCAACGGATGAAAACGATTTCCTATATAACCGATCAGGTCAAAGCCGCCTTTGACAATGCCGGTATCGAAATCCCCTACCCCCGAAGAGACATCACAATCACGCATAAAAATTAAGTCTGCGGGCCAGCCGACCTTGAATTTAATATTGAGTCTCTATGTTGTATCTCCGACTGGATAAAAATACGAAATCCGAAGCTCTAAATTCGAAACAAATCTAAAATTCCAATGACCAAAACAATTAAATATAGGGCAGATTGCTTTATGATCTGGACATAGTGAATGAAACCACGATAATACTTGAAAATGCTCTTGCTTATTGATTCGGCCTCATCCCCCCCATGGCCGGCATTTCCATTTTCTGTAATCCAGGCGGCAATTCGAAAAGGCTGTCCTTCACATTGCCCGTCTGAATGTTGCGATACTCCACCGTCGACTCGCCCTGAGGGCCCTTTTGGATCACCTTGACCGGAAAATTGAGCTTCTTTGAAACCCAGGTCGTCATTTTCCCGAGATTGGGGTCATGATAGACAATCTCATATTTATCGCACGCGTGGCCATTCATGGTTTCGGTTCCGACTTTCTTCTTGGAGGCGTATTTTTTCAGCTCCGCGTCGTCTCGTATGAGTTCCGGGCTTCCGGGATTGACAGGCATTTCCATATAAAACCCTTGATTGGGCTGAACAATCCATACGGTGTTTTTGTCAAGGCGGGATATGGTCTGCGTTTGCTGCCCCATCATGTTCATATCGACACGTGATTTTTTACCTTTGACATAAATTTTGCCCGTTATTTCCATGCCCTGGGTCTTTTGGATCATGTCGGCCTGGAAATCGGTCGCCAAAGCGCTCCCGACCATAAAAACCAATCCGATCATTCCTGCAATGGCATGCTTGCTGTATCGCATTAAATGTCTCATCCGTTCCTCCTGTTTTAAACCGGCATTAGCGCACAGCCTGCCGAAAAAATTATCTTCCGTACAGAGTACGCGGCAAGGGTTTCTTGGATCGCGTTCATTCGTATCAAGAATAACAAATTAGTGTCAAATGGTTATTAAGCATGCCGAGGCAGGTATTCGTTTTGGGCTTCGGCCAGCGATTTATTTTTTGCTTGTACTCCCGAAGGAGGGGCGCTATAAATTTTAGACATGATAAGTCTTCTTTAGAAGCTATCTCAAAACAAAGATTTTGGTTCATAGGTACCCATCTTCGGATAGACATTCACTCAACCACAGGGAGGCCCTGCTGTGAAAGCACTGCTTGGACTGCTAATCTGTCTCTTGATTTTGCCCACCGTTGGCATGACGGACGAAGTAATTGAAGGTCACTACTGCTATACCTTCGGTGACAACGAAAGCCTGCGCGAAGCCAGGGACATCACCCGTACACTGGCCATTCGCAATGCCATTGAATCGTTCGGCGTGTATGTTGTCTCAACCATGACTGTCAAAGACTTTGTTCTGACCGATGACCTGGTCAACACGATCAGCACAGGCTATTTAAAGAACATCGAAGTCCTGGAGCACACCGAAAAGGGACGCACCATTTGCGATACCATTCAAGGCCGCATATCACCGGATGACGTAAAAGCTGTCATTAACAAGGAGCTCAGTAAGCGTTCGCAGACCGGCAGCCCGACCAAGGAGGACAACAATGGCTGTCTGGAAATTGTTAAGGTCAAAAAATGGTACGACCAGGTCAAGGTCGTTATCAAAGTCCTTCAGCCGACTGGCTCATTGGCGTCAGCCCAGGATCTTAATACCAAGCAGTGTTTCAGGGTCCTGGTCGATTTTTTCGATGAGGACGGCGATCCACTCAGTGGTTCAAAACAGTTCATTCACAACTCGCCCAACGAGATGCTGCCCGGTGAAGTCGTCGCGCTTTACTTCGAGATCCCATACGGGGCTAAAACCTACAAGGCCTGGTTGTCAAAATAAAAAGGGGCGGCAAATGCCCGCCCCTCTTTTAATATAAAACGCTATAAACAATTAGTACTTCATATACGATGGGGGTGTTTCCTCAACCAGAAACTTTACGGCTTCATATATACAAGTGCGGATGGCCTTTTCCATGGGCGTTTTGGCAAACCCGCTCAAACCGCCTCCCATACCGCCCGTTCCCGTCAGCACGGCCAGCCCGGCACCGAGGTTGACATCCTTGCCTTCCCCCTCGACCCGCGTAGCGGTTAAAACTTCCGACGTATTGGCATCGATGATGCGGATGTCCATGGCCATGGATGATTTCTTATACGCCCCTTTGGCTGCGCCAAAAAGGGCGGTGGCCTTACCCAGCATACCGCCGCCGAGCCCTCCGCCGCCACCCGAAGTTGCCGGATCCCAGCCGGTTACCGCAGCGACCACCAACAGGTCGGCACCTTTGATGCCGCCCTTTTTAACCCCGCTTTGGTCGGAATAGCCTTGCTGTGTCAGGGCCATTTCCTGCTTGAGCGAATCCATATTTTGGCGCTCCAGGACACGGTAACGTTTGCTTTGGACCATGGCGGTCGTCAGCATGTCTTTCAGACCCGTCATATAGCCATCATTTCGGGAATGTTCGACTGTGAAGGTCTGTCCACCAAAACCAGAGACTTTCGTCGTACTGCCGCTTTGGCCGACTTTCCATTCAAATTTGGCCACAGCTACTTTAGCGCGCGGTCCGGAGTAAGGGGGTAACTGCATCTCCTCGCCCTTATCGGTCTTAGCGGTCGGCTTGACCATGCTTTCCATGCATCCCGCTACGATGAAAACGGCGGCTACGGAAAGGATCAGCAGGGTTAACGCTTTCTTTTGCATTGGGACCTCCTTTGTATTTGTGGCGTGTACCGTGTTGAAAAGATTAAATCGAATCGAATGGTCTGTTTTTCCTTGTATTTAGTACATATTGGTTAAGCTGTCAACCAGATACCGGCCGGCCATCAGCCCTCCAATTGTACGCCTTGCGGCCGTTGGGCATGACTTTAAAGGCGAATAAGTTTCAGGTCGATCGGTCGCTTAAGAACCTGGCAGGCAGTTGAACGAAACTGTTCAGTCAAATCGGAAACAAAATAGGACGAGCGGTCATTACGCCCGAGTGAACCCTTCAACTGGGGGTGCTCTTCCAAAAATGATTTGATTTGAAACGCGACGGCCGAGGCCGAATCGATCAATTGGACCCGTTTACCGATTTTACGCGCGATTAGCTTTGCCAGCAGGGGATAATGGGTGCACCCCAGAATGAGCGTGTCGATCTGCCGAACCTTCAGGGGATGAAGATATTTTTTGACGATCATGGCGGTTTCCGGGCGGGTTAACCACCCTTCCTCGACCAGCGGCACCAAAAGAGGGCAAGCCTGGGAATAAACCTGCGTCCCTGGACGCAACCGCTTGATTTTTTGGGCGTAGACATCGCTGTTAATGGTCGCGCGGGTCCCCACCACACCGATCCGCCCATGGCGCGATTGCGCCAGGGCAAGCGTGACGGCCGGTGAAATGACTTCGAAAAGGGGAACCGGATAGTTTGCCGTAAGATCGGCTGTCGCAATACTGGAAGCCGTGTTACAGGCCATAACGATGATCTGGGCCTTGTGGGCCAGCAGAAACTCCGTGTTCTGAACGGCATAATTTAAGACGGTGGCCGGGCTTTTGCTCCCATAAGGTGTGCGGGCGGTATCACCGAAATATACGATATCATAGCCCGGCAATTGGGCCATGATGGCTTTGACGACGGTCAGCCCGCCGATACCTGAATCGAAGACACCAATCATTTTACGAAAAATTGAGGTTGAGCGTTAAACGCTTTTGTAGTAAGCGGGTATCCATGCATCCCCAAGACAGCCATACGACCATGCAACAGAAAATCTTCGACATGGACCTGCCCATGGAAACGGTTTCCCTTTATCTGCTCTGCTGTGCCCTGGCCGATGCCGACACGCCGATTTCAACGCGCAATCTTTTGAACCGGTGGAACGCCGACCCGGACGAACTGCTGCAGGGGTTGAACACCCTCGTCGCAAAAAATATCCTCAGCCGTCGGTTATCGGATCAGGAAGGCAACGACATATACCTTGTGCTGGATGCTGAGCAATGGGAAATCGGCCCCTGACATCGCATCCCTTTCAGGATGCGAACATTGTATACCACCCCTGGAATGTTTAGCGTCGCTGGCGAATCGTTTGCACGCACCTGAAGACCAATTCATCCGGCAGGTCGGTCCGCATCCCGGGGCAGCTGGCTGCCATAATACGCCAGTTTATGATATCGTTGAGCACACCGGCGATAAAGGGCCACTCCCTGCACATGCGCGGTTTGACAGGATGAATGGTACAGGTTGTATCCCAAAACAGGCAGTATCCATTGGCCCCTTGAGCCAGAAGCGGCTGCCCACCCGACAAGGCGCAGTATTGTGAGATGAACTGTTGACGCTCAACACCGATAAAAGCCGCGATGGTTTCGATCTCTTCGGATGTCACGTAGGTGCCGCCATACCCTTTGCAGCATTCCCCACACTTTGTACAGTTGAACAAATCCGCCGCGTTTAACGGTTGATTAGACGGCATGTCGGCTCTCCAGGGCTCTTTTCAGCGTTACCTGGTCCACATATTTAAGGTCGCCGCCCACAGGCACGCCCGAAGCGATGCGGGTCACCTTGACCGGGAGCGCTTCAAGCTGTGCGGCGATATAAGATGCAGTCGCCTCTCCTTCGACATCGGTCCCGGTTGCAAGGATGACCTCCTCGATTTGTCCGCTTTTTACGCGCGTGATCAATTCTCTAATGCGGATATCGTCCGGTCCCCGGCCCTCCATGGGAGACAAAGCCCCTCCCAATGTATGGTAGCAGCCTTTGTAGGCTCCTGATTTTTCAATGGAAGCCATATCAGCCGGTTGTTCCACCACGCACAGCACCGCTGAGTTGCGTGTGGCGTCGCTGCAAAGATGGCAGATTTCACTGTCACTCATGGCAAAGCAGCGGGTGCACAATCTGACCTTTTCCTTAATTTCCAAAATACTGCGCGCCAGCTGTTCCGTCTCTACACGCGGGGCGCGCAGGATGTACATGGCCAGGCGTTCGGCGGTTTTCGCGCCAATTCCCGGAAGCTTTGCCAGGCCCATGATCAACTTACGGATGGAAGCAGGATAGTGATGCATACGAAGGTCGTCGCCTTTCTGATATACTGTAAAGATTATATGACACTATCGGAAGTGGTTTCAAAAGCTCCTATCATATTCGAGAGCAAGGCGTCCCGTGTAATTGAAAGCGGAACGTACTTGAGTACGTGAGCATTTCAATTTCCGGGACAACGCCGCTATCGGATATTAGAGGGGGTTTTGCAGCCACTTCTAAACGAGACCCGGTATATTGAGTCCCCCCGTCAGCTTACTCATCTCACCGCTAACCATCTCCTGCGATTTGGCCAAAGCATCGTTAACTGCTGCTAAAATAAGGTCTTGCAGCATCTCGACATCTTCGGGGTCGACAACTTCTTCTTCCACCTTGATCGATACAATCTGTTGTTTTCCGTTGGCCACGACCGTGACCATGCCGCCGCCGGCTGTTGCTTCCACCGTCCTGGCAGCCAGCTCTTGCTGAAGCTTCAACATCTTGGATTGAAGCTGCTGAGCCTGCTTCATCATATTTCCCATGCCTTTCATTGTTTACCTCCTGCTATAATAACTTGATATCAATCAGCTTACCATTGAAAACTTCGATAGCCTGGGCAATCAGCGGATGATTCAAAGCATCCTGTTTCAACCGGTTACGCTGTTTCTTTTTGGCTTTGCTCTTATCACCGGCCTTTCCCGGGGAGATGATCAGTGCCAATTTTCTGCCGAAAAAGGAGCGGCAGACGTTTGTGATCATTTTCTGGTTTTCCGGGCGCTTGATTCTTTTGATATTGAAGTCGTTGCCATTGACCTCGATCTCGATTTCACGTTCAGTTACCCGCTTCAAAGCGCTCTGAGCCAGGTTGGGTGCCAGGGAAGGATTCTTTTCGGCGATTAAATCCAGCAACTGTCGCCATGTATCTTCCAGGTCGCCATCGGACGCATGGGGTGTTGTTTTGAGGTGTCCCCCGCCGGTCGGGGCATGCCCGGAAGAATCTGACGGTTGCTGTCGGACTGGCGGGCGTGCCGACGTGTCGGTAATTCCATACAGCGGCTTGCTTTCTGAACACCGGTCGCCTTCAGATCCCAAGAGCTCTCTCCGAAGCTTATCGAGCGTGGCGATGAGGTCGTCAATGGGCAGCGTTGGATTGGTTTGGACCATGTCGATCAGAATCATTTCGATTGCGACGCGCGGATAAGCAGCAAACCGTACCCTGGTTTCGTTTTGTAGGAGCATGTTGAGCATGGCCGTCAGGTGGTGCGAGGCGACGGCTTGGACCTGAGAACGCATCGAGTCGATCTCATGTGCCGGACCGTCAATCAACTTAGCCGCTTTGGACCCGATCTTGGCGACCGTTAAATTCCTGAATTGTTCGATTAAGTTTCCATACAACACTTTCAGATCAGTGCCTTGACGATAGATGTCATCGATGATGTCGAGAATTTTTCCGATATTCCCGGCCAAAATTGCCTCGGAAAGCGCAAAGATCACGCGGCGATCGACGACCCCCAAAAGGTCAAGGACTTGTTGATGATCAACTGGCGCCTGTGTTCCGGTTATCACCTGGTCCAGCAAGCTCAAGGCATCACGCATGCTTCCACCGGCCTCACGGGCAACGAGATTCAAGCTTTCAACCGCAATCTCGACCCCCTCCTGACGGCACAAAGATTGAAGGTGCGAAAGAATGGCCTCAAGCTCAATGCGCCTGAAATCATAGCGCTGACAGCGAGATAGGATCGTGATGGGAATTTTCTGCGGCTCGGTCGTAGCAAAAAA